>JADMIO011683241.1_pt1 | contig 103627 bp, 91 predicted proteins | sample 8958161 | NCBI WGS metagenome assembly JADMIO01 (sample SAMN16585339, study PRJNA669376) | soil metagenome | isolation source: Crop rotation soil | place: USA: Cullars Rotation, Alabama | collected 2011
GAGCCAGTGTGATTACATTTGCGGCCTAACTGTGGCCAGTCCAGTTACGCTGGAGTCACTAGTATTTAGGTGACACTATAGAAGCGGCCGCGACAACTTGTCCACGTGGAATTCTAAGCTTAGGATCCCAATGTGCTGGAAAGAGATCTCATCGCCGCCGCCGCGCGCACGATCGAAACCGAACTCGGCGAACACGACGATCGCGAACTCGATGCGTTCATGTCCTACGCCGCGCGCGCGTGCACGTTGAACGTTGTCGATGCAGCCGAACGCGGCTGCGCCCAAACCGTGTTCAACGCGCTCAACAAGCGCGGCTCGCCGATCTCCGGCGCCGATATCATCAAGAGCGATCTGATCGAGAACTCAAAACTTTCCGAGCAGGAGGCGAACGCAGCCGCCAGCAAGTGGGAAGAGGTCGAGGACATGTTCTCGCGCGAGCACTTCGCGCACTTGCTCTACATGATGCCGTTCCTCCTGACGGGTGAGCCGCTGCTGTCGCCCGGCGACCTCGCGTCCTTCCGCACTGCCGTCGAGGGCGCGGGCGGCGTCAAGAAATTCCTGTTCGAGCAGCTGCCGCGCTACGCCGACGCGCTGCGCGCGATTTTCGCCAACGCCATCGATGTCGGCCCGGCTAGCGCCGACGTGAACCGGCGCGTGCGTATGATGAAGCAGGTCGAGACCTGGGACTGGGCGCCGGCTGCGATTGCATTCCTCGCGGAGCACGCGGGCGAACACGAACGCGCGCGCCGTTTCTTCCAGGCGCTCGATCGCTTCACCTTCGCCTGTGAACTTTCTGTGGTGCCCAACCGCGCGCAGCAAGCGCGCTATGGCCGCGCCGTGAAGAATGTCGGCGACGACAAGATGCTGCACGGGCCGAAAGGCGCGTTCGAGCTCACGGACAAAGAGCAGCTGGCATTCTTTGCCACGCTCAACCGCGCGCGCAAACGTGATCGCGTGCGCCGTCTGCTGCTGATGCGCCTGGAAGCGGCGATGCCAAATGGCCATCTCTTGCAAATGACGGACGACGTCACCGTCGAGCACGTTCTGCCGCGCGGCGGCGGCCCGTACTGGAACGACCGCTTCCCGGACAAAGTGCGGCGCACCGAAACCGCGCACCTGCTCGGCAATCTCGTCCTCGTCACGCATGCGCAGAACACGCTCGCCGACACCAAGCCGTACCCGGATAAGCGCAAGATTTTCTTCAACACGCCCGGCGCGCCGATCCATCAAGTGACGCGCGATATCGTTGGCCTGGAGGAATGGACGCAGAACGCGATCGAAGAGCGTCACGAACGCCTCGTGCGAATCTTGTGCGAGGATTGGGGTCTCGTGCGCTCCAATGCGAGCCAGGCGGCGTAGTCCTCCGTGAAGTGAGGCGCGATTAACGCCTCGCTAACGATTCCCAGCCAAGCCTTAACCCCACATTCATATCTGGGGCGAGGCCAAGGCCGATGTCGTTGCTGTATACGGTCGTGTTCTCAAGCCGCTGCCGGTCAAACCATCACCGCTTGGCGCTCGACGCCTTGCGCCATCTGCGCTCGGCTGACGCCGAAGCGTGGCGCAACCTGCTGCTGCAAAACCATCAGGACTATTTGAAAGGCGCGAAGGCGCCCGACGAAGAGTTCAAGGACTTCAAGAACCACGTCCTGCACGTGCGCGACAAGGATTGGGGCGGCGCCATTGACGCGTGCCAGGAATGGTATCGCCGCACGGTGCGCGCGCTCGCGGCGCGCGATTGGAAACTCGCGGCATGGTCGGCCGGCGTGCTCAGCCACTATTTCGTCGATCCCCACCAGCCGTTCCACACGCAGCAGAGCGAAGAAGAGAACGTGATCCACGCCGCGGTGGAGCGCAGCTTCTTCAAAGCCTATCGCACCTTCCAAGCCATGCTCGAACAAGAGCTCGGCGGCTATCCGGACGTCACCGCGCCAACGGGCGATGACTGGCTGAAGCAATTGCTGAAGTCCGGCGCGAAAGCCGCGAACGCGCACTACGATCTCGTCATCGAGCACTACAATTTCGCCAAGGGCGCCAAGGACCCGCTCGCCGGCCTCGACCAAGATATTCTCGACGCCGTCGCGCCCCTCGTTGGTATTGCCGCCGTCGGCTTCGCCCGCGTGCTCGATCGCGCGTTCGAGGAAGCGGCCGTGCGTCCGCCGAACGTCGGCACGGCGCTGCAGACCTTCTTCCTCGCTCTGGAAGCGCCGATCCAAACCGTGCTCGCCGGCATCGAGGATGCTGAGTCACGCAAGCTCGTGGCCGCGCAATACGAAGAATTCCGCCGCACCGGCAAAGTGCGCTCGACGCTCTGCGAGGATGACCGCGACGTGCGCGCACTTCATGCCGCGGAAGTGCTGAAAGCGCCGCTCTCATCGCTCGACGCGAAATGGCCGCGCGAGATCGGCGCTGCTCACGGCGACGGCGCACCGGTGCGCAGTACGCCAAAGCAATCCGCCGGCAAGACGATGGCCGAGCCTACGAAAGTCGCAAAGCCGCGCCAATCGCATCTCGTCGACATCGACGAACCGGAAGATACGCCCGCGAACGATGCCGCGCCGCCGGCGCCGGTCAAGGCCAGCAAGCCGCTCCCGCGCGAACTGCCGGAAGGTGCGCCGCTCGCGAAGCAGGAAAAGACGCTGCCCCGCTACACGCTCTCGGAAGATGCGCCCGTGGTGCAAGCGCCGTCCATCGGCCCAAAGACCGCAAAGCGCCTCGAAGCTGTCGGCGTGCGCACTGTCGCCGATCTTTTGAAGCTCGCGCCGGAGCAGGGCGAAGAACAGATCCGCACGCGCCACATCTCCGCGCAAACGATCCGCGAATGGCAGGCCCAAGCTTTGCTCGCCTGCACGGTGCCTGGTTTGAAATCGCGCGAAGCACAAGCGCTCGCGGCGTGCGGCGTGCACGATGCGGCTGAGCTCTCCGCGCTCAATGCCACCGAACTCTGCGAGGCGATCGCGAGCTGGGGCTTGTCGAACGAGGGCCAGCGCGCCTGGGGTTCTGCGCCGGCGCCAAACGCGGACGACGTCGCCACCTGGATCGCGCGCGCCAAGCGCGTGACCGGAACATCGGAAGCCGCCGCCTAAGCGGGATATTCCCTACTAAGCCGTGGCGCACTATTTCCTGGCGAGAGATCAAGAGAAGGTGCGCCCAATGGAAATCAGAGCGCGACATCGCGTGCACGGCGGCACGCTCACCTACGCGCAGCACCAGAGCGCCAGCACCGGCACGCCCATGCGCCTGTCGGTTTTCACGCCCCCGGGTGAGGCGCCGTTTGCTTATCTCATCTGGCTCTCCGGCCTCACGTGCACGGAAGACAACTTCACCACAAAGGCCGGCGCCTACGCCGCCGCTGCGCAAGCAGGGCTCGCCATCGTTGCGCCCGACACATCGCCGCGCGGCGAAGGCGTCGCGGACGATCCCGCTTACGATCTCGGCCAAGGCGCGGGCTTCTACGTCGACGCAACACAAGCGCCATGGTCGCCTCACTTCAAGATGGAGAGCTACGTCACGCGCGATCTGATCGCACTGGTCGAGGGCGCGTTTTCGCTGAAACCACAGCGCGGGATTTTTGGCCATTCGATGGGCGGGCACGGCGCGCTGACGCTGGCGATGAAGCATCCGGACTTGTTCCGAAGCGTGTCGGCGTTTTCACCGATCGCGTCGCCGACACGGTGTCCATGGGGCGAGAAGGCGTTTGGCGCCTATCTCGGCTCGGATCGCACGACATGGGCCGCGCACGACGCTTCGCTATTAATGCAGGCCGGAAGGGCAAAGCCGTTCGACGACCTCCTCGTCGATCAAGGCCTCGCCGATCAATTTCTCGAAAACCAGTTGAAGCCCGAGTTGTTGGAGCAAGCCGCGCGCGCGTCCGGACAAACGCTCACCGTGCGCCGGCATGAAGGCTACGATCACTCGTACTTCTTCATTGCGACCTTTGTCGCCGACCATATCGCTTTTCACGCCGCGCGCTTGGCTTGATGTTGACGAGATCCTCGGGGTGCGGCCCCGAGCGATAGTTGCGCGCGATCCACGCAACGGCGAAGAGAACCACGCCGAGCCCAAGCGCAGTGAAGGCGCGCGTGAACCCAGTGAGTTGCGTGAAAATGAGGAAGTAGACGTAAGCTGTCGTGAGCAGCAGAATGATCAGCCCGCTCCAGCGCACCGTTGCGTTGGCGCGGCTAAGCCCCAGCCAGAATGCGGCAGCGCCGAACAGCGCCCATGTCGCCGAATAGCTCCACAGCTCCACGTCCCGCACCGGCGCATCGCTGATCGCCGCACCGTGATACAGCCAGCGCACCGCAAGCGTGGCGGCCATCCAAAGATGAACGATGCAGACCACCGTCGCCGCCTGTCCGAACAACACCGGCCAGCGCGCGTGCGGCACGCGCATTGTCGCCACGCTCAGCCAAGCTGCAATCAGCAGCGAAAGGAATGCCGCCACTGCCGGCGCTGCGCCCGCGATCGGCGCTGGGTTCACGCCCCACCAGGGGTGCCACACCAACCACAAGCCAAGCGCGGCGAAGCCCAGCGCGGGCCACACGGCTGACGACCAAAGCGCTTCGAGGTCATGCAGATACGCGCGCACCGTATCGCGTCCCGGCGCGCGCATCGTGAGCGCGGAACCAGCGAGCACGAAGATCAAAGGCCAAAGCGCGTGCGCGAAGCCTTCGAGGCCGAAGAAGCCCACGCCGTCGTCCATGGCGCCGTGGTGATAGAGCCAGCGCAACGCGGCGTGCCCGAAGCTCCACGCGAACAGCAATGCGGCACTCGCAGCCGCGAACCGCGTCGGCTCAGGCGCGCGTGCAATGGACAGCGCGCGCCCAAGCGCAAGCGAAAGTCCAACGGCAACGGCCTGCGCGAGCACGGCGAGACCCGTTTGCAGCGCATCGGTCGCGGCGCTGTCATGCACGCCCCACCAAGGGTGACGCGCGATCAGAAGAATGAACGCGCCGCCCGCCAAGCCGGCCCAGGCGATCGCGCGCATCGCTCGCAGCAAATCGTTCGTGAATGGCCCGTCCGCGTGTTTGCGCGCGCGCAAGCGCGCGAAGATCGCAACGCCAAGGGCGGCCCCAAGGAACAGGACGGCGTAGACGGCGCCTTCCAGCAAACCAACAGGCGCCGTCGCCATATCGCCGCCATGCGCAAAGCGCCGCACTTCGAGCACAGCCCAGATCAAAGCAAGCAAACCGCCAGCGCTCGAGTATAGGCGCGCGGCGGTGCGTTGATGCACATAGAGCCCGCGTGCGGCGGCCAGCGCAATCGCGGCAGGGGCGGCGAACGCAAGCGTCAGCGTGTCGAGCAGCGGCGGGCCGGAAACGGGAGCGGGCGCCGCGCCCCACCACGGATTCATAGTCAGGGCTGGCAGCGCCGCCGTGTACGCCAAGCCAAGCCCAAGCAGCACATGCCCGCGCCATCGGCCGATGAAGCCGAGCTGCTGGCCAGGCCGCGCCATCATGATGTGCCCGCCCGCCATCAAGGCGATGACGCGCAACGCGCTTTCGCTGAATGCTTCCAGCGGTGCGCCTTCGCCGGCGGTGAACCAGCGCAACGCGAGAAACACGCCGACCATGATCGTCATCACGCCAGCGGCGGAAAGCGCTTCGCCGTATCCAGAGCGAGGCTCGGCCGTGACGAAATACGCGGCGCCAAACAACAACGCGGCGGAGGAGGCGAGGATCACCTGTGCGCCCCAGAGCGGAATGTCGCCGCTCAGCGTGGCGCCGATGAGCGTCGGCGATAGCGCGTGTCCAAGCGTCAGCACCGCCGCCAAGAGCGCTGCGTAGCGCAGCACGCGCCAGCCGCGCCAGGCAAAGGCGCTCGCGAACATAAGTGCGACACCGGCTTGCGCGGCCGTGAGTGCGTCGGGCGGGAAGGCAAACTCAACACCGAGCAGAATGAGCACCGCCGCCGCGCCCGCCCAGAAATCAATCACACGCTCCGTGCCCGCGGCTATACCCTTACGCGCCGCGTGCCATGCGGCGGCGAACAAGGGCAACGCGCCTACAAACAACGGCGCCCAAGCGTCGATGGCGTGCTGATCGTCGCGACTGAACGACACGAGCATGATGAGAATCGCAGCGCTTACAGCGCCCGTCGCTGCTGTTGGGATGCGCCAGCGCCGGTGTGGCCGCGCGCCGACGACGCAGATGATCATCGCAAGCGTCGCGGCGATTATGAACGGATAGAAGTCCGCTCCAATCGGCCCCATTTGCTCGCGCTTCAAAAGGTAGGCGACGCATCCTCCAACCAAACTGCCGACGGCGACGATCAGGCCCAACGGCTGGGCAACGCGCCCACGCACGGCATAAGCGGCGAGTGCGATATGGAAGACGCCTATCAAGGCCGGCCCGGCGATCCGGCCGGCAACCGTGGCCGCCATCATCGGCCAGATGAAAATCAGAAACACGCTGCTGATCGCAAGGCCGATGGTCGGACCAAGCGCATGCACGTTGCTCCACGAAAGCGTCGCCTTGGCGTCATCGTCCAGCGGCGGCCGCAACGCCAGCGCGACACAGCCGAAGCTCGCGAAACTCAGAAGCGCAAGCGCGCGGCGAATTTCGTCCGTGCCCCACGCGGACCAGAACCAGAAATAGAGCCCGACCACGGTCGCGAGCGCGACCCAGCTCCAGCGCTTGAATGACGCTAGTGTGAAGCCCGCGGCGCCGGCGGCGCTCACATAGAAGGTCAGCGCCAATGAAACCCACATCGGTTCATGCGTGAGCGCCGGCGCCAGAAGCGCCGCGACGATGGCCAGCACACCGAGCGCTTGACCGTGCAGAAACGAAAGGCCGATCAAAAGCAGCGCGCACAGTGAGAGAAGCAAAGCCGCGATGGGATAGTCGATGAAACTGTAAAGCCCGTGCGCCGCCCACGTCGTGGCGTAGAACGCAACGACACCCGCGCCGGCGAGCAACGCCGCCACGAGCGGATGTCCAGGCGGACGCGAACGCGAAACGCGGCGCGCCCATTCGCTCGCGCCCAGCAGCATCACACCCACCGCGAGCGCCAGCCCAAGCTGCACTTGCGGCGTGAACCAACGCTGCTGCGCGGCCACTGACACAAGGAAGATGACGCCCAGCGCCAGCACGCCGCCGCCAAGCCAGGCGAAACCCTTCTCCGCGAGCCACTGGTCGAAACGGAAATCGGAGCGCGGCGGGGCGGGTGTGCGCAGCGCTTGTACGATGCGTTCGGGCTCTACACGCAGCGACGCAGCAGCCGGCGCCGGAAGCGGCTCGGTATCGTTCGACGGTGTGGGAAGCGGCGTGTCGAGCAGAAGCTCATCGTCGGGGACGGGCGTATCGAGCAGCAACGGTTCGCGATCGTCCGGCGGCAGCGGCTGATCCAGGACGAGCGGCTCTTGCTCCGGCTGATAAGGGGATGGCGCTGCCGCGGGCGCCGGAGCAGGGGCTGGTTCAGGCGCAGCCGCAACCGGCGCAGGCGGCGTCCACAGCGATTCCGCCGCGCGCGCGCTTAGCCTGCGCTCCAGTTCACCGACGCGCCGGCTCAGCGTGCCAAGCCGCATGCCCTGCCAGGCGGCGATGCCGCCCAGCAAAAAGATAAAGAGCCATTCCATCCGCCCTCGCGACCTATCACGTTCTAGCGCCCGCCTGAGCGGCGCAAGGCTTTGCGTGCGCCGCGCGCCGCGCTCCTCGCGCCTCAGGAGAGAATTGCGCGCCGCACGCGCGCGTGCTCAAAGCACTTCATGTCCTACGTGTTTGATCCGCCGCGCCCGCCGTCCGTCGCCATCGCCGGGAGCGATTCGCGCTTCCCCGTGCGCCGCATTTTCTGTGTCGGCCGCAACTACGCCGACCATGTGCGCGAGATGGGCAACGATCCCAAAAGCGAGCCGCCGATCTTCTTTACCAAGCCGGCCGACGCCGTGGTCGAGAGCGGCGCTGCGATACCGTACCCGTCGCACACCGATAACTTTCACCACGAAGTCGAGCTCGTCATCGCGCTCGGCCGCGGCGGCGCAAACATCGCCGAAGCTGACGCAATGGCGTGCGTGTGGGGCTACGGCGTCGGTGTCGATCTCACGCGCCGCGATCGTCAAGCCGAAGCGAAGAAGGGCGGCACGCCGTGGGACACCGCGAAGGGCTTCGATCTTTCCGCGCCGATCAGCGCGCTGACGCCGGCGGCGCAAGCTGGCGATGTGCGCAATGCGCGCATCTGGCTCAAAGTGAACGGTGAACCACGCCAGGACGCCAACACCAGCGGCATGATCTGGTCCGTGCCAGAAATCATCGCTGGCCTCTCCTCCTGGTGGGAGCTGAAACCCGGCGACCTCATCTTCACCGGTTCCCCCGAAGGCGTGAGCGCACTGAAGCGCGGCGACAAGATCGAGTGCGGCGTTGAGGGACTGAACGGACTGAACTTCAGCATCGCTTGAGTCCGGCGCCGGTACCTCAATCCCCGCATTAGTTGCGCGAACATCACGCCGGCGAAGCATCGCGCGAAAATCTATCCTACAGCGCCAGCGCCCCCTTAAGCTCAGCGCATCGCTCCGCTGGAGGGCAATTGGCCAATGTTCACCCGATGCGACGAGCGATGTGATTGAGCGTGAAGCTCTGATGCGCGGTTGAGCAAACCAGAGCAGAAGCCCGCCGAACATGAAAAGGCGGGAGCAGGCACAGGGACCTCGTGTCGAACACACGAACCCGCACGCGATCGGCCGAGCCGCCTCCCAGAGTGAAATAGCTCCGGCGACGGCGCCGATGCAAAACGATCACGGGACGCGGATTTGCCGCGTCGTTACCGCGTCGCGAAAGCGGCGCACTAGCCTGGCGTGACAAATCCGCGTCCCGCCCTCTGCTTTTTTCGATCCGGCTGGATCAAGAAGGAGCACGCATGCCTGAAAACTGGAGCGCGACGCCTCCGGCGGCGCATCACTCAGACCTACAAGCGTGTAGCGCAATGCGCGGCCGGAGGCCGCGCGCTCCAATTTTCAGCAGGCTTACGCCTCCAACGCCAGCAACGCAAACGTCGCGAGCCAATGCTCGCCCATGTAGTCGCCCGCGACATGCGGCAGGCTCGCCGCGATGTGACGCTCAGCAGCTTCGCGCGCCCCGCGCACAACAGCGTCATCGCCAAGCGCCGAAGCAATCGCCCGCCAACACCATGCACGCGAGAAATTCAGCCCATCCAGATGCGCAATCTTGCCATCGCTCCGATCCGACACGCGTGCGGGCGCAAACAGCGACGCCGGTTTTTCCGCCGCAGCGTCTGGCAAAAAGCGCGCGAACCAGGCGCGAAACGCATCCGGCGCCAAGAAGCGCCGCATGCACTCAGCTTCCATCAGAGTCGGCGAAAGGAAATCATCCTGGCTCGGTTCCCATGCCTGCGCGCCCACATCGCCAGAATACCAGCCGACGACCTTCTCGCGCATCAGCGCATAGAGCGCCCCATCCGCAGGCTCCGCATAATCCGCGGCAAGCCGCAACGCGAACGCCGTCGACGAATGCACGCCCGTGCGAACAGGATAATCGCTCAGCGGCAAGAACGCCTTGAACCGATCCGCGAACATCACGGCGAGCGGCCGCAATGTCTTCGCCGCGCGCGCGCCAGCGCCGTCGCGATGCTGATCCAACTCCGCCTGCAGCGCCAGCAACCAGCCCCAGCCGTACGGCCGCTCGAACCCGCGCGACTCCGGCCTGCGCAAATACGCACATTCACCTTCGACGTTCTCAGCGTTGATGCGCTCGTCGAACAACGCCCCAATCGTATTCGCGTGCGAAAAATCCGGATAACGCCGCATCAGCCGCGCCAGCAGCCAATAGCCATGCACGCACGAATGCCAATCGTAGCTGCCAAAGAAAATCGGATGCGCAGCGCGCGGACCGATCGCGTCGGCGGGGCCCGCCAGCACGTGGTGCATGATGTTGGGGTACTCGCGCCCAACATGCGCCAACGCGAGCGCGGCAAATTTCTCAGCAAGGTCGCGGGTGAGGGTGGTCATGGGAAAGCCAGCAAGCGCATGATGATGATATTGGCGATCAGGAGCGGAATCGCCGTCGGGATTTGCGCGCGGATCACGCCGTTAAAAGCGGCCTTGCGATCCGGCAGCTCCAGCAAATTCGCCGGCACCACGTTGAAGTTCGCCGCCATCGGCGTCATCAGCGTGCCGCAGAAGCCCGCCAGCATGCCGATCGCGCACACCCGCACCGGGTCGCCGCCCAGCGTATGCACCACGAACGGCAGTCCCACTGCCGCGGTCATCACAGGAAAAGCGGCAAACGCGTTGCCCATGATGATGGTGAACAGCGCCATGCCGATGCAATACGCGGAGACCGCTGCCGTGCGCGTGTCGAGCGGGATGTATTCGCTGAACAAGCGGCCGACCTGTTCGCCGACGCCCGCCGCCAAGAACACCGCGCCAAGCGACGCCAGCATTTGCGGCAGGATCGCCGCCCAGCCAACCGAGTCGATCAAACGGCGTCCTTCCTGCAGCGGCGCCAAGAGCGGCGGCCGCAGCCACACCATTGCGACGCCAACTGCAATCAGGACGCCAAGCACAAGCGCGACCAAAGTCGTGCGCGATGCATCCGGATTGATGAGCTCGGGTCCCCAGGACGTGTACCGCACCGCTAGCGTACCTAAGAGTGCGACAGCGGGAATGATCAGCGCCGGCAGAAACAGAAGGTTGCCGTGCTTCTTCGCGCTTTCAATGCGCTCTTCTTGCGACGTCGTGCGCGGTTTGCCTTGACCCAGCCCAATCGTCGCCAACGCAACGAGGCCAAGCGCGAGCAATCCGTTGCCGAGATCGCCGAAATAGTCGCCGCCGAGAAAACTCGCAGCGAGCAAACCCCAAAACGCAAAGTTCACAAGCCGTCGCGGATTGGCGCCGTCCAACACCGAAAGGATCGAAACCGCCGCGAAGAAAACGCCGCCGATGAGATAGACATGCGGATACGCGAGAGGGAGCGAAAAGTCGGTCATTTCGCGCTCCCTTGCAGCGCGCGCTTAAGCCGCCTGTCGAGCAACCATAGCCGCAGCGAATGGATAGCGAGCGCGACGATCGCAGTGGGAATCGCCCACATCGCCAGACCAAACGGAGTGACCTCGATCCCGTACGTCAGCAGCGTCGCCTGGATAAGAAGAATCGAGCCAATCGCAATGAAGATGTCTTCGCCAAAGAACAACGCGATGTTGTCCGCCGCCGCCGCATGCGAGCGAATGAGGTACCGCTCGCGATCGGGCAGCGCGCCGAACTTTGCTTCCGCCGCACCCTCCGCCATCGGCGCCACCAGCGGGCGAACCATCTGCGCATGACCGCCCAGCGAAGTCAGACCCAACGCCGCCGCGCCCTGGCGAATGATGAAATAAACCCACAGCAAACGTCCTGTCGTCGCGGCCTTCACGGCGGCAATCGACATGCGTGCGCGTTCCTGCAGGCCGGCGCGCTCAAGCACGCCGATCGCCGCAAGCGCGATCCACACGACGCTGATGAAGCGCGTATTGTTGAAGGCCTTGCCGAACTCCGCGAGCGTGTCGCGCGCGGCGGCGTAATAAACTTGAAGATCCGCCTCGGGCGTCCACGCCGCGGCCAGGCCCGTCGTCATCGCCGCGGCCATCACGACCAGCAGCGGATTGGCGCGCAGCACAAAGCCCAGCACGACGACGCCAATTCCAAGCAGAACAAGCATCGCGTTCCCCCGTCCGTTTGTCGTTTTTCTGCTGCCGCTACGTGTGCGGCAGCTAGCGTGCGCGCGCAAGCCGGGAGTGCGCGATGCTGAAATGGCTGAGTTTGTTGGCTGCGGCCAGTCTTGCCGCCTGCACACCCGCTGCGCCGGCTGCACAAGCGCCCGCGCCGCCGCGTCTGGAACAGGTCTGGCGCATTGGCGGCCTCGCCAATCCCGAAAGCGTCGCGCTCTCCGCCGATGGCGCGTTCCTCTACGTGACCAACGTGAACGGCGAAGGGGAGGCCGAGGACGGCAACGGATTCATCTCACGCGTATCCGTCGATGGCCAGATGCTCGAACGCGAGTTCGCGCGCGGCCTCGATGCGCCGAAGGGGATCATGCTCGGCGGCGATGCGCTCTACGTTGCCGACATCAACGAAATGGTCGTGCTCGACGCGGCCACCGGCGCCATCCGCCGCCGCGTGCCAACGCCGGGCGCGCAATTCCTCAACGACCTGACATTCGCGCCAGACGGCAACGTGCTCATCGCCGACTCGGGCGGCGCGCGCATCTATGCAATCCGCACCGACACAGCGGAGGTTTGGCTCGAGCACGAACTGCTCGACAGCATCAATGGCTTTCTGCCTGAACCGGAGCGCCTCTTGGTGACAACAATGGCCGGACGTTTGCTGGCGATCGACTATCAGTCGCGCGCCGTCACCGTGCTCGCGGACGGCTTAGGCGATGCCGATGGCATCGCAGCGCTCGGCGGTGATCGCTACCTCGTCAGCGAATGGCCGGGTCTGATGCATGTCGTGAACGCCGCAGACGGCACGCACGAGACGATCATGGATTCGCGCGCGGAGAACCGTTTCCTCAACGACTTCCTCCTTGTCGGCGACGTCCTCTATCAACCGCACTGGGAGCCGAGTGAATTCACAGCATATCGCGTCGTTCAAGCCGCGCCGTAACCGCCACCGCCCGGCGTCTCGATCACGAACACATCGCCCGGCGCCACTTCGGCTTTTGCCGTGCCGCCAAGCTGCTCGATCGCGCCGTCGCGGCGCTGCACGTAATTGAGCGCAACCTTGCCGCGTTCACCGCCGTTCAAACCATGCGGCGCCGTCGCGCGGCGGTTGGCGAGCATTGCTGCCGTCATCGGCGCGCGAAATCGAATACGCCGCACCGAACCGTCGCCGCCTTTGTGCGCGCCGTTGCCGCCAGAGCCGCGCCGCACGCCGAAGCGCTCGACCAAAACAGGAAAACGCGATTCCAAAACTTCTGGATCGGTGAGCCGCGAGTTCGTCATGTGCGTCTGCACGGCCGCCGCGCCATCGAATGTCGGCCCAGCGCCCGAGCCGCCACAGATGGTTTCGTAATATTGCTTCTTCTCGTCGCCAAACGTGAAATTATTCATCGTGCCTTGCGAGCCCGCAAGCACGCCGAGCGCGCCGTAAAGCGCATCGACAATCACCTGACTCGTCTCAACATTGCCCGCCACCACCGCGGCGCCGCGTCGCGGATTCAGCATCGAGCCTTCCGGCACGATGATTTCGATCGGCTTCAAGCAGCCTTCGTTGAGCGGAATGCTGTCGTTGACCAGTGTGCGGAACACATAGAGCGTGGCCGCGCGCGTGATCGCCAAAGGCGCGTTGAAATTGTTGCGCTGCTGTTCGCTCGTGCCGGTGAAATCGACGCGCACCGTGCGTTTGGCGCGATCCGGCGTGATGGCGGCGCGGATCACGGCGCCATTGTCCAGCGGCGCTTCGAACGAGCCGGGCTTCAGCGTCTCGATCACGCGCTTGATCTGCTCTTCGGCGTTGTTCTGGACGTGGCCCATATAGGCCGCGACGCCCTCACGCCCGTAATGCGCCACCAGCCGCTTCAACTCCTCCGCGCCGCGGACGACGGAGGCGATCTGCGCTTTGAGGTCCGCGATGTTGCGGTCGATATCGCGCGCGGGATGGGGGCCCGAGGCGAACAGGGCGCGCGTCTCCGCTTCGCGCAGACGCCCGTTTTCGACCAAGAGGAAATTCTCGATCAGCACACCTTCGTCTTCGACCGTATGCGAATCCGGCGGCATGGAGCCCGGCGTGATGCCACCGATATCGGCGTGATGACCGCGCGCTGCCGTGAAGAAGGCGGGCGCTGTCTCGCCGTCCAGAATGATCGGCGCGATCACCGTGATGTCGGGCAAATGCGTGCCGCCGGCATGCGGGGCGTTCAGCATGTAGATGTCGCCGGCGCGGATCGTTTGCCCACGCTGGCGGATGATTTCGCGGACGCTGTCGCTCATCGAGCCCAGATGCACCGGAATGTGCGGCGCGTTGGCGACGAGGCCGCCGGTTTCATCGAACACGGCGCACGAGAAATCGAGCCGCTCCTTGATGTTCACGGAGGAGGCGGTCGTCTGCAGCGCGAGACCCATCTCCTCCGCGACGCCCATGAAGCGGTTGTTGAACACTTCGAGCAGGATGGGATCGGCGCGCGTGCCGATAGCTTCGCGCTCAATGTGCGATGTGCGGGTGAGCACGAGATCACCGTGTTCGTTGAGGCGCGCGCACCAACCGGGCGCGAGATACGTCGTCGCGCTCTGCTCTGTTATGATCATTGGGCCGTTGACGGTGACGTTTGGTGGAACGCGATCCCGTTGCAGAACTGTCGGCAAACCATCGACCACATCGCCGAAGAGCTGAGCGTCAATCCTCTTGTCTCCAGCGCGGAACAGCGCCTGCGGTGCTTGGCTCGCCGCACCCGAAACGGCTTCCGCCGTCAGCGATCCAACAACAATCGCCCGAGCCGGATCGACAAAACCGAAGCGCTTCTTGTGCTCGGCCTCGAACGCTTTCGTCAGAGCAGCTGGCTCGGCGAACGGAATCGCCAATGTCGAATCCGCGCCCTCATACTTCAGGTTCGCGGTCAGGATCGTCTTGACCTCACCGCCCTCAAGCGCTTCCGCGGCGCGAAGCGCGAGTGCCTGAGCGCGCCTGTTGAGGCCGCGCGCTTCGCTGAGCGTTTCCTCGATCGTCTCCTCGGCGACCGCTCGCACATCTGCGAGCCCCATGCCCCAAGCGCTCAGCACGCCCGCGAGCGGGTGGAGCAGGATCGTCTCCACACCCACCGCATCCGCCACCGCGCAAGCATGCTGTCCACCTGCGCCGCCGAATGCGACGAGCGCGTATTCCGTTGGATTGTAGCCGCGCTGGATCGAGATTTTCTTGATCGCCTCGGCCATGCTTTCGTTGGCGATGCGGAGGAAACCTTCGGCGGCTTCCTGCGGCGTGATCGCACTGCCGGATTTGCGTTCGATCTCCGCGCACAGCTCGGCGAGCCTCTTTTCCACGACCGCGCGATCAAGCGGCTGATCGCCGTTCGGACCGAAGATCGCGGGAAAGAATTCCGGGCGCACACGGCCAAGCAGCACATTGCAATCCGTCACCGTCAGCGGACCGCCGCGCCTGTAGCACGCCGGCCCAGGATCGGCGCCGGCGCTTTCGGGGCCAACGCGCAATCGCATGCCGTCGAACGAGCAGATGGAGCCGCCGCCGGCTGCCACGGTGTGAACCTGCAGCATCGGCGCAGAGAGCCGCACGCCAGCGACGATCGTCTCGTTCGTGCGCTCAAACGCGCCCGCATAGTGCGAGACGTCCGTCGACGTGCCGCCCATGTCGAAGCCGAGCGCGTGCGTAAAGCCGGCGCGCTGCGCCGCCGCTGCCATGCCGACCACACCGCCTGCGGGGCCGGAGAGAACAGCGTCGCGACCACGGAAACTGTCGGCATGCGCCAAACCGCCGTTGGATTGCATGAAGAGAAGGTTGGGTGAGGGAGCGCGAGCCCCCCGGCTCGCTTCTTTTCCCGCCGAGCCATGCGAGCCGGGGGGCTCGCGGTCCAACCCTTCAAACCCCCGCGCAAACTGCTGCACGTATTTGCGCAGAACGGGTGAGAGGTACGCATCCGCGACAGTCGTATCCGTGCGCGGCACGAACTTGATGAGGCCGCTGATCTCTGAGCTCACCGAGATCTGCGTAAAGCCCATCTCGCGCGCAATCTCAGCCAGCCGCCGTTCATGCGCTGGATACGCCCACCCATGCAGGCAAGCGATAGCGATGGCGCGGAAGCCTTCATCGTAGGCGCTCTGGAGCGCCTCGCGCGCGTGCTCCTCATCCAACGGCGTCAGCACTTCGCCCTCGGCCGTCACGCGCTCGCGTACTTCGATCACGCGCTTCTGCAGCAGCTCGGGCTTGACGATATGCAGCGCGAAAATATCCGGCCGCGCCTGCGTGCCGATCTCCAGCGCGTCGGCGAAACCCTCGGTGACGACCAGCACCACGTCGGCGCCTTTGCGCTCCAGCAGCGCATTGGTGGCGACGGTGGTGCCGAGGCGCACTTCGGCGACATCGGCGAGCCCGGCGCCGTGCTCCTCCAGGATTTGCCGGATGCCCTCGAATGCGGCGTCCTCGTAGCGACCGGGATTCTCCGAGAGCAACTTGCGAACGATTTGCACGCCGTCCGGCGCGCGCGCGACGATGTCGGTAAAGGTGCCCCCGCGGTCGATCCAGAACTGCCAGCCGTGCGTCATGCGCGCGACCATGCCAGCCGGGCCTGAGCAATCAAGCGCTTAGGGGCGGGGGGCGCTTGCGCGACGCTTGCCATGGAGTAGGTTCCGGGCCGACAGGAGCGCCGCTTGAAGCCGACCGACATCCGCAATCCGGACTATTTCCATAAGGTCGTGGACTGCCAGTGGGCCTGCCCGGCGCACACGCCCGTGCCCGAATACATCCGTCTGATCGCCGCGCAGCGTTACGCCGACGCGTACATGATCAATTGGAAGTCGAACGTGTTTCCCGGGATCCTCGGGCGCACCTGCGATCGCCCGTGCGAGCCGGCATGCCGGCGCGGGCGGGTCGAGGAGGCGCAGAGCAAACCCGAGCCGGTGGCGATCTGCCGCCTGAAGCGCGTCGCGGCGGACAACAAAGGCGACATCGAAGACCGTTTGCCGCCGAAGGCGACGAAGAAGAACGGCAAGAGGATCGCCTGCATCGGCGCGGGCCCCGCGTCGCTGACCGTGGCGCGCGATCTGCTGCCGCTTGGCTACGAAGTTCACATCTACGATGCCGACGCCAAGGGCGGCGGCATGATCCGCACGCAGATCCCGCGCTTTCGTTTGCCGGAGAGCGTGATCGATGAAGAGGTCGATTACATTCTTCGCTACGAGCCGGTGACGCATTTCAACACGCGCATCGACTCGCTGAAGGACATGCTTGCGAAGGGCTATGACGCAATTTTCGTCGGCACCGGCGCGCCGCGCGGGCGCGACTTGAAGCTGCCCGGCCAGGAAGAGGCGAAGGCCAACATCCATATCGGCATCGATTGGCTCTCGAGCGTTTCCTTCGAGCACATCGACAAGATCGGCAAGCGCGTCATCGTGCTTGGCGGCGGTAATACCGCCATGGATTGTTGCCGCACCTCGCGCCGTCTTGGCGGCGAGGACGTGAAGGTCATCGTCCGCTCAGGCTTCGAGGAAATGAAAGCCTCGCCCTGGGAAAAGGAAGACGCCCAGCACGAAGGCATTCCGATCATCAACTTCCTCAACCCAAAGGAATTCACCCACGAGAACGGCAAGCTCACGGGCGTTACGTTCACGAAGATGGCGTGGGTCGAGAAGGACGGGAAGAAGAAGCTCGAACCCACGGGCGAGCCGGACGTGCACTACGAAAGCGACGACGTGCTGATGGCTGTCGGCCAGGAGAATTCTTTCCCTTGGATCGAGCGCGATATCGGCATGACGTTCGACAAATGGGACATGCCCGTCGTCGATCCGGTCACGATGCAATCCGACATCAAGAACGTCTTCTTCGGCGGCGACGCCGCGTTCGGGCCGAAGAACATCATCTGGGCCGTCGCGCACGGGCACGATGCGGCGGTGTCGATCGATCTTTTCTGCACCGGCAAGGACGTGCGTGAGCGCCTGCCGCCCGGCGTGTCGATGCTGTCCACCAAGATGGGCATCCACGAATGGGCCTATGACAACGATGTCTCGCTCGACCTCCGCTACAAGGTGCCGCTGGTCGAGCCGGAAGTCGCGCTGCGCAATGTGAAGATCGAGGTCGAGAAGGGCTTCGATCCGCTGCTGGGCTACAAGGAAGCGCAGCGCTGCCTCAACTGCGATGTGCAAACGGTGTTCACGGCCAAGCTCTGCATCGAGTGCGACGCGTGCGTCGATATCTGCCCGATGGACTGCATCACGTTCACGGAGAACGGTGAGGAAACCGAACTCCGCGAGCGCCTCAACGCCCCCGCGCTCAATCTGACGCAGGACATTTACGTCCAGGACGAACTCAACACTGGCCGCATCATGGCGAAGGACGAGGACGTCTGCCTGCACTGCGGTCTCTGCGCCGAGCGTTGCCCGACGGGCGCCTGGGACATGCAGAAATTCTACCTCGACATCACCCAAGCCGGGTGTGGCTCACACGCGAGCCGCCCCGCCCGCGAACCGGAACCCGCCTAAGACCATGGCCAAGCAGCTCGCCGCTACCAACGATTTCGTCGTCAAATTCGCCAATGTGAACGGCTCGGGCTCCGCGAGCGCGAATGGCCTCTTCGCGAAGGTGGTTCTGCGCATGGGCGTGCCGGTCGGCGCGCGCAACATCTTCCCCTCGAACATACAGGGCCTGCCGACCTGGTATGAGGTGCGCATCTCGGAGGCCGGTTGGCTGGGCCGCCGCGGCGGCGTCGATCTCATGATCGCGATGAACCCGCAAACCTGGGACGCTGATGTGAAGAGCATCGAGCCGGGCGGTTATCTGCTCTACGATTCATCCAAGCCGTTGCCCGCCGCGAAATTCCGCGACGACATCACGGTGATCGGCGCGCCGCTGACCGAACTGATCGCCGCCGAGTTCGCCGATCCGCGACAGCGCCAGCTCTTCAAGAACATCTGCTATGTCGGCGTCATCGCGCACCTGATCGGACTCGACGTCGAGACCGTGAAGCAGCTCGTCAGTGATGAGTTCAAAGGTAAGGACAAGCTGATCGCGCCGAACCTCAAAGCGTTCGAGCTCGGCCGTGCCTACGCCGAGAAGCATCTGGCGCCCCTCGGTCTGCGCGTGCTCAAGACCGACAAAGTCGGCGATCGCATCTTCGTGGAAGGCAACGACGCCGCGGCGCTCGGCGCGGTCTATGGCGGCGCGACGTTCTGCGCCTGGTATCCGATCACGCCGTCCACCTCGCTCGCGGAAAGTTTCCAGAAATACTGCGATAAGCTCCGCAAAGACCCCGACGGCAAAAACCGCTTCGCCATCGTGCAAGCCGAAGACGAGATCGCCTCGATCGGCATGGTGATGGGCGCCGGCTGGGCGGGCTCGCGCGCGTTCACCTGCACGAGCGGCCCCGGCATTTCGCTGATGAACGAGTTCGTCGGCTTCTCGTACTACGCCGAAATCCCTGCCGTAATTTTCGACGTGCAACGCGGCGGCCCTTCAACGGGCATGCCCACACGCACGCAACAATCGGACTTGCTGCTCGCAGCCTATGCTTCGCACGGCGACACCAAGCATCCGATGCTCTTTCCGGCGAACCCGACCGAAGCGTTCGAGATGGCCGCGCAGGCGTTCGATCTCTCGGACTTTTTCCAGACCACCATCTTCGTCATGCTCGAACTCGATATCGGCATGCAGGAATGGCTGACGCCGCCGTTCAAGTGGGACGCCAAGCGTCACCTCAATCGCGGCAAGGTGCTGAGCTACGAACATCTGGAGCAGGGCGTGCCGTTCGGCCGCTACCGCGATGTCGATGGCGATGCTGTGCCGTACCGCACGCTCCCCGGCACGCACCCGACCAAAGGCAGCTACTTCACGCGCGGCTCAAGCCACGACAAGGACGCGCGCTATTCGGAAAAAGGCGAGGACTATACCGAGGGCATGGAGCGCCTGTTGCGCAAGTGGGAGACCATGAAGTCCCACGTGCCGGCGCCCATCGTGCGCAAAGCCTCAAAGGTCACGCCCGATGGCGTCATCTACATGGGCTCGACCGATCCAGCGATGGAAGAAGCGCTGCACGCGCTCGAAGGCCACGGCATCCATCTGGACGCCATGCGCATTCGCGGCTTCCCGTTCTCGAACGATGTGTTCGATTTCATCAAGGATCACGAGCAAGTCTTCGTCGTCGAACAAAACCGCGACGCGCAGCTGAAAGCGCTGCTGGTGAACGAGGGCGGCATCGATCCGGCCCAGCTCATCTCGATCCGCCACTACGACGGCACGCCGATCACGGCGCGCTTCATCATCAAAGACATCACCGAAAAGCTCAAAGGCCCGCACTCGGCCGCGCTGCGGGAGAACGCGAAATGACCTACATCGCCAAGCCTTCGCTGCATCACCCGTCGCTGGAAAAGAACACGCTCGGCTTCACGCGCCGAGACTATGAAGGGCGCATCTCGACACTCTGCGCCGGCTGCGGGCATGACTCGATCAGCGCCGCCATCATCCAGGCGTGCTTCGAGATCGATCTGGCTCCGCATCGCCTCGCGAAATTTTCCGGCATCGGCTGCTCGTCGAAGACGCCGGACTATTTCGTCAGCCCCGCGCACGGGTTCAACGCCGTCCACGGCCGCATGCCATCGGTGCTCACCGGCGCGAACATCGCCGCGCGCGATCTGATCTACCTCGGCGTTTCCGGCGACGGCGACAGCGCCTCGATCGGCCTCGGCCAATTCTGCCACGCCGTCCGCCGCGGCGTGAACATGACGTACATCTGCGAAAACAACGGCGTCTACGGGCTCACCAAAGGCCAGTTCTCCGCCACGTCCGACAAAGGCTCGAAGGCCAAGAAGGGCGCGGAAAACAAAGACAGCGCGATCGATCTCGTCATGCTCTCGCTGCAACTGGGCGCCACTTACGTTGGGCGCTCATTTTCTGGCGACAAGCATCAGCTCGTGCCGCTGATCAAAGGCGCTCTCTCGCACAAGGGCGTTTCGTTCATCGACGTGATCAGCCCGTGTGTGGCGTTCAACAACCATGTCGGCTCCACCAAGAGCTTCGACTACGTGCGCGAGCACAACGAAGCCGTGAACCGCATGGACGTCATCACCCCACGCGCGCCGATCAAGGCGGACTATAAGCCAGGCGAACTGAAAGAAGTGCGCCAGCACGACGGCTCGATCCTGCGCCTACGCAAGATCGAGGACGATTACGACGCCACCAATCGCAACGAAGCTCTGGGCTATCTGGCGCGCAAAGCGACCGAAGGGGAGATCGTCACGGGGCTGCTCTACGTCGACCCCGAAGCGCACGATCTGCACGACGCGATGAACACGGTGACGACGCCGCTGAACAAGCTGCCTGACGCCGACCTCATTCCGAGCGTGGCGGATTTGGAAAAGATCAACGCAAGTCTGCGGTAGCCGGAATGACCGTCGGATCGCTTCTGCGTGGCTGGGCGGGCAAATTCATTCTGGCGGCTGTATGGATTGCTATTGCCGTGGTGTCCTCGAGCCCAAGCAGCCGTTCGCTGATACCTCATTGGGTCGCATTGTTGGCCGCGGCGCTTTACGCCGGGATGTCGATTTACGATCTTTGGAAGTTCCCAGCGGGCCGACCGCGTAAAGAGGCGCGCGAGCGTGAAGACCCCGATCTCACGCAGCTCCTCGTCTTCGGTCTCTTAGCGTTCACTTCCCTCTATTCTTTTTGGATCATTTTCCAATTGCTTCCGGTGTTGCACGGAATGCAGCGATAGGCTGCGCACCACCTCAGGACGCTCTCACTTGATCGGCTGCCGCAAAGTGCGCCATCTGATCGGCGCGCGCCTTCTTGAACGCGGCGCGATCCGTGATGCGAGCCACATAAGCCTCCGTCGCCGGCCGATCTCCGAACGCGCGCACTTTCGGTACGCGCAGCACGTCGGCCATCAGCAAGTCCGCGACAGTGAAGCGATCGGCGGCGAGCCATTCGCGCTCCTTCAGAACATTCTCAACGTGGTTGAGGCGCCCCTCCAGCCAACCCGTCAGCCCATTCTCCTTCGCCCCGGTAATTTCCAGAAACCACCACGGCACCGACGCCATCTCGATCGAGTTGAGCGCCGCGATCGTCCACTGCAGCGTTTCAGCCTCACCAACCGCATCGCGCGGCATCAGCTTTTCGCTCTTCCGCGCCAGATGCAGCAGCCCAGCGCCGCTCTCGAAGAGTTCAACCTCACCATCGCTCAGAAACGGCACCTGACCGAAGGGCTGCTGATCCAAATGATTGGTCTGCCGGTCGTCGAATGCGACGGTTCGGATGGAATAAGCGAGCCCCCCTTCCTCGCACGCCCACCGAAGGCGCAAGTCGCGCACAAACCCACGCGGACCTTCGGGCACCCAGTCATACGTCCAGACGATCAGCTCGCTCATTTCTCACCCAAATCTCTCAACCCGGAACGGCGCCACATCGATCGGCGGCGCTTTCTCCGTCGCGATTGCCGCGATGACCTCCGCCGTGATCGGCGCTTCAGTTAAACCTAGATGCGCGTGACCAAAAGCGTAGAGCACCTTCGGCGCTTTCTCCAATCGACCGATCGCGGGAACAAAGTCCGGCAATGAAGGCCGGGAACCAACCCAGCGATCGGGCGTCTCGGAAAACTTGATGCCCAGCTCGCGAATGCGTTGATGCAGCAGATTCCATTTGCGTTCGTCCGCCGGCGCATCCGGTGAGCCAAACTCCACGAAGCTCGTGCAGCGCAAGCCGGTGGTAAATCGCGACACGGCGATGAAGTTTTCCTCAAACACCGTCGTCGGCAAATCGTGCGGCCAGTTCGTGTCCGCGCTCTGCAAATGATACCCACGCTCGCCAATCAACGGGGTATCAACGCCAAGCTGCCGCATCAACCCACGCGACCACGGGCCCGCGCTCACCAGCACAGCATGCGCCTCGCGTGTCGCGCCTGATTTTAGCGTCACGCGCCCCGAAGCCTCAACGCGCGTCACGGTATCCGCAACAATCTCCCCGCCACGCGCCGTGAATGCCGCCAGCAACGTCTCGCGCGCGCCCTGCGGATCGCTCACTTGTCCGCCGCCGCTGAACGCCACCGCCGCGACCGGCGGCTTGCGCAGCACGCCTTCGTAGCGGCGCAACTCCTCCGCGCTCATATCGCGCCACGTCGCATTGCCCCACGTCGAGCGCTCCACCACGGCGTGCCCATGCTCGGCGCCCTCAGGCGTCATCCACGCCGTCACGTGCCCATGCGGAATCACCATGGCCGGCGCACCCGCAAGCGCGGCCATGCGTTGCCAGGCGCCCATCGCGTCCGCGAGCAGCGCGGTCAGAGCCGCTTGCCCGCGTGCGAAAGCTTGCGCGTCGCACGCCGCCAGAAAGCGCATCGACCACGGACCCCAGAGCCCAATATCGCTCCAGCGAAAATCCAACGGCCCGCCGGCGCCGAAACTCAAGCGCGGCGCGCGCCACACATTGCTCCACGCCGCCCATGGCGCGACTTGCTCGGCGCCGATGTGGCCCGCATTGCCGTACGAAGCGCCGCGCCGCTTGTCGCCCGGATCGATCAGCGTGGTTTGCACGCCGGCTTCCTGCAGCCGCAGCGCGCATGCGACGCCAATAAAGCCGCCGCCGATGACGAGTATGGATTTCATCGCGCCGGTTGATCGTATAGGTTCGGCGCATTGGCAAGCGAGGTCTGGTGATGCAGGTGAATTGGGCCGGCGTGTTCCCAGCGGCGACGACGCAATTCGCGCCGGATTTGTCGATCGACATCAGCGCCACCCAGAAGGTGCAGGACGCCCTGGTGAAAGACGGCGTGCACGGCCTCATCATTATGGGCACGGTAGGGGAGAACAATTCCCTGGAAGCGGATGAAAAACGCGACGTGCTGCGCGCCGCTGTCGAAAGCGTGGCGGGCCGTGTGCCGGTGATCGTGGGCGTCTCCGAGATGGACACCAAGCGCGCGATCGCGTTTGCGCGCGACGCCGAAAAGATCGGCGCGGACGGGCTCATGCTGTTGCCGGCGATGGTTTATGTGCCGGCCGAGGCCGAACTCGTGGCGCACTTCAAGGCGGTGGCGAAAGAAACCGCGCTGCCAATCATGCTCTACAACAATCCGCCCGCGTACCGCGTCAGCGTCGGCATCGAGGCCATCAAGCAGCTCGCCGACATTCCGAACATCGTGTGTTTGAAAGAAAGCGCGCCCGATACGCGCCGCTTCACCGATCTCTACAATGCCGTCGGCGACAAGATCATGCTGTTCGCCGGGCTCGACGATGTCGCGCTTGAAGGCCTCATCCTCGGCGCCAAGGGCTGGGTGTCAGGCCTCACCAACGCGTTCCCGAAAGAATCGATCGCGCTCTATGACGCTTGCAAGCGCGGCGATCTCGACACGGCGCTCGCCATCTATCGCTGGTTCATGCCGCTGCTGCACTTGGACGCCGAGCACGACCTCGTGCAATCCATCAAACTCGCCGAGCAGATCATGGGCCGCGGCAGCGAGCGCGTGCGTCCGCCGCGTTACGTGCTGACCGGCGCGCGGCGTGAAGAAGTTACCAAAATGGTCGAGGACGCCGCCGCGAACAGGCCGAAGCTGAAGTGAGCCGCTCCGTATTCCGCTGCATCGACGGCCACACCGCCGGCAATCCCGTCCGCCTCGTCATTGAAGGCAAGCCCGACCTCGACGGCGCGACGATGAGCGAACGACGCCAGGATTTCATGGCGCGCTACGATTGGATCCGCACTGGCCTCTGCTTCGAACCGCGCGGCCACGACATGATGAGCGGCGGCTTCCTCTACCCGCCAACCACGCCGGACGCCGATATCGGCATTCTCTTCATCGAAACCAGCGGCTGCCTGCCGATGTGCGGCCACGGCACGATCGGCATCGTCACGTTCGGCATCGAGAACGGCTTCATCAAACCGCGCACGCCGGGCCGCTTCATCGCGAATGTCCCGGCCGGAAATATTGAGCTCAACTACGCGCAGGAAGGCGAGCGCGTGAAAAGCGTCCGCATCCGCAACGTGCCGGGTTACCTTGCGGCGGAGGGCGTGAAGATCGACGTGCCAGGTTTCGGCCCGCTAACGCTCGATATCGCCTACGGCGGCAACTTCTACGCCATCATCGAACCGCAAGGCGCCTACACCGGCCTCGACGATCTCGGCGCCGCGCGCATCCTTCAGCTCTCGCCAATCATCCGCCAAATCGTGCGCGCGCAGATCGAGCCTGTGCATCCGTTGGATTCCAGTATTCGCGGCGTCTCCCACGTTCTCTGGGCCGACAAACCGAAGACCACCGGCGCACATGGCCGCAACGCTGTCTTCTACGGCGACAAAGCCATCGACCGCAGCCCATGCGGCACAGGCACCTCAGCGCGCCTCGCGCACCTTTACGCCAAGGGTAAACTCAAAGTCGGCGAACCGTTCGTGCACGAAAGCTACATTCTCTCCCGCTTTACCGGCCGCGTCGAAGCGGAAACACAAGTCGGCGCCTTCAGCGCGATCATCCCCTCAATCGAAGGCAGCGCCATCGCCACCGGCCGCAACGAAATCTGGATCGACGACGAAGACGTCTTCGCGCACGGATTTCAGGTCGTCTGATCGGGCTTGTTTCGCCAGCCGCCGCATGTTGGAGTGAACGAGGGGAGAGGCGGACATGCGTGAATTCAGTTGGGCGCAGGCCGCGCAGTGGATCACCACCATCGTCGGCGCGTTGCTGACGGCGCTCTCCGCCATCGCGATCTATTTCACCGCCACGTTGCTGCGCGCCGCGCACAAGCGCGGCGAACTTGCGCCCAAACCCGAAGCAATCGGTCTCGGCGCTATCACCAATTTCTTCGACACGCTTGGCATCGGCTCGTTCGCGCCGACCACGGCCTACATGAAGCTGCGCGCGATGGCGCCCGATAGCTATTTTCCGGCCATCCTCAATGCCGGCCATGCGCTGCCGACGATCACGCAGGCGCTGGTGTTCATTACATTGGTGCAGGTCGATCCGGTGTTGCTGCTGGCTTGCATCGTCGCGTCGGTCGCCGGCGCCTTCGTCGGCGCGCCGATCGTGCAACGTTCGCCGCTGCGGCTCGTGCAGGGTGTCGTCGGTCTCGCACTGCTCATTGCGGCGGTCCTGTTCGCCATGAGCAACCTAGGCTTCATGCCAGCCGGCGGTGAAGCGCTGTCGCTGCCGCCGATCCTGTTCGGCGTCGCTGTTGCTGGCCACTTCATCATGGGCGTGCTCATGATGTTCGGCATCGGCCTTTACGCGCCTTCGCTGATCCTGCTCAGCCTGCTCGGCCTCAATCCCGCAGCGGCGTTTCCCATCATGATGGGATCGTGCGCCTTCCTGATGCCGATCTCGAGCCTCCGATTCGTGCGCTCGGAGCGGATCGACTTGCGCATCGTGCTCGGCCTTGCGCTGGGCGGCATCCCCGCCGTGCTGATCGCCGCCTTCATCGTCAAGTCGCTGGAACTCGAGGTGATCCGGTGGCTCGTCGTCGTAGTCGTGCTCTACGCCGCGGCGCTGTTGCTGCGCGCCGCGCTGGCGCCCGAAAAGAAAACCAACGCCGCCCGCGCGGCCACGTGAGGGAAAAGTCTATGAAAGCCGCTCTTCTCGCCGCTGCGCTCGCTCTTGTGATAGCCATGCCCGCAGCTGCGCAAACCGCGAGCCAGACACTCACGCAATTGTTCGAGGACGAGCGCGCGTTCACCTGGCGCGAAGACCCGCTCAGCGCCACGGGCGACGGCGTGCACGATTACGACAATCGTTTGCCGTCCGTGACACCGGCCGACTACGCGCGCCAGACGACGCAGAACCAGGCTTTCCTCACGCGCCTCAACGCGATCGATCGCGCGCAGCTCCCGCACCAGGAGCAGGTGAGCTACGATCTCTTCGCGTTCATGATCGGCCAGCGCGTCACGCTCGCGCGCTACAACGACTGGCGCTTGCCAATGAACAGCGACAGCGGCTTCTATTCCGAAATCCTGCAGCTGCATGACGGCATGTCGCCGCGCACGGTGCGCGACTACGAAAACTATATCGCGCGCCTCAATGATGTGCCGCGCTATTTCCGCGAGCACACCAACAACATGCGCCAGGGCATGCGTGAAGGTTTCACGCTGCCTGCCGACATCATCGGCGGGGTCCGCGACACGATCGCAGGCTGGAGCTTCGCCAACGTCGAAGCGACGCCGTTCTGGCAGCCCTTCGCAAACTATCCCGAAACGGTCCCGGCCTCTGAACGCGCGCGTCTCACCGCCGCCGGTCGCGCCGCCATCACGAATTCCGTCATCCCGGCGTTCGGCGAATTCCAAACCTTCTTCGTGAACGAGTACGCGCCAAGTGCGCGCCGGACACTCGGCGCCACGCGCCTGCCGAACGGGCGCGCATATTACGCTGATCTCGTGCGTTACTACACGACGCTGCCGGATGCGACGCCGCAATCGGTGCACCGCACCGGCCTCAACGAGGTGCGCCGCATCCGCGCTGAGATGGAAGCGATCGTGCGCGAAGTCGGGTTCGACGGCACGTTCTCCGAATTCCTCACATTCCTGCGCACCGATCCGCAATTCTATCCAACGTCGGCTGAGCAATTGCTCAACCGCGCCGCCTGGATCACGCGCGAAATCGACGGCCATCTGCCCGAATATTTCGGCCGCCTGCCGCGCACGCCGTACACGATCGAGCCCGTCCCCGCCGCGTTCGCGCCGAACTACACGGCTGGGCGCTACAATCCGGGTCCGCTCGGCGGCGCGGGTACGTATTGGGTCAACACATACGCGCTCAATACGCGTTCGCTCTACAATTTGCCGGCGCTCACCGCGCACGAAGCCGCGCCCGGGCACCACATCCAAGGCGCCCTCGCGCGCGAGCTCACTGGCCTGCCGCGCTTCCGGCTCAACTTCTACCCGCACTCGTTCGGCGAAGGGTGGGGGCTCTATTCCGAACGGCTCGTCGGCGAGATGGGAATCTACCACACGCCCTACGAACGCTTCGGTCAGCTCACGTATGAGATGTGGCGCGCATGCCGTCTCGTCGTGGACACCGGCATGCACTCGATGGGCTGGTCGCGCCAACGCGCGCTCGACTATCTTGCCGAAAACACCGCGCTCTCGACGCACGAAATCCGCACCGAAGTCGACCGCTACATCGGCTGGCCCGGCCAGGCGCTCGCCTACAAAATCGGCGAACTCAAAATCGTCGAACTCCGCCAGCGCGCGCAAACCGCGCTCGGTGACCGCTTCGACATCCGCGCCTTTCACGACGCGGTGCTTGCGAATGGCGGCGTCACGCTGCCGGTCCTGGAGCAGGAAATCGACGCCTACATCGCGCGCGCGCGTGCCGTGAATTAGGCCCGCTTCGCCTTCGACAAGCTCAGGCTGACGCTCTCAATTGTGCAGGCACTGGAAATGGCGTCACCCTGAGCCTGTCGAAGGGCGACGCCACGCACGTTATTTCGTCCCGTAAATCCGGTCGCCAGCGTCGCCGAGGCCCGGCACGATGTAGCTGTGATCGTTGAGGCCTTCGTCCACAGCGGCCGCCCAAATCTGGACGTCCGGATGATGGCTGCGCAGCACATCCACGCCCTGCGGTGAAGCCACGACGCACACGAAGCGAATCTGCGTCACGCCATGCTCCTTCAGCCGATCAACCGCCGCAACCGCCGTGTGTCCCGTCGCCAGCATCGGATCGATCACGATCACCAGGCGCTCAGCGACATCGAGCGGTGCTTTGAAATAATACTCGACCGCCTTCAGCGTCTTCGGCTCGCGATAGAGGCCGATATGCGCCACGCGCGCCGACGGCACGAGTTCCAGCATGCCGTCAAGCAATCCCATCCCAGCGCGCAGGATCGGTGCGAAAACAAGCTTCTTGCCGGCGATGGTCTTGCCCGTCATGCGCGCGACGGGCGTGTCGATCTCCACGTCCTCAAGCGGCAGATCGCGCGTAACTTCGTAGCAGAGCAGAACGCTGATCTCGCGCAGCAGTGATCGGAATGAGCGCGTGGACGTTTCCTTGTCGCGCAGGATGGTGAGCTTGTGCTGCACCAAGGGATGATCGCAGACCGTGACGCCCTCTATGACTTGGCCCATCAAAACACCGTTCCGTCGCTGTGAATGAGGAGAGGAGGGCCGCCATCGGCGCGTTTCTCGCGAGCAATTGCACGCCCCGCCGCCCACGTGCCGCCTTCAAGCACGCGCGCGAGTGGAAAATCTTCCGCCGAAACGCCAAGCCGCTCACGCACCAATGGCGCGATGCGGTCCAGCAATGCGACGGTGAGGGACCGCCACGTCACCACGAACGCATCGCTGACATCGTGCGCGCGCGTCAGGTCGGCGGTATTGCGCGGCGAGAGCACGCCCATGTCGATGAAAAGCCCACCATTGCGATATTCCGCGAGGCCAGTGAGGCCATCGATGTTCGCCACCCGCACACCGGCGCGCTCAAGCGGCTCAATCAGCGAATAAGCCAGCCATTGCGAGAGCTTGTGCAGCGGCACATGGCCGATGCCGTCGACAGGCCAGCAGTCGCCTAACGACGCGCCGCCGAGTGAAGGGCGGTTCTCCCAAATTGGACTAAGCGCCTCCAACAGCACGTCGAGGATCACGGGCGCAGCAAGCGCGCCCTCGCGCGCTCGCGCGAGCATCACATCGTATAGTCCGCCAGGACGGGGCCGATCGGCGCGGGCAAACAAATGGCTCGCAGCGTCCGCATGCGCGCCAAGGCGATTGAGCAAGCGCGCGCGGCCGTCGAGCCCCGCTAGCGGATTGCGGTCGCTCACCTGAAATGCATCGGCCAACTGCGTAGCATCGAAACGCGCCAGTGCTTCGGCGTCCGCGCGCAAAGGATCGCCCGGGTCAGCGGAAAAGCCACCCCACTCGAACAGCCGAAGGCTCGCCAGCGCCAAGCCTTCGGAGCGCGCCGCGATCACGCCGCTCGACGCATCCGCGTAACGCCACGCCCCACCGGCGCCGGCATCGAGCAATACAGACGTGATCGCGAGATCGAACTCGGCGCGCGCCCGCGCATGCACATCGGGCCACGCAGCCGCGTCACAAATCTCCGCCCAAAAATCCCGTCCGCTGAACACGAAGTGCCGCCAGCGCGCGTGGAAGGGGACGTCGAGCGTCGGATAGCGCTTGCGAATGATCGCGGCGACGTAATCTGCACACGCCGGCAGTGCGCTGAGGTCGAGGCGCCAGTGGGGGAGTTCGCCAGCTTCAGCGCGCGCAAACAACTCATCGGCCTTCGCGCGCACGGCGCGCGCCGAGAGCAACGCGCGTGCGGGGTGCTCAGAAATCTTTGAGGTCACGACCGATGACGCGAGTCAGGTCAGCTTCGCTCGACGCGGGTTCGGCGCTGAAATAGCCGGCCGCTTTCTTGGCCTCAAGTTCGACGCTTGCGTCCGGCGGCACCAGTTCCGGCGGAATTGGCACACGTTCAACGATCTCGATGCCGCTAGCGACGATGGGATCGTACTTCATGTTCGACATGGAGACGAAGCGATCGATCCGCGTCACGCCCAGCCAATGCAGCACGTCCGGCATCAGCTGCTGAAACCGCGCATCCTGCACACCGGCCACACATTCCGTGCGTTCAAAATACGTCGCCGCCTGGTCGCCGCCCGGCTGACGCTTGCGCGCATTGTAGACGAGAAACTTCGTCACTTCGCCGAGCGCGCGGCCTTCCTTGCGGTTGTAGACGATCAGCCCCGTGCCGCCCGCCTGCGCCTCGCGCACGCATTCCTCGATGCCGTGGGTCAGATACGGCCGGCACGTGCAGATGTCCGAGCCGAACACGTCCGAGCCATTACACTCGTCATGCACGCGGCACGTGAGTTTGCGCTGCGGATCGGCGATCGCGGCGGGATCGCCGAAAATGTAAAGCGTGATGCCGCCGATCGGCGGCAAAAAAACGTCCATGTCCGGACGCGTCACCAGCTCCGGATACATGCCGCCGGTCTGCTCGAACAATGTGTGCCGCAGCTTTTCTTCCGACACGCCGAACCGCGCCGCGACACCAGGCAAATGCCAAACCGGATCGATGGCGGCTTTCGTCACGGCAACGTCGCCGCTTTCGTGCACCACGTCGCCGTCAACTTTGAGCCTGCCTTTCGCGATAGCGTCGCGCACTTCGCCAAGGCTCAGTCGCGCTTTGGTCACCGCGATCGTCGGACGGATGTCGACGCCTGCGTCGATCTCAGTCTTGAACGCTTCCGCGACAACCGCGCCCCACGGATCAAGCGACACGATTTTGCTCGGATCGCTCCACTGCGGAAACGGGCCGAAGGAAACGACGGGCGATGTGTCGGTGAGGTCAGGCCGCGCGCCCGCCGCCATCGCGCCAGCGGAAATCGCGAGCGCGCGATAAATCGAGTACGATCCGCCGTGCGCGCCGATTGCGTTGCGCTCGGCTGTCACCGAGCCAATCACGGGCCCGCGCTCGCACGCGGTCGCCGCGCCCCAGCGGATCGGAAAACGCGATTTCGCGCCAGCCCCGGGATGGGAAGTCAGGCGGATGTGGCCGATGCGGTTTTCGGACATGTTTGTTTCGTCGGCGCGTTTGAACGCCCTCGTGTGATTCGTAATGTGAGCGTGCGGCGAGAGCTTGGCAAGGCGGCGCCCGTCTGCCGCGATTAAGCCTTCAACAGCTCAAGCATGGCTTGTGCGGCTGCCGGATTGCGCTCCTTGGCGCCGCTGATGAAATAGAGAAACACGTCGCCCGTTTTCTCCCAATCCCGCGCGGTTTTGGCCCACTTCTTCAGCGCTGGCTTCGGGTACCCCGTCGGCTCATCCGCCTGCGTCAGCTCCAGGCGTGCATACGCGAAGTCCGCCGTCGGCTCCGTGATCAGTGGATGCTTCTCAGACTCGACCGTGACGACAGCAATGTTGCGCTCGCGCGCCAACTTGAGAAATGCTTCATCGGTAAAGCTCGCGTGCCGCACCTCAAGCGCATGGCGCAGCTTCAGCTTGCCGAGTTTCTCCGGTAGCATATCGAAATACGCGCTGATTTCCGCCGCATCGAATTTCCTGTACGGCGCCATCTGCCAGAAGATCGGCCCGAGCTTCGACCCCAGTTCGCCGACGCCGCTGTTGAAGAACCACTCGATCGACTCTTTGGCTTCGCGCAAATCCTTGCGCTGCACCGCCGCGCGCGGCGCTTTCACCGAGAACATGAAACCGTCCGGCGTGGCCGCGGCCCACTTCTTGAACGAAGCGGCGCTCTGCGTGCGATAGAAGGTGGCGTTGATCTCGATCGCCGTCACTTTGGTCGCCGCGTATTCGAGCTGCTTCGCTGCCGCGAGCTTGGGCGGATAGAACGTCTCCTCCCACGGCTCGAAACTCCAGCCGCCAATGCCGACGCGGATCGTCATCTCATTCGCCCGTGAATTTCGGCGTGCGCTTTTCCGTGAACGCGTCGACCGCTTCCTTGTGGTCGCGCGTCTCATGTGCCAACGCCTGGAACGCGGCGGAGAGTTCAAGCACGTCGCTCAAACGCCCATGCTGCGCCTCGCGCAACAAGCGCTTCGCGAGCCGCACCGTGCGCGGCGGGTTCACCGCAATCCGCTCAGCCAGCTTTTGCGCTTCCGCCATGAGCTGATCATCCGGCACGACGCGCGAGACGAGTCCAATGCGCGCCGCTTCCTCCGCGTCGATCGTATCGCCCGTCAGCACCAGTTCAGCCGCGCGCGTAGCGCCGATCGCGTTGGTCAAAATCCACGCGCCGCCATCGCCCGGAATGATGCCGACTTTCACGAAGCTCGACGCCATCTTCGCCGAAGCGCCCGCAAGCCGAATGTCGCACAACACGCCGATATCCAGGCCCAACCCAATCGCAGAGCCGTTGATCGCGGCAATCGTCGCCACTTCAACATCCGCCAGCGCTTTGATAATCGAATGCACGCCGCGACGATAGTTTGCGCGCGTGCCATCCGGCGTCGCGCGCGGACCGATGCCGGAGCGTTCGCGGATCGCTTTCAAATCGCCGCCCGAGCAGAACGCCTTACCCGCGCCCGTCAGCACAACCGCATTGATGTCCGGATCGTCGTTCGCTTTCCAGAGCGCGCCGGCGAGATCGTCGCAATCCTGTTGCGTGCCGATCGCATTGCGCGCGTCCGGCTTGTTCAGCGTGATCGTGGCAACGCGGCCGTTTTTTGCGTAGGTGGCGAACGTCATGTTTGGCTCCGGCTGTTGCGCGCGGCTTAGACCATCCGCGCCGGAGCGACAATCGCTTACTCGGCCGCATCGCCCTCGACATATGCGATCAGGTCCTCCGTCTGCACAGGCTCCGGCCCATGCCGACGCACCTCGACGCGGCCAGCGCTGTTTTCCGTCGACACGATGATCGTCGTCTCACTGTCCGCCTGGAACGTGTAGCGCGCGCCCGCAGGGCTCACCGCTTCCTGCCCATCGCGCGCTTCCAGCGAGAACGTCGTCGTCCGGCCGTTTTCGGACACTTCGATCGCCTGCGCGTCAGCGGCGCTCGCGAAGTCGTAGGAATGATAGAGCAGATCGCCGTCCTGATCTTCGCTAACGACAATCGTGCGGCGGCCCGTAAAACCAATCAGCCGCGTGCGCGGCATCCAGCGGCATGAAAGGTCGCGCTCACCGATGCGCACCGACGTGAACGGCATCGTGTAAGCTGCTGTCGGCGTTTCCAGCATGCCAGGATTGATCTGCCGGATCGCGCCCGCTTCGGCGCCGTTCTGCAATAGCGTCGTGTAAACGCTACCGGCCGCGCCTTCCTCGTCACCGATCGTGTACTCGGTGCGCTGCACGATTGCGCCCGTCGGCTTCTCGTACTGCGCCACACGCGCCGTAGCTCCGTCGCGTTCAAACGCCAGAATGACGGGCGCATTGGTTGCATCGCAGATGAACCAGGTTGCGTTGACCGCAGCTGGTGCGGGTAGCGGCGCCGGCGGCGGTTCGGCTTGTCCGCATGCTGCCAGGAAAAGAGAAAAGCCAAGAAATGCGCGGCGCATCGACGTCTCCGGTCTCGACGTTGCGTCGTCAAAGTGGCCGGAGAAGGGCGCTTAGTCGAGCCCCAGTTTCGTCCGCGCAGCTTTTGTGATCTGCACTGCGCTCTTGGAATAATCCGCCCAAGGATCGGGTTCCGCCAGCCGCGCCGCCATGTCCTTCAGCGTGAACGCCGACGCCGACGGCATCGTCTTCAACTCGCTCCAGGTCACCGGCGTTGCGATCGTCGCCTTGTCGCGCGCGCGCGGCGAATACGGGCAGATCGCCGTTGAGCCGCGGCCGTTGCGGAAGTAATCGATGAAGATGCGGCCCTTGCGCTGCGCTTTGCTCATCGTGGCGACGAAGCGCTTGGGATCGAGCGCCGCGATTGTCTCCGCCACTTCGCCGGAGAAGCCCTTCACTTCGTCCCAGTCGTGCTTGCGCTTCAGATTGAGCACGATGTGAATGCCCTTGCCGCCCGTCAGCATAGCGAAAGAGGGGAGGTCAGCGGTATCGAGCAGCGCCTTGATGTCGAAGGCGGCGCGTTTCACGACCTGAAAGTCCAGCGACTCATCCGGATCCAGATCGAACACCATGCGATCGGGATGTTCGAGATCGTCGTTGCGCGAGCCCCACAAGTGAAACTCCAGCGCACTGATCTGCGCGCATGACACCAGCGCCGTCGCATTCGGAATAGTGAGATAATCTTCCGGCTTGCCGTCGTTTTCGGTGATCGACGTCGTCTTGATCTCCTTCGGCATGCCTTTCATTTCATGCTTCTGGAAAAACGTCTGCTTGCCGACGCCATCGGGCGCGCGCACGAGGCTCACTGGCCGATTGTAGACGAACGGCCCCATGCGGTCCGACGCCATGTCGAGATACGCCGCCAACTCCGCTTTCGTCACACCAGCTTCGGGAAACAGAACCTTGTCCGGATGCGTCAGCCGCACGCGCGTCTTCGTCGCCGGCGCGGCAACATCCGACTGCACATCCTTCGCGGCCTTATCGCCGCGCAATCCCAGAAACACACTGTGCCGCACGATCCCGTCCGGCGTCAGCTCGCCGTACTTCACTTGCGCGACGAGTTTCGGCTCGACCCATTTCGCGCCCTTCATCATCTCGCGCGGCACTTTCACCGCGGGCTTCGCGCGCTCAAGTTTCGTCAACTGCGCGCCCAACGACGCCAGCGTCTTATCGTTGAATCCCGTGCCGACATTGCCGCGATACACAAGCTCGCCGTCTTCATGATCGGCAAGCATCAGCGATGCAAACGCGCGGCCCTTCAGCGATTGCTGATAGCCGATGACGACGAATTCCTGCTCGTTCACGAGCTTCACCTTGAGCCAGGAACTAGTGCGCCCGCTGCGGTACGGCGAGTCCGCCTTCTTCGAAATAACGCCCTCAAGCCCTTGCGCGCGGAACGCCTCCAGCACCGCGGGGCCATTCCCGTCAAAGTGCGGCCCAACGCGGATCGGCGCCTTGGCTTTCGCCAGCACTTTTTCCAGCCGCGCCTTGCGCTCGATCAGCGGCAGCTTGCGCAGATCCTTCGCGCCATCGAACAGGATGTCGAAGGCAAAGTACGAAACGCCTTTCGCCACGCCGCTCTCCAGCGAACGCTGCAGCGAGGAAAAATCAGTTCGCCCGTTCGGCTGCGCCACTGCGACCTCGCCGTCGAGCATCACGTCTTTCAGTCCAAGCTTGGCGAGCGCGTCGGCCACAGTCTGAAACCGCCCCGTCCAGTCCAGGCCATTGCGCGTGTAAAGCCGCACGGCTTCGCCCGAACACGACGCGAGCAGGCGATAGCCATCGTACTTGATCTCGTGAATCCAGGCATCGCCCGCCGGCGCCTTTTCAGCGCTCGACGCCAAAGCCGGTTCCACAAATTCCCATTTCGGCGGCTTCGCCGCGCGCGGCTTTTGCTCGCCCTTGCGCGTCCACACACGAGAGCCCGCATTCGCGCGCACATCCTCAATCGTGCGTCCAGACACAACGCTCGTCACATGCCGCGCAACAGGGTCGTCTTTGCCCGCCAGCGCGTCCTTCGACTTGAACAGCAGCCACGGATCGCCGCGTTCGCCGTCGCGCGGCTTGATCTTCACCAGGTGAAACTCGCCCTTCAACCGCTCGCCATCCAAAATGAATTTGAGCTCGCCCTTCTTCAGCGTCTCTTCGGGGTCCATGACCCATTTCACTTTGCCCGTGTCCCAGATGATCACCGCGCCCGCGCCATACTCGCCCTTCGGAATGACGCCCTCGAACGAGCCGTATTCCAGCGGATGGTTTTCCGTGCGCATCGCGAGGCGCTTCACCGTGGGATCGTAACTCGGCCCCTGCGGCACGGCCCAGCTCAGCAGCACGCCTTCGTGCTCAAGCCTAAAATCATAGTGCAGGCGCGTCGCGGCATGCTTCTGCACCACGAACACACCGCCCGCGGTTTTCAGCCCGCCGCCGGCAGGTTCGTTCGTTTTCTTGAAGTCGCGCTTCTTGTTGTACTCGGCGAGATCGCCGGCGATCGCTTTCGGCGCCGATGAAGCTTTGCGCGCCATAGGGCGCGCTTACTTCTTCGCGCGCTTCGCCGGAGCCTTAGCGCGCGGGGAGCGCACTTTTTCGGCCGCAGCTTTCTGCTTCGCGGGCGGAGCTTTCTTCGCCTTGGGCTCGACGATGTCCGCCTTCTTCGACAGCGACTTCTTCAGCGCATCGACGAGAGACACAACGTTGTCGCCGTAATCGACCGACGGCTCTTCCTGGTCTTCCAGCACCAGTTCGCCGTGACGCTCGATTTTCTTCTTCACAAGGCGCTCAAGCGCGATGGCGTATTCGTCCTCGAACTTGGACGGATCGAACTTCGCCTTCTTACGGCCGATCAGCTCTTCGGCGAGGTCGACCAAATCAGCATCCAGCTTGCCCGACGGAATCTCATCGAAGAAATTCTTCGCGGCGCGCACTTCTTCTGCGTAGTGCACGGTCTCCACGACCAGCCCATCCTCGTACGGCTTCACCGCCGCAATGTACGAGCGTCCGCGCATCGTGATTTGGCCGAGGCCTACCGTCTTTGTGTTCTTCAGCGCATCGCGCACGACCCGGTAGGGCTCGTCCGCCAGCTTGCCGTCCGGCAGCGCGTAATACGGCTTGTCGAAATAGAGCGGATCGATCGTGTCGGCCGGCGCGAACTGGATCATGTCCAGCGTCTTCTTCGACTCCACCTTCAGCGCCTCGAACTCTTCGTCCGAGAACAGCACGTAGCGGCCTTTCGAATATTCGTAGCCTTTGACGATCTCGTCCTTGTCCACGGCGCCAAAGCCCGGCGCGACCTTCTCGTAGCGAATGCGCTGCTTGGAAGGCTCGTGAATCTGGTTGAACGAAATCTTCTCGCGCGCATCGAGCGCGGAGTAGAGCTTCACCGGCAGCGCCACGAGGGCGAGCCGGATTTGCCCAGTCCATATGGGACGAGCTGGAGGCGCCATAACCCTAAAACACCCTGACGAGACCCGACGTTCCTTTACCGTAACATTTCTGGGCAGTCGCCACAACGCGCGTGGTTAGCGTTTACCTTACTTTGCGACGACCTTCGGCCTCCGCGAAAAATCGCTACGGCTGGCTCCGTATGTCGCTCGAACGGCGTCTACAAACGCGCCCTCGCGTTCACGCAAGCGATCCGAAAACACGAGCCCCACTTCACGCTTCAGGTCGAACCCGGTGAGGGTGACAGCTGCCAATCCAGCGCGCTTGAAGCTCGCTGGCGCCACGGTCACGCCGAGGCCCGCTTCCACCATGCTCATCGCGCGGTCATCGCTCAGTGTACGAAGGCTGAAGAACGGCCGCACGTCGCGGTTGGTGAAGTAGCGGGAAATCTCCGGCAGCCCTTCGCACTGACGCCGCACGATCATCGTCTCGCCCCTGAGTTCGCCGCCCTCCACGCTCTCGACCCCCGACAGTTTGTGGTTGGCGCCGACGAACAGCACATAAGGTTCGGTGCGCAGCGTCTCCTGCGCGAAGCTGTCGAGGCTCGGGCGCAGGATCGTGATGGCCGCATCGAGCCGCCCGTCGGAGAGCCGGTTGGCGATGTCGCGCTCGGTGGAGTCCAGGATCTCCAGCGCCTCGCCGCGCGCATGCTTGGCGTGATGCGCGACCACCCGCTCCAGGTCGCGTGCTGGGATGGTGGAGAGCACGCCCGCACGCACCCGCTTCAGCTGCGGCGCTTCGGACACCTCACGCAGCGCCGCCTCGTATTCCTTCGCGATGCGCCGCGCGTGCCCGAGGAAGCGGCTGCCCGCCGGCGTTAACGATACGCGCCGCGTCGTGCGCTCAAACAACCGCGCGCCGACCTCGGCCTCCAGCTTGGCGATGCCGACCGAAAGCGTCGGCTGCGTAACGTTCGTCTTGGCCGCCGCTTTCGAAAATGAGCCCAGCTCGGCCACAGCCAGAAAGTAGCGCAGCAGATAGCGATCCATAGAGCACATCTATCAGTTTCGTTCGCAACGTTCAATTTCTATTGGTCGGGCAAATCAATTACGAAATCCGGCAATCTCTCAGGCGTCGGTCTGAGCTTGTCGAAGACCAGAGCCCGCACCGGCCCTTCGACAAGCTCAGGGCGACGCTGTGCGTTTGCTCAGCGTCTAAGGAGCCGCCCATGTCAGACTCCTATCAACTCGACTTCCAGCTCGGCGAAACCGCCGACGCCATCCGCGACACCACGCGCCGCTATGCCAGCGAACGCATCGCGCCGATGTCCGCGGAGATCGACGCCAAGAACAAATTCCCGCGCGAGCTTTGGCCCGAGATGGGCGCGCTGGGCCTCCACGGCATCACCGTCGCCGAGGAGGATGGCGGCCTCGGCCTCGGTTATCTCGAACACGTCGTGGCGATGGAGGAGGTGAGCCGCGCCTCCGGCTCGATCGGCCTCTCGTATGGCGCGCACTCGAACCTCTGCATCAACCAGCTCCGCCGCTGGGCGACCAAGGAGCAGAAGGAAAAATACCTCCCCAAGCTCATCAGCGGCGAACACATCGGCTGTCTTGCCATGAGCGAAGCGGGCGCGGGCTCCGATGTCGTCGGCATGAAGCTGCGCGCCGAAAAGCGCGGCGACCGCTACGTGCTGAACGGCACAAAGTTCTGGATCACCAACGCACCCGAAGCGGACACCGCCGTCGTCTACGCCAAGACCGAACCCGGCGCCGGCTCCGGCGGCATCACCGCGTTCATCATCGAGCGCGGCTGGAAAGGCTTCAGCACCGGCCAGAAGCTCGACAAAATGGGCATGCGCGGCTCCGACACGGGCGAGCTCGTATTCGAAGACTGCGAAGTGCCGGAAGAGAACGTCATCGGCGGCGTCAATCGCGGCGTCGCCGTGCTGATGAGCGGCCTCGACTACGAACGCGCCGTGCTCGCCGCCGGCCCGCTTGGCCTCATGCAGGCCTGCCTCGATGTCGTGTTGCCCTACGTTCGCGAGCGCAAACAATTCGGCAAAGCGATCGGCTCGTTCCAGCTCATCCAGGCCAAGGTCGCCGACATGATCGTCGCGCTCAACGCCTCGCGCGCCTACGTCTACGCCGTCGCGCGCGCCTGCGACGCCGGCAAAACCACGCGCCACGACGCGGCCGGCGCCATCATGTTCGCCTCCGAGAACGCGGTGAAGACGGGCATCGAAGCCATCCAGGCCCTCGGCGGCGCGGGCTACACGAAGGACTTCCCAGTTGAGCGCTTCCTGCGCGACGCTAAGCTCTACGACATCGGCGCCGGCACCAACGAAGTCCGGCGCTTCCTGATCGGCCGGGAGATCATTGGCGGGGGATGAAGCGGGCGATCGTCCTTGCATCGCTTGCGGCGGCTTGCGCCACGAGTGCGCCTCACCGCGAGGAGCACACGGCCGCGTGCGCCGCTCAGAGCTTCCTGCAGGACAACGGATATCTCGGCGCGCGCATCGACGGTACGGTTTCGTTGAACGAGAGTGAAACCGCGCGATTCGTGCGCAGCGATGGATCAATCGATTGGGCAAGGCTCTCGGCGGCGCGCAATCATACGTTCGACGACCGGCTGATCGGCGCCCGCCGCGACGGGACAGGATATTTGGCCATCTATCAGATGGAGCCCGGCGTCCGGCGCTGCGTGCAAGTTTCTGGCGACTACACCATGATGCACTTGCAAGAGGCCCCGTGTCAGGCGACGCCAACGTACGCGGTGAGCGAACGGAGCCTCCAATGCTTCCGTTTGAGTATCGACTGACGCGCGAAAAATGATCGGACCATGAAACTCAAATCCTCCATCGATCCCAATTCCGAAGCCTTCGCCAAGAACGCCGCGCATCACCGCGGGCTGGCGCAGCAGCTGCGCGAACGCACAGCGCACATCGCGCTAGGCGGCCCGGAAGAATCCCGCGCGCGCCACACCAAGCGCAACAAGCTGCTCCCGCGCGAGCGGGTTGAGCGCTTGCTCGATCCCGGCGCGCCGTTTCTCGAAGTCGGCGCGCTCGCGGCATACGATCTCTACAACGGTGAAGCGCCGGCCGCGGGCGTTATCACCGGCGTTGGCCGCGTCTCTGGCCGCGAAGTGATGATCGTCGCCAACGACGCCACGGTGAAGGGCGGCGCTTATTTTCCGATGACGGTGAAGAAGCACCTGCGCGCGCAAGAGATCGCGATGCAGAACAAGCTGCCGTGCGTCTATCTCGTCGATAGCGGCGGCGCGAACCTGCCGCACCAGGCCGAAGTCTTCCCCGACCGCGACCATTTCGGCCGCATCTTCTACAACCAAGCGCGCATGTCGGGCGAAGGCATCGCGCAGATCGCCTGCGTCATGGGCTCATGCACTGCCGGCGGCGCCTACGTGCCGGCGATGAGCGATGAAACCGTCATCGTCCGCAACCAAGGCACCATCTTCCTCGGCGGCCCGCCGCTGGTGAAAGCCGCGACCGGCGAAGTCATCAGCGCCGAAGATCTCGGCGGCGGCGATATGCACGCGCGCAAGAGCGGCGTCGTCGATCATCTCGCGCAGGACGATGCGCACGCGCTCCATCTCGTGCGCCGCATCGTCGCGAACTTGAACACAGTGAAGCACGTTGGCCTCGATCTCCGCGAACCCATCGCGCCGGCCTACGATGCCGAAAGCATCTATGGCGTCATCCCCGACGACGTGCGCACGCCGTACGACGTGCGCGAAGTCATCGGCCGCATCGTAGACGGCAGCGAGCTGGACGAATTCCGCCCGCTCTACGGCCCGACGCTCGTCACGGGCTTTGCGCGCATCTGGGGCTATCCCGTCGCGATCCTTGCGAACAACGGCATCCTCTTCAGCGAGAGCGCGCAGAAGGGCGCGCATTTCATCGAGCTCGCCTGCAAGCGCGGCATTCCGCTGCTCTTCCTACAAAACATTTCCGGCTTCATGGTCGGCGGCAAATACGAAGCCGGCGGCATCGCCAAGGACGGCGCGAAGATGGTGACAGCTGTCGCCTCCGCCGAGGTGCCGAAATTCACAGTGCTGATCGGCGGCTCTTTCGGCGCCGGCAATTACGGCATGTGCGGCCGCGCCTATTCTCCGCGCTTCCTCTTCACCTGGCCCAACTCCCGCATCTCCGTCATGGGCGGCGAACAAGCCGCCTCCGTGCTCGCGCAAGTGAAACGCGACGGCATGGAAGCGAAAGGCGAGAGCTGGGCGAAAGCGGAAGAAGAAAAATTCAAAGACCCCATCCGCGCCCGCTACGAAGCCGAAGGCGATCCGTATCACGCGACGGCGCGATTGTGGGACGACGGCATCATCAATCCGGCGCAGACACGCGATGTGTTGGGCTTGGCGATCAGCGCAAGCCTCAACGCGCCAATCCCGGAAACACGCTTCGGCGTGTTTAGGATGTGAGGCGATGGCTCCCGGCGAATTCATAATTCTCGGCATCATCGTGTATCTTCTATGGATACGCCCGGAGTACATGTTCGTCCTGTTCTACGTTGTGGCGAACGCACTCTTGGTCTTTGTTTTGATCGACGTTTGGACGCTGACTTGGGCCGATGCAGCAGAGTATGCGCTTTGGACTGGGATCAGCATCGCCGTGAATGTGGCGGCCGGGGTCGTCATTGTAACGCTGTTCAAGTGGCTAAAGACGCGCAAGACAGGTCGCGACAAGCAGCTCGATAAAGAAATGGAACGTATTCGCGCCGACATCGGTGCGCGCGAGTCCCAACAATGAACGAGACGCCATGATCATCTACGCATTCCTGCTCATCCTGCTCCTCCGCCCAAGCTGGGGCTTGTGGGGTGTGTTCTCCATCATTGGAGCAGTGTTGTTCTTGATCGCCGGCATCGGCGCTGGTCTGCCGCCGATGGTGGCCGCACTCAACGCCGCCATCGAAGGCGCGATCTTCTGCGGGCTTGGCGCGCTGATCGTCTGGCTGCGGCTGATGTTCAGCAAAGGCAAGTCGCGTCAGGACAAGGAAGTCGACGCAGAACTCGCCCGCATCCGCGCCGAAGCCGCCGCGCGCGAGAATCAGCCGCCAAATGCTTAGGTCCGTCCTCGCCGCGAATCGCGCTGCGCTCGCTTTGTCAGCTGCAGCGCGCGATGTGATCCGCGTCGGGCCCAGTTGCGACGACGGCGCCCGCGTCGTCGAGCACCCGGTAGCAGCAGCAGCCGAGCTCCTTCTCCGCCCAGGGCAGCCCAATTTTCGCGCTGACTTCCGCTGCGAACACGCTCCCGGCGTCAAGCTCGCTGGTGTGGTGCACAGTGGCGTGCGGAACGCCCAGGTATTGAACCGTGAACTTCATTGGCCCGCCTCGCATCGCGCCAAACGTTACATTTTCCCTCGCCAGCCTGAATCGCAGATGAACCGAGTCGAGTGGCCGTCCAACAATCAGAGCGTGCGCGCGAAATTCTCCTGGAGGGGGAACCGCGCTCACCTTAACGAAGGCTTCGCATGCTGAAGTCTGTTCTCATCGCCAATCGCGGCGAAATTGCACGTCGTGTCATCAGAACGTGCAAGCGCCTCGGCGTTCGTACTGTCGCGGTTTATTCCGACGCTGACGCCAAGGCGTTGCACGTGCGCGAGGCGGACGAAGCCGTGCATATCGGCGCGAGCCCCGCGAAGGAGAGCTATCTCTGCGGCGAGAAGATCATCGCTGCCGCCAAGCAAACCGGCGCCGAGGCGATCCACCCCGGCTACGGCTTTCTTTCCGAAAACGCCGAGTTCGCGGAAACCGTTGTCAAAGCCGGCCTGATCTGGATTGGCCCGAACGCAGACTCCATCCGCGCCATGGGCCTGAAGGACGCCGCCAAGAAACTCATGACCGAAGCCGGCGTGCCGACGACGCCCGGCTATCTCGGCGAAGACCAGGGCGAAGAGCGCTTGCAGAAAGAAGCCGACGCCATCGGCTATCCGGTGCTGATCAAAGCGGTCGCCGGCGGCGGCGGCAAAGGCATGCGCAAGGTCGAAAAGAAGGCCGATTTCAAAGCCGCGCTGCAATCCGCCAAGCGTGAAGCGGCCGCGGCGTTCGGCGACGATCGCGTGCTGTTAGAGATGTACGTGCAGCGCCCGCGCCATATCGAGGTGCAGGTGTTCGGCGATACGCACGGCAACGTCGTGCACCTGTTCGAGCGCGATTGCTCACTGCAGCGCCGCCACCAGAAGGTGATCGAAGAAGCGCCCGCGCCAGGCATGGACGACGCCACGCGCAAAGCCGTCACCGGCGCGGCCGTGCTGGCGGCGAAAGCCGTGAACTATGTCGGCGCCGGCACCATCGAGTTCATCGCCGACGCCAGCGAAGGCCTGCGCGGCGACCGCATCTGGTTCATGGAAATGAACACGCGCCTGCAAGTGGAGCATCCGGTGACGGAAGAGATCACTGGGCAGGATTTGGTCGAGTGGCAGCTGCGCGTGGCGAGCCGCGAAAAGCTGCCGCTGAAGCAGGAAGAGCTAAAGATCAACGGCCACGCCATCGAAGCGCGGCTCTATGCGGAAAACACCGCCGCCGGTTTCCTGCCCAGCACCGGCCCGCTCAAGGTACTACGGCTCCCCACATTCCGAGGCGATCACGCACGCGTAGATTCCGCCGTGGAGCAGGGTGACGAGGTCACGCCTTTTTACGACCCGATGATCGCGAAAATCATCATGCATGCGCCCACACGCCACGAAGCGATCGCCAACATGCTGAAGGAATGGCGCGATGTCGAAGTGTGGCCGGTGAAGACGAATGCCGGCTTCATCTATCGCTGCCTGCGCGACGTTGGGTTTGAATCGGGCGCCGTTGACACCGCACTTATCGCTGCGCGCGGCGAAGCTCTCACGGCAGTCCCTCCGCCAAGTGACTTCGTGCTGGGCGTGGCGGCTGGCGGATTCACGCGCCATGCCGCGTCACCGAGCTTGGGCGTGCCATCGACGCGCGGTTCGCCATGGTCTGAGCTTCGCGGGTTCCGCATCAATGCCAGGCCTTCGGCGAAGATTGCCATGCGCTGCAGCGGCGAGAGCTACGCAGTTGACGTGGCCAACGTTGAGCACGCCTGGCCGCATCACGAGGGCGACGCGATGATCGTATTCGATCACGGCGACGTCTACGAATTCACCCTCGATACCGGCGAGCGCAGCGCCGACGAAGCAACCGCAGGCGATGGCGCGATCTTGTCGCCCATGCCGGGCAAGATCGTCTCCGTCGCAGCGAAGGCCGGCGCGAAGTTGAAGAAGGGCGATCCCATTCTCGTGCTCGAAGCCATGAAAATGGAGCACACGCTCGTCGCGCCATTCGACGGTAAGCTCACCGAACTCAACGCGAAAGCCGGCGCGCAGGTGAGTGAAGGCGTGCTGCTGGCGAAGCTAGAGGCGAGTGGCGAATAGCGAGTGGCGAATGGGGGGGCGATTCCCACTCGCCATTCGCCACTCACCATTCGCTCAGCTCAGCGCAAACTGCGCCTCATCCTTCTCCGGATGACGCACCGCGTCCCCGTACGTCTCGTTCACCCGCACCACAGTCAGCGCGGGCACGTTCGCATTATGCGGCACGATCGCGCCTGGCCCGATCCGCGCGCCGGCGCCGATATACGCATGTCCGCCAATCCGCACCGGCCGCACCAGCACGCGGCTCCCGCCGCCATCGAGCTTCTGGCGCACGTGCGCCGCCAGCTCCACTTCGCGGTCGAACGCCACGCGGTTGCCAATGTCCATCAGCCCGCGGTCGAGCACATCGATCCGCACCGGCCACTCGACGCCGTACCCCACGCGCGAGCCCCACATCCGCAGCCACATCGAATAAAAGCCCGGGATCACGCGCAGCAGCGATTCCAGAAACGGCAGACCGTCGTAAAACGCCTGCATATGATGCGCCGCCAGCCACGGGCAGAATTTGCGTCCGTCAATGCACGCAATACCGGGCTTCAACGGCGCCCAGCGCAGCACGATGCGCAGTATCATCGGCGGCAACAGGTAGATCACGAACAGCAGCAGCAAAACGGTCCACCCGTTCGGCCACTGCGCAAACAAACCAAACGCGGCGATCACCGCCGCCGTCATCAATAGCGGAAAATACGAAAAGAGCCTGTCCCACCCCGTCATCATGACGGCTTAGGCCGCGTCGCTGTGCGGTGCGCTCGCAATCAACGCGTAAAGATCGTCAGCGCCCCGCGCCGCGCGCAGCTTGTCGCGCATCTCCGCGCGCCGCAAAAACCGCGATACGCGCGCCAGCGCCTTCAAGTGATCGGCGCCCTTGTCAGGCGGTGAGAGCAGCATGAACACGAGATCCGCAGGACGCCCGTCGAACGCATCGAAGCCTTGCCCGGGATCGAGCCGTGCAAAGCACCCAATCGGCCGCACCACGCCCGGCACGGGCGCATGTGGGATAGCGACGCCTTCACCCATCCCCGTGCCCGAAAGCCGCTCGCGCATCAGCACGGCGTCGAACGCCTCGCGCGCGTTAACGCCGCCGACGCGCGCCAGCACGTCGGTCATGGCTTGCAGCGCCTGGCGCCGGGAAGCCGTCGCAAGCCGGGGCAAAATCGCCTCCGGCGCGACAAGATCGCTCAAATCGTTCATCAACACCCTGCTTGGCCCGCTCTCCAAAGCACGTGCGGCGCCAGTGCGATTCATCACTGCTGAGTTCCGTTTCCCTTCGCGCGCTCCGGATCGATCCAGCCGACGTTCCCGTCCTTGCGGCGGTACACCACGTTCAGCGCGCCGTTTGCGGCGTTGCGGAACATGATCACCGGGCTCTCCGACAAATCGAGCTGCATAACCGCCATGGCGACCGGCATGGTGCGTACCGACATTTTCGTTTCGGCAATCACCAGGGGCGCGTCTTCGCCCGCCTTCGTGTCCTCCGCCTCGGTCTCTTCGCCTAACGGCGCGAGCACATAGGCCGCTGCGTCTTCCGCGGGAAGGGGGGATTTGTGGTCGGCGTGATGATTTCTGAGCCGGCGCTTATAGCGGCGCACGCGCTTTTCCAGCTTGCCGAGCGCGTCGTCGAAGGCGCTGTGCGCATCGCCGCCATGCCCTTCGGTCTGAAGGGAAATTCCGGATGAAAGATGCACGGTGCAATCCACGGCGATGCCCGCGCCGCCATTCTTGCCGACCGTAACAACAGCGTCCGTCGCGCGATTGAAATATTTGCCGACGCCGCTGGCGAGTTCGTTTTCTATTCGTGATCTCAGCGCTTCGCCGACTTCCAATTGCCGCCCGGCGACTTGAATGCGCATGAAGGAAACCTCCTCAGGTTGACGCACGAAGAGGGCTCTCGGGGACCGGACTCCGCCCCCCGTGAGAGCAGTCTCGATGCCATGGGTCTAAGGTAGGCCTGCACATGGGGAGGGTCAACGCGGGGAAGGCTGTAGGGGGCGTAGCAAATCGGCTATTCGCCGCATTTGCGAGCAGGGCGCCTTTGTTCGTGGCTAAGGAAACCTTATTTCAGGCGCCGAGGGATCAGCACTATGAGCGCAGGAGAGACCGCAGCGCAGCCCGATTCGGGCGCGCCCGCGAAATCGACTCAATGGGTCGATCTCGCATCGATCGTCATCTGCACGCTCTGCTGGGGAACGACCTGGTACGCGATCACGCTGCAATTCGGCGTGGTCGATCCCATCGTCTCCGTGAGTTATCGGTTCGCGCTCGCTGCTCTGCTTCTGTTTGCGTGGTGCGCGATTCGGCGCGAAACAATTTGGCTGACGCCTGCGCAACATCTCTGGGCGTTCGGCGTTGGCGCCGTGACGTTCGCGTTCAACTACCCGCTCGTCTACATCGCCGAACAGAGCGTTACCTCAGCCGTGGTCGCCGTGATGTTCGCGTCCATGGCGTTCATCAACCTTATCGGCTTTCGCCTCGTGTTCGGCCAACGCGCGCCGGCGCTCGCGTGGGCCGCAGCAGGTCTCGGCATCGCCGGTGTGGGCCTCCTTTCGTGGGAAGAAATCGCCGCCGCCAATTTCGGTCTGCCCGCGATGATCGGCATCGCGCTGACGTTGCTCGCGGTTGTCGCCGCAGTCGTCGGCAACATTTTCGCGCGGCGCAACGAGATGCTGAATGTCGGCATCGCCGCGTCGACAGGCTGGGCGATGGGCTACGGCGCGCTGATCCTCGCCATCTTCTCCGCGGCCACCGGCCGCCCGTTCGTGTTCGAACCGACTTGGGGCTACGTGCTCTCGCTCCTGCACCTGACCGTCAACGGTTCGGTCGTCGCGTTCCTCTTGTACTACGGCCTCGCGCGCCGGCGCGGCTATGCGATGGCGTCGTACATCTCCGCGCTCGCGCCGCCGGTGGCCATGCTGGTCTCGAGCCTCTTGGAGGCGAAGACCTGGGGTTTCTTCGCGATCGGGGGTGTCGCGCTGGTTCTGGCAGGGCAGTGGCTGCTGCTGAGGGCGCGCAAATAATAAAGGAGCGCGGGTCTTCAGACCCGCTTCTTGCTGAACCGTCTGCTCAAAGCGGGTCTGAAGACCCGCGCTCCTTTAGGGCAGCGCCCGCAGTCCGGCCATCGCGCCCGGCAATAACACGTTGTCGTCCGTGTTCTCGGTGGCTGCGGCGTTCACGTACACGTTCATCAGAAACGCCGTCGCATTGTGCCGCTTGCGCAGCATTGCTTCCGACTGGAACGCGCCGTCCCAAGATTCAAACGGCGCAGGCGAGGCCACCTGCGTCAGCCACGCCGTCCACTCCGCTTCGCTGAACACATTGCGCCGCGCCATGTAGAGAATCGGCGCCATCATCCGCTCGCTCTCACCGAACACATACGCATGCGTGCTCGGTGAAATCTGCGTGGCGATCGCATCGCGAATGCGCTCAAGCGCCGGCCGCTCGACCGCAGAATTGAGCGCAAGCTGCAGCAGCAAGTCCGAGCCATGCGCCACGCCGTGGCGCCAGCCTTCGCGCTCGTTGTATCCCCGATAGTCTCGTACGTTGGTGAAGTACGCGATCGAGGTATCCACGAGCCGCGCACGCTGCGCCGTTGTCATGAACGCCTCGACGCGATCGGCCCGCGCAACTTCTGACAGCACCAACGCCGCAAACGGCCGCCCAAACCCGTCGCCCTCAGGCGCCGTAAGCCGCGCCTCCAGATCGTCCGCCAACCAGAGCATCGTCTCGTTGCTGAGTTGGCGAGCGCGCATCCAGTGCTGATCCGCCTCGAACGCGATGCCATCGCGCAACGAAGGATCCGGATCGCCCAGGCACGCCGTCAACGCCCGCGCCAGCGCGTTGCGCCGCGCGTCATCCGGCAGCGTCCATTCGGCCGCCTTCAACGCATCAAGATCAGCGCGCGAAAAGCCCGCGGCAGGCAGGCATTGCGATTGAGCCTGCGCCGGTGCGGCGGACGTAGCGCAGGCGCCCAGCGCAAGCATAGCGGCGAAAAGTGCGTACCTCATGCCACTCTTTTTCCAATCGCGCGCGAGTGGGCGCAACTCTGTATTTGTCGAACAGCTTGCTAGCTCGCATGTATCGAATAACTAGACCGGCTGCGTCGCTGCCTCCGCAGGTTGTCCAAGATCCGCCGCCGTCGGCGCCAAGAGCTTGCGGAAGAAGATCGCAAACACCAACAGCAACACCGCGCCGGCGCCGATGATCGCCGCGTGCATCGTCCAGAACGTCGCCCCATCCATCGTCTCGATAAGGCCCGCGAGCTTGCCCACTGCCAAGTTGCAGATGAACAGGTGCAGATAATAGACGCCGATGAACATGCCGCCGACTTGCTTCGGCGCCGCTCGCGAGAAGAGCGCCAAGCCCACGGGGAAGATCATCGCAAAGCCGACGTCGTTCACGACGTGAAAGCCGATGCCCCAGAGGAGTGACGCTTTCTCTCCCGTCGCCACTTCATTCGCGCTGGCTGCCGCGAGGATCAGCGGAGCGCCCGCCGCGATCAAAGCGCCGATGGCGAGCTTGATGATTTCGTCGGGCTCTTTCGCGTAGCGTGACCAGATCGTCCAGAACGCCAGCGCGCCGCCGACGGTCACCGTGGAAATGATGGCGTCCAGCGAGACGAGCCAAGTCACCGGCATGGTCTGTCCACCGAATTCCAGATTGTAGTGCGCTTCGCCCCACAACAGGTACGCGTTGAAGATTTCCTGGTTGCCGACGGCCGTCATTGCCAACACCGGGAGGAGGGCGATCAGGCAGAGCATCGTCGCCCAATCGCGCCGCGTGAATTTCTGCTGCGGCGCGTTCTTCGCAGCCGCGCCGCGCGGACGCTCCGGCGGCAGGTACTTGCGTCCAGCCAGGTAGATCACCAGCGCGACGGCCATGCCGACGCCGGCGGTCCCGAAACCCCAATGCCACGCAACGTTCTCACCGAGCGTGCCAATCACCAGCGGGGCCGTGATGACCGCGATTTGCACGCCAAGCAGAAAGATTTGATAGCCGTTCGAGCGGCGCAAATCCTCGGTCCCGTAAAGTTCGCCGACCTGGCTCGCGATGTTTCCCTTGAACAGACCAACGCCGATGAAGAGGCAGACGATCGCGCCAACGAACGCGACGTCAAACGCCATCAGGAAGTGCCCCAGCACCATGATGATCGCGCCCGCCGCCACCGTCTTGGTGCGCCCGAGCCATTGGTCCGCGATGAAGCCGCCCAGGATTGGCGTGAGGTACACGCCAGCCGAATAAAGCCCCGTAATGGCCGCCGCGGTTGCGACTGGGGTAGCGAGCTCGCCGTAAATGCCTTGCAGCAGGCCATGGAACGGGACGTAGCCCGCGATCAGCTCCATGTGCCCCGGCAGCAGCAAATAGTGCGTGAGATACAGCACCAGCAGCGCCTGCATCCCGTAATAGGAGAAGCGCTCGAACGCCTCGCAGAACACCAGATACCCAAGCCCGCGCGGGTGCCCGAGCACGTCCTTGCCCGCAGGCTTCACGAATACCGCTTCCGCCGTTTCCATCGCGCGTTCCCCAGTGGTCCCTGGGGCGCGGCCTAGCACATCCCGATGCCGGCGCGAGGCGTATTCTGCAGATCGCCAACCTCGCGTGACGACCTAATTGCGCCAGCCGGCGTCAAGACTCGCGCCTAATGCTGCGCTGCCGCGAAGCCTATTGCAGTCACCTTTGCATGAAGTCTCGCCCACGTTCGCGCGTGCTTCACGACACTGTGAGTGGTTGAGTCCAACGATGCGAGCTGATGATCGTCTCGGATCAAATCACAGGGCGTTTGAATGCAGCATCGGCTGAACACATTGCGCGCGTTTGCGGAGCACGAACCCGCGCCGCAATACTTCCAGCCGCCCACGAGCGGGACAGGGCCAAACAATCTTCCGTACCTGAACTGGTTCGAAGCGGCCGCCCAGCTCACACGCGCGGGCGCCTCGTGGACCGGCTCGTTCGGTCAGCCCGCTACAGTCTCCTACGCGTTTCGCGCGTCGGGCTCAGTGCCATCAGGGGCAGGCATCTCAGGCTTCGCTCAGTTCAACGCGGCGCAGATCACCGCGGCCGAAGAAGCGCTTCGCTTCTGGTCCGAGGTCGCGAACATCACCTTCGTGCGCGTTGGTTCCGGTACGACGGGACCGCAAGCGTACTCGAACAACGCCACCATGTTGTTTGCCAACTTCATAAACGGCCCGCCGCAGTTTTCGGCGTTTGCGTACCTCCCTGATCCCGCTTTCATGGCGCCTGGAGACGCCGAGGGCGATCTCTGGTTCAACGTTTCGCGCGATTACGACGCCGACCCGCTGACGTTCCCGCTCGGCGCGCGCATTCTGCTGCATGAAATCGGCCACACGCTCGGCTTCTTGCACCCGAGTGTGTATGACGGCGGCGCCAATAGCGGCGTGACCTACGCGGCCGATGCCGACTACGCCCAGGACACGCACCAGTACACGGTGCAGAGCTATTTCGCTGAAACCAACACGGGCGCCTATTTCGGCGGCGCCGGCATCACGCCCATGATGCACGACATCGCCGCCGCGCAGCTCATCTACGGCGCGAACATGACGACGCGCACCGGCAACACGACCTACGGCTTCAACAGCAATGCCGGCCACGCGGCGTTCTCCATCACGTCCGCGGCAGGGATGCCCGTCTTCTGCATCTGGGACGCTGGCGGCTTGGACACGCTCGATCTCTCTGGCTTCACCACAGCGTCCGAGATCGACTTGCGCGAGGAATCCTTTTCCAGCGCCGGACGGGATGGGGTAGGCACGCCGCTGATCGGCAATATTTCGATCGCGCGCGGCGCCATCATAGAGAATGCGATCGGCGGTAGCGGCGCAGACACAATCATCGGCAACGACGTCGCGAACACGCTGACCGGGAACAACGGCGCCGATATCCTCAACGGCAACGGCGGCGCGGACACGTTGATCGGCGGCGCCGGCGCGGACCAATTGCTCGGCGGCGAAGGCAACGACACGATCTACTGGGACGCCGCCGACAATCTCGCCAACGTCCTCGGCGGCAACGGCACAGACCTGCTCATCTTCACCAGCGGTGCAGCGCCAACGACCTTCAATCTCGGCACGCATGGCTTCGAAGCCGCCGAGGGCCGTTTCACTGACACCGGCGGAAATCCCTGGGCTACGCAGACCTTCGCCTACGATGCGCTCTGGCGTTTGGACACCGCGGTTCAGATCAACGACAACGGCGTGCGCGAAGGCACCGACTACGATCAGGCCAGCACGCAAATCTGGTCGACGAATTTCACCCGCGAAGATGCGCTGGGCCGGCTCGATGTCAGCGTTCTCACCTATGACGACGGCTCGCGCGCGGTGAACGATTACGACCAGGCCAGCGCGTTCAACTGGCTCACCGACTGGCATAGCGAGGATACGCTGGCGCGGGTCGATGTCGGCGTGCTCACCTATGACGACGGCTCCCGCGCCGTGAACGATTACGATCAGGCCAGTGCTTTCAACTGGGTCACCGACTGGCACAGCGAGGATGCGCTCGCTCGCGTCGACACGCAGGTGATCACGTATGACGACGGCACGCGCGCGGTGAACGACTACGATCAAGGCGATGCCTTCGACTGGGTCACCGACTGGCACACCGAAGACGCACTAGGTCGCGTCGACGTCAGTGTGCTCACGTTCGACGATGGACGCTACGCCGTGCAGGACTACGATCAGGCCGATGATTTCGGCTGGGCCACCATGTGGTGGCTCTACGACGAAAACGGCGCGCTCTTGAGCTTCGTCGGCACGAACGACGACGGTTCGCATTTCTGAAGGCGGCGATTGTCGCCCTAAAGCCCGTTCGCCAGCTTCCGCTTGCGTTCAACTGAGCTCGGTATCCGCAGACTCTCGCGATACTTCGCGACCGTGCGGCGCGCGATGTCGATGCCTTTTTCGCGCAGGATTTCCACGATGCGATCGTCGGAGAGAATTTCGACTTCGCTCTCGCCGTCGATCAAGCCCTTGATCTGATGGCGCACGGCTTCCGCTGAGTGGCTTTCGCCTCCGTCGGACGCGTTGATCGAGGCGGTGAAGAAGTATTTCAACTCGAACACGCCGCGCGCACATGAAAGATATTTATTCGACGTCACGCGGCTGACGGTCGATTCATGCATCTCGATCGCGGCGGCGACAGTCTTCAAGTTCAGCGGCCGCAAATGCTCGACGCCATTGGCGAAGAACCCATCCTGCTGGCGCACGATCTCGCGCGCCACTTTCAGGATCGTGCGCGCGCGCTGATCCAAGCTCTTCACCAGCCACGAGGCGTTCTGCGCGCATTCGGTGAGGAAGAGCTTGTCCTCTTGCCGCTTCGCGGTCTTACACACCGTCGCGTAGTAGCGCTGGTTCATCAGCACGCGCGGCATGGTGTCGGTGTTGAGTTCCACCATCCACGTGCCGTCCGGGCCCTGGCGCACGTACACATCCGGCGCCACGCTCTGCACCACGCCGCCGCCAAATCCAGCGCCGGGCTTGGGCGTCAACGCGCGCACTTCGGCGATCATCTCAGCCAGATCTTCGCGGTCCACGCCGCAGATCGTCATCAGGCGATCCACATGGCCCTTCGCCAGCACATCCAGATGCGCCAGCAGCTTTTCCATCGCCGGATCGAAGCGGCCGCGTTCTTTCAGCTGCAGCGCCAGGCATTCGGGAATGTCGCGCGCCATCACGCCAGTCGGCTCAAAGCCCTGCATGATTTCCAGAACGCGCAGCACAGTCGGGTACGGTGCGCCAATGCGGCCCGCGATCTCCAGAAGATCGGCGCGCATATAGCCCCAATCGTCGACCGCATCGATCAGCACGCCGCCGATCATGCGCTCGACCGCCGAAAGCCCAGCTTGCGTCAGCTGTTCGTCGAGATGCTCGGCCAGCGTCTTGTCGCTCGCGAGCGTTTCTTCCAGGCCGGGCAGATCGTCAAAGCTCTTGCCTGACGAGGCCTTCGACCAATCCGTCAGCGGCGCCGCGCCCGCTTCGAGCAGTTCGCCCTGGCTCAGATCCGGCGCCATGTCGGCAACCGCAACATCGAGCGCAGGCTCGGTCGTCGCCGCGTTGTTGAAATCGAGCGCTTCGGCCTCGGCCGCTTTTTCCGCTTTCGCTTCGCTCTGCGTTTCTTCCCGCTCAAGCAGCGGATTGCGTTCGAGTTCAGCCTCGACGAATTCCGTCAGCTCGATGTTCGAGAGTTGCAGCAGCTTGATCGCTTGCTGCAGCTGAGGCGTCATCACCAGGGACTGACCCTGGCGGAGCTCCAAGCGGGGGGACATCGCCATCGCGGGCCCCGGCGCTAGTGGTAATCTTTACCGAGATACCTTTCGCGCACGACTGCGGACGCCATCACTTCTGAGGGCGTGCCTTCGAACATCACTTCACCATCGACGATGATCGAAGCCCGATCCACGATCTGCAGCGTTTCGCGCACATTGTGGTCGGTGATCAGAATGCCGAGGCCCCGGTTCTTCAGGAACAGGATCAGCTCTCGGATGTCGTTGATGGCAAGTGGGTCGATGCCGGCGAAAGGCTCGTCGAGCAGCATGAACGACGGACGCGTCGCCAACGCACGTGCGATTTCGACCCGGCGCCGTTCGCCGCCCGAGAGGGCGGAGGCGGGCGCGTTTTTCAGGTGATCCACGCGGAGTTCGGCGAGAAGCCCGTCGACGATCTCGTGCCGCTTTGAGCGATTGCGCTCAGACAGCTCAACGATCGACATCACGTTCTGCTCAACGGTCATGCCACGGAAGATCGACGGCTCTTGTGGGAGATAACCCACGCCAAGCCGGGCGCGCTGATACATGGGCAGCGTTGTGACGTCCTGGCCGTCCAACAAGATTTGCCCTTGGTCCACGCGTACGAGCCCCGTGATCATATAGAAGCAGGTGGTTTTGCCTGCTCCGTTGGGGCCCAACAGACCGACGACTTCGCCACGATTGAGAAAGAGTGAAACGTCTTTCACAACACGGCGGTCGCGATAGGATTTCCCGATCGAGACAGCACCCAACCCGCCTTGAGCGGTCTGGGACTTTGCCGAACGGCTTGCAGCGCCCTCAGGGCTCATATGGACCTGCCGCGGCTAAGATTTCGTGAACCTTTCGAACTCACTGGCCGCTTTGGCCTGAATTTTGCGGCGCCCCGCGGCGCGGCACGAACACACCCCGCACACGCCCGTCTGCGTCGGGCCGGATGGTGGTTCGACGCGATCCGATCTGCAGCACCAGCGTGTCGCCGCGGATAATGTTTTCCTCGGACGCCACCACGACATTGCCGCTGAACGTCACGCTGTCCTGGTTCACTTCGTAGACTGCCCGATTGCCGCGCGCCGATTGCGACGGGCGCACGTAATAGACTTCGCCCTCGGCGATCATGCGCTCGATGTCGCCCGAGGCGAGACCTTGCGCTTCCGCGCCGCCGGTGGATTGGCTGAAATAGAGCGTGATGTGGTCCGCGCGCAGGCGCGCATCGTTCTGGACGATGTCCACATCGCCCGTCAGCACGAGCCGGTGCTCAGCGTCGAAGTATTCGAGATTGTTGGCCGAGTAGGAGACCGGCCCGCCATTCTCTGAAAGCTGCGCATGCGCGGCTGGGGCGCAAAGCGCGGCGGCGGCAAAGGCGCCGGCGGCGAGGGCGAAGGACTTCATGGCGACGGCTCCCCATTCTGTTGATCGCGGTCCGGTATCTGACCGCGGACGCCGCCCCGAAGCACCAGGGCCCGGTCGCTGTCCCGTAATTCATAACTTTCAGCCTGGAGCACGCCAAGGGGCCCGGCGCCTGTGACACCGCCCCGCCCCGTCAATGTCCCCTGTTCCAGGTCCACAATCATGTTGGGGGTCGTGAACCGGTTGCCGTTCCGGTCGGAAAACAACACCTCGCCGTCGAAAACGACGGTCTGGGCCGCCTCGTCATAGATGCCCCGGGGCGCCAGCATGATCGTTCCGGCCTCGGTGCGATAAACCGGGGCGATCAGCTCTATCGGCTGGTTCTCACCGCGGGGGCGTTCGGCCATTTCCGCCGACAGCTGGTAGGGGCCGCCATTCTCGCCCCGGCCGATAAAGCGCGGATTGATCATCCGCAGCGGCTCGGAGGCGCCATAGGCCTGGGCGTTGATCCCGCCCTGGATGGCGTTGAGCGCCATAAATACGAAAACCGCGGCAAACGAGGCTCCAGCGCCGGCGACGAAAATCCGCCGCAGCGCCGCGATGACGCGCGAGCGTCGCCGCGCCCGCCGCAGGGTCAGCGCACGCTTGGGCTCCCAGTCGAAATCGGCGTGGGCAATGGCCGTCATCTCGGCGGCTTGTCGCCGGGTTCCGGGGCGGAAGCAAGGCGGCTCGCCATCACGGCGCCGGCGCCGATGCGGGCGCCGCGGGCAGGGGCGGCAGCAGAATGTCCAGGCGTTCCGCTGTGAATTCGCCCTGCGCCGGCAACGCCAGCGCGCGCGGCTGCGCAGACCATTGCGGAATGCCCGCGTTCCGCGCGGCGTCATTGAAGCGCGCCACCAACGCCGCCGCAGCGCGGCTCTGGCGCCCGTCGTAATACGCATACGCGGAAGCGCGCCCGTCACGCGGCGCCATGACACTGATCACGACGGTAAGCCCCGCTTCGGTTTGAAGCGCTTCACTGAGTTCAGCCGCCGCCGCACGATCCGCTTCACTGCGTACGTGCAGTACGAGCGCGTTCAGCTCAGGTGGCGGCGCAAACACGTCCGTCAGCAATTGAGCCGGGTTCAGCGCGCTCTCGCTGGCCGCTTGCCGCATAACGCCAATTTCCGGCGGATAGACATTATCGCCGGCCACCGTCGGCGCTGCTGGCGGCACGACAACGCCGCGCGCGCCAAGTTCGTTTTCAAGCTGCACCACGCGCTCGCGCAGGCGGTCGCGTTCTTGGATGGCTTGATTGGTGACAACCAAAGTCCATCCCGCGAGCGCGACAGCGATCACGCCGGCAAACAATTGCACAGCCAGCAATTGCCGCGTGCCGCTCACCAGCGTCCAAAGCAGCGAACGCGCCATCAACCGGCTCGCAACGTCGAGAAAAGACGAAGACCCGCCAACGCGGTGCTCACCAAGCCGACGAACAACATGCCCAGCAGCGCGATCTGCAATTGCGCCGGCGTCATCACGCCATTCAACGCCGCACTGACGGCGCCCGCATACGCCGCAAGCGTGGCGGCCAGCGCAAAGGTGACGAGCCGCGGCGTGCCGGTAACCGAAAGCACCGCCGGCGACCCAAGCGGGCCCACCTTAGCCGGCGTGCTCGCCGGCGCGTTCATGCGTTGCGCCAATGTTTGCTCAACCGGACCCCACGCGCCGCCCGTTACGTCGAACGCTTCGATCGTGTCGAACGGTGCCGGCGGCCTCATCGCGTCGATCTTCAACGGCAATAATTTGTCCGCGCCAAGTGCGTATGCAGCATCCGCTTGCACTTGCGCCGAGCTATGCGCGTTTTCGCTCCAGATCACGATGACCACGCGCGCGGTGTCCACCTCACGCTCGCGTTGGTCGATCATCGCTTGACGTGCGTGCTCGGTCTTGCCCCACCGGACGTTGTAACCGAGCGATTGCAAGCGCTCGCCAATGGGCTTCACCGCGTCCTGATCGAGCCGCGAATACGAGATGAAAACATCCGCCACGCGTCCCCTCCGGCAGCACTGTGAAGTCGTAGCGGCAAAGCTCGTGCGGAGCGAGGGAAAAGGCGCTGTTGCGCGGCTCTTGGCAGCACGCCGTCAATCCGTATACGCCTTCTCGCAAAAGGGGATTTTACGCTGATGCGAAGCATGTTCATTGCCGCCGCCGTTCTGTTCGCGGCATGCACGTCCGAAAGCAGCGGCCAAGCCGGCGCGCCCGTGCAGCAAGGTGAACCCAACACGAATCTCCAACCCGCGTTCGCGCAGCAGACGCGCGCACCTGAGATGCGTTCAGGCGTGGAGATCAACGTAGAGGAAATCGCGCGCGGTCTGGTTGAGCCGTGGGCGATCGCATTCCTCCCGGACGGCCGCACGCTTGTGACCGAGCGGCCCGGCCGCCTGCGCATCGTCACAACGAGCGGCGAAGTTTCAGAACCCGTCACAGGTTTGCCGGAAGTCGACGGACGCGGGCAGGGCGGTTTGCTCGACGTCATCCCCGCGCCGGATTTCGCACAGAGCCGTGTGATTTACTGGACGTTCTCCGAACCGCGCGGCGAAGGCGCCAACGGCACGAGCGTCGCGCGCGCACGCCTCAGCGATGACGGCCGCAGCGTCGAAAACGTGCAAGTGATCTTCCAGCAGCAACCAGGCTGGCAATCACGCGGCCATTACGGCTCGCGCATTGTGTTCGATCGCGAAGGCCATCTCTTCGTTGTGCTCGGCGAACGCCAAGTCGCCGAAGCGCGCGTGCTTTCGCAGGATCTCACCACCGATCTCGGCAAAGTCGTGCGCATCAATCCGGACGGCTCGATCCCGGCGGACAACCCTTATGTCGGCCGTACCGACGTGCGCCCCGAAATTTGGTCCTACGGCCATCGCAACATGCAAGGCGCCGATCTCCATCCGGAGACAGGCGAACTCTGGGAAGTTGAACACGGTCCCCAAGGCGGCGATGAAATCAACATCGCGCGCGCCACCCGCAATTACGGCTGGCCGATCATCACGTATGGCGAGGAATATAACGGCCAGCCCGTCGGCGAAGGCATTTCACAACGCGAAGGCATGGAGCAGCCGCTTTACTACTGGGACCCGGTGATCTCGCCCGGCGACATGGATTTCTACCGCGGCAATCTCTTCCCCTGGCGCGGCGATCTGCTGATCGGTGGTCTGCGCTCACAAGCTCTCATTCGTCTCGAACTCGATGGCGAACGCGTGGTCGGCGAAGAGCGCTTCGCGCTTGGTGTTGGCCGCGTGCGCGACATCGCTGAAGACGCGGACGGCGCTCTGTGGATTGTCACCGACGAAGAGAATGGCGGCATCTACCGCCTGACGCCGCGACGCTAACGGTCGGAGTCAGCCACTTCGACTTGCGCCGCGGGCGCCGCATGCGTCGTCATGATCGCCGCGGTAGGGCCCGCCGCGCCCAGCAACAAAGCGTACGCTAACGCTAGCCATGAAGATTTGGACACAGTGCGGCTCCGAGAGGGTGTACCGGTGGTACGCAGAGCGTCGCGCTCCGGTTCCGTTTCCCGCTGAAACTCCCAGCCGAACGAGTCTCGCCGACTAGAGACTCTTCGCTGCCGACAACAACCGGTCGAGCAGAGTCTCAAGCTGCGCCCGCTCCCGCCCATCGAGCGCCGCGAGCAGCTTCTGCTCGCTTGCGAGCGCCATCGGCGCGATGCGCGCGTGTACGCTTTCACCCTCACGCGTCAGCGCGAGAGGTTGGCGCCGCGCATCGTCCGGATCGCTCCGCGCCGCAATGCGCCGCGCCGCCACCAATCGCGCCACCGCACGCGAAACCGCGACCTTGTCCATCTCCGTCGCCTCGGCGATCTCTTTCGCCGTGAGCCCAGGCCGCCGGCCGAGCACCGCAATGATGCGCCATTCCGGAATCGTAAGATCGAACGCCTTGGCGTAGCGCGCCGCAATCGCCCGGCTGACCCGGTTCGACAGGATCGAAAGCCGGTAGGGCAGGAAGTCCTCCAAAACCAGGAGTTCCGCAGGCCCAGGTTTGCGTTTCGCGCTTGCCATTGGTTTCAGATGAAACTAAATCGGAGCAAAGCGCAAGTCACGAGGTGCATGATGGCCGACCTGTTCGAAAACCCGATCGGAACCGACGGCTTCGAGTTCGTTGAGTTCACATCGCCCGAACCGGAAAAACTCGCCGCGTACTTCGAGCAGATCGGCTTCACCGCGGTTAGCAAGCACCGCAGCAAGAATGTCGTCCGCTACAAGCAGAACGACATCAACTTCATTCTCAACATGGAGCCGAGCGGCCAACCCGCCGACTTCCGCGAGAAGCACGGCCCCTCTGCCAACGCGATGGCGTTCCGCGTGAAGGATGCGCAGCACGCATTCCGCGAAGCGGTGAAACGCGGCGCCAAGCCTGTCGACATGCCCATCGGCCCCATGGAGCTCGACATCCCGTGCATCGAAGGCATCGGCGGCGCATACATCTATCTCGTCGACCGCTACGGCGCCCAATCGATTTATGACGTGGACTTCAAGCCCATCGAAGGCGCCGATGAGTCGAAGAATTCCATCGGCCTCACCTATCTCGATCACCTCACGCACAACGTCTTCCGCGGCAACATGAAAACGTGGGCGGACTATTACGAGAAGATCTTCAACTTCCGCGAAATCCGCTATTTCGACATCGAAGGCAAAGTCAGCGGTCTCTTCTCAAAAGCCATGACCAGCCCAGACGGCAAAATCCGCATCCCGCTCAATGAATCCAAAGGTGATCCGGAAAAGGTCGATCAGATCGAAGAATATCTGCAGCGCTATAAGGGCGAAGGCATCCAGCACCTCGCGTTCGGCACAGACAACCTCTACGACGTCGTCGATCGCCTGCGTGCGCGCGATGTGCAACTGCAAGACACGATCGAAACCTATTTCGATCTCATCGACAAACGCCTGCCGGGCCACGGCGAGCCCGTCGAAGAACTCCGCAAGCGCCGCATCCTCATCGACGGCGCACCGAGCGAAGGGCAGGGCCTCCTCCTACAAATCTTCGGCAAAGATGCGATCGGGCCCATCTTCTTCGAATTCATCCAGCGCAAAGGCAACGAAGGCTTCGGCGAAGGCAATTTCAAAGCCCTCTTCGAAAGCATCGAACTCGACCAAATCAAACGCGGCGTGCTGAAGGCAGGATGATGCGCACTCTATTTGCTGCGCTCGCGCTACTCACACTCGGCGCCTGCGCCACCGCGCCCCAACCTGCCCCGCGCTGGTCCATCGTCGTCCACGGCGGCGCGGGCGTTATCGAGCGCGCGAACCTCACGCCCGAACTCGAAGCCCAATACCGCGCCGCCATGCAGCGCGCGCTCACCACAGGTGGCGCCATCCTCGATCGCGGCGGCTCTTCGCTCGATGCCGTCGAAGCCGTCATCCAGGAAATGGAGGACGATCCGCTTTTCAACGCCGGCCGCGGCGCCGTGTTCACCGCCGAAGGCCGCAACGAACTCGACGCCTCCATCATGGACGGCAGCAATCGCGCCGCCGGCAGCGTCGCCGGCCTCACGCGCACGCGCCATCCCATCAGCGCCGCGCGCGCCGTGATGGAGCGCTCGCCGCATGTCATGATGATCGGCGAGGGGGCCGAAACCTTCGCGCGCTCCCAGAACCTCGAACAGGTCGACCCGTCCTACTTCTTCACCGAGCGCCGCTGGCAGCAACTCGAAACCAATCTGCGCGCTAACAATCTCCCCATCCCGCAACGCCCCGCCGGCGCACCACCCGCGCCGCGCGCCTACAACGATGCTACGCCCGACGATCACCAGTTCGGCACAGTCGGCGTCGTCGCGCTCGACAGCAGCGGCAACATCGCCGCCGGCACCTCAACCGGCGGCACCACCGGCAAACGCTGGGGCCGCGTCGGCGATGCGCCCATCATCGGCGCCGGCACCTACGCGCAAAACGGCGTCTGCGGCGTTTCCGCCACCGGCACCGGCGAATTCTTCATCCGCGTCGGCGTCGCGCGCGATATCTGCGCGCGCATGGAATTCAACGGCGAAAGTGTGCAGGACGCGACCGACCACGTCATCGCCGAAGTCGGCGCCACCACCAACGCCGCGGGCGCCACCGGCGACGGCGGCGTCATCGTCATGGACGGCCGCGGCCGCGTCGCCTGGGCCATGAACACATCCGGCATGTACCGCGCCACCCAATCGGCCGGCGGCGAACCCGTCGTTCAAATCTTTGCCGACGAACAATGAGCTATTGTTCCCACCCGATGGCACTAAAGCCGGTGTCGCCCGTTGAGAGCCCGGAACCTTTTGGTCTTACGGGAGCACCTCATGTCCACATTCGCAATTTACGCGATCGGCTTTCTCATTCTTCTCGCCGGCCTCATCTACGGCGCGGTTCTGCTCGGTATTCAGACGCAATGGATCGTTGTCGGCGCGCTCGTTATGCTCGGCCTTGGCATTGCCTTCGGCGTGGGCAAAACGCGTACGAAAGATGTCCCACACGAATAGAAGCGCGCGGCCCGCCGCGCCGGGAGCAAGCGCCATGCCCATAACCAACGGCATCCACCACGTCGCTTATCGCTGCAAGGACGCCAAGGAGACGGTCGAGTTCTACGCCGACGTCTTCGGCATGGAATACACCACCGCGTTTGCCGAAGATCACGTCCCGTCCACCGGCGAGTACGATCCCTACATGCACGTCTTCCTCGATGCCGGAAACGGCAACGTGCTCGCCTTCTTCGAACTGCCGAACCAGAAGGACATGGACCGCGATCATAACACGCCGGTCTGGGTCCAGCACATCGCCTTCAAGGTCGACAGCCTCGACGCGCTGATGGCCGCCAAGGCGCGCGCCGAATCCAAAGGCCTCGACGTGCTCGGCCCCACCGATCACGGCATCTTCAAGTCGATCTATTTCTTCGATCCCAACGGCCACCGCCTCGAACTCACCGCCGACACCGGCACCGCCGAAGAGCTCGCGGAACTGAAGCGCGTCGCGCCCGCCATGCTCGAAGAATGGAGCCGCACCAAGAAGGCGCCCCCACACGCCGCCTGGCTCCACGAAAAAGCCCGCGCCGCGCACGCCAAGGATAAATCGCGGCTCGGGGAGTAGCCACACACACCCATTCCCGGGGCGCCGCGCAGCGGCGAGCCCGGGACCCATAATCCCAACTCCGCGCCGCAAAGCGCTGCTGCCCGCTGCGCTCTAAAATTCCAACAACGTGTTCATGGGTCCCGGGCTCTCGGCTTTGCCGAGCCCCGGGAATGGGTGGATAGTTCAGCGCGGTGCGTCTAAGAATTAGGCATGCTGAAGCTCTACGACTACTGGCGCTCCTCCGCCGCCTATCGCGTCCGCATTGGCCTGAACTTGAAGGGCGCCGAGTACGAGAGCATCCCGGTCAACATCATGCCCGGCACCGACGAGCAGATGCGCGAGCCGTATCGCTCCAAGAACCCGCAAATGCGCGTGCCGGCGCTGGAGACGGAGCAGGGGCTGCTCACCCAATCGCTCGCCATCCTCGTCTGGCTCGACCAGACCTATCGCAACAACCCGTTCGTGCCCGCTGATCCCTGGGCCAGCGCCCAAGTGCGCGCCTTCGCGCTCACCATCGGCTGCGACATCCATCCCTTGAACAACACCAGCGTCCTGACGCGCATCAAACTCGAGTTCAGCGCCGACGAAGATCACGTCGGCGAATGGTATCGCCACTGGATCAAGCTCGGCTTCAACGCGCTCGAACACCAAGCCGAACAACGCGCGGAAACCCAATACGCCTTCGGCGACGAACCGGGCCTCGCCGACATCATGCTCGTCCCGCAAATGGCCAACGCGCGCCGCTTCAACACCGATCTCTCCCCATTCCCGCGTCTCTCCGCCTGGGACGAACGCGCCCGCCAGCACCCCGCCTTCATCAAAGCCGCGCCCGAAAATCAGAAAGACGCGAAGAAATGATTGATCGTGGCGCAGCCCGCTGCAGGTTGGAGCGCGCGGCTCCTGCCGCGCATGCGGCGCGGAGCGCCGCGCTCCTCCCTTCCACATTAGGTGAACAATGAAACTAGCATCGCTAAGACATGGAAGAGACGGCCGCCTCGTCGTTGTCTCCGACGATCTCGCCTGGTGCGCCAACGAGCCCAGCGTCCCGACGCTGCAAACCGCGCTCGATGATTGGACGCACGCCGAACCTCGCCTCTTGGCGCTCAGCAAAGGCGTCAACAACGGCACGGTCCTGCGCGAACGCTTCCACGAACGCGAAGCCGCATCGCCTCTGCCGCGCGCGTACCAATGGGCCGACGGCTCAGCCTACGTGAATCACGTCGCGCTCGTGCGCCAAGCACGCGGCGCGAAAATGCCGGAGACGTTCTGGACCGATCCGCTTATGTACCAGGGCGGCAGCGACATCTTCCTCGGCCCGCGCGATCCTATCCCGCTTAAAGACGAAGCCTGGGGCTGCGATTTCGAAGCCGAAGTCGCCGTGATCGTCGACGATTGCGAAGCCGGCATCAGCGCGAAAGAGGGATTAAAGCGCATCCGCCTCGTTATGCTCGTCAACGACGTCAGCCTGCGCAATCTCATTCCGGCCGAACTCGAAAAGGGCTTCGGCTTCTTCCAATCGAAGCCCGCGTCCGCATTCTCACCTGTCGCCGTCACGCCCGACGCGCTCGGCGATGCGTGGCGCGACGGCAAACTGCATCTGCCCATGCACGTCTCGCTCAACGGCAGATTCTTCGGCGCCGCAGACGCCGGCCAGGACATGACGTTCGATTTCGGCCAACTCATCGCCCACGCCGCCAAAACACGCGACCTCGCCGCCGGCACCATCATCGGCTCGGGCACCATCTCCAACCGCGACGCCGACGGCGGCCCCGGCAAACCCATCAACGAAGGCGGCCGCGGTTATTCCTGCATCGCCGAACAGCGTATGATCGAAACAATCCAATCCGGCAAACCCACCACCGCCTTCCTCAAACACGGCGACCGCGTCGAGATCGAAATGTTCGACGCCAAGCGCCACTCGATCTTCGGCAGAATCGATCAGGTGGTGGCTAAGGGGTAACCGTAGACGCCCCGTCAGTGCATCGGATCCCATTTGCGTTTCTTGGGATGAGCTGGCGCCGCCTTCTTATCAAAGCGCTGCTTGGAGCGCGGTTCGCGCTGTTCGGGCTTGTCTGCCGCCGCCGAAGGCTTTTTCTGCGGCCGCTCGGTGCGCTCCCGCTGCGCGGGCGCTTCCGCGTCCAGGCGCGTGGCGACGATAGATTTTTCGAGCCGGCCCGTTTCACCAATGCTCTGAAAGAAAGCCTCTGCCTTTGCCGGATCAATTTCGACGTGCGTTTCATATTGCTGCACGCGGATCGAGCCGATGTCGCGTTTGCTGAGGCCGCCGGCCTTGCACAGCATCGGGATCAACCAGCGCGGCTCGGCGGCCTTCGAGCGTCCCACCGAGAGCTTGATCCAAACGCCGTTGTCGAACCCGTTGCGCGCCACTGGCGCGTTACGAAGCGCCTTATCTGATCCCTCGAACGCATTCGGCGCCGGCGCGATATCTTCCGGCGCCGGTTGGCCCTTGCGATACAGCCGAGCGAACGCCGCCGCGACATTCTCCGCGCCGTGGCGTTCGAGCAGATCGCGCACGATGCCCCGTTCGTCGTCGCGCACCGGCTCGCTGAGCAGAGCATCGTCGAGCAGCCTTGCATCATCGCGGCGCCGGATGTCATCCGCCGATGGCGGCTCGCCCCATTTGGCTTCGATGCGCGCCTCGCGCAGCAAGCGCTCGGCTGCCCGGCGCGCCGAATAGGGGACAATCAAAATGCTGGTGCCCTTGCGCCCCGCGCGGCCAGTGCGGCCGCTGCGATGCAGCAGGTTTTCCGGATTCTTTGGCAGATCGGCGTGAATGACGAGATCGAGGTCCGGCAGGTCGATGCCGCGCGCAGCAACGTCCGTGGCCACGCAAACATTGGCGCGATGATCGCGCAGAGCCTGCAATGCATGTGTGCGCTGCGCCTGAGAAAGCTCCCCCGACAACGCCACGACAGAGAAACCGCGATTGGTGAAGCGGCTGGTGAGATGCGTGACCGCCGTGCGCGTGCCGCAGAACACCAGCGCGTTGGTCGCATCATAATAGCGCAGCACATTGAAGATGGCGTTCTCGGCTTCATGCTTCGGTGCCATAAGTGCGCGGTACTGGATGTCGAGATGCTGCTTCTGTTCAGCAACGGTGTTCACGCGCACGGCGTCGCGCTGATACTTTCGCGCCAGCGTTTCGATCGCGCGCGGCATGGTGGCCGAAAACATCAAGGTGCGGCGCTCCGCCGGTGATGCCTCAAGGATGTGTTCCAGCTCTTCGCGAAAGCCCAGATTGAGCATCTCGTCGGCCTCATCGAGAACCACCGCCGCAAGCGCATCAAGCACCAGCGCGCCGCGCCGCTGGTGATCGACCAGACGCCCCGGCGTGCCGACAACGATGTGCGCCCCGCGCTCGAGCGCGCGCCGTTCATCGCGCGAATCCATGCCGCCAACGCATGACGCAACGATCCCGCCCGCCGGCGCGTAAAGCCATTCGAGTTCGCCCTTCACCTGCATCGCAAGCTCGCGCGTCGGCGCGATCACCAGCGCCATCGGTGCGCCGGCCTGTCCCAAACGTTCGCGCTGCTGCAATAATGCAGGCGCCAAGGCGAGGCCGAACGCGACCGTCTTGCCCGAGCCAGTCTGCGCGGAAACGATGAGGTCCTGGTCTTGAAGGCCCGGCGCAAGCACCGCGTCTTGAACCGGCGTCAGCGTGTCATAGCCGCGCTTCGCGAGCGCCTTCGCCAGTGAGGGGAGAATTGGGGAGGGCAGTGCCATTGGGGCGGATATAGAGGGTTACGCCCGACATAGCGAGGATAGGTGCTCGCCTAAATCTCCCGCCGCTCCGCCGCCGTCGCTGCATCGCCCGTGTTTGGCGTGCCGCGCGGTTCGATCAGCAGCATGTGCGTTTCTTCTTCCGCACACGGGCAGTGCTCGACGCCTTGCGGCACAACAAACATCTCGCCCGGCCCAAGCGTCACATCGCCATCGCGCAAGCGAATGACGAGCTTGCCCTTCAGCACCAGAAAGAAATCGTCCGTGTTGGCGTGTTCATGCCAAACGAACTCGCCCTTGACCTTCACCACCATCAAATCGTGGCCATTGAACGCGCCGACCACACGCGGCTGCCAATAGCCGTCAAACTGCGAAAGCTTGTCGGCGAGGTTGATTTTTTCGCTCATGCGCGTTCGCGTCGTTTCTTCTCGGGCCACGGTTCGATCACGCCGGCGTTGAAATACTCGATCGCCCATTGCAGCTGCTTGGCCCGCCACATGCCGCAAAAATAGAAGATGGGTGTCAGGCCGAACACGAACACCCAATAGACTACCGAGTTTAGGTTGTTGGTCACCATCGTGCGAAGAACATCGGGCGCCGCTTCCGACACGAGAGCCGCAAGCGTGATCGGCAGCGAGATGTAGCCAACGGCCACGGTGCGGAAGATGTCTCCCGTGCGTGATGCGTTGAGCCGCGCCATTTCAGTCAGCGTCGCCACAGTCTCCGGCGCCGCGCCTGCCAGCACAGCCGCCGCTTTCCTTGCGCGCACGTTTCGCACCACGCTCGGCGTCAGATCCGTGCCCAGAAGCCGCCACGTGCTTGGACTGACGAACATATCGAGCGGCAACGAGACGGCGGGGAAGAGCTTCACCAGCTTGCGCCACAATTCGGGAGCCGGCTCACCTGTCATGAGTGCGCGAAAATATCCTGCTCGTCCCAGCCGGCAAGATCGAGCGCGGCGCGCGTCGGCAGGAAGTCGAAGCACGATTGCGCGATTTCCGTGCGGCCTTCGCGCGTCAGCATCACGTCGAGCTTGTCCTTCAGCGCATGCAGATGCAGCACGTCGGACGCCGCATAAGCGAGCTGCGCGTCCGTCAACTCCGCCGCGCCCCAATCGCTCGATTGCTGATCCTTGGAAATATCGCGCCCAAGCAGCTCCTTGCAGAGATCCTTCAACCCATGCCGGTCGGTGTACGTACGCACCAGCCGCGACGCCGTCCGCGTGCAATAAAGCGGTGCGCAAATCAGCCCCAGGTCGCGCATGAACATCGCAATGTCGAACCGCGCGAAGTGGAAGAGCTTCAGCACGCTCTGATCAGCCAGCACGCGCTTCAAGTTCGGCGCGTTGTAGTTCGAACGATCGAGCTGCACGAGATGCGCTTCGCCCATGCCGTCCGAGAGCTGCACCAGGCACAACGGATCGCGCACCAGCGAGAGCCCCATCGTCTCGCTATCGACCGCGACGGGCCCGCTGAATGTCACATCGCCGGGCAGATCGCCCTTATGCAGAAAGACGACAACGTTCTTGCCATCGACGGTGAGGGAAGTTTTTCTGGTCATGTCGGGCGCACGCCTTAAGCCAATTCTCCACGCGAGGCTAGACCGGACCGCCGGCGCCTCGCCGGCGTGTTGTGGTCCGCGTCCGCCTTCGACAGGCTCAGGCTGACGCTAGTGATGCATCGCGCGAATGCCTGCATTAGCGTCACGCTGAGCTTGTCGAAGCGCGACACCACGCACACCAGTGCCGGCGAGGCGCCGGCGGTCCGAGCTTACCCGCCCAACGCCTGATCCAGGTCGGCCCAGATGTCGTCCGCGTTCTCAACGCCCACCGACAACCGCAACAATCCCGGCGGCACATCCGATTGCGGCCCCTCGATCGAGCGCCGGTGTTCGATCAGCGTCTCCACGCCGCCCAGCGACGTCGCCACCTTCACCAGCTTCAGCCGCGAGATCACACCGAGTGCGCCCGCCGCGCCGCCCTTCACCTCGAACGACAGCATCCCGCCAAACCCGCCCTGCATCTGCTTGGCGGCAATCACATGCTGCATATGGTTCGGCAGGCCAGGGTAGGTGACACGCTCCACTGCCGGATGCACCTGCAGCTTCAGCGCCAACGCCATCGCGTTCTCACTCGCCGCGCGCACGCGCAGATGCAGCGTGCGCATGCCCCGTAGCAACAGCCACGCCTCGAACGCGCCCAACGCCGCGCCGCCGACTTTCCGCTCTTCGTGAATATCCGCCCAGATCGGCAGCGACGCATCGCGCACCGCAAGCACGCCGGCCAGCACATCCGAATGCCCGTTGAGATACTTCGTCGCCGAATGATGCACGATGTCCGCGCCGTACTCGATCGGCCGCGTTAAAATCGGCGACGCCGCCGTCGAATCCACCGCCAACAAAGCGCCCGCGCCATGCGCCACCGCGGCCGCCGCCGCGATATCAACGACCTCATACACTGGATTCACCGGCGTCTCGATCCACACCAGCCGCGTTTCGCCCTTACGCACAACACGCGCGAGCGTCTCCGGCTCACGCGGATCGAAGAACGACACATCGAGCGCCCTGCGCTCATGCTGATCCGCCAGCCAAGCAATAATGCTGAAATAGCCGCGCTTGGTCACCACCACGTGCGAGCCCGGCGCCATCCGCCGAAACACCGCCAGCGCCGCCGCCATGCCCGACGAAAACAGCCGCGCATCCGCCGCGCCTTCAAGCCGCGCAATCGCCGCCTCGGCTTGGCGCACATTCGGCGCCGAATAGCGGCTGTAGAAATTCTCCGTGACGAGCTCGTTGTCCGTCCCGCGCAGATACGTCGTCGAAGATTGGATCGCCGGCGCCACGCCGCCCGTCGCTTCATCGTGCGCGCCGCCGCCTTGCGCGCAGATGGTCTCGGGTGCGGACTTCTTGTGCATCACTCGCATCTCCCGATTACTCGTCATTCCGGGGCTCGCGTCAGCGAGAACCCGGAACCCAGGGGCAACGCACCGTACTCTGTCATCCCCTGGGTTCCGGGCTCAATGCTCCGCATTGCCCCGGAATGACGAAGTGCGGTTCATCGTGGCTGCGGCCCATCCAGCGCTTCGTACGTCACGATCGTAAAGCGCGTGCGCTCGCTCTCACGCATGCGCTGCGCGATCACTTCGTGCAGCTCCGGCCGCCACGTCGTCCAGCGCTCCACAAACGCATTCGCCCGCGCCCGGTCACCCGCGCGCTGAATGGCCAGCACCTCACGCAGCAAGCTCGTCACAGCCTCCGGATAGCGCCGGTAGTCAATCCGCAGCCGCCCGTTCTCAAAGCGCAATGCGCCATGATCCATGTACCAATTCCACTGGATCAGCTGCATCGTCTGATACGGTTGCTCGCGCCGCGGCCGGCTCTTCTGCAACACGCGCCGAATGCCCGACGCATAAATCCCACGCAGCTGCGCGTCCGTAATACGCCGCTGCTGGTTCAAAATCCGCGCCGACGTCAGCGACACCAAGTCAGCCTTCATCTCCTCCAGGAGATCGGCCGTATCCTCCAACGCCGCATCCAGATCGCGACCATCCGCTGTCTGGTCGACACCCAGATAGTGCCCAATCTCATGCCACAGCGTGCGATAGAACCCGCCCTCTGGTGTCAGATCGTTCGCCTGCGAGTCAATCACCGCCGCCGCAAACGCGCGCTGTGTTTCCTGAAACAAGCTCTCATCCAGCAGAATATTCCCGCGCATCAAAATCGTGCGCCCGTACTGCCGCGCCAGATACGCCTCGTTCGGCAGGATGGTCGCCGTATTCGTCCCGCGCGCCTGCCCGAAGTCGGCGATGATGTTGTAAACGCCAACCGGAATATCGCTGCGCACTTCGCGATCCGACTCATACGGCAGCGAATCTTCCACGCGTTGCAGAAATTGCAGCGACTCCTGCAACTCCGCACTCCGCGGCCGGTCACGCACCAACAGCGACAGCGAGAAGAACGTCTTCACCCCATACATCGCATCGTCATACGTCTCGTACGAGCCAATCTGCGCGTTCAGATTCCCCGTGAACTCACCTGTCACCCAAGCCGCATCGCCGCCTTCATAATCGTCGGCCAACAAATCGCGCGCCCGCAACCGCAAATACCGCGCGAACGCCGCATCACCGCTCTCAACAACATCCGCCGCCGCGCTCAGCCGCTCACTGATGAACAGAATGTCGTGCGCGTACGCGACGGAGTAGGGCAGCGCCAAATACGTCTGCTCACTCTGCAACCGTGCGCGCAGTCCCGGATGCAGCGTGTCCAACACCGGATGGTGATCCAGCACCATCAACGCATGCGCACGGTTCTCCTCCGTCGCATCCACCACCACCGTGCGGTCATCCAGCAGCGTCTCACGCCGCTCCGGATGCGCCGCGATAAACGCATCCATCGTCGCGCGCGTCATGCCCGCCGGATACATATTCCGCGCCGGCGTCTCCGGCGACACCGTCAAGAACGGCTCGCGCGTATTGTCCAACGTCGTCGCAATCGGCCCCGCGTTCAGCCGAAACAAATCCCGCACGCCCGTCAGCTCAGGATGCTCCGCCACGAACTGCGCCGCCGCCAACGCCTGCGGATGGCGCTGCGCCATGTAAAGCTGATGCATGCGCTCGCCCGCCGCGATCAGTTCACGCACCGCAACCTGCTCACCCGCCGTCAGCGCCGAAACATCCGGCGACAAATGCAGCCGCTGCGTCCGCGCCAAAATCGGCTCGATCCGCGAAGCATCCCAGCTCGCCGCAATCCCCGCCGACGAAACCCCATGATGCTCATGCTCACCCCCGCCCATCGGCGTAGCCGGCGCAGTCGCGCACGCGGCGAGGAGAAGTGAAAAAGCCAGACTAAGTGTGCGCATGCGCGCGGCCTAGCACGCGCGCCCGCTCACCCCAAGCGTACGGCGACCAATTTCATATGCTCGGGACCTAGAGAAGTCGTTTCCTGGCAAACGCCCGCCCCGAATGCGACTTCAGATAAGCCTCGAATTCGAGCGCCGTGTCTTTGAGGGGGAACGCGAAGTAGCACGCCACTTCCCACGGGCGATACTTCGCGGTGTGCGGTGACTTGCCCGCATTGTGGTCGGTGAGGCGCGTGCGCAGGTCGGCAGTCGCGCCGATATAGATTTGCTCTGGATGCGATAAGCTTCTGAGAATGTAGACGTAGTGCATGATCACACTGTCCGTCTTCGCTTTCGCTGCGCTTCAGCTACGCCGGACAGGCTTTGCCCATCGATCTCCGCCCGGCACGCCAGGCGAAGCCCGAAGGGCGAAGCCTGGTGCCCGGAAGAGGACTCGAACCTCCACGCCCTTGCGAGCGCCAGCACCTGAAGCTGGTGCGTCTACCAATTCCGCCATCCGGGCACGTAAGTCGCGGTAGAAGCGGGCGGATGTAGGGGACGGCTTGCGGCCCGTCAATGCGGCGGACGGGCTAATCCCGTGGTAGCTTGGCGCCATGGAAATCGAGCTGGAGGGTCCTGGCGCATTCGCCGTCGATGTCGTCGGCGAGTCACAATACCAGCGCGTGCTCGAAGCCGCCGCGGAAGAGGGCGCCATCGTCGCCGCCACACTCATCCTCGAAGACTCAAACCCCTACGACGACCAAGCCGTCGCCGTGCACGTCGACGGCCAACGCGCCGGCTATCTCTCCCGCGCCAACGCGCGCGCCTACCGCGCCGATCTCGCCGCCGCCGGCACGCCGGACCTCACCGTACGCTGCAAAGCCAAAATCGTCGGCGGCTTCGAAACCCGCGACGGCGCCCGCGCGCACTTCGGATTGAAACTCGATCTGCCTCGGATCGGCGGATGATCGGTTCCTCATCCCTCCCCGCGAGGGGAGGGTGTCGCGAAGCTTGCTTCGCGACGGGTGGGGCGCAGCGCTGCTCTTGGAAAGTTCACCGCGCAATGTTCAGCGTCGCTTCGGCCGCAGCTCACGTGCCCAATGCTCCGCCCACGGGCCGAGCGCGCCATCCTTAGACAACCCAAACGCCGGCTGCCCGCGATCCATCGAGATGAGATAAAGCAGCACCGGCCCAAACACGAGAAACGCAAAGCTCGTCGCGTCCTCCTTGCGTCCCGCCCGCTTCAGCGCATGCGCCGTCCACGGCACGATATCCTGCCGCGCCAAACTCAAATTCGCCTTCTGCATCGCCGCGCGCAACGCCGGCGTCTTATGCGCCTCACGCTGCAACAGCAGGCGCAATTCACGATACTGCGCCGCGTGCGCAAGCAAGCGTTCGGCGATGAACTCAAGTTGCTCTTGCACCCCGCCCACCGCCAGAATTTCCTCCAGCCGCACCTCAGCGATCATCTCGCGCGCCATCGCGCCGACGCTTTCGATCAGCACGGCCTCTTTCGACTCGAAGTGCCGGTAGAAGCCCCCCGCGCGCCGCGTCAGTCCCGCAGCCTCCTCGATGTCGCCCACGCTGGTCTCGCGATAGCCTTGGCGCGCGAACAGCGAGATCGCCGCCTCGGCCAATTCTTCACGGCTTGTCTTCGTCATGGCTTGTCATCGTATCGCGCCCGATGTAATCAAGTGATTACTTTTTGGGAACTGGGAAACACAGAATGAAGACGCGCCTGTTCGGCGTGGCGCTGATCGGCGGCGGCGTGCTGACGGGCATCGCCAACGCCGTCTTCTCGCCGCTCCTGCCGATCGACGGCTCGTTCGCCGAACTCGCCGGCGCGCAGCCTTTTCTCATCCGCCTCAGCCTTGCGGCGGCGGGCCTCATGCTTGTGCTGCTTGGCCTGGTCGGGCTCTACATCCGACACGCCGCGAAGATCGGCTGGTTCAGCGCCTTCGCGTTCGTGATCGCCTTTTGCGGCACCGCCGCGATCATGGCGCACGAATGGGCGCAAGTGTTCTTCATCCACCACATCGCCAAGACCGTGCCGACAGCGCTCGACGCGATGGAGGAAGTCGCCGGCCCCAACCTCTTTGACGCAGAATCCATCATCGTCGCCTCCGCGTTTCCGCTGGGCTGGATTCTCTGGTGCATCGCCTTGCTGCGCCACCGCGTCGTCGGCTGGCTGGGCCCCGCGCTCGTGCCCATCGGCCTCTTCGCCGCGCCGATCCTCGGGGCCACCGCATCGGCGCTTGGTCAGAGCCTCGTCATCGGCATGGCAATCGGCAGCGTCCTCTTCTCCCTCGGCTGGATCGTCCTCGGCCGCGCGCTCCTGAAACCGCCCGCGCTTTGACGCGCGTAGCAAAGCGCAGCAGAAGAGGGCGGTGAGGAAACACGCACTCGACATCGCCGCGTTCATCTGGGGTGTCGCCGAAGCGACGCTGTTCTTCTTCGTGCCGGACGTGCTGCTGAGCTACATCGGCGTGAAGCATGGCGTGCGGCCGGTCCTACGGGCGTCACTGATCGCCGCGCTAGGCGCCGCTTGCGGTGGAGTCATCATGTATCTGTGGAGCCAGGCCGACCCCACCACGGCGGAGGCTGCAGTGGCGTCTGTTCCTGCGATTCACGATCCGATGATGGCGCGCGCCCAGCAGGCGATGGCGGAGCATTGGTTCTACGCGACGGTCCTGGGACCGCTGAGTTCGACGCCGTTCAAGGTCTTCGCAATCTATGCCCCCCACGCGGGCGTGCCGCTCTGGGCTTTCGCGATAGCCTCGGTTTTCGCCCGCCTGCCTCGGTTCCTCATTGTTGGATTGGGCAGCGTCGCCGTCGGCGCCTGGCTGCGGCGTCGCGTCTCGGAGCGCACCGTCTTGGCTACGCTGGCGGCGGCTTGGATCGCCTTTTACGTGATATTTTTTGCCATCATGGGCCGCGAACCCGACGTCGTCTTCTATTAGCAACGCCCCTATGCAGGGCGGCGGCTTGGCGGGACGCGCGGGCGCCTATACCTACCGCGGTGAAATGACTCCCCGCGACCGCATCCGCAATTTCTCCATCGTGGCCCACATCGACCACGGCAAGTCGACCCTGTCCGATCGTCTCATCCAGCAGACGGGCGCGCTCTCCGCGCGCGAGATGACCGAGCAGGTGCTCGACAACATGGACATCGAAAAGGAGCGCGGCATCACCATCAAGGCGCAGACCGTGCGCCTCGAATACAAAGCCAAGGACGGCGCCGACTACGTCCTCAATCTCATGGACACGCCCGGCCACGTCGACTTCGCCTACGAAGTCAGCCGCAGCCTCGCCGCCTGCGAAGGCGCGCTCCTCATCGTGGACGCAAGCCAAGGCGTCGAAGCGCAAACGCTGGCGAACGTGTACCAGGCGCTCGATCTTGACCTCGAGATCGTCCCCGTCATCAACAAGATCGATCTCCCGGCCGCCGAGCCCGAGCGCGTCAAGCAGCAGATCGAAGACGTCATCGGTCTCGACGCGTCGCAAGCCGTGCTCGCCTCCGGCAAGACGGGCGAGGGCATCGGCGAACTTCTCGAAGCCATCGTCACGCGCCTGCCGCCGCCGAAATCCGGCGACGCCAACGCGCCGCTGAAAGCGCTGCTGGTGGACGCCTGGTACGACGCCTACCTCGGCGTCGTCGTGCTCTTCCGCGTGCTCGACGGCGTCGTGAAGAAGGGCATGCGCATCAAGCTCATGCAGACCGGCGCCGACTACAACATCGACACGCTCGGCGTCCTGCGCCCCCGCCGCGAAGACGTCGCCGAACTCGGCCCCGGCGAGATCGGCGTGCTCACCGGCTCCATCAAGGAAGTCGCGGACGCGCGCGTCGGCGACACCATCACCGAGTATCGCAAGGAGACCAAAGAAGCGCTCCCGGGCTTCAAGCCGGCGCAGCCCGTCGTCTTCTGCGGTCTCTTCCCGCAGGACGCCGCCAATTTCGACGATCTGCGCGCCGCCATGTCGAAGCTCCGCCTCAACGACGCGAGCTTCTCCTACGAAATGGAGACATCCGCCGCGCTCGGCTTCGGCTTCCGCTGCGGTTTCCTTGGCCTTCTGCACCTCGAAATCATCCAGGAGCGGCTCACGCGCGAGTTCGATCTCGACCTCATCGCGACCGCACCTAGCGTCGTCTACAAAGTGCACATGAACGACGGCGAGCTCAAAGAGCTGCACAATCCCGCCGATCTGCCGGACGAAGTCTACATCCGCGAAATCGAAGAGCCATGGATCAAGGCGACCATCTTGACGCCCGACGAATATCTCGGCGGCATCATCAAGCTCTGCCAGGATCGCCGCGGCGTGCAGAAGGATCTCAACTATGTCGGCTCACGCGCCATGCTGGTGTACGAGCTGCCGCTCAACGAAGTCGTGTTCGATTTCTACGATCGCCTGAAATCCATCTCCAAGGGCTACGCCAGCTTCGATTACGCCCTGATCGAGCACCGCGTCGGCGATCTCGTGAAGATGAACATCCTCGTCAATGACGAGCCCGTCGACGCTCTCTCAATGCTGGTGCATCGCGGACGCGCTGAATCACGCGGCCGCGCCATGGTGGAGAAGCTGAAAGAGCTCATCCCGCAGCACATGTTCAAGATCCCGATCCAGGCCGCGATCGGCGGCCGCATCATCGCGCGCGAAACCCTCTCGGCGCTCCGCAAGGACGTGACCGCGAAATGCTACGGCGGCGACGCCTCGCGTAAACGCAAACTGCTGGAGAAGCAGAAAGAAGGCAAAAAGCGCATGCGCCAGTTCGGCAAAGTCGACATCCCGCAGGAAGCGTTCATCGCGGCGCTGAAGATGGACGGCGACTAAGCGCAGCGCAGGGCGCGTCAATGACTCGTCAATGATCGCGACGATCAGCCAGTCTTCTTAGTCGCTCGATCTTTGGCAGATCTCATTTGTGAATCCGCGCTAAGCTTTGCGCGCTCACTTAGCATTCTGGCAACTTCTGCAGTGCCGCCTGGATAACCGGCGCGCGTGAAGATGCGATATGAGCCGCTGTCAATCTTTCGATCAAGATTTGCGGCCTTTCCGGCTTTATCCTTAACTTCGTGGGCCATCGTGGGGCCTTTCTCACTCACTGCTTTGTACATTGTAAGCGGCAATTAGTGTCGCAAGAGTTCTCGCGAGTGCGCGCAGCGGCTCTATGCGGTCGTGATTTACATCAAGCTCTTCCTCTGGCGGCTGAAATCTTCCCTCGATATTACTCGTGGCGACAACCACGCCAACCGGCGCGTGTTCCGGCGAAAGCATGATCGGAATGGCGGCGAGGGACCGATAGCGGCGATGGTCGTCATGGTGCGTCTGCCCTGGAGGCGCGGCAAAGAACCCTCGCACATTTGGGTCATCGCTATTCGCGCACACGAGCGCGCGGCGGTCTTGAAACGCTTTGCCAGTATGTCCTTCCCCCGACTTCCACGAACGATGCGGAGCGTCCTGCTCGTCCTTGGTTGGACGTCTGCAGGCTTCGCATACAAGCACACCTTTGGCCTCATCAAACAAGTATATGGCGAAATTCCACTGTTCATCACCGATGTCGAACAGCGACATCTTGTTTGCGACGAGGAGGTCCAGCAGGACGTACAACCGTTTTCTACGAGCGTCGGCATCTTCGGGTTCGGCCAATGCCGTATCTACGGCCCCCCGCATCGCCGCGACGGTGAGGTATAGCAGGGCAGACCATTCAAGGTCCTCCTGCAAAAACTCAATCTGCTCGCCGGCATTTACTAGATCTTGTGCCGCCTCGTCCCTCGCCCCCAACGCCTCCTGCGCGTCTTGGATCAGCTCAGGTGTCGTATCGTCAGTTAGTAGTAGCCAACCGGAGCACAGTGCTGTCGCAGCGAGTAGCGCGATCTGAACTGTGATTGCGACCGCTCGCGCGATACCGGGCTGCCACCCGTCCGCGATGACCTGAATGGCACCAGCGATGATGGGCGCGACGACGGCCGCAATTTGCAGACCGCGCCGCAGCGTGGCGTTGCCCCGAGCAATGCGGCGGGCGTGCCGACGCAACCGACCAACGAGGCCGTCGTCGTCGCGCCCACCCGGCTCGCTCACCGTCATGTTCCAGCGGTATCCGACTCGCGAGTCGGCGCCTAGAATGTTGCGACAACGAATCGCTTGCGAAACTGGCGTCGGCAGGAATGGCGTGATGTGAGATTGCGAGGACACCCACCCCCTCTATCCCCCACGCCAGCACCCCTAACCCCCTGCAATCACAGCACTCTCACCGCGCTCAATCCGACCGACCCCACGCCGGTGTTATACTGCACGCATCGCTCCGCTGGAGAGCAGTCGGATCCCTGTTCAAACCGATGCGCGGGCGTGGTGATCGAGCGTGATCTCCCTTCGCGCAGTTGCGCGCGTTGGCGAGGAAGCCCGCCGAATATGAAAAGGCGGGAGTAAGAACAGGGGACTGGCGCGAACACGCCAACCCGCACGCCATCGGCCGAGCCGCCTCCGAGAGTGAAATAGCTCCCGCGACGGCGCCGATGTCCAACGTTCACGGGACGCGGATGAACCGCGTAGGCAGCGCCAAACCACCGGCGCAATAACTCGACGCGACTCATCCGCGTCCCGCTCTCCGCTTTCGCGCGAGCATGTGCTCCGCGACGACGATCCCGCATGTCCAAAGGAAACCCCATGTCAGAGCGACGCACAGAAATCGAACAAGCACTCCGCCAGGCAGGTCGCGCCGCCAAGAACGGCGACCTCGCCGCCGCCGATCGCTGGAGCAAAACCGCCGACCGACTCGCCGCCTCCGCCGGCGCGATGGACGCCGCGCGCGACGCAGAGCGGGACGAACGCGAGATGAAGCAGGCGGAAGCCGAAGAGGCGGTGATCGCGCTCTTCGTGAACGTCGCCCACATCGCCCACGCAATGCTGCACGCGCCAACCCAAGCGCCCGCCGCGTTCCAAGGCCTCATCAAACTCTGGCGCGAACAAAATCTCGGCGAAGGCGAAGAAGACGCCGAGCGCAAAGCCGCAATAATCGCCGCCTCGCGCGCCGCGTTCCTAGAAGACCGCTTCGAAGACACGCTCCCCGACTACGTGCGCCAACACTTGGACGCCAACTGGCAAGCACAGCGCGCGGCGCTGGAGGGGAGACCTGTCATACCAAAGCACTGGGAGGAACAATGAGCCTCCCACGCTTCCCGGCCGAATGCCCCGCGAAAGCGGGGCGAGAGCCGGGACCCATCGATGAGGCAAGCGCAACAAGGAGTGAGTGTGCACAAGCGATGGGTCCCGGCCCGCACCCCGGCTCAAGGCCGGGGATGCGTCCGGGAAACGGTGTTTGTGTTAGGAGCAGTGACAGACACGCGCCCGAGCGTTACGGCTCGGACTTTGGTGGAGGGATGCAATGCGTTTGGCTCTTGTATGTGCACTATTGCTGCTAGCGGCGTGCGGACAGCAGGGCTCGGGTCCGCCTTTGCCGCCCGTGCAACAAGGCGCGCAAGCGCCCTCAACGCAAACGCGTCCCGAGGGCGTGGAGCAGGCGAACATCACGCCAGAACAGCGCGAACAATTCCTCGCCCGCGTCACCGAGTATCTCGACATGGCCGCCCGCGAACTCGGCGGCGGCGCAACGCAAGCCGAGGGCTTCGCGGATCAGACGGCCGCAATGCAGCCAGGCACGGATCATCGCTGGCAAGTCGAACTCGTCGCCGGCACGCCCTATCGTATCATCGGCGCCTGCGACGACGATTGCGAAAACATCGATCTCGAACTGATCGATGTCTCGACGGGCGGCGTTGTCGGGAGCGACATGCTGGCCACGCACGTGCCGCCGCGCCGCGCCGATTTTCCGGTCGTGGATTTCACGCCGCAAGCCAACGGCCGCTACGTCGTGCGCCTCTTGATGCAAACGTGCAGCGTCGCGCCATGCTTCGCCGGCGCGCGCGTACTGACTGGGGGTGAGCAGAATGCAGAGGAGAAGAAGTAACGCCTAAGCGTACGGGAAACACTCAGCGTGCGGCAGCGACAGGCCAAAGTGCTTGCCGAGCGCCTCGATCGCTTTCTCGTGCGCGACATACGGATCGGCGTTGTCTGGCCCGACGATGACGATCTTGAAGTTCACTTGGTTGCGTCCTTGCGGCGGCAGCATCGCCGTCGCCAAGCCTTCGCCGGCGTCGGAGCGCAGAGTCAGGAAAACAGGCATGGTCCGCGCGATATGATCTTTGAGGCCAATCGACTGCTCGAACGACGGCGCCCCCGCCGGCGCGCGGTAGCTTTCGCGGGCAGCCGCCTCGAAGCGGCGGAAGTACTTGTCGACGGCATGGCGCAACAGCGCGGCCTCGGCTTCCGCCTCCGCTTCGGTCTCGATTCTGAACCAGGTCGCGCCGCCCGGGCCTTCGCACACGTACCGCATGCCCGCACTATACCGCGCAGGTTCGAACAAATTATGGAGAAGCGCCGCCTTTCAGCAGTGCCTTAGCAGGGCACGTCCACCGTCACATAACGGTTCGCATAACGATCCCACTGCCGCTCGCGCCGCACGCACTGGTCGCGCCGGTCGTCCTGACGGGGGTCGTAATTGCCTTCGTACCCATAATCGCGCTCATACGCCGACTGCCCATCCTCATAACGGCGGTCCTCGTAACGCGGATCATACGCCCCATCGCGCTCGTACCCGCAAGGGTTGCGGCAGGGCGGCGGAGGAGGAGGTGCGCAGCGCTGGTAATTGTCGCGGCAATTGTAGCGCGGCTCGTTCTGCTGACTGGCGATGGAGCCAATGGCGAGGCCAATGACAAGGCCCACCACGCCAGCGGCGACGGCATCGCCGTCATCGTGGTCGCGCCGGCGCCGGTCATGGTCGTAGCCGCGATGATGGTCGCGGTAGCCGTCGTGGTGGCGCCGTTGGGCGGATGCGTCGGAAACCGGGGCCAGCGTCGTCAGCGCGAACGCGCACACTGCGAGCCAGGCGGAAAGTTTGCGGATCATGTTGCTGCTCCCAGGCGAGGCTTGCGCTGGGGCGTCTGAACGGAAGCTGAATCGCGAGTTAGCTCCCGAAGATCGCGCCCGTAAGCTCGCGGGCAAGGAGCGGGGCCGTCGAGTATTTTCCGGTGTCGACGGAGATGTAGTGGCCGCGGCGCACAACGCCGAAGCGGTCGCGACGATGCAATGTGGCGCGCCGGTCGGCCAGCGAGCCGCGGCCTTGGGCAAACACGTAGCCGCCTTGAAGTTCAACCTGCTCGGCGTTCGCGAAAATTTCCTCGACCCACGGCAAGCGGCGCGTGAGCTCGGTTCTTATCGCGTCAAGAATGTGTGTGCGCCGATCTGCGCCGAGCGCCGGCGGCAGGGGTGGATGCAGCGTGTTGCTTTCGACGAGCAGCCCGGCGGGATACCAGGACAAATAGAAGTCTCGGCCGTTGTAGTTTCTCACGTCGCCAAACGGTCCGACGCTCATCACGACGCTCGGTGTGATGAGGGCGTGTGTCGTACGCAAGAAGGCTGAGACGCGGTAGCGATGCGACCATTCCGACGCGCCCGCGAGACCTGCACTCGCATCGACGGCGGGGCGGCCGTGCCATAACGCGTTCACTACCACATCAAATTTGTCGTGCGCGTCATCCGCCGTGCTGACGCGCCACGGTCCGTCGTCCGGCCCGATCGCTGCGACGCTGCTCACCTTTGTCATCATGCGCAGGTGGATCCGAGCGTCGGCGTTCAGCGCAGCCAGCATGGCGTCAGCGAGAGGGCCAGTCGCGACGGAGCGTTCGGGGACGCGAAAGCCGCCAATGAACGAGTCGGCGGCGCCGAGACGCGCGAGTTCATCGGCGTCGACTGGCGCCGACGATGCTGCGGAGACATCCACGAGATAGTCACGCGCGGCGGGGCTCTCGCGCGCGAGGGCCGAAACCGCCTTGAAGTACGCCCCCATTTCGTCGGGCGTGACGACGGATTCGCGATGCATCAGATAGATATCGTCATCCGGTGTCATCTCGATCGCATTCACGCCGCTGAGCTCGCGAATTAAAGGCGCAAACGCAAGTCCGCCAGGCAGGACGCGTCGCGCTGTATCGAGCGATGGATCGGCGGAATAGAGATAACCCAGATGGATCTTTCCTTCGTTCCACCGGCTAGCGTTCTGAAACGGCGCTTGGGCCTCATCGAACAGCACGACGTCCGCGCCCCGCCGCGCGAGAAAGAGCGCGAGCGATGCGCCCATGATGCCCGCGCCAAGGACCGCGATGCGCATTAGACAATGCTCCCGGCGGGGGCCGCTTCCGCGGCGAACCGGCTACGCTGCTCAGCCCATGCAAGTACATCGGCGCCATAATCGCTCAGGGCCGAAAGCGCCGGCAAATCGCCGAACGCTGGATGCACCTCTTCGGGATGAGAAAAAAGGCGATGTCCAGCCTGGTGATTTGCACTCAGGATGTGTGACGCCGTCCAGAGCCAGCACGCCAAGGTAAGCGCGGCGCGTTCATCTGCATTCGCGGCCGATGCGTGAATAGTCGCCAACGCGTGCGCGGTGTTGGCTTGAATTGCGGCGACCATCGAAGGCGCCGTCAGCGAACGCCAGGATGACTCAACCAATCCACCAGGGCGAAGGTCCCAGCGCAAATAGAGCGTCTCCGGAAGATGCAACATCTGTCCGGCGGCGACGCGCGCAAGTAGGAAGGGCTCGTTCAGCAGGTAACCCGGCATCTCGCCCCTGACGGGCAACCGCACGTGACCAAGGCGCTCGCACCTAATCAGCGCGCGCAACGGCGCGCCGCGATTGGGCGCGAGCATGAAAGTCAGCAGGCGCTGCGTCGCATCACCCAGAAAAGCACGCCCTGCCTGCAGCCCCGACGAGCCGCCAAACGTCAGCATATCGCATTGCACGCTCGCCGCATCGGGACTGGCCTCGAGCACGGCGAGCATCTTCTCAGCGTATTGCGGGACAATCACGTCGTCGTGGAAATAGATGAAGGCGTAGGGGGTGTCGGTCTGATCGAGCAGAAAGTTCACATTGCCGGCCCAGCCGAGGCGTTCGCTTTGATGGAAGCAGCGGATGCGCGCATCTTCGCGCGCGATCTCGCGAACGCGTTCGACCGTACCGTCGCTGCACGTATCCACCGAAACGAGAATCGTCACGTCGCGCAGGGTCTGGCCGCGCGCGAACATCAACGTGCGGTCGATGAATTCGGCCGCCTCATAGGTCGGTATGAGAATGGAGACCTTAGCGCGCGACATCGCGGATGTATGTGTTTGGATCGTACGGCGTGTCGGCCAGCACCAGCAATTTGGCGTCCGATCCTTTGTAGATTTGACGCGACCATACGGGCGCTTCAATCAATACGGCATCGCCAGGTTCGCTAAGTTCGATTGACTGACGCTCGTCGCTCAAAGCCGTGTCTACTTGGACAGCGCCCGACAAGCAGATCAGCAATTGCTTGCCAAGCGTATGGCCGTGGCCGCCCCGTTCGGCGCCGCCATCGGCGGCATGAACAAAGTAAACGCGCACCGGCGTTAGCGGCAGGTCCGCAAACTCGATCGGCCATAGCGATCCGCGCGCATCCTGCTTGGCGGCGAAGCGATAGCGGCGCACAAGCGCGTCCAGCTTTCGTTCAACCTTGTGCAGCGACATTCGGTTTGTCTAGCACACGCACCGCGCGCCTCAAGCGCCGCGGCCGAGTTATCCAGTCTCCGCGTGTCGGGCGCGTCACACGGCCTAGAAGTGTGAGCCGTCGTCGTTGGTGCCGACGAATTGCAGCAGGACGCCGTTTTCGTCGTAGAGCCAGAACATGGTGGCCCAGTCGAAATCGTCGGCTTGGTCGTAGTCTGTGACGGCGTAACGGCCGTCGTCGTACGTGAGAACCTGCGCGTCGACGCGGCCGAGTGAGTCTTCGCTGTGCCAGTTGGTGACCCAGTCGAACGCGTCGGCTTGGTCGTAGTCGTTCACCGCGCGCGTGCCGTCATCGTACGTCACGACTTGGACATCGACGCGGCCCAGCGCATCCTCGCTGTGCCAGTCGGTCACCCAATCGAATGCGTCGCCCTGATCGTAGTCGTTCACCGCGCGTGTGCCGTTGTCATTGGTGAGCACGCTGACATCCACTTGGCCGAGTGCATTTTCGCTGTGCCAATTGGTGTTCCATGCGAAGGCGTTGGCCTGATCGTAGTCGTTCACGACGCGTGTGCCGTCATCGTAGGTGATGACTTGAACATCAACGCGCCCCAGCGTGTCTTCGCTGTGCCAGTCAGTGACCCAGTTGAAGGCATTGGCCTGGTCGTAGTCGACAACGGCTCGGGCGCCGTCGTCGTAGGTGAGGACGCTGGTGTCGAGCCGGCCAAGCGCATCTTCGCGCGAATAGTTGCTGTCCCAGATTTGTGCGTCGGTCGGGTCGTAATCGGTGGCGTCGCGCGTGCCGTTGTCGTTGAGGAAGATCGTGTATTCGAGGCGCCACTGGCTGTCGTAGCCATCGGTACGCGTGGCCCATGGATTGGCCCCGGTGTCGGTGAAGCGGCCTTCGGCGGATTCGAAGCCATGCCCTGCGAGCGTGTACGCATTGAAGGCGGCCGCGTTGGTGAACACCAACATGTCCGTGCCGTTGCCGCCCGTTGCATCGTCCCCGACGTCCCAGAAGATGGTGTCGTCGCCGTCGTCGCCGCGCAGCGTGTCGGCGCCCGGTCCGCCGATCAGCGTATCGTTGCCTTGCCCGCCGTTCAGCGTGTCGCCGAGATCTTCAGCGCCGGGTCCCATGTCCAGGCGCCAGACCGTGCCGCCAATGCCGATGGCGTAGAGCTGTCCGTCTGTACCGCTGACAAAATCGACGACGAAGGAAAGGTCGGCGCCAGTGAGTTGCTGGGTGCGCTCTGCGACGTTCACGGCGACGCCGTTTTGCACGAACAGGCTGAAGTAACGATCGCTGACGAAATCAGAGTAGAAATAGTGCCCGGTCATGCCGGCGTTCGGTCCGAGATAGACTTCGCCGCCAATAATTGTGCCGCCGAGATCGCGGCCGTATTCGTAGATAGGCAGGAGGAGTGCGGGGTCGTTCGGATTTGACGCGCCTTGAGGGTAGGGCAGCGACGCCTCCATGAGGCGCCATCCAAAGTTTGCGCCCGCGGCGGCATTCGACTCCCGGAAATTCAGCTCTTCGCGACGCTCTTGGCCTACGTCCGCAATGTAGATGTCGCCGTCGCGAGGATCAAACGTGATGCGCCACGGGTTGCGGAGGCCATAGGCCCAGATTTCATCGGCGCCGGCGCTGCTTGCGAATGGATTGGTGGACGGAATGGCATAGTAACGTGTCGCGTCCGTTGGGAAGGCATCGCTGTTGACGTCGATGCGCAGGATCTTGCCGAGCAGCACATTGGTGTTCTGCGCGTTGTTGCTCGGATCGCCGCCGCCGCCGCCGTCGCCAGTTGTGATGTAGAGATAACCGTCACTTGGCGAGAACCCGATCCAGCCGCCGTTGTGGTTCGTAAAGCCCGTCTGCTTCGGAATCTCGATGATTTGGGTGAAGGCCGTTTCGGCGACCGCCGGATTGCTGGAGCGATGATACTCGCGCACGACGAGATCGCCTTGCGGATCAGTGAGGAAGACGAAGAAGCGCCCGTTGCTTTGGTAGTCCGGATGAAACGCGAGACCGAGCACGCCGCGTTCGCCGTCGGAGACGAACTCGCCGTTGGGAATGTCGAGGAAGTTTGTACGCGCGCCCGTCGTCGTATTGACGCGGTAAACGATGCCCTCGGTCTTGCTCACGGTGTAGATGAAGCCGGGATCGCCGGCGGTCGATGCGGCCGCCACCGTGTTGACCATGCCGGTGGCAACGGCCACCGCATTGATCTGACCTGTTGCGCCCAAGCTGTGGCCGTAGAGCACGTCGTTGCCGTCGCCGCCGTTGAGCGTGTCGGCGCCGCCCAGGCCAGATAGCGTATCGGCGCCGCTGTCGCCGTTCAGCGTGTCAGCGAACGGCGTTCCTGATGCAGTGATGCTCTCAAAGGTATCGCCGTTCGGCGCCGCCGGCTGATGGCTGGTGTCGCCGCTTAGGGAAGACGCGAGCGCCTGGGGAGCTACAATTGCGTCGCGATGACTGAGCTCCGAATCGTGAGCGGAGGCCCAGGGCGCGTCGCGATGTTGCCGAATGCCAAGCATGTGCAAATCCCAATTCCGTGCGCCACCATAACGCGCTCGGGCAGGGTGAGGGATGCTTTAGGGCCGCTTCTCTTCACAAAAGTGAGAGCTGACGGCTGATCTCCCATGCCCTGTGGATGGCGGTGGGCCGCCTGAGGACGCTGGCGCTGTGATCAGAAGTGGCTGCCGTCGTCATTGGTTCCAACGAAGCTCAGCAGCACGCCGTTTTCGTCGTAGAGCCACCACATCGTGGCCCAGCTGTGCTCGTCGGCTTGGTCGTAGTCGGTGACGGCGTAGCGGCCGTCGTCGAAGGTGACGACCTGGGTGTCGGTGCGGCCTAGCGCGTCTTCGGTGTGCCAATCGGTGAGCCAATCGAACGCATTGGCTTGATCGTAGTCGTTCACAGCGCGTGTGCCGTCATCGTAGGTCGTGACCTGCGTGTCGACGCGGCCTAGCGCGTCTTCGCTGTGCCAGTCCGTGATCCAGTCGAACGCATCGCCCTGATCGTAGTCATTCACCGCGCGCGAGCCGTCGTCGTAGGTGAGGACGCCCGTATCTACTTGGCCTAGCGCTGTCTCGCTGTGCCAATCCGTGACCCAAGTGAACGCGTTGGCCTGGTCGTAATCGACAACAGCGAGACTGCCGTCGTCATTGGTGAGAACGCCGGCGTCGACGCGCCCCAGCGCGTCTTCACTGTGCCAATCTGTGAGCCAGCTGAAGGCGTTGGCTTGGTCGTAATCGACAATGGCGCGCGAGCCATCGTCGTAGGTGAGAACGCTGGTATCGAGGCGTCCCAGCTCATCGTGGCGCGTGAAATTGCTGGACCAGGTCTGCAAATTGGTCTGGTCGTAGTCAGTCGCTTCGCGCGTGCCGCTGTCGTTGATCTGAAGCGCAGTGTCCAAGCGCCATTGAGAATCATAGACGAACGTCTGCGTTGCCCAGGGATTGACGCCGGTGTCGGTGAAGCGACCCTCAGCGGTATTGAAGCTGTGAGAGCTGAGATTGAATGTGGTAGGCGCCGCGCCGCTTGTGAACACGAGCACATCGATGCCATTGCCGCCCAAGACGTTGGCGAGATCGTCAGCGGCGTCCCAGTAGATCGTGTCGTTGCCGTCACCGCCGTTGAGCTTATCGACTCCGTCGCCGCCGGTCAGGATGTCATTGCCAGCGTCGCCATTTAGCGTGTCATTCCCGGCGCCGCCTTCCAGCGTATCAATGTTATCGCCCCCCAAGAGCGTGTCGTTGCCATCGCCGCCCGACAGGATGTCGTTGTGCGCACGACCTTCGAGCGTGTCGTCGCCGCCATTGCCGATCAGGGTGTCGTTGCCGTTGCCGCCCACGAGCAAGTCGCCGCGGGCGCCATCTGAAATGTAGTCATTGCCGTCATTGCCCAAACCCTGAATGGGGCCTGCCAGCGTGTCCAGCGGCATCAAGAGCGTATCATCGCCGCTCGTGCCCTCCCAGAAGAAGCCAGCGTTGTAGGTTGAACCGTTCGCCGCGAGCGTTGCCGGCATGTTCAACGCTGTGAGATCGGTTACGCCCGGCGCGGTGGGGTAGAGACGACCCGACGCAAAGAAGGCGGGAACCGACAATTCTGAGAGCAGTTCCGGTGCGTAATAGACCCGCCCGTTTGCGGCCGTGTAATTGAACGACGTACTGAACTGCAACGTCGGACCCAGACCCAACACTTCGATGTTCGCAAATGTAGTGCCCGCAACGAGCGTGCCAGCGCCCATAACGGCGATGTCGTAGCCGTCGCCGCCATCAATCGTCAGAACGCCGATGACGCTGGCGGGATTTGACAGCCAGATTATGTCGTCGCCGGCATCGCCATTCAGCTGATCGCTGCCCGCGCTCTCACCCTCGACGCCACTGTCCACCCAATGGATGATGTCGTTGCCGCCGCCGCCATTTACGACGTCGTCGCCGTCACCGCCTGTCAGATTGTCTCCACGGCCGCTGCCGGTGACGATATCGTTGCCGACAAATGCATTGATCGTGATGAGCGCGCCTGCCGCGCTCGGCATGATGATCGTGTCGTTCCCCGTTGATCCCGTCATCGAGAAACTGGCGTCGTTCGTTGTGCTTTGCAGAAAAGTGCCCGGAAACATTGTGAAGGTCTGCGGGATGCTGGCGGAAGAAAAATCAACGACCCCCGGCGTCGTTAGCCGGATCGATGAGATCCCCTGTGACCAAATATTTGTGAACCCGCTCAGCAGAGTTGGCTCAAGCGCGATAGACCCGAACAAAGCCAGAGTCTCGATGCCAGTGATGGTCGAGCCGGACGCGAATTCTGTGTTCTGCGTGCCAACGCGGAGGAGATCGCTGCCGGCGCCGCCGATCAGTGTCACCGTCGCTGTTTGAGACGCGCCGGTAAGCAAAAGAAAATCGTCACCTTCCCCGCCGTCCAGTGTGTCGTTGCCCGAGTTCCAGCGAAGGGTGTCGTTGCCCGCATCTCCATTGAGGACGTCGTCGCCGCCATTTCCGGTCAACTCGTCGGCGCCGCCGCCGCCGCTTGCTGTTTCGTTGGTCTCATCGCCCGTGAAGAAGTCGTCGCCTTCGGTCGGCCCGCCGCCTGGTGTCCAAGTGCCCATGATCGTCCCTGCCGGAAATCGGCCCAGCTAAGCGCGGGCCTTTCCATTGCGCAATAAAAGAGGCGTTCGTGTCGCCACGGACGCCTCAGGAGTCAAAGTTCAATTGCAGCTAAGTCGGGTGATCGCGCCGTTTCGGCAGCCCGCACTAGAAATGTGACCCGTCGTCGTTGGTGCCGACGAAGCTCAGCAGCACGCCGTTTTCGTCGTAGAGCCACCACATGGTCGCCCAGCTGTGCTCATTGGCTTGGTCATAGTCCGTGACGGCGTAGCGGCCGTCGTCGAACGTGACGACCTGGGTGTCGGTGCGGCCTAGCGCGTCTTCGGTGTGCCAATCGGTGAGCCAATCGAACGCATTGGCTTGATCGTAGTCGTTCACAGCGCGTGTGCCGTCATCGTAGGTCGTGACCTGCGTGTCGACGCGGCCTAGCGCGTCTTCGCTGTGCCAGTCCGTGATCCAGTCGAACGCATCGCCCTGATCGTAGTCATTCACCGCGCGCGAGCCGTCGTCGTAGGTGAGGACGCCCGTATCTACTTGGCCTAGCGCTGTCTCGCTGTGCCAATCGGTGAGCCATGTGAAGGCGTTGGCTTCATCATAGTCAACGATGGCGCGCGTGCCGCTATCGTAGGTGAGCACGCTGGTGTCGAGCCGGCCGAGCGCGTCTTCGCGCGTGAAATTGGTCGACCATACTTGAGTGTTCAACTGATCGTGGTCGGTCGCTTCGCGCGTGCCGTTGTCGTTTATCTGGACGCTTCGATCGAGGCGCCAGGCGGTATCGTAGAAGAAGGTTTGCGTGTCCCACGCATTAGCGCCCGTGTCGGTAAAGCGGCCTTCGGCGGACTCGAACTCACAGGTGACGAGGTTGAACGCCATCGGCGCGGCGCCCGTCGTGAACACGAACACATCCGTTCCAGCGCCGCCGCGAACGCTGTCCTCGCTATCCCCGACGGCCCAGTAGATCACATCGTCGCCGTCCTCGCCCAGCATGCTATCGTGATCGAGTCCGGGGCCACCGATCAGGATGTCGTTGCCATCGCCGCCGTAGAGGCGGTCCTGGCCACCTTCGCCATGCAGGATATCGTTGCCGAAGCCGCCGGACAGTTCGTCCAATTCATTGCCGCCGCCAAAAAGCTGATCATCGCCGTAACCGCCGCCGAATCTGTCCTCCCCGGTCCCGCCGTAGTAGATGTCGTCGCCCGGCGTTCCAGGGAGTTCGTTGAAGAACTGTCCGCTGATGAACACTTCGCCTACCGGTGCGCGGCCATCGGGGCCATAGCCGTGGAAATTCCACGCGGTGAACAGGGAGGGCGAGGTGTCCTCAAACGTCGCTAGGTTGAACCAATCGTCGCCGGTGGCGTCATAATTGATCTGCAAGAGTGAATCGCCGCCCAATGCATGAAGGCGCAGGTGCCCGGTGCCGAACGGATTTGTGTAACCATCCCAATTCGTGATGCCTGGAAACGAGTCCAGCCAGATCAACATGTCGAACTTGTCGCCTGCGTCGCCGGGCGCAAAATCGGTGACCGCGATCGTAGTAAGCGGTTGTACGTCGCTGTAATATCGGATGACGTCGGTGCCCGGTCCCAGTGTCAAGGTCAAAGCGGTTGGCAGTCTGCCAATCGCAAAATAATCTTCGCCTTCGCCGCCGAACGCAAAAATCTGGTTGCCCCACAGGAAGCGAAAATAATCGCGCCCGGCGCCGCCATCCAGAACAGCGTTTAGAACGCGCGATGTGCTCGCCTGAGCGCCAAGCTCGTCATCGCCAGCGCCGCCGGAAAGGTGTGCGTTTGTGGTGAGAGGGGATTGGCTGCTTGAACGGTCCAACTGAAGGCTGTCGTTTCCGTCGCCTCCATACAGCTGATCGTCGCCGCCAAAGGCGTCCGACAGCAAATCATCGCCGGCGTCGCCGTTGTAGATATCTGTTCCATATTGACCGTAGATGAGATCGTTTCCATCCCCGCCCGACAAGATGTCGTCGCCATACTCGCCGTTAAGGGAGTCATTGCCGCCACGACCCTCCAGAACGTCATTGCCTCCGCTGCCGGAGAAGTCGTCGTTGTAGATGTGTCCGAGGAAGTGATCCCGCCCCTGGTCCCCATACAGTTGCGCGCGCTCGACATCGACGATCGAACCTGAGTTGAAGATTGAGCCGCCGTTCCAGGTTTGCACAACGCCGTTTGCAGCGAGCGCAATGTCGATGGTGATCGTCGCGCTGTCGAGAGTCTCGAGGAAGAAGAAGAGCTGGTCATAGCCAGCGCCGCCGCGCACTACGTCCGCCATCCCTCCATGGATGACATCGTCTCCGACGCCGCCATCGAGAGTATCGCTTTCACCATCAAAGCTATCATTGGGACTCAGGCCGTCCCAAAGAATGTCATTGCCGATGCCGCCATTTAATGTGTCGTATCCACGCCCGCCGATCAGCGTGTCGTTTCCCTCATCGCCGTCGAGCGTGTCGTTCCAGTTGCTCGCGCCGCCCCATAGCGTATCGTTTCCGCCGCGGCCCCTCAGCCAATCGGCGCCCGCAAGCGCGTCGGCAGTCTCATCGGTATCGTCACCGGTGAATGTGTCGGTGCCTGTCGACGGCACCCCGTGCGGAGACCATGTGCCCATAAATTCCCCCAGCATCGCCGGAGCGGCCCCACTCGTTAGACCGCCGCGATCAGCGACGCGCAACAAAAAGAGGCGTCCGTGTCGCCACGGACGCCTCTGCTGTCAAAGTTGTATTGCAGTCTTACCGCGTAGTTCCCCCGCTGCTATCCGTCCCCGCGCCGTCCGTCGGGAAGCCGCGCACGCGGAGCAATGCGTTCACGTCCGGATCTCTGCCGCGGAAGCGGCGGTAGGCTTCGGCGCGGTCGGAGGAGTTGCCTTCGGCGAGGATGATGTTGCGCATGCCGGCCGCGATGGTGGGATCGAACACGTTGCCGCTTTGCTCGAAATATTCCCACGTATCGGCGTCCATAACTTCGGACCAGAGGTACGAGTAATAGCCGGCCGAGTAGCTGTCGGACGAGAAGAGGTGTCCGAACTGCGGGAGGCGGTGACGCATCGCCATTTCGCGCGGCATGCCGAGTGAGGCGAGCGTTTCACGTTCGAACGCGTCGGGATCGGTGACAGGTTGAGCGCGGTTGTGCAGCGCCATGTCGACGAGCGCGGAGGAGAGGTACTCCACCGTTGCGTAGCCCTGATTGAAGGTCGCGGCGTTGTTCACGCGCTCCACCAGACTTTGCGGCATCGGCTGGTTCGTTTGGTAATGACGCGCGAAGCGATCGAGGATCGGGCGCGACAGCACCCAGTGCTCGTGCACTTGGCTGGGATACTCGACGTAGTCGCGCGGCGTGCCGGCAAGGCCCGGATAGCGCGCTTGCGAGACGAGGCCGTGAATGGCGTGGCCGAATTCGTGGAACAGCGTCTGCGCGTCGTCGAGCGAGATGAGAACCGGTTGGCCCTCGGCGCCGCGGACGAAGTTGTTGTTGTTCGACGTGATCGGCGTGATCGTCGTGCCCATGAAGGTCTCGTGGCCCTGATAGCCTTGGGCCCATGCGCCGGACCGTTTGCCGGAGCGCGCGAAGTAATCGCCATAGAAGAGACCGACATAAGAGCCGTCACGGTCGGTGACTTCCCACACGCGCACGCTTGGCTCGAACACGGGCACCGTGCCGGTGATCTCGGTGAACGAGAGCCCGTACAACTGGTTGGCCATGTAGAAGGCGCCGTTGATCATATTGCTGAGCTCGAAGTAGGGCCTGAGCTCGTTCTGATCGAGATTGTAGCGGTCGCGGCGCACTTGCTCGGCGTAGTAATTGTAGTCCCACGGCTCGATCGTGATGCGCGCGCCTTGGCGGTTGGCGATGGCCTGCATGTCGCGCACTTCTTCGTGCACGCGCGCAACGGCGGCCGGCCAGACGCGCATCATGAGCTCCTGAGCGCGCTCGGGATCGTGCGCCATGGTGTCGTCCATGCGCAGATCGGCGTGTGTCGGGTAGCCGAGGATTTGCGCGCGTTCGGCGCGGAGCGCGAGGATTTGAGCGATGATGGCGTTGGTGTCGTTGGCGTCGCCGTTATCACCGCGGTTCTTGAAAGTGGTGTAGACTTGCTGGCGAAGGCGGCGGTTCTCGGCGAACGTGAGGAACGGGTCGACGCTGGAGCGTGTGTTGACGACGGCCCAGGCATTGGGCTGACCGCGTTCGACAGCGGCGGCGCGCAGGGCGTCGCGAATGTTCTGCGGCAGGCCGGCGAGTTCGGCTTCGCGGTTGATGAAGATGGCGGTGTTCTCGTCAGCGAGCAGGCGGCGGTTGAATTCCGCGAACTGGCTGGAGAGTTGTTCGTTGATGGCGCCCAGGCGCGCTTGCTGCTCTGGAGTCGCTGCGGCGCCCGCGCGCACGAATTGCGCATGCGTGCGCTCGAGCAGGCGCAGCTGCTGTGCGTCGAGGCCGAGGCTGGCGCGGCCTTCGTAGAGTGTGTGGATGCGCGCAAAGAGGGCGCGGTTGAAGGTGATGCGGTTGTAGGCGGCCGTGATGCGCGGCGACCATTCGGCGTCGAGCGCCTGGATCGCGGGCGTGCTCACATTGTCGGTCATGATCGAGAAGATCGTCTGGGCGCGATCGATATGGCGGCCGGAATCCTGGAGTTCTTCGATCGTGTTCTGAAATGTGGGCGCCGCCGGATTGTTGGCGATCGCTTGCACTTCGGCTTCCTGCAGCGCGATGCCGAGTTCGAACGCGGCGGGGATGAGTTCAGGGCGCGCCTGATCCCAGGGCGGCACGCCGCCGTGTGGGCCAGTCCACGGCTTCAGCAGTGGGTCTTGGTTCGCTTGCGTGGTGAGGCGCGCGATGTCGGCCTGCGCGGTGTTGTAGGCGGCGGACATTTCAGACCCTCCACCGGCGGTCGTCGTCGAGCAGCCAACGAGCGGTATGGCGGCCGTGGCCAGAAGCACGGCGATGATCTGTTTTTTCATGTGACCCCCGGGAAAAGAACATCGCCCCGAACGGGGCGGCGTGGTTGCCGGGATTTTGGCCGTTTTGCGCCCCTCGCCGCAAGGCCGGACGGCGCCAGTGCGAGGGGCGCCTAGGGTTTTGCGACGAACGGACCCACCAGCGGTAGGAGGCTCTCCGCGTGTGTCCGCGCGCACATGTGTGGACACCGGAAAAATATGCCGCACGGAAGCCACTGAGTTAGGACAGTACCGGGGCGCCGTAGCCCGTTGTGCAGCGCACCGTGGCGGGTTACAGGTCAGGGCTCTGCTCGGGACGTACGGACGCTAAATGGTTAATTTTACAGAGGCAACGGCCTTCGCGCCGGAGGCGGCGTCCCGCCTCATGCGCCTCTTGCCGCCTGAGCTACAGGACGCGTTCGTGCAATCGCCGAACGTGTTCATGCTGCTGATGTCCATGGGACTCGCGGCTGCGTTCGTCGCCGCGTTCTGGATGCTGAACGGCATGGGCAAAGCGAGCCGCATGGCGCGCATTGCGCTGCGGGCTCAAGCGCTGAAGCGGACCAAGGATCACCGCGCGCTCGTGTTGATCGGTGAGATTGATGGCGGCGGCGCGGGTCTGCGTCAGGAAATGAAGGAAGCGATCGAAGACAATTTCGGTCTCTTCTCGTTCGAGCAGAACGTTCAGGTCGATCTATTTCCGATCAAACTGAAAGTGCACCCGGCGAACTCGCATCCCGAGCTGCGCCGCCGTGTTGCGGTGGAAGCGGCTGAAGGGCTGGAGCGGTCGGCGGCAGATGTGATCGTGTGGGGCAAGCGCACGATTACGGGCAGGCTTGATCTGCGCGTGACGACGCTGCCGGGATATGGGCGCACGCACGACGTGCAGGATTTCATGCTGAGCTGGCGCGTGGGGCGGCCGTCCGAAGCGGCGCAGCGCGCGCTCGCGTTCGCGCTGGCGCGGAAGGCGCGGCCCGTGCTGCACCGCCCGCAAGACTACAAGCCGGATCGTCTGCAGCCGATCGTGGAAGCTTTGGACCAGATGGTCGAAGCGCAACCTGAGGAAGTCAGCGAAGGCTTGCAGCTCGACATTCTGTCGGATTTCGCGTCGGGCGCTTTGAGCCTCGGCGAGCGCGGCGGGCACATTAAGTGGCTCTCCAAGGCGCTCGATGCGCGCCAGAATTATCTGGACCGCGTCGACCGCACGACCGACCCCAGCGCCTGGGGCGCGGCGCAGCAAGAGATTGGCCGCGCACTCACAGCGCTCGGCGAACGCGAAGGCGCGCGCGACAAGCTGGAAGAGGGCGCTTCGCGTCTCCGCCTGGCGATGGACGCGCTGCGCTCAACGGACTCGCTGCAGCAGGCAGAAGTGGCGCTGCGCGCGTTGCAACGCGCCGAGCAAACGCTGCAACAGCGCCGCCGCGTCGGCCTGCGCTGGCCGACTTAAGCTCCGCCTTACTCCGGCTCGTCTAACGCTTCGCGCACACGGCGCGCGAGTTCTGCTTTGCGGTAGGGCTTGGTGAGAATGAGTGCGTCGGGATCGATGTGGCCGCGGCTGGTGAGCGATTCCTGCGGATAGCCTGAGGTGAAGAGCACTTTGAGTCCGGGCGCGATGGCGCGCGCTTCCTCGGCGAGCTGCCAGCCATTCATGCCGCCGGGCATCACGACATCGGTGAAGAGAAGCGCGGGCCGCGCGCCGCCGCGCAGCAGCGAAAGCGCCTCACGCCCGTCGCCGGCGAGCATGACGCGATAGCCAAGTGAATCCAGCGACGTGATGACGTGATTGCGCACGAACGGATCGTCTTCGACGACGAGAACCGTTTCCTTGCCGCTCGGCGCTGTCGGCATGTCGGCGGGGCGCGGGGCTGGCGCGGCGTGTGCTTCGGCGACCGGCAGATAAAGCCGCACGCTCGTGCCGAGTCCGATCTCGCTGTAGATCGTCACGTGCCCGTTCGATTGTTTGGCGAAGCCGTAGACCATCGAGAGGCCAAGGCCTGAACCCTTGCCGACTTCCTTAGTAGTGAAGAACGGCTCGAACACGTGGGCGAGGGTGGCGGCGTCCATACCCGTGCCGTCATCGGTGACGTTGACGCAGACATAGGCGCCGGCGCGCACGTCAGTGTTAGGTCCCAGCGAATCCGCATCCAGTTCTACGATCTCGGTGGTCAGCGTCAGCCCGCCGCCGTCGGGCATCGCGTCTTGCGCATTGAGGGCGAGGTTAAGGATCGCCGCTTCCAATTGCGCGGCGTCAGCGAGCGCCATAACAGGCTGCGCGGCCACGCCGACGCGCAAGTCGATGTCCTCGCGCAGCGTGCGTTGCAGCAGCACTTCCACAGCTTGCACCAGCGCGTTGCAGTCAACGGCGGTGGGCTGGAGAATTTGGCGGCGGCTGAACGCAAGCAGGCGCTGGGTGAGTTGTGCGCCGCGCTCGGCCGCGTCGGCGATGTTGTCGGCGAGGTGGCGCAGATCTTCGCGCGCTTTCAGCCTGATCGCGAGCGCTTCGGCGTTGCCGAGGATGACCGTGAGCAGATTGTTGAAGTCGTGCGCGATGCCGCCGGAAAGCTGGCCGACCGTCTCCATCTTCTGCGCTTGCGCGAGCTGTTGTTCAGTGCGTTTGCGCGCGGTCAGGTCGTGGATCATGCCGACGAAAATGGACTCGCCTTCCTGCTTGGCTTCGCCGACGGAAATATCCATCGGGAAGGTCGAGCCATCCTTCCGCCGCCCGCTCACCTCGCGGCCGCTGCCGATGATCTTGGCTTCGCCCGTCTTGCGATAGCGCGCGATGTAACCGTCATGCTCGCCACGATATGGCTCGGGCATCAGCATGCGCACATTCTGGCCAATCACTTCGCGCGCTGCGTAACCGAACAAGCGCTCGCAGGCAGGGTTGAACATCAGGATGTTGCCGAACGCGTCGATCAGGATGACGCCGTCGACGGCCGTCTCCACCACGGTGCGCATGCGCTGCGAGCTTTCACGAAGCGCTTTTTCCGCGGCTCTTCGTTCGGTGAGATCGCGAATGATGCCGACGAAGATGGGCTTGCCGTCTTCGAAGGCTTCGCCGACCGAAAGGTCCATCGGGAAGGTGGCGCCGCTCTTCTTGCGGCCCAGCACTTCGCGGCCGATGCCGATGATCTGGCGCTCGCCGCTGTCGCGATAGTTGCGCAGATACGTGTCGTGCCCGCCTTGGTATGGGTCCGGCATCAGCATCTTCACGTTCTGGCCCAGCACTTCCTCGGCGCGATAGCCGAACATCTGCTCGCAGGCCGGATTGAACATCAGCACCGCGCCGTGCGCGTCGATGACGATCACGCCGTCGACAGCGGTGTCGACCACCGCCTGCAGGCGCGATTGCTCCTGCTTGAGCCGCGCCGTCATCGCGGTGCAAGCAGCCGTTCAAGCACGGCAGCGAGCTCGCGCGCCCTGAAAGGCTTGATGAGCGCAGCGTTCGCACCGCGATCACGCGCAATGTCGGTGACCGCCTGGCCATCGATCACGCTCGCGCCGGAAATGGCGACGATCGGCAGCGTGGGCCAGCGCGCACGCATCTGTGTGATGAGTTGCACGCCGTCCGTGCCTGGCATGTTGAGGTCGGTGACGACAGCGTCGATCGTTTCACGTGCGGCGAGGTCATAGCCAGCGGCCGCACCGGGCGCCGTGAGCACGTCGAAGCCGGCGTCGCGCAAGCCAAGCGACAGCGCGTCGCGCACGAAGGCATCGTCGTCGATGAGGCAGATGCGGGGAGCCGGCGCCATGACGCAACCTAGCGATGCATCATGGGCGCGGCTAGGGAACTTTAGGTGACTCCAACGCCAACCGGGCAGGTCACGCCCGTTCCACCGATCCCGCAATAACCGCCGGGATTCTTGGCCAAATACTGTTGGTGATAGTCTTCGGCATAGAAGAACTCCGGCGCATCGCGGACTTCGGTCGTGATCGAGCCATAGCCCGCTGCACGCAGCCGCTCGTCATAAGCAGAGAGAGCCGCGCGCGCGGCTTCGGCCTGTGCGGGCGAGGTCGTGTAGATGGCCGAGCGATACTGCGTGCCGACGTCGCCGCCTTGGCGCATGCCTTGGGTTGGGTCGTGGCTTTCGAAGAAAAGCTTGAGCAAGTCCGCGTAGCTGACTTGAGCAGGGTCGAAGATCACGCGCACGACTTCGGTGTGTCCAGTGCGGCCGGAGCACACTTCTTCATATGTCGGATTGGGCGTTGTGCCGCCCGCATAGCCAGAGGCGGTCACCCAAACGCCGGGCGTTTGCCAGAACTTGCGCTCCGCCCCCCAAAAACAGCCGAGCCCGAACACGGCTTCTTCCAGGCCGGCCGGATACGGCGGTTTCAGCGCGTGGCCATTCACGAAATGCGTGGCGGACGTGGGGATTGGCGCACTGCGGCCGGGCAGGACTTGATCGGCGTTGGGCATGGTTTGGGAACGGGCCATGAAGAACCTCGCTTGAATTGGGCTTTGAATGTAGGTCGCCGCCGCGCCCGGCGCACCCCATGCGTGGGGGTGCTGCCGTTTCGGGGAGGAGGCGGGCGTTTGCGAGGGTCAATACGGCCCCGCCTGTGGGCCGGTTACGCGGGTTGCGCGCTCGCGCAACCGCCGCCATAACCCGCCCCTCCGGACAGGTGGCCGAGTGGCTGAAGGCGCACGCCTGGAACGCGTGTGTGGGTGCAAGCCCACCGAGGGTTCGAATCCCTCTCTGTCCGCCAGTTTGCCCTGTAACGCGTTGAATCCAAACGGCGTTGGAACTTCGATCCGCGCCATTGGGAATCTCCGTTCGCGGTGCGTGCTGCATTAGCTACTTCCGCCGCCGACTCGGCTCCATTGGCCGCGATGCCTCCATCCGATCCGGCCCAGGGTGATGACGCGCCCGCACGCAATCCAAGAAGCGGCCACGGAAGAAGTCTGGCTAGTACCCTCGTCATGTCGAACGAAAGCCGACCTTCACGTGCGTGCCGTCGCAGAACGGCTTGGTGTTGGAGTGACCGCAGCGGCAGAGGCGCGCGGCTTGTAGGCGGCTCACGACGCGGCCCGTGCCAGAGATGATCTCCATGTTGCCGCGCACCATGAGCGGACCATCGGTCTGTGGGGCGACTTCGATGGGGCCGTCGCGCACGGCGAGCATATCTGTCTTGTCGCCGGTGGGCGGTTCGCCCGTGGCGTCGAAATGCGCGTCGTGGTGCGAGCCGTCACAGAACGGTTTGTTTTTTGAAGCGCCACAGCGGCAGAGCGTGGCGCGATAACCTACCGGCTTGCCATCGATGCGAAGCTCGCCGCGGAATGCGTAGGGGCCTCCCTCGCGAACCGTAATGAGGTTCACCGGCGGCGCTTGCTCTTCGCGACCGCCATCCTTGCGCCGGTACTGGATCGCGCCGGACGGGCACTCGCGCGCGACAGCCATGAGCTCTTCTGCGTCCATGTCGTCGGGGTGGATCCAGGGGCCTTGGACATTGGCGAGGAACACCTTCGGTGCGCCCGTGACGCAGAAGCGCGAGTGAATGCACAGTTTGCCGTTGAAGGTGATCTGCACCGCCTCGCCCTCGACCACCTCCGCGCCATCCACCAAAGTCGCCGGCGGCGCCGGGCGGGGTGCTCCTGCGGGCGCGGCGCTCGTCGTTGCTGCTGGCGCATCGCTCATGTCAGCGAAACGTTGCGCGCGCACTGCGAGCGCTTTGAGCAAACCTGCGGCGCGGGCGACGCGCATGTCGTTCTGATCTAGCTTGGAGGCGCCTTTCGCAAGCTCAGCCACGCGCTCAACGAAGAAGCGCCGCGAGCTGGCGCTGCGGGGCAGTGGCGCGGCGTCACGCAGCGCCGTGAATGATATGCCCGCGTTGCAGTGAGGGTTCGACGGGCCAGCCGGCCGGCGCGCAGCGCTCTCGGCGAGCAGCGTCATCGCCTTCATCAGATCGATGCCGAGATCTACGGCGAGGCTCTTCTCTGCGCTTGGGCTTGGCACGGCGTAGGAATAGGCCAATAGCCGAAGCATCGTCTGATAGGTCGCGTTGGCGACATCGACGATGGCCGACGCATCGGCGTCTTCCAGCCAGACGCGGCCCTCAATGCCAGGCGGGCGGCGCAGCACGGGATTGACCGCGGCAGCGTGCGCCGGCGTGAAGTGCGGGTTCTTCGCCAGCAACGCCCGGTATTCGTCGCGGATCGCACTGAAGCGGGCGAAGTGTGAATTGGGAGACTCTGCCGCCGCTCCTTCGCCCTCGGTGATGATCGCGGCGCACGCGGCAATGGCTGTCTTCGAGCACAGCACGGGCTTGGCGCCGGCGAGGTCGATCTCCGCCGAGGAGAGCTGCAGCGCAGGATCGCCGCAGAACAGCGCGCTCTCGCCGAGCTTGCTTGTCATGTGATTGAGCGCAAACTCCATCGTTTGATAGAATTGGCCGACTGTGCGGTAGTCGATCGCCATCGGCGTCAGGCGCGGCGTCACCGCACCGCGTTTGAACTCAGGGTGATCGTAGCCTGCGCCATCGGGCTCGTCTGAGCCCTCGGGGCGCTCGAGATGAATGAAGTGCTGCAGCGTTTCAGCGTTGAACGGCGCCAGCTTCACGACCACGCCCGCAGGCAGCAAGCCGGGATCGAGCGGGAAGTTCGAGCGCCCGAAGCGCGGCGCGCCACCGATGGCCGCGGTGATATTCCAGACCGCCGCGAGGTGGCCCATTTCGTCGATCGCCACATCGAGAATTGCGCGCCGCCAGCGTTTCACCGCCTCTGCTTCCTCGGCGCCCAAGTCTTCGCTCTCGCCATCCTTCAAGCTGAACGCGGCATAGAGATAGGTGCACATGAGATTGTGCTCGAGTTCGGCCGCCTCGTAGAGCGCGTGAATGAGCTGTTCGCGCGTTGGCGTAAGCACGGGGTCGGCTATCATTGCGCTGCTCGGCCTCCGAAAATGGCCGCCATCTTCGGGGTGACGGCGGACGGCTCAATCATATCATGGTATAGTCGCCGACAAGGCTGAAACGGGCAAAGCTAGCAGCACGATGACGGAAGCGGCGGTTGTCCATGTCATAGATGACGATGCGTCCATACGAGACGCTTTGGATAGCCTGTTTCGTTCGACCGGATTGGCCGCGCGGGTCTACGATTCCGTCGCCGCCTTCATGGATGCGCAGCTACCCGACGCGCCGGGATGCCTTGTGCTCGACGTGCGGTTGCCAGGCATGAGCGGCCTCGACTTCCAGCAGCGTCTGGGTGACCTCGGCATTCAGCTCCCCGCAGTTCTGATGACGGGTCATGGCGACATCCCGATGAGCGTGCGCGCCATGAAAGCGGGCGCTGTTGATTTTCTAGCCAAGCCGTTCCGGGAGCAGGAGATGCTCGACGCCGTCGCCGCCGCCCTGGAGCGCGACCGCGCCCGCCGCGCCAACGATGGTAAGCTCGATGGATTGAAAGCCGCCTATGCCACCCTCAGCCCGCGCGAGCGGCAAGTGATGGCGCTGGTCGCCGCCGGCAAGATGAACAAGCAGGTCGCCGGCGATCTGGCGTTAAGCGAGATCACGGTGAAGATTCACCGCGGCGCCGCCATGCGAAAAATGGGCGCGAAGACCTTGGCGGACCTCGTTCGCATGGCTGAGGCGCTCAAACTCTAGGCCGACGCCTCGTAACGCCTCGCCGCTGCACGTTCATACCTGCGTATAATTTCGTCCGGACCTGCACGGGCCGATGTTGCCGCCGTGGCAGACAGACTGGTTTCGATCATCGACGACGATGACTCCCTGCGCTCGGCGTTGGTGGGGTTGGTGCGGTCGCTCGGCTATCGCGCGATCGGCTTTGCCAACGCCGAGGCGTTTCTTGCCAGCGATAGCGCCGGGCAAAGCGCCGCCATCGTCACCGACATTCAGATGCCGGGCCTTTCGGGCATCGAACTGCAAGAGCGCCTCGCAGCGCAAGATTGCGCCTCCCCGGTCATCATGATTACAGCGCGCTCCGAGCCGGGCTTGCGGGAGCGCGCGCTCGCAAGCGGCGCCATCTGCGTGCTGCAAAAGCCGTTCGCCGCGGAAGCTCTGATCGAGTGTTTGGAGCGCGCGCTGGCCGGACAAGGGCGCATGCGGTAGGGGAGTCGCATGGGGACAAGCGACCATACAGGGCAAACCGCCGAGGAGGCGTTGCGCGAAAGTGAGTATCGCTACCGCAATCTCTTCCAGGCCATGGCGGCCTCGTTCTGGGAACTCGACTTCACCCCCGTGGGCGGCATGCTGCGCCAGCTCCGTGCCGATGGCGTGAAAGACTACGCCGCTTACTTCGGGGAGAATCCGGATTTCGTGCGCGCCATGATGCGCGCCACGCGCGTCGTCGATGTGAACGACCAAACCGTGGCGCTGTTCGGCCGCGGCGACAAAGCCGAGCTGTTGCGGCCGCTCGACGAGTATTGGCCCGAGGAGAGCAATCACGTCTATGCCGCCAGCGTCATGGCAGCGGTTGGCGGCAAACCCAGCTACGCCAGCGAGTGCAAGCTTCGGAAACTGAACGGTGAAACCTTCGATGCGCTCTTCACGGCGTGTTTTGCGCCTGAAACTGTCGCGGCGGGCAAGCTGCTGATTGGCGTCATCGACATTTCCGAACGCGTGCGCGCGCAAGCAATGCTGGCTCAAGTGCAGGCGGAGTTTGCGCATGCGGCGCGCGTTTCGATGCTGGGCGAGCTAACTGCCTCCATTGCGCACGAAATCAACCAGCCGCTTGCCGCAATCGCGACAAATGCCTCCGCCGGTCTGCGCTGGCTGGACCGGCCGGAGCCGGACATTGCGGAAGTCCGCGCGATCACGCGGCGCATCATCGCCGACGCTCAGCGCGCGGCCGAGGTCATCGCCCGCGTACGCGCCATGGCGAGCCATCGCACGCCCGAACCCGCTCCACTTGCGCTTAACGACGTCGTGGAGGAGGCGATGCTCTTTCTTGCACATGAGCTGCAAGGCCGCGGCGTGGCGTTGACATTGAATTTGGCAAGAAACTTGCCGCCGGTGTCCGCCGATCGCGTGCAATTGCAACAGGTCATAGTGAACCTCACCGTCAATGCGATCCAAGCCATGGCGGAAGTGCCGGTGAACGAGCGGCGTTTGACGCTGCGCACAGACTTCGATGACGTCGCGGTTCACGTCAGCGTCGAAGACACCGGACCCGGCATCGACGCCGGACATCAGCAGCGTTTGTTCGAAAGCTTTTTCACCACGAAGAGCAACGGCATGGGCATGGGCTTGCCGATCTGCCGTTCCATTCTCGAGACCTATGGCGGCTCGATCGAAGCGCGCAATCTTTCGACTGGCGGCGCCGCATTTTCGTTCACGCTGCCGGCCGCAACGCCCGAGCGCGATCATACCAGTGTATTAGACCGTTAGCCCTATGTAGAATGGTTGGCGGCCGGCTTCGGAGGCATCGTCTCTTCACTGAATGAGACGGAGAATCCGATGACTAAGACAATCGTGCTCGTGCATGGCGCCTGGCTGAATTCCAAGGCCTGGGAGAATTGGAAGGCGCGCTTTGAATCGCGCGGCTACACTGTCGTCACGCCCGACTGGCCCGGCGACTCAGGCGACCCGGTCGATCTCAAAGCCAACCCGCGTCGGGAACTCACCAAATACGGCCCGAGGGAAATCGTGGCGCATTTCGAGCGCATCATCCGCGCGCTGCCCGAATCTCCGATCATCATCGGCCACTCCGCGGGCGGCGTGTTTACCCAGCACTTGCTCGATCGAGGCTTAGGCGCCGCCGGCGTCGCGATCGATCCTGCGCCGACGCCGGGGATCGGTATTCCGCTCACCGCCGCGATCTCTGCGCTGCCCGTGCTCGGCGATCTCTTCAGCGGAGGCAAGGTCGTGTCGATGACGAAGACGTTCTTCGCTGAACGCTTTGCCAACGGCTTGCCGCGCGATCAGGTCGACTACCAGTTCAATCGCTACATCGTGCCGACGGCCGGCAAAGTGTATTGGGATGGCATCACCTCGGGTGGTGCGGGCCCAATCACCTGGAACAGCAAAGCGCGCGCGCCGCTCCTGCTGATCGGCGGCGGCATCGATCGCATCGCGCCCGCCAGCATGACGCGAGCGATCTACAATAAGCAGAAACGCGCCAAGTCGCTCACTGAACTGAAAATCTTCTCCGACCGCTCGCACTACCTCTGCGCAGAGCCCGGCTGGGAAGAGGTGGCCGACTACGCGCTGGCCTGGGCCGAACGCAATGCGCGTGGCGGAGTCACCTCCATCGGCGCCCGCGCAGCCTAGTTCAACTCACTCTCTGCAACGAAGGAGGCCAGCATGCCCTACGTGACGGCAAAAGACGGCGCGCAGATCTTCTACAAGGATTGGGGCGCGAAGACCGCGCCGCCCATCCTCTTCTCCCACGGCTGGCCGCTTTCGAGCGACGACTGGGACAAGCAGATGGTGTTCTTCGGCGAGAGGGGCTTTCGCGTCATCGCCCACGATCGCCGCAGTCACGGCCGCTCCTCGCAGACCTGGGACGGCAACAACATGGATCAATACGCCGACGATTTGGCCGAAGTGATCAACAAGCTCGATCTCAACGATCTGGTGTTGGTAGGCCATTCCACCGGCGGCGGCGAAGTCACGCACTATCTTGGACGGCACGGCGCGAAGCGCGTTGCGAAAGCGGTGTTGTTGGGCGCCGTGCCGCCGCTTATGTTAAAGACCGCCGCCAATCCCGAAGGAACGCCGATCGACGCGTTCGACGGCATTCGCGCCGGCACACGCAACGACCGCGCGCAATTCTACTACGACCTCACCATGCCGTTTTACGGCTACAACAGGTCAGGCGCGAAGGTCAGCGAAGGTCAGCGCGAAAGCTTCCGTCTGCAAGGCTTGTTGGGCGGCATCAAAGGCCAGCTCGACTGCATCCACGAATTCTCTGAGGTCGACTATTCCGCAGATCTCAAGAAGATCGACATTCCGGTCCTCGTCGCGCACGGCGATGACGATCAAATCGTGCCGATCAAGGCGGCGGCGCTGAAGAGCGTTAAGCTGCTGAAGCGAGGCACGCTCAAAGTCTATCCGGGCGGCTGCCACGGCTTTGCGGCCACCAACACGGATGAGTTCAACACGGACGTCTTGAACTTCGTCGAAGGCCGCAAGGTCGATGGCGCCGACTGAACCGAGTGACGGCAATGCGTGTCCACCATCTGAATTGCGGCACGCATTGCCCGCTTGGCGGCCTCTTATTTGATGGCGTGTCGAAGGGAATGTTTGGGTTCTTACCCACCCACTGTCTCCTGATTGAGACCCCCAATTCCTTTCCAGCACAGTGGGATCCGAAGCTTGGAATTCACGTGACTTGAAGTCGCGGCCGCACTGACCCTATAGTGAGTCGTATTAATTTAAATCATACCAACATGGTCAAATAAAACGAAAGGCTCAGTCGAAAGACTGGGCCTTTCGTTTTAATCTGATCGGCACGTAAGAG
>JADMIO011285574.1_pt1 | contig 103623 bp, 84 predicted proteins | sample 8958161 | NCBI WGS metagenome assembly JADMIO01 (sample SAMN16585339, study PRJNA669376) | soil metagenome | isolation source: Crop rotation soil | place: USA: Cullars Rotation, Alabama | collected 2011
GCCGCGACTTCAAGTCACGTGAATTCCAAGCTTCGGATCCCACTGTGCTGGAAAGACAATTGCTCCAGAAATTTCTCATGATTATGTACTTAGTGGATTGGGTCAGATAAAAGATGCGCGACTGACAAATCTGGTGAATACAGAGAATGGTGTCGGAGCTGGAGATCGTCGTGTCCCAATTTTGGTAACGTCAATGGGACAGGTTCGATATAATGATGGCACACCCGTTCCACGCAGCAGTGCTAGTGTTACGGTGGATGGAATTGAATATAATGGTGGTGTATTCGATAATCTCAATATCATCGTTCTCGATAGTGGAAGGGTTGTGAAGCAACGGGCCTATGCTTTCTATTCTGGGCAATTGCCGAACTTTCTTGCATTAATGGATTCTATTCAGATCGGTCAACGAGTCCTCCTGTGGGCAAACGGTGGTTCGTTCGGCGATAGTGATGGTATATACCCCAGTGTCGCGTTGCGGTCGGCATTAAAATCACTTGGAAGTACACTTGCCGACTCGCTAATTAATGAGGATTCGTATGCATTGATAGGAGGTAAAGGGATTCCATCCTCAGAAGTACGTGAATCTCGTTTTGCCGTCACTCCAACTCGTGGACCCAATTTTTCTCCACCTTACTATTCGTCGGTACGGGATACAATAATTGCTCCTGCTGGCGCCGGATATCTGGTTGCTCCAGTAATTGGACCTGCCGTTGCATGGCGTGGTGTCAAAGTTGTTCGTGAGGGGAGTGGAGCCTTGGGGATGACAGTGTATGGAGTAAAGAGGAATGGAACTCGTGATTCGCTTCTGCATGTAGATAATCTCATTGACTCGCTTTCATTAGGATCTGTTGATGTTGTGACCTATCCACGAATCGAGATACGAACTACTTTCTCAGCGGATATTTCGCTTCGGCTGAAATCCATTGCAGTAGATTTTGATCCATCGCCTGAACTGGCCGTCATGCCTTCTACAATGAGACTTCAACAGGATTCGGTGTTGCAGGGAGATTCAGCTTATGTGCTGGCAACAGTAGTGAATCTCTCACGGCGTTCGCCCGCTGAAAACATACTTGTTCGCCTTATCGCAAACGATAGTGGTGCAGCTCAGTCAGGGGTTGACTCAATTGTAGTGGGCAGAATTCTTCCGCTTGATTCTATGCGCAGAAGTTATGGCATTGCTACCAATAAACTGCGTGGTGACCATGGATTCAGACTGCAGGTTAATCCAAACGACAATCCATCTGAACTATATACCCAGAATAATACTATCTCCACCACATTACGTGTTGGTATCGATAGTCTTCCTCCGGGGCTAGCGATTTATGCAGATGGAAACCGATTGATGTCGGGCGATTATGTTGAGCCATTGCCTCGTTTGGAGGTAAGAATTTTCGATAACTCGCATCTTCCGTTTGATCGAGCAACGCTTGTGCAGATGATTCTTGACAATGATATCATCACACTTGGCGATACAGGGACCAGTTTCGTTCCGGTTGGTGATAACGGAAAGTATCGTGGCAGTTTCTATTATAGGCCGAAAGATTCTCTTGCCAATGGGAAGCATGAAGTACTGTTAAAGATCACTGATGCTAGTGGAAACGTAGATTCAACAGAGTTCATTCCTTTTAATGTGGAACGGAATCTTGGTCTCCACAATGTTGTGAACTGGCCTAATCCGTTTGTTGACAAAACTACATTTACCTTCCTTGTAAGTGGTGCTCATCAACCAACTCATGGAGAGATCGGAATCTTTACAGTTGCTGGGCGGCGAATCAAGACAATTCATCTTGGTGCTGGTGGTTTGCACATCGGATTTAACAAAGTTGAATGGGATGGATATGATGATGATCTCGACAGGTTGGCCAATGGAGTCTATCTCTATAGGATAACAGTAAATGATGGGGATACGAAACAGGAGGTCATCGAAAGGCTTGTGAAAATCCGTTGATTAGCCGTTGTACCAAGGTTAGCGATAATGAAGAGGGTGGATCACGTCCACCCTCTTGCACACATAGACTGGCGTTATGTTGACAACCGTTGCTGCCAGATCACCTGTGAGTTATGTAGGAGAACATTCAGTTCTCGTAAGGAGGCCACGGCAGGATCGTAGTATACAGTGATTATGGCAGAGCCAGTTTGAGGAGAGTAGTCTCTGTAGCTAACTCCTGTAACGCCATACACCTGTCCCATCCGGTAACAGAAGTCGATCAGCACCTTCTCACTTGCTACGTCATTAAAACGTTGTGTCAATGAGGGTGATGCAGTAATGTAGCGTTGTTCAGTATCAAGATTCAACCATACTATCGTTGCTATCACTCCTATAGAAAGTCCAATTGAGATAATCCATCTCATACGATGGAACTGCTTGCTGTGTACTTCTTGTGTCTTCATAGGTTCCTTCCCTTACACTATTCATCGGATAACTCGAACAGATATTATACCGACGTGCAAACAGGGAAGAAGATGAACCAGTGATGATCTAATATTTCAGGGAGTGACAGAGAACCTCAGGTCAATGACTCTAATAATATCTGGCATATCTCCCGATTACCAGAGAGTATTTGATATCTGATAAATTCCAGTGGATGTACCCAGCAAATATCAGCAAAGACTCTATTGATAATCTCCCCGTGCCATCGATCGACACGATGGTAGGTTACTGCAAAACTCCCGCCATCTTCGTAATAAGCAACCTGATGATGAAGTACAGGGCCGATCTCTGCAATGATTCCTAATTCTTCATGAAGCTCGCGCTTCAACGTTTGACTCGATGTCTCACCCTCTTCGTGCTTTCCCCCCGGAAATTCCCATTGTAATGGGTAGCTCTTTGAAGGGGAACGTTGGCAGAGAAGTACTGAGCCATCCTCGCGATACATAATGCCAACAGCAACTTCAGTTGCCTTGCTCATACTTCAATACGGTCAAATTTGTTTGGAGCAATCACATTCGTGAAGCCAACTTCCAACAGCCCTGCACGAAGGGCATCTTGCGCTACAGGTTCACCATGGACAAGGAAGATCTGACGAAGCCGCTGGCGGTCCATCTGACTGATATATCCCACAAGTTCAGGATGGTCTGCATGGGCTGAGAGGCCATTGATGATCTTTACCTCAGCTCGGAGTTTGAACGGTTCACCCCAGATATTGATGTTCTGCTGGTGTTCTACGATGCGTCGTCCAAGTGTATGTTCTGCCTGAAATCCGACTACAAGGATGGTGTTTCGTGCATCCTCGACGCTGTGCATCAGGTGATGCACGACGCGACCAGCTTCCATCATGCCGCTAGCTGAAATGATAACGCAAGGCTGTCGGCTTTCATTGAGAGCCTTCGATTCATCAACGCTTTGAATATAATGGAGAGTATCAAAGCCAAATGGATCGGGATCAGTCTGAATAAGCTCAGCAACATCTCTATTGAAGCATTCAGGATGGAGTCGAAAGATATTCGTAGCGCTCACTGCAAGCGGGGAGTCAACATAGATCGGGATTCGAGGTAGTTCACCATGCTCGAACATCTTGTTGAGCAGATAAACAATGTCCTGCGTGCGACCGACTGCAAAAGCCGGAATTATTAGTTTGCCACCACGCGCTATGGTGGTCATAATTGTATCGTACAGCGTGCGCGCAAGGTCAGGATAGCTCTCATGGGTTCTGCCGCCATATGTACTTTCAGAGATTAGAAGATCAACGTCACCAACGAACTCAGGATCGCGAAGGATAGGGCGGTTCGGTCGGCCAAGATCGCCTGTAAAGCAGAGGCGAGTGGTAGTTCCATCCGCTCGTCTAATATCGAGCACGACCATCGTAGAGCCGAGAATATGCCCTGGGTCGTAGAAGGTGCACGTCACATCATCCGTCACTTCAAACGGTTCGTGATATCCAGTCGTCACGAAGTGCTCAAGCACTCGATTGGCATGATCGCTAGTATAGATCGGCTCGAATGCTCGATGCTGATGCTTCCGATTATAAGTCGCATCTGCTTCCTGAATATGTGCAGAGTCAGGGAGCATGATCGAGCAAAGATCACGAGTCGCATCAGTAGTGATGATCTTTCCACGATAGCGAGCCTCACGTTCTCCCTTCATCAGAGATGGAAGATTGCCGGAGTGATCGATATGGGCGTGGGAAAGTACGAGGGCATCAAGAGATGCTGGGTCGAACGGGAGGTGACTATTGATGCGGTATGCTTCCTCACGACGGCCCTGATATAGGCCACAGTCCAGAAGAATGCGATTTCCCTTATCGGTCGTCAACAGGTGCATCGACCCGGTCACAGTGCGTGCAGCACCCAGAAATTCTAGTGTCATAGAAAAAAGATACGGGGAAATAGTGACAGATAAGCCTGGAATTGCAGATTGAAGGGTGAGGAGGAAAAAAATTCCTAGTGGGTCATTGCATCTCGCCGGTTGGCGGTAGTAGATTGCGCTATCATCACTGCGGGAGTAATTCAGTGGTAGAATGCAAGCTTCCCAAGCTTGACGTCGCGGGTTCGAGTCCCGTCTCCCGCTCTTATTGGTATTCGCTCGTGAGTACACTGCCATCACACAGGGCGAACTCGGAATTGATCGTTATCAATTTCGATGTGGTCGCAATACTGGATTTCTCCCCAATTGGTTTTGACTATTGCACATTCAATTCTGAATGTGATCGTGCAGTTTGAACGGTATGTATTCCTACGTTCAGACCCTTAACTTGAATGTACCTCAAGTTTCCCTCGAACTGCGAGGTTTGAGAAGCGTAAGTAGAACAATTTCAATGGCGTAAAAGTTGCTGATTTTTAACAGTTGAACCACGCCAAGAAAGTTCTGACGAAGCTTCAATAAGTGCCGCTGCCCAGCGCCCCTGCGTTGGCACTTGATCGGAGTCGTGACGTTCGACGTTGTTCATGCACACTTAACCTTTGAAGGAGGAGTAATGCCTTCGTATGTGTATGTTCTCCGTAGTGCCGCTACTGGCCAGCACTACATCGGCTCAACGAATGATCTGCATCGCAGGATCGCAAACTATAATCATTTCGCAACGCGTGCCTTTCAGATGGGTGATACCTGGGAGTGCGTCTATGTGGAAGTGTGTGATGATCTTGAAGCTGCGCGGAGTCGCGAGCGGTATTTGAAAAGTGTCGATGGTGTCGAGGAGAAAATCCGTATCCTTTATACACCAGCTCCTCGTCCGCGCGGAGATACTCAAGCTTAAGCTCTCCAGCACATTTTTTGTGTGCTAACTCCTGACCTCATCCGACCCAGTGTCGGATGAGGTCTTTTTGTCTCAGCAATATCCAAGGATGAGACTATCCTTCATCTGCAGCATTCTGATCGATCTCCACCAGTTGAAATTCCCTTCCATGTGCATTCAACACCAGCCGACTATGTGAATCTCGAAGCAGAGAGCAGCCCAACTCATCAACCAGTAGTCTGCGTGCTTCCGAAAGATTTGATGTAAAGAGTGTGAACTCATGAGGATGATGTATCGAGCGCTGAGCTGGAGTATCTGCGGGTTTGTCTGATGTAATCTCTGAATGCTCGGATTTGCGCAATTGAATTGCTTCGGTAGCATTGGCAAGTAACGTTCCGGTTCGATCAACACCCACCATCTGCAATGCCATCTCTGCCTCAATGCTCGTGGTGTCGCGAATCTCGAAGCGAAGTATCTGGATATCGACTTTCCGGTCGCCAGTGATTGGCACCGTAACAAGTGGATAGGAGAGTTTGCGCAACTCTTGAATGAACACTGTGAAATTCTTCTGCTCGATCTCGGAAAACGCGGTGTCCACTTTCTCACTAATCTTCGAAAGTTCCTCTATGTCTGCGGCCTGATCGGGAGAACGACGGAGTAACTCCGTGACATTCACATAGAGCTTCGTATCCGATGAGTAATTTGCAAGCCATGATCTGAACACACCAATGGGGGCAAGGATGTCGCGGAAGTAGCTGTTATAGTTCCAGGCAGCCAGACCACGATCGAGCATTGCAAGTGCTTCGCCCACAACAGTAGAGAAATAATGTTGTCCATCCTTATGGACAAATGTAGTTGTTGGAGATGCTATTGCGAACGCCCAGACAAGCGGGATCGACTGACGTTGCGTGATCTCAGCTGCGCGGATATCGCTTGGCTCAGCTGGCGATAGTATGAAATACGAATGTGAGAGCATTGGGTCAGATTGCTGATGAACGTTGAATGTTAACACTGCTGAGCGCGAATATACTACGAGTTACCAGTGACTGGTGAACAATGCTGCCTATAATGTTGCGTTCATTCTTCGTACCAGCATGTTACCAGTGGGCATTCATTACCCCGAGTGTCGTAGTTTGCAGGTCTTTCACAGGTTTCTCGCCCGCATAATCGGTGGGCTATTGTACGATATTTACTGAGCAGGATATGATACGACGCGACGACATCCGAAACATCGCAATCATTGCACACGTCGATCACGGCAAGACGACCCTTGTAGATAAACTCCTTCAACAGAGTGGCACCTTCAGGCAGAACCAGCAGGTAGCTACACGTGTGATGGACTCCGGCGACCTGGAGCGCGAAAAGGGAATCACCATCATGGCAAAGAACACAGCTATCCACTGGAAGGATATCAAGATCAATATCGTTGATACTCCTGGCCATGCCGACTTTGGTGGTGAAGTGGAACGCACTCTTATCATGGTCGATGGCGTGCTCCTTCTTGTGGATGCCGCGGAGGGTCCACTGCCTCAGACCAAGTTTGTTCTGAAGAAGTCCCTCGATCTGGGATTGAAGCCAATTGTAGTTATCAATAAGATCGACCGCAAGGATGCGCGACCGCACGAAGTGCTCGATGCAGTCTTTGAATTATTCCTGAGCCTCGGCGCCAACGACGAGCAGCTTGACTTTCCGGTGATCTATACAAATGGCCGTGCAGGTATTTCGATGCTTGAGCTTGAAGGCGAGGAACACGATTTGACCCCGCTCTTCGAGATGATCGTTGAAAAAGTGCCACCCCCACATGGAGATCCCAACGGTGATTTCCAGATGATTGTTGCTACAGTGGACTGGAGTGATTATCTGGGGCGTCTTGCGATTGGTCGCGTCTTCCATGGCAGTATCAGGCAGGGAGAATGGGCCTATCGTATGGCAGGTGAAGGGATTGCGGAGAAACTCAAGGTCACGAAGATCTTTACGTTCGACGGGTTAAAGAAAATCGAAACTGATGAGGCGCAAATAGGAGAGATCGTTGCCCTAGCAGGATCGGACAACTTTAATGTTGGTGAGACGCTTGCAACCGGTGAGGAGCCTCAGTCGATTCCCTATGTAAGCATCGATGAGCCAACGATCTCGATGACCTTCATGGTGAACGATTCTCCATTTGCTGGGAAGGAAGGGAAGTATGTTACCAGCAGAAATCTACGCGACAGGCTGATGCGTGAAGTGCGTACCAACGTTTCAATGCGCGTTGAAGAGACCGATAGCCCCGATCAGTTCACGGTGAAAGGACGTGGTGAACTGCAGATGGCGATCCTGATCGAGACGATGCGTCGCGAAGGTTTCGAGTTTCAGGTCTCCAAACCTGAAGTGATCCTTAAGGAGATTGATGGAGTCACATCTGAACCTGTCGAGCATGTTGTGATCGATGTAGATGATGAACATGCAGGGACCGTGATCGATCTTCTCGGCAGGCGCAGCGCCGAGATGCAGAACATGATCTCCTCCAGTGGTTCAACGCGGTTAGAGTTTATCGTACCCTCACGGGGATTAATCGGCTTCCGAAGCCAGTTCATGACCGAGACTCGAGGTACAGGCATGCTCCACCAGCTTTTCCATGGCTACCAGCCACTGCGAGGCTCGATGCCAGGACGGAGTCGAGGGGTGATCGTGTCGATGGAGACTGGCGATGCAACAGCATACGCACTTGAGAGCACTCAGGAACGTGGTCAGATGTTTATCGGACCGGGTGTAGCTGTCTATGAAGGAATGATCGTCGGTGAAAACGCACGCGATGAAGACATCGTTGCCAATGTTGTGAAGAAGAAGCACCTGACCAACATGCGCGCAAGTGGTTCGGAAGGGGCAGTTCGTCTGGAAACACCGCTTGATTTTTCGCTTGAGCAATTCATTGAGTATATCGATAGTGACGAGTTGCTGGAGATCACTCCGAAATCAATTCGCATGAGAAAGAAGATTCTTGACCATACGATGCGTCTCCGCGACAGGAAGCGAAAGATGGATATGGAGGAGAGCAAGAAGTAGTTGATTCTCTATAATGTGTTTGGTGTAGAAGTACTGCCTCGTATTTTTGATTATGGATGATTTGTATGATTTGCCAACGGAAGAGTATGAAGAAGTGGAAGATGATCGCCGCTATCGAACGGTAGGGATTGCTGCCGTTTGTCTGCTTGCACTTGTTATCGCAACAATTGTGGTGGTCAATAGTTCCAGCGAAACGGTTACCCGGACGGTTGCTGCTTCAACTACTGACTCAACATCCCGGCATCACCGAAGAAATGGTATGGCAGGGATACCGCCTCCCCCGATGGTGCTGAGCAGAATGCCGCTTCGCGATACGGTTTATACCACCGATTCGCTCTATCTCGATGTCAATCTTGCAAAGCAGAATGTCACGGTACGCTTTCGCGATGGCACTTCACGCACGTTTCTGATCTCAAGTGGTAACCCAGCGATACGCGAAGGGATTGCGACGCCAGCCGGACTGTACACCATCCAGAACATGGAGCCGATGGCGATCAGCAAGCAGTTCAATGATGCTCGATTGCATCACTGGATAGGCATTCAGGGAGGAGTCGGATTTCATGGGCTTGATGGGAGTGGGTATTACGGGAATCTCGGTGTGCGGCCAAGCTCGCACGGATGCGTTCGTATGTCGCGCGAAGAAATTGCCCAGATGTACAATCTCGTCCATCCCGGCGCATTGATTATGGTCCATCAGGGGGTTCCTGCACGCGTTGTCGCCTTCTGCGCTCCCGATGATACTGCCGACGCAGTGCTGATTGATTCTGGTGCGGTGTACAATAAATATCTGGGGAAGGAACAGCTTCATAATCTCTATGAAGGGAAGTACTGGAGCAATCCGCAGCCGAGGCTGGTGCATCTTGCACGGCAGAAGTTTCGGTGGGGGATGGAGATTGGGGATGCGAAGCGGATTCCTAAGCAGAATATTCCAGAGACCCCATTGCTCTCAAAAGGGCTGAGTATCAGCAACCCATATCATAGCGACCGGCTTTCATTGCGACCAATTGCTGATGAAGCATCGCGAATAATCGTAGCGGCATTGAAGACTCAGCAGAAGCAGGACCAAATGCGGGCAGAGCAGAAGACGGCGGAATATGGGGAGTGAGTGAAAGGAAGAGGACGTAGTTACATCATCGAGTAGCCAATTTGATACAGGCACAGTGTCCTGTATGTGAGGAATCACCATCCTTCGCGCATCTTCTGAACCAACTTAGGATCCATCTGCGCAATCACTTCGTCCATGAGTTGACTCGGCGTCATCTCAAGACTGAAGGCAAGCTGCATAAATGATCGCAAGCACACCTGGCGCTTTCCTGCCTCAAGCTCGCTGATATAGGAGCGTGCAACCTTACTGATCACTTCTAAATCCAGTTGCGTTTGTCCATTCTGAATTCGTCTCTGGCGGAGCACATGCCCAAACGCCATTTCAGCGGTTATCGACTGTTGCCGAGTTGATAGTTTCTTTCTGCCAGCCATAGCAAGAAGCTATCGGCCACGGTAAAGGCATTGCGTCGTTATAACGACATTCGTACATTCAATGAGAATGTTGACCTGTACGAATCACATTGAGACGTACAGAATCTGGCTGGCTCGTGGTCTTGATCCTCATATTCGTGGTGTCTATCTTATCGTCAGTTTCTTGATACTCACCGTGTAGGAGCTTACGAACCGATATGGTATTGCGCTTCTCTCTCCTTACGACCTTGATGCTCCTCATTATGGGCACCGTAGTTGCTCAACCAAGCGACACGATCCTTGCGAATCCGAAAGCAGTGCAGTTGCGCAAAGTGTGGGAAGTGCATGGCGGGGAGTTTGGTGGCGGCGAGGTCGGCGATGGCTTCGGTGGGCTGGGCGACATCTTCGGCACGGGACGCTCGGCATGGGCGGTGCATTATGGCACTGCCTTTCAATGGCGCATCTTCGCCGCTGATAGCACCGGTGCATTGAGCACCACACCCATACGTATTATGGATAGTCTCGGCGGTGTGCCATCCTACCCGATCGTCGGTGACTTCTGGGGAACGGGTCATAAGGCTGTTGGCTTTCGCCGTGCTGCTGGGCAGGTGTTGTTGCTCTATCGTACAGACTCCAATCGACTTTCAGAGCAGCCAGATGCGACTGTGCATGTCGGACATAATCCGGTAGACATATTTGCCACCGATCTGGACGGTGACGGATCAGATGAACTCATCATTGCGTTTTATACTGATGTCTGGATCTATCGAGGAGGGCCACAGTTTCAGGTGGATACGCCGACGCTGAAACTGCACGATACAACAGCGCAGAGTGGCAATGGCATCCAGTTCTTTGTTGGGGACATTGATGGCGATCATCATCCCGATCTGCTCTGGGGATATGAGACTGCCAGCCACACGAACACGCTGAACATGTACCTGAGCACTGGACATGCAGTGTGGGACTGGCAGCAGCCGGATCGTTCAGTAGCAGTTGGTGGCATCGTCACGCTGGACTGCGATGGGGACTCCGTGCTGGACATCGCGCTGCCGGGTCCATCAGCGCATGTGTCGGTGTTCTTATCGAGCAGTGGCAAGGACATTCGCACACGCACTCTCACCCTCGATGATGCTGACCGAACCTACTATCGAACGGGACTCGACGAACCTTTTCGTCTGGGCTATCTCAGTGACAGCGCACGGCGGTATGAGATGTTGAGTCTCCGGCTGGACAATCTCCATATGGGATTCAGCGGTGGAGTTGGCGGACCAGATCATTCCTATGATACATACACCACAGAGTTTTATGGACGTGTTCTACCTATTGGCGATGTGACAGGTGATGGCTGGGAAGACATTATGAGCAGCAATTCGACGATTAACTTCAACGCAGGAGTGGCGGAGTTGTTTGTAGGCGGTCCGTACATCCCGCGCGACCCATCGTCCGGTGTCGAGGATGTCGCCATTGCAGGTCATCGTGCTGCGGTGAGCATCTGGCCGAACCCGGCTACCACCGAACTGCACATCGCATGGCGTGGTGACCTCCCGCAGATGCCACGACGGTTTGTGGTGTCCACCACTCTTGGTCAACAGGTCGCTGCGGGAAGCGTGGAGTCGTGGCGGGGGGAAGCCCTCTGGCACTGCGGAGATGTGCCCGCTGGCAGCTACCTGCTCCGTATCGAGGACTGGCAGGGACATCTGCTTGTCACCCATCAGATTATCAAATACTAAGGAGACTTATCGCCCCACCCCACCAGCCTGCACACGGCAGGCACATCCATTCATTTCTTTTGGAGGGCGCATCATGCGACCAACGATCAACCGTTCCGATCATCCTCTCTCATCACAGCGGCGGCATCCCAGACCCGGCTGGCTCCTGCTGCTCGCTGTCCTGCTCTCTACACTGTCGGGTACCACACAGCTTGCCGCGCAGCAGATCGACACGAACCAGTTCATCAACCAGATGCCCCTTCCGTCGCTTGTGGATACCGCGGTGCCGATCCGCCCGATCTGGGGGTTCAACGACGATGAGTTCTCCATCGGTGGCTTTTTCACGAATATTCCGGTCGCAGGGGACACGAACTACCTCTGGGGGCTGGCGCGAGCGCTCGGCATCTCGATTATCGAGGACCGGACGCCGCTGTATTACTACTACCATGACACGCAGTATGCCGCAGGCGATTCCCTTGCCCGCTATGCGGTGCCGCGCGATGGAGGAGGCGTGTGGCACGAGCGGATCATTCTGGCAGGTGATCCGATCTCGCGGATGGGGCGGGGGCGGGAGGTGATCCTCTATCCGTTCGACTCCTCGCAGTTGCACTACTGGCCTGCCTTCTTCAGGACGCGCAGGGGAGGAACATTGCGGAGAAATCCTGACCCTGATATGAAAGACTACAAAAATGACCCGTTAATGGAGCAGCAATATTCCTTTGCAGACAGCACGACAGCCAATGAAGTAATTGCCGAGCGGATGGTGATTGGCTACGACACGACGGTGCAGACCACACGCTACGGCACAGGCGCAGGCCGCGGCAACGCAGAAGTCAGCGGCGATGCCTTCTGGCAGCAAAGCAATCTCGATCTTAGCCACATGGAGGATATCAATAAGCATCAGACCACACTCTACCTGGTTGTCACCGGACATCTCTTCGATCCAGAGGTGCCCAACGGTGGTGACAGCACTGTCAGCGGCAGCGATTCGCTTCTACTGCTGGAGATCTGGAATGAGATACCGCACGGCACTACCTGGCGCGATGCCTCCGGCGCATTGGACACCGCATCGGCTGATACTGCCTTCCTCTACAAGACCATCCCCGTGCGGAAGTCGGTGCTCCTGCCAGGGGCCGATAGCAACTACAACAAGTATCGTGATACCGCCTATGCAGTAAACATGGTGCGCAGTGGGAACCTCGGTGGTGCCTACAATGATTCCAACTCCGCCCACCGCTTCGACCTCCGCATCCGCTGGACCGGTGCTGAGAAGCTCGCGCTCCGCTCAGTTGCCCTCCGCGACACCCTCACCAACCTCCTGCTGACGACCGACTCCTCCGGTATCCGCTATCGTGCGCAGATCATGCAGGGAGCAGACCGTCTGGTCTATGGACCCGACACACTCCATCCCGACACTTCCCGCTTCGGCTCGATCATCAGGCTGGCCGGTGGCGATGAGCCGATCTTCTCGATGTACAGCGGCTACAACTGGATTGACTCGACGCTCTACCATCGCTACGGCGGTGGCGATGCGATCACTCGTGGTCTGCGTGCCTGGGAGGGAACCAACAATGTTGCCCAACTCTACACCGACGACAGTACCACGCGCTCGGTGCCACAGACCTGGCTGAGTTCCAGCGCGCAGGAGATCAATCTGGAGACCTACTCCTCGCTGGGGTGGGTTCCGTTCGGGAGAGCGCATTGGGGCATGAGTGGACGTCCCAACTACCTACCCGCCATTCGGGAGCATAATGGGGGCAGGTTCTTTCACGCCGATGCCACCGATACGACATGGATTCCTGAGTTGCCAATTGACACCACCAGCCGCGCGCGCACCCGCGACAGCGTCGAGGTGGCAACGATTCTCTGGCAGCGCACCAACCCCGGTGCGTACATTCCAGGACGCTGGCGCTCTCCGCATGGGTTCGGCCATGCCAACGCCCTGGGGATGGCCGCGTGGACCTCACGTCGCACAGGGCGGCGGATAATCCATTGGCCAGGATGTGGTGGACAAATCGGACTGCGCTGGCATGTCGATAGTACCGGAAAACTCGAGCGTGGAGCAGACAGCAACTTTATCCTCGATGTCGCGGTGCGTCGCACGGTGGAAGCAAGCGAACTGCGAAGCGTGATCAACCTTGGGCTGTGCTATGGCAGCCGTGGTGTCCATTATCCCCAGATTGGGAATAACAAGATGGATATTGGCACGACGACGTATCACTACCTGCAGGGAGGGGTGACAAAGGATACGGTGCTCGGTACGTGGGAGGACACTCCCATCAGTGCAATCAACGGGACGTTCACCAGCGACACGTTCAACTATCAGCAGTCGGATTCCTCCTTTCTCTTCGAGACAGCAGATCACGCCGTACAGGTGTCGGTGCCGTACTTGTATCTGGGCTGGCGCACCGGGAGCAGGGAAGCGAAGTGGTTGAACACGGTCTGGCTGCCGTTGATCGGTGCCGAGATGCTGAAGCTGCGGTGGCGCGATGGCTACTCGATTCACCTCTGTGACACGCAGACGTATATGCCTGCAAAGTCGATGCGGATACGTCCGCTGCCATCAACCGAGATCGTCACCCATGTAGAGGCATACGATCACTACGGAGTGAAAGATGATGCGATGAACACGTTTGTCGAACTCGGTTTCTTCGATCCGCACACTGATCCGTCAGGCCGTCGAGAGCTTGATACTGCATTCGCATTTGTGTTGAACCGCCGCTGCTTTGAGCGAAGTTCGGAGATTCCAGCGACGAGTGCACGGGGCAGGATGATGGACTCGGTGGCAGAAGTGCGACGTATCCGCCTGACCTTCAACCTGCATCATCCCGACACGACGCTGCCAAACTATATCCGCATCCGTGAAGTTGTGCCGGATACGACACGCCTTCCCTTCACGACTGCTCCACGCAAAGGACTGGACACGATCATTGTGGGCACCACGACCGCAGACATTGTGCTGCGTCCTGGCAGCGGCGCCTTACTGGAAATCACCTACTGGATGCCGGGAGAGAACACCCCCGGCGGTGACCTGACAACGAACTCGCAGCGCAAGGTGGTCTTCACCGGTAACCGCTACTTCGCGACGTACTTCCATCCTATTACGCTCTATAACCATCCCAGCACCCCGCACGACGAAGATGCGGTCTTCTTCCGCCGCTCACTGCCAGTTGTGGACACCACACGAGGAATTCAATGGGAGCCATACGAGTATCGAATTTCGGACACCGCAGATGCTGCCTTTCAGCGCGAGAACCGGTTCCCCTCAATCACCTTCCGTGTTAAAGGCGTTGATACGGTCGCCGAGATCACGTGGTCAAGTTACGGCTCCACGACGCGACGCATCTGGTATCGTGCCATCCGCACCAGCGACACCGATGCGATCCAAATGTCGACCATCGAACCGGTCGGCAGCTTCGGCTCCATCTGGACGAGCGATACGGTCTGGGGAACGCCGACAATCAGTTCTCTTGCCGGGGGTGAAATGTTTGCATGGTCAGACCCAACCTCTGGAATCCTCGCACGTTTTCGTCGCCTGGGAAGTGGTGGTACCTGGTGGAGCAGCACCGGCGTTTATTCCGACAGCACGAGATTCACCTGGTCGTATGCGCAGATGTTTGGCGCTGGTCGCTCACCGTCGATGCCGCCGTTCGCTCATCGTGCTGCGCTCGATTCCAACATCGGCATCGTGTATGTGCAGCCAATTGCGACGAACCGACTGTCGATCTTCTATGCCCGCCTGCAACATGACACCACCAGCGCCAGCGGCACCCTCAAGGACACCATCCGGGCACGGAACTTCCCGACCGTTATCAGTCACAGCGGTGACAGCATCAACCTGCATCCCTCGATTGATATGGCGCAGGATGTGTGGGCAAGTGTGCAGGAAGGGGTCACCTGGGAAAGCATTGATCTGATCCCAGGTACGCCACTTCAGAAGCTGCAAACCTCCGTGCACTTCAGTACGCTCTTCACGAACACTTCGCGCGTGGCTGATACTGCATGGCCGCACAACGACTCGATTGGCGTGACGTATCAATGGACCTATAACCGCTGCCTTGCTGCGAACGTTAATAAATACTGGTACACGCAACCGTCGTTTTTCTTTCCGAGTACTTCATCGCTCAATGGTCGTAACGATACTACTCGTCAATATGAGCGTATCTGGTTCTCGATAATTCTCGGCCCAGATACCAACAATACGGCACCGCAGCCGATGCGGCAGGCCGAGATCGAGTATGCGTCGCACGATCCCCTTATTCCGATTCCGTATCTGGTCGAGGGATATAACCCGAATGGGTCGGGTTCACCGTTACGGCAGTCGCATCGACTTGTCGCACTCTATCAGGAACAGATCGCCGGATCACCGATCATGCTGAATACGACACGGCAGTTCTTTGCCAAGATCAGGCCGCGTGGTTACACGGCAATCGGTCGGCAACTCTATCTGCGGATCAACGACTCACTAGCGACCGGTATCACCCTTCGTCTGCATGATGTCTGGACAAGCGATGATGTATCGTCGATGCCGCTGGCATTCGTTGAACGTACGGATGCTTGTACCCAGACCGATACCTTAAGCCAGGTAGCAACACTCATGCGGACGAAATACTTTCATGCGCACGACTCGACAACGATGGGATGGCAGTCGTATGGGCACTTCGTTGGCGACTCTGCCAGTGGTGCCGGTGTGAGTGTCAGTGGGGTCACTGAATTGATCGACTCCGTTGGTGATCGTGTGGTCGCAACATTGGACTCATGCCGCATTACCGCAGGGGAGACCGTTCATTACATCGAGATGGACACCACACTTGATCTGCTGTCTGGAACGTATTACGTGCGAATGCGGATCGACACGAGCGGACTACAGGTTGCAACCGCAGCGACGGACTCGCGGTATCCAGTTGAAGAGGTCGCAAGCTCCGTGGAAGAGGAGCATCTTGCGAAGGTGCGATGGGTCGATACGCACGCAGGGGCAAACGGCCGCATCAGCGCACAGCCGAACCCGGCGGGAGCACTCACAGAGGTGCGGTTCTCGATCCCGGTGCGATGCATGCCAAGCGTTGCGGTGTATGATGCCCATGGCAGGGAGGTAGTGCATCCGGTGGCGGGAGTGATGATGGAAGCGGGTCGCTATGCCTTTGACCTGGCGACAGGGCTGCTGGTGCCGGGGACGTATCTGGTGGAGTTGCGCTACAACGCACATCGTGTGGTGGAGAAGATCGTCGTTGTGAGGTGATGCTTGATAATGATGCCCAGCCTGAATGAAACGCAGGCTGGGTATCACTGTATCCTAACCGCTATACATTTATATAACGCTACTTTCATTTGAATGTCGAGGCATAAACCTTTTCATAGCTCTTAATCCCTTCAAAGATCCCTCGGGCAATTTTCTTTCTGCCACTGGCACTACTGAGAATCTTTACATCAGTTTCATTTGTGAGATAGCCGATCTCGACCAGTACACTGGGCATGGCTGCGCCTACCAGAACATAGAATCCAGCTTCGTGGACACCACGACATGGAAGTCCAGTTCGAGTATGGAGGGCATCGCAGATATTGTTCGCCAGTGTTTCATTGTGTCGTTGAAAAGTGCTGCCAGCTATTGACGCCCGAGTTGCGTCGCCGGTAACGTATAGTGCACTGCTTTTCTCGAATCTGATAACACCATTTTCTGCTGCTGTAAGTCCATTTGCCTCTGAATTCTTTCCGGGTCGCAGGATATAGCATTCAATGCCGGTTGCAGGGTCAGGCTTTTGCGGTGTAGAGTTGCAGTGGATGGAGATAAAAAGTTTTCCATGTCGCTTGTTTGCAATCTTCCAGCGGCGATAGAGTTCAACGAACGTATCATTGTTGCGGGTCATCACCACATTAACTGTAGGGAATTCCCGTTTGATCTCATCGCGCAGATGCTGTGCAACAGAGAGCGTGACGGTCTTCTCCTGTACATCTTTCAGTCCAATAGCGCCAGGATCCTTGCCACCATGTCCGGCGTCGATAATGATAGTTCCTATCGACCATTTTCTGATCGGCTTCGATACAGGTTTATCTTTTCGTGCTGTCGGTGACGTGGTCGAGGTGTCCGCTTTGGTAAATGTTATCTGAACGATGACTCCCTTTGAATTGCGTTGTGTGATGACCATTCGAGCGACTTCACGATTGAAAAGGAGATTGCAGACCAGGACATCAGTTCGTTCGATATGCGACTTTACAGAGCGAACGCCAGACCGAAGTTGAGCCGATGCAAGAGCAGCTTTTGAAGCCGCAACCGGACGCATTCGAATCTGTGCGTGTCCTTTGCCAGTATGATTCAGCACTACTGCCTGAACGTTGCCATCCAGAAGAAAGGAGACGGTGGCGATATTCCCTTTAGGCACTACAGAAATGTCACGGAGCGTTGCCCGTTGTGCATAAGTGATCGAACATTGCACAAGTAAACAAATGGTCGCAGTGAACAATACCCGCATAGAACAGAAAAGAGGTGTCTGAATTACTGGCCTATCTATAGTTGGTGAACTGCATGTCGAAAGGGAGATCGGCTTCACGCAATGCCTGCATTACTGTCTGAAGATCATCCTTCGATTTTCCCGTGACGCGAACCTGCTCATCCTGAATCGTAGCCTGAACTTTCAATCCCTGATCCTTTATCAGCTTCGTGACCTTCTTTGCGTTCTCCTTATCGATGCCTGATTGCAGCGTTACCGACTGCCGGACGCTTCCGTGGCTTCCCTGTTCAATAGTTCCGTATGTAAGTGATTTCAGCGCAATCCCACGCTTGATCAGCTTTGATTCCAACACATCAATTACCTGCTTCAGTCGATAGTCGCTATCCGACTCCAGTTGAATCGCATTGTTCTTCTTGTCGAGAGTGATAGTAGAATTTGATCCCTTGAAATCATAGCGTTGCTGAATTTCTTTCAGAGCTTGATTGACAGCGTTATCTGCTTCCTGCAGGTCGATCTCGGAGACAATATCGAATGAGTAACTGGATGCCATTGAACCAGAGAGTTGAATGAAGAATGTCTATAAGCATCATAACGATGCAGAGGAGGTCAAGAGAATGGGGCAAAACTACATCTCTCGAAGAGAGTAACAATCAGATGATGCTTCTTTAACTACAGAAGCGCTTGCCCTTCTCGCAGATATTCTTCACATTGCAGCGCATTCGTAGAAGAAGCGAATCATTGCAATCTGAGCCTCGAGCGAACTCACCTCAAGGTGCTTTCAACTATTATTAATTCTCCTCCGGCAAGAATATGGAAAGTGTAGCAGTTCTCTTTGGTATGGAGCAGTCATTCCCGCCTGCTCTTGTTGAGGCAATCAACCGTCGTGGTGCCGATGTGCGTGCCGAGTTCTTACAGATCGGTGGCGTAAAGCTGGATGATCTTGCGAAATATACTCTGATTGTCGACCGCATCTCGCAGGATATTCCCTTCTACAGAGCAATGTTGAAACATGCCGCACTTAACGGAACGCGGATCATTAACAACCCATTCTGGTGGTCCGCAGATGATAAGTTCTTCAACTATGCTCTTGCTGAAAAGCTCGGCGTTGCAGTGCCCAAAACAGTCTTGCTTCCAACCAAGGAGCATCCGCAGGGAACGACAAGTAACTCGATGCGTAACCTGATCTATCCATTGAACTGGGATGATATTTTCAACTACGTAGGATTTCCCAGCTGGATGAAGCCATTCGATGGTGGAGGATGGAAACATGTCTATAAACTCCATTCTCCAGAGGAGTTCTTCAATGCCTACAATGAGACTGGTGACATCTGCATGACACTTCAGGAAGGGATTGAATTCGAGGAATACTATCGTTGCTATGTGATTGGGCAGAAGCATGTTCATATCATGCCGTACGAACCTCGAAACCCTCATCATCTCCGCTATGAGGCAGGCTTTGCGCCCTCGGATGAGATGCACAAACGGGTGACTGAGGATTGTGTTAAGCTCTGTTCAGCGCTCGGGTATGATATGAATACAGTTGAATTTGCGGTTCGTGACGGCATTCCATACGCTATCGACTTTATGAATCCAGCCCCTGATGCGGAGCGAGCCTCGGTTGGTGAAGAGAATTTCCAGTGGGTGGTTGAGACCCTGGCCAGCTTTGCAATTGAAGAAGCTTCCAAGGGGAAGCGAACGCCAGAAGAATATCGCTGGAGCACATTCCTGAAGGGTGGAGGGATGTCTGCAAATGGATCGTCCGGGATTGCTGATGGCGCTTCAAAAAAGTCATCAAAGAAAAGCACTGTGCGTTGAGTAATCTGAAGTTTATTCCAGGTGAAGGGATAGTAGCATGGCAGTAGATCATACAATTGTTCGCAGCAACAATGGCAACGGACGTGACCCATACGAGCGGCCCAGTTTTACGCTCGGAGTGGAAGAAGAGTATATGGTGATCGATCCGGTCAGCCGGGAATTGAAATCCCATCTTGAGTTTGAGTTGCTTTCAAAAGGGCGTGCTGTCCTCGAAGAGCAGATGAAGCCGGAAATGCATGGCTCAATGCTGGAGATTGGCACTACAGTCTGCAAGAATGTCGATGACCTTTACGGACAACTTCAAAAGATACGCTCGATTGTGCGGCATCTTGCAGGTGGAAGCGGATTGAAGATAGGGGCAGCAAGCACGCATCCATTCTCACACTGGGAAACGCAGGAGATTCATCCTGATGAGCGCTATCAGATGATCGTCGAGGATATGCAGGTGCTGGCTCGCTCGCTCCTGATCTTCGGCATGCACGTCCACATCGGCATTGAGAATCGGGAAACACAGATTCAGATCATGAATGAGATGCGGTATTTTCTTCCGCACATTCTTGCACTTACTGTCAACTCGCCGTTCTGGACAGGATATGAAACAGGCCTGAAGAGCTATCGATCAAAAGTGTTCGAGCGCTTCCCACGTTCAAATATCCCCGATACGTTTGATAGCTGGGGCGAATATGAAAGCTACGTAAACCTGTTGATCAAGACCGGCTGCATTGACAACGGCAAGCGCATCTGGTGGGATATCCGTCCGCATCCAAACTTCCCTACGCTGGAAGTGCGCATATGCGATCTGCCAATGACGCTGGATGAAACTGTTGCCATTGCGGCCTTGATTCAGGCAGTAGCAGCGAAACTCTTTGCACTCTACCGCAAGAACCTTTCATTCCGTGTCTATAGTCGCGCTTTAATTATGGAGAACAAGTGGCGTGCGGTACGTTATGGACTCGATGGCAAGCTGATCGATTTTGGACGACAGAAGGAAAAGAATACTCGTGACCTGATCCGGGAATTGTTGATGTTCGTTGATGATGTGGTGGATGATCTTGGCAGTCGTGAATATGTCAACTCAATCAACGATATCCTCGATAACGGAACGGGCGCAGCCCGACAGCTCCAGGTTTATGAGGAGAACGGAAAGGATCCCAAGGCAGTTGTTGACTACATCATCTCGCAGACAGAACTTGGACTTCTCGACGATCCAAAAGAGTTTCTACCATCTGTGCATCAGCCGAGCGCGAGCACGATTGCCGAGCGGGAAAGCTCTCGCTTCAATCAGGAAGATGCGATCATGTAAGGAATAATACTTGTTGTTGATCTTTCAGTCTTTGCTTATCAACTCAACACACTTCGAGACCCATTCTTGTCCTTCAGCCAGCTTCTTTCACGCTTCACACGAATAACTCGTGCGTATGCCAACGATGGTTATCATAGAGATGACCTTCATGCCGCGCAGCAATTGATCGATGAAGCTCGAGCCCGCGATGAAGAAACGGGAGACGCAAAGTTCGTGGAGATCACTGAAGATCAATTGAACTATTCCACTGCCTGTCGTATCCTTGAAGTTGAATCCAATTCCACGTTGGAAAACGTTGTGCAGGCATATCGCCGGGCGGTACTCAAGCACCACCCAGATAGACTTGGCGGAAGCAGTGAAGAGGAACAGAGAACAGCTGAACGTCGGATGCAGGAGATCAACGCAGCGTACGCCTTTCTACAGAAGCATCTCACACGACCAATAAACTCTTCGGAGCACTCGCCATGAATTCCAATCAGATTGTCCTGCCGATACTCATCTTTATCGGCGCACTTATTCTCGTTTCAATCTTCCTCCGCTACTTTCCCATCGGCCTTTTCATCACAGCGTTCTTTGCTGGTGTGCATGTCGGCATCTTCAATCTCTTTGGAATGCGAATGCGTAAGGTTCCACCATCAATCATCGTCAACTCAAAGATCACTGCGCAGAAGGCCGGGATAGCTGTGGAGATCAATCAGCTTGAGTCACATTTTCTTGCTGGAGGTAACGTGCAGAAGGTTGTTGCTGCGCTGATCTCTGCCGAGAAGGCTCAGATTCATCTCGGATGGGAACGGGCTACGGCAATTGATCTGGCAGGACGCGATGTCCTTGAGGCTGTCAAACTCTCAGTCAACCCGAAGGTGATCGTTACTCCACCTGTTGCTGCGATGGCACGGAATGGTATTCAGGTACGAGCTATTGCCAAGGTAACTGTGCGGGCGAACATCGAACGACTTGTTGGTGGTGCCGGTGAGGAGACGATTATTGCCCGAGTTGGAGAAGGAATCGTCACAACAATCGGTTCCAGCGATACCCACAGCCTTGTGATTGAAAATCCAGATCGTATCTCCAAGACGGTTCTTGAAAAAGGACTGGATGCGGGCACTGCGTTCGAGATACTCTCAATCGATATTGCGGATGTGGATGTCGGTGAAAATATCGGTGCAAAGCTCGCAAGCGATCAGGCGCAGGCTGACCTCAGCGTAGCACGTGCAAAAGCTGAAGAGCGTCGCGCCGCTGCGGTGGCTACAGAACAGGAAATGCATGCACGAGTGCATGAGATGCGTGCTAAGGTGGTCGAGGCCGAGGCACAGATTCCGCTGGCAATGGCTCAGGCACTTCGTGATGGAACGCTTGGCGTGCTTGATTACTATAATATGAAGAACGTTCAGGCAGATACTGCGATGCGGGAATCGATCTCTCAAAGTGGAAAGCAATCTGCAGATAGCAAGCCATCAATTGCTACATAGACTTTCAGCGAATTAACTAATTCATAACACAACGCTGCATGAAGGCATTGATCACGGCGGGAGGTCGTGGCACACGTCTGCGACCTATTACCCACACGCAGAACAAGCATCTGATCCCGATAGCTAATAAGCCGATTCTTCGCTACGCAATCGATGCTGTGCGTGCCTCTGGTATTACCGACATTGGAATTGTTGTTGGTGTCGATAATGGTGCCGAGGTTGAGCGTGCGTTCGGAACTGGCGAGGAACTTGGCGTACGGTTCAGTTATATCTGGCAGGAAGCACCGCTGGGGTTAGCGCATGTTGTCAAGATTTCGCAGTCATTCATTGGTGATGATTCCTTTGTCTTCTATCTGGGTGATAATATCGTCGTCGGTGGCATCGAACGCTTTGTTGAAGGGTTCCGTGAGGAGAACCTGGATTGCTATCTGACACTTGCACGTGTTCGCGACCCTGAACGGTTTGGGGTCCCTGAGTTCAACGATGAAGGTCGGATCATCAGCGTAGTGGAAAAGCCGGCCGATCCAAAAAGTCCCTTTGCAGTCAGCGGTATCTACATCTACGGACCGGCGATCTTTGATGCAGTGAATGCGATTGCGCCAAGTGAACGGGGTGAACTTGAGATCAGTGATGCCCACGATTATCTGCTGAAGCATGGCTATAAGGTCGGGCATGGTGAGATCACCGGATGGTGGAAGGATACAGGTATGCCGAGCGACCTGCTGGAAGCAAACAGGCTTGTTCTCAGTAAAACTGAAGAGCGGATTGACGGCAGCGTTGATGCTGAAAGCGACATAGCAGGAAACATCGTGATTGAAAAAGGCGCTGTGGTGGTTAACAGTCGTGTGCGAGGCCCAGCAATTATTGGACGTAACGCACGGATCGTTGATTCTTATATCGGACCGTATAGTTCGATAGGGGATAACTGCGTGCTTGAACACTGTGAAGTTGAATACTCGATTCTGATGGATCGTGTCTCCGTAAAGAACGTAGATGTCAGGATAGAAGGGAGTCTGCTGGGAAGTGATGTCGAAATCTGTAGGAGTAATGGTAAGCCCCGGGTACAGCGCTTCATGCTCGGTGAACAGAGTCGTGTTGAACTTGTGTAATCTCAGATAATGTAGTGTCTACATTATCAATTTCTCCTTAAAAGACAGTGCAGACCCAGTACCATTTTGTAGCTAGTTGCTCGTAATACCAGCCATAGAGATTTCTGAGGGGAGATGCGCACGTACTATACTGGATAGTTCGGAAAGCACACCAGTTTATTCCGATGACCCGGCATCGATGGCATTGTTGTGGCGTCGGGAGAATGCCAAGACTCTCCATATCCTTGACCGTGATGGTCTTTACAAGGGTACCTTAAATAATCTTGAGGCGATTCAAAGAGCGGTCGAGTCGATTGAAATCCCTGTCCAGCTCGTCTCCCGATTTGCTGATGTTGAAGAATGTGAGATGTGGCTGAGGAGTGGCATTTATCGGATCTTCATCCATGATCTTGTCATTACTGATGCCCTGGGAGTGCGTAAGCTGATTGAGCGTTATGGACAATCACGCATCGGTCTTGCATTGATTGCGGAAGAAGGAATGGTCGCTTCAATGTGGCGACCGATGGACTCTATAGACACCACACATTTTGCAAAACATGCGCAGGCCATAGGAATCCATAGAGTCTTCTATACCGACCGCAAGTATGAAGGGATTCTGCGCGGACCAAATTTCGATGAACTACGCCAGCTTGCAATTGATACTGGTATGCAGATTACTGCCGCTGGTGGAATTGGAACGGTAGAGCATCTCTGGATGCTTCAGGAGATGGAAGAGCTTGGGATCGATTCGGTGGTTATCGGTCGTGCGTTCTATGAAAACTGCTTTCCCTGTCAGCAGCTCTGGCGCGATATTGAAGCAGAACGGATTCAAGTCTGGAGCGACCGTGTATCGACATCGCATCTGACCGGACACCTTCCCTCCGACCAGTAACTTCTCCTGATGCATTACGGGCATCCACAGTGTCCTATCACCAGATGCGTTGCAGTATATTTGCACGATGAAACCCTCCGCTTCGGTAAAGCCACTCGCAGTACGACTCCGACCACAAAATCTCGATGATGTCCTTGGGCAGGAGCAACTTCTTGGCCGTGGGAAACCGTTGCGGCGGATGGTGGAAAGTGGCAAGCTCAGATCGATGATTCTGTGGGGAGCGCCAGGAGTTGGAAAAACCACCATCGCCCAGTTGCTTGCAGGGTCGGTGCGGGGCGAATTCCGTCAACTCTCTGCGGTGTCGTCAGGCATTCGGGAGGTGCGGGGGATCATTGAAGAGGGGAGAGCCAGACATGCAGAAGGTGAGCAGCTTGTACTTTTCCTCGATGAGATTCACCGCTTCAACAAGGCACAGCAGGATGCGCTGCTTCCGGCTGTTGAGGAAGGATGGATCACGCTGATTGGGGCTACTACGGAGAATCCATCGTTTGAAGTCATCCAGCCGCTGCTTTCACGATGTGCTGTCTTTACACTGAAACCACTTGATGCCGAAGCATTGGAGGTGTTAATAGATCGGGCGCTGAATCATGATAGTGCATTTGTGGGGATCACAGTTGATGATCGTGATCTGCTGAAGATACTTTCTGGAGGTGATGGCAGAAAGCTGTTGACAGGGCTTGAACTAGCTCGCGATCTGTTGCCTGAAGGGGAGATGGTGATTACCGATGAACATCTTCGACTGGCCTTCAGTAGCAGACAGTTTTATGATCGTGCCGGTGATATGCACTACGATACGATCAGCGCTTATATCAAAAGCCTGCGTGGAAGCGATCCAGATGCTGCGCTCTTCTATCTGGCACGGATGGTAGAATCAGGTGAGGATCCGCTCTTCATTGCGCGACGGATGGTCATCTTCGCAAGTGAGGATGTTGGCAATGCCGATCCCTATGCTATCACATTGGCAACGAATGTGATGATGGCTGTAGAGCGCGTCGGTATGCCTGAGGGACGAATTATTCTGGCTCAGGGGACAACCTATCTGGCTTCTGCAATCAAGAGCAACGCGAGCTATAGGGCAATTGGAGCAGCACTGGAAGATGTACGAATTCATAGCCACGCTACGCCACCATTACACATACGAAATGCTCCGACAGGTCTCATGAAAAGCCTCGGTTACAAGAAAGGGTATAAATACGCGCATGAATTTGAGGGAGGTTTCGTACGACAGGAGTATCTCCCCGACGAACTTCGAGGAAGGGTCTATTATCATCCTACATCATTAGGTGGTGAGCATAAAATACAGGAACGGCTTCGCTACTGGTGGCCGGAACGCTATCCAGAACACACGGAGTCTGAAGGATGAACCGCGCTGCATCCAGATCGTTCCCGTTGCGAATCCGTGCGCTCTTTCAACGGAAGATCGAGCCATCGGAAGTAGTACCTCACACTGATACGCTTGAGCAGCAGCAGGCTGATGCGCATGAGCGTGAGCAGCTTGATGGACTTGTAGTGACCATGGAGTTGACGCTTATCAGCATTATTCAAGGTGTAGCGCTCTACTTCCTGATCGACAGCGCGAAAACCTCGCTTGTGCAGATGAAACTGGAAGTGTGGCCGTACATAGTTGTTGGTCTGCTTACGATACTCCTCTTCTGGTCGCGCTCGTTAATCCACACCTTCACTGTCATTCGATGGCCCCTCGAATTTGGGCATAACTTTCTCTACATCATCTGCACCTTCGTCGAAGCGGTGATGTTTACCCAACTGGTCAATCCATTTCACTGGTACCTGTTTGGTGCAGTGTATGGTGGATTAGTGTGGGGGTTGTTTGCGTTCGATCTCAGGATGATTCGCCGCCGCCGAATGGAATCAATAGGCACAGAGCGTGAAATGCTATGCAGACAACTTGAGCGGGATCAACTGCTCAACCTCTGGATTATCATGCCTGCGCTGGTTGTGTTTCATATTCTGGCTGCATTCGCGATCCACTTCTGGCCCGATCTTTTTATCGGCCGCTCCTGGCATGTGATTCTTGGTAGTGCCCAAATCCTCGGTGGGCTTGCATATCTTTTCTCTGTTCTCAACTTCTTCACACGTATCACACCGCTTATCCTTCGCGCTCGCGAGCAGTGATACTGTTGAATAATATATATGGCAACAACACAACACTCCGATTTCCTGATCCTTGGTTCCGGCATCGCCGGACTTTCCTTTGCGCTCAAAGCTGCCGAGTTGGGGAGCGTTACGATCCTGACCAAAAAGGAACGTGCCGAATCGAATACAAACTATGCGCAGGGTGGGATCGCGGCCGTCGTCGAGCCGACAGATTCATTTGAAGCTCATGTACACGATACGTTGATTGCGGGCGCAGGGCTTTGCGATGAAGATGCTGTCCGAGTGCTTGTGGAGGAAGGACCCGACCGGATACGTGAACTGATTGAGCTTGGGACAGAGTTTACGCGGAATAGCAGCGGCACTCTCGATCTGGGGAGAGAGGGGGGGCATGGGCACCACCGCATTGTTCATGCAGCTGATCTGACGGGGCGTGAAGTTGAACGGGCATTGCTTCAAGCTGTGGCTGCACATCCCAACATCACAATGATCGAGCATTATTCGGCGGTTGAACTGCTGACAGAACATCATATCCCTGGCGCACGGAGACAGGATATTCGGAGGAGAAGTTGTTATGGTGTCTATGCACTCGACACACAGAGCGGAGAGATCATTACGTTTCGTGCGCGAAGAACTCTTCTTGCGACAGGAGGATGTGGACAGGTCTATCTCCATTCGACTAATCCATCCATCGCAACAGGTGATGGCTATGCAATGTCGTACCGTGCTGGTGCTGTGCTGGCAAACATGGAGTTCGTCCAGTTCCATCCAACCAGCCTCTATGCACCCGCTCGTGAAGGGACATTCCTGATTACTGAGGCTGTACGTGGCCATGGAGGAATTCTGCGTAACAGCAGTGGTGAACGATTCATGACGAAGTACGATGAGCGGCTTGAGTTAGCACCCCGCGATATTGTTGCGCGTGCCATTGACAATGAACTGAAGAGGAGCGGTGATGCCTGCGTTTATCTTGATGTTACGCATATCCCTGTTGATGACTTCAAAGAGCACTTCCCGAATATCGAGGCCGAATGTACACGGCTCGGAATAAATGTAGCACATGATTGGATCCCAGTGGTGCCTGCCGCACATTATCAATGCGGTGGTGTGAGGAGTGATCTTCACGGTCATAGCTCGATCAGGAATCTATATGTATGCGGAGAGGTCTCCTGTACTGGAGTTCATGGTGCGAACCGTCTCGCAAGCAATTCACTTCTTGAGGCGCTAGTGTTTGCGCATCGAGCCTATCTCGATATTGCAGGCAGTTGGAGTGCAGAAGCAGGCACGCTGCCTGAGATAGCGGCATGGAATGATCGGGGTGTCTTCAACGTGGAGGAGTGGGTGGTGATCGAGCATGATCGGCGTGAGGTGCAGCAGATTATGTGGGATCTTGTCGGTATTGTCCGCTCCAATGTGCGTCTACTGCGAGCACAGCGCCGACTGCGTCTGATACGTGAGGAGATTGAAGAGTATTTCCGCCGCACTACAATTACATTGGAGTTGCTGGAGTTACGCAACATCGCTGAAACCGCATTGCTGATTGTGGAGGGAGCTATTGCACGTAAGGAGAGCAGGGGACTGCACTACACCACCGACTATCCTGATACCGATGATGCGCTCTGGCACCGTGATACGCTGATTGAGAAAGCTGTGCTCTAATTGCCAGAAAGCAAAACGGCGAATGAGTAATACCCATTCGCCGTTTTGTTATAGTAATGCTGTTAGCGCTTTGATCAGTTGGCGATTTTGATCGACTGACCAGCGTGAATCGACTTGTCGGTGAGCTTCGGATTATTCTTGCGAAGCTGCTTCAGGCTGACACCGAACTTATTTGCAATCTCCGCCATCGAATCACCCTTGCGAATCGTGTACTTCTTCTCGCTGCTGCGCGATGTGCGGCTTGAGCGACGGGAGTCACCCTTCGATGAAGTCTCACTGTAAATCTTGATCGACTCACCAGCCTGGAGTTTCCCGTTCTTCTTTGCATCCCTGTTCCAGGTCTTCAGATCGTCAACAGAAACTCCATAGCGGTCAGCGATTGCAGCAAGCGATTCACCCTTGCGGACCTTATGGGTCTCGTAACGGGTTGATGTGGTGCTCACCGAATGCTTACGACCCTTCCTGCTGTCTGCATTGTCAGCAAGGTCATTGCGATGTTTCTTGTCCTTCCTGCTGCCACGAGCATCTACAATCTGTGTTTCACGCTGACGGCGCTTCTCATCCTTTGCAATTGAAGCGCTCCGATTGGCAGCGTCCCCCTGCAGCTTCAGTTTTTGTCCAAGGATAACATGCTTGCTCCGAGAAAGATCATTCCAGTCGGCAAGCTGTGTGGTCGTTACGCCATACTTATCAGCGATGCTCCTCAGTGTCTCACCACGGCCGACTTTATGATATGCTACTTTCTCTTTCACATCGCGATGTGACTTTGAATTCCGCGGCTCAGTGGTAGCCACAACATCCTTTGCACGCTTGTGCTCAGTTGGCTCAGCAGTACGGCGAATGTAGCTGTTCTGGGATGCAGAATGATTGTCGGTTGAAGCTACAACTGGTTCAGTGCGCTCGTTCTCTCCGGTCACTTCCTGCTTTCCACGCGGGGCTTCAGCTTTTGGAGTTGGAGGACCGGCGGCCAGTGTTGGATTCTCATTCTCTGGCGTAGTTGATGTCAGGGTCTCAAGCGTTGCAGTGCTGTCAGGCGTTCCCATTGGAACGCGGAGCGACATACCGGTACGCAACTTGGTCGCAGGAGTCAATCCATTAGCACCATCAATGGCCGCAATCGTTACATTGTACTTTGATGCAATCGACTTTATCGACTCACCCTTCTTCACGGTGTGCATCACAAAGCTCTGTGATGGTTGCTGTGTCTTTGGAAGTTCACTCAGCAGGTCTGCCAGGTCTTTGGGTGTTCCAAGAGGAGCATGGAATTGATACTCGCGATCACCAATTACTGGAAGCCGGTCGCGAAGCAGTTCAGGATTCAGCGAGCGGAGCTCATCGACGGTAGTCTTTGCCTGTACAGCAATCGCACTCAGATCGTAGGCACCCTTGATTGGAAGCGTGAGATACTGATCTGGCAACTGATAGTCGATATTATTAAACCCGTACGATTCCGGGTCGAGGGCGATCTTGCTTGCAGCGATATAGAGTGGAACATACTGCTGTGTCTCGCGTGGGAGATACTGACGCACGACCCAGTAGTCACGGCTGTTAGCTTTTGCAATTGCAGACTTCACGCGACCCGCACCACAATTATAGGCGGCGAGTGCAAGGTGCCAGTCACCGAGGTCGTTATAGAGATCCCGGAGGAAGCGAGCTGCTGCATGTGTGGCCTTCTCAGGATCACGTCGCTCATCAACCCACCAGTTGATGGTGAGGCCATACTGCTGACCGGTGGAAGGGATAAACTGCCAGAGACCAACTGCCTTTGCCCATGAGACTGCGACAGGGCTCAGCCCTGACTCTATCATTGAGAGAAAGCGAAGTTCCTGTGGCACATCCTCTTCAGCCATCACACGCTGGTACATCGGAAAGTATCTGCCCGAGCGCTCGAGCCACTTCGTAAAGAACTTCCGTCCGCGATCGGATGTAAAGAACGTGATGCATTGCTGAACAGCAGCGTTCTCCGACATATCGATCTGAAGATCGGTAGAACCACCATTCAGGTTCTTCGCCATCAACTGTTCTTTCGGCGGATACTTCTTACGCTCGACCGGGATCCTCTCAACCTCCTGCATGATCTTATCACGGAGAACGAAAAAGCTGCTGTTGGCATCAAGGCTGTCGATGGACGTTATCTGCTCTTCGTAATCCTGAACAATGCTCTCGCTCAGGCGAGTGAATTCAGGATTGTTGTAGATGTCAGGGTAGGTGACAAGGTCGTTGAGGATCGACATGGCCGCCTCAAAGTGGCGCGAGGCAGCGGTCGTGTTGTGCTGACCTGCAGCGCGCATTGCAAGCTGATAATTTCGGCGAACCTCGTCGAGCTTACGCTTCAACACTTTATCGCTGATGCTTTTGTCGGATTTGTGGTCATCGAGCACCGAATACTCATCGACCTTATCCGGATTACGGACAGTGCGAAGTGATTGATTGGGAGAGGAGCAACCGGCAAGAACAACAATTCCTGCGAGCAGCGCTGTAAGCTTCATCCGCATGTGCGTTTCCTCTAACTGTATAACTGAAATAAGCGTTCTGTTTCGATTAGCAGTGAGAGCCGTTCCATAACTGCCCCCATGTACGTGGTCTTACAATCGGATGCCCCGAGTATTGACGAGGCAAAGAGATGAAGAGTTGACTCTTCAAGAGGGTGGGATCGATAACTGAAAGATCAAATATACACCCTCGCTTAAGGCCGATGCCAGCATAAAGAGCTTTCTGACAAAACTGTAATTGCTGGCGCGTCAATTTGTGGGATAATGGTCTGGTCCCACAAACAAACTACGCCAACGGCTAGGGGGATACAAGCAGAAAGACGCCGCTGGAAGCCGCATAATTCCTGAAATTTTTGTCATCAATGATAACTTTAAGGAGTGATGATGTGATGAATTACTTGAGCTACAGTGGATATATCAAGATGGTTTAAGTTCAGCGTTGTGGTGTCCGAAATCAAACCCTGAGGATTGGTCTTAAAGCTCTGCTCAAATGCTGAGTGAACCGAGTTGACTCGACGAAACAAAACAGGCAGACTTTTCAGCCTGCCCGGGAAAGATTTGCGGTGTTCAATTATTGCTAATGCTCTTCACGTGCGTCATGTTGCAAGCGAGGGCGGAGGGCATGAACAACGTTCATTACTGGGAGTTCTATCTTCTGCTGCACACGTGCTTCAAATTCCTCGCGGAGTCGGGTGATCGTATGTCGTGTTGGCCATGCTGCAGCCTCGCCAAGTGCGCAGATCGTATTTCCCTCGATGTTATTTGCGATGTCAACCATCAGATCAAGATCGCGGGACGTTGCCTCACCTGCATCGACACGAATCAGAATCTTCTCCAGCCATCCACATCCCTCACGACAAGGGGTACACTGGCCGCACGATTCATGATGATAGAAATGAATCAACCTGCGCAGCATGTGAGGAATATCGGTGTCTTCGTCCATCACTATGATTCCACCAGTGCCGATAGATGAACCGGCTGCCTTCAGGCTTTCAGCATCCATCAGCACACCCTCAAGCTGGTCGCCACGAAGAATAGGCATCGAACTTCCACCAGGTATCACCGCTTTGATCTTCTTCCCATTGGGCACTCCACCTGCCAGATCATTGATCATATCCAGGAGGGGAAGGCCCGTTGGAAGTTCAAATACACCGGGGTTGTTTACATGGCCAGATATTCCAAAGAGCGCCGTACCTGGATGCTTTTCAGCACCGATCTTGGCGTAAGCCTCAGCACCGATCTTGAGAATTGCGGGAACGTTCGCGATGGTCTCGACATTATTGATTGTCGTAGGCATCCCCCACAATCCAACAGCAGCAGGGAAAGGAGGCTTTACTCGTGGATATGGGCGGTCGCCTTCCAGCGAATTCATCAGCGATGATTCCTCACCGCAGATATATGCACCGGCACCTTTATGCACTACGATTTCCATCGTGTACTCGCCGCCAAGAGTCTCTTTCATCCTCGATCCGATCAGTCCGGCGGCGTATGCATCATCTACGGCCTTCTGCATCAGATCCACCCAGCGATGATACTCACCACGAATGTAGATATAGGCCGCTGTGATGCCCATGGCATAACCAGCTATCAGAATGCCTTCGATAAGCTGGTGGGGGTTATACTCAAATATCTGTCGATCCTTGAACGAGCCCGGTTCTGATTCATCGCCATTAATAGCCAGATACTTCGGCTTCTCAGTCCCTTTCGGCATGAAGCTCCACTTCAGACCAGTGGGGAAGCATGCCCCACCACGACCACGAAGTCCACTTTTTTTTATCTCGTCGATTACCTCACCTGGCTGCATCGAAAGGGCTTTCTTATACATTTCATAGCCACCATTGGCGCGATAGACATCGAGCTGATGGTGGTTCTGGATGTCCGGCAGGACCAGCTTGGGGAAGTTCTGTTCGGAGAGTTTCATAGAGAGCAATCTATCAATTATCGGGAAGCATGGCTACTGCTTCTATCGCAAACTTACACAAAGCCATGAAGTGCAGGAACGCACGATTCATACTGTACGCTTCGTAACTTCAACACATGGAATATCTCTGGTCACCCTGGCGTTCGGAATTCATAGACTCGGCTGATGCTACCGATAGCCGTGAAAGTCCATTTGAGCTGGCATTTGCTGCGCCTGAGCATGATCGTGAGAATTATCTGCTCCATCGTGGATTGCTGGCATTTATCATTCTCAACAAGTATCCATACAACGCTGGACATCTGTTGATAGTGCCAGTACGTGCTACCGGGGATTTTCTTGAACTTACAGATGAGGAACGACTCGAGATCATGAATCTGATTCGACTGGGGATTGCGGTGCTCACAGAGGCATTGCAACCGCATGGCTTCAATGTCGGAATGAATCTTGGGAGAACTGCTGGAGCGGCGATTGATACTCATGTCCATTTCCATATCGTCCCACGATGGAATGGTGACACGAATTTCATGTCTGTGCTGGATAATACAAGGGTGATCTCGGAGAGTATGAACGATGTATTTGAAAAACTGGTCAGTGCAAAAAACAAGATCCTTGGTTGAACATACAGCCCATTGTCATCACAACTCGTTGCCGAACGAGCGGTGGTGCGTCTTCACTTCGCGCGAGCATCTTCCGTATTTTTCATAAGCCAATTAACAACCTTGAGTAACGAATGAGAGTGCTGTACTTCGGACCGGCGAGAGATTGTGCGGGGATGGAAAGCGAGGAGATTGCTGCGGATGGTTTGACCGTCAATCAACTCTGGAATGAACTGATTGCCCGCCATCCAGCCCTGGAACCTTGCAGGAGAATCTCACGAGTAGCTATCGATATGAACTATGCAACTGAGCAGCAAGTGATTAACTCCACTAGCGAGGTTGCGATCATTCCTCCTGTTGCCGGAGGATGATCAAGTATGATTGAATGCAGGGTGGTAGATATACCTCTGGAGGTGGCACAGGTAATTGCAAGAGTTGAAGATGATAGAGCAGGAGCAATTGCGTCGTTCATAGGGACCGTCAGGAACTCAAGCAGTATCCACAATGTAGAAGTACTGGCACTGGAATATGAAGCATACATTCCGATGGCCGAGCGTGAGTTGCAGGCAATTGCAGTTGAAGCAGTAGAACGCTTTAAAGCGATCAACATTATTGTCCACCATCGAGTTGGTCATCTAGCAATTACCGAACCCGCAGTCGCCATTGCTGTAGCTTCACCGCATCGAGCCTCTGCATTTGACGCATGTCGATATATTATTGAGGAACTGAAGAAACGTGTTCCAATCTGGAAGAAGGAGGTATTTGTTGATGGTGCCGAGTGGGTTAATGCGCATCCATAGTTTATGCTGGTACATCCTGGTTGCGCTGTTGTGCGAGGGAAGCACGGGCTGTGTTCTAGTGAAGCGCGATTCTACTAACCATGCTTCAGATTCACTTCGAGCGGAACTGACACGCGCGATGAACCTCCGCATTTACGGTGCTGGTGATGAACTCTCGCCACCAATTCTTCGCATTGTGGAACAGGGAAAGCCGAAGGTTGGAATGGGAAGCGATGCTCTAACGCTGGCATTTGAGATGCAATCAGAGTTACCTCCCAATATCACGCTTGTTCTGGTTCACTGTGACCGCAACTGGATGCCCACGGACAATGTGTTTGTACAGGATCAGATCCATCTGCGTAGCAGTGAGTTCAGGATTCAGCGTTCACCAGCGGGAGTTGTCCACTACGATTATCAGGCTGAGATTACCTTCCCTGGCGAAGACAATCGAATGCGTATTGAGCATTCGGGGAATTATCTGGCTCGCGTTGTTGATTACTACAACGAAACACATATCTACGGCGAAGCACGCTTCTTTGCCGTTGAATCGAAGTCGGCAATCAATCTTGATGTTGCATCGGGGTTTTATGAGAGCTCAGAGACCAGAGTTCTTCAACATGGCCTGAAGGTGCGTGTTGAGGCGCAGGCCAACTACGATATCTTTGGAGGACAGATCACAGCCATTGATCTTTACAGAAGTGGGGAGTGGTATGCACCGCTTACCGCTTCAGGAGATAGTGATTTTACGACCGTGAATGGGTTGCCCTGGATTCGGTGGTATAGCTCGTTCGGAGGAAAGAGCGTTGCAGAGTTTGGAAATCTTCCGGCAGGAAACGAACATCGTCTGCTTGATCTGACAGACATCGTTTATTATCCTTCAACAGGAGGATTAGTCAGCACACCTTTGAGTGATCTTCCACGCAACGGATTCAGCCAGTATGATAATAATGGTGTTGCAGTCTCACGTATTATATCGACCAGCGATGCCGACTATGTCTATTTCGAATTTCGTCTCGACTTAAAAGGAGTCAGCGTCAATGAGGACCTGTTTGTGGTGGGTTCATTCAATAACTGGCTGCCAAGTGCCCAATGGAGAATGCACTACGATAAGACGACCGGGTTTTATCTTGCACGAGGCCTGCTGCGTCGTGCCGTCCATGAATACCAGTATGTAGCCGGTAATTGGGACGAGGAGCAAGGGATATTGCGTCATGAAGAATCGACACTGCTGGAAGGGAATATCCGAACGTCGCGACAGTTGTTTTATGCGTTTATTTATTACCACGAAATCTCCAGCGGTGGATATGATCGAATCGTTGGTGTGGCGACAACAAGTTCATAACAGAAGAGATTGATGAGCGAACAAAACATGCTGAGGGTAGGAGTTGTTGGTGTTGGCCATCTTGGTTCTACACATACCAGACTCTGGAAATCAATTGAGGGTGTTGAACTCTATGGTGTTTACGACAGCGATCACGAGCGTGCCGAACGTGTATCAGCAGAGTTTGAGACCAAGTCATTTGAAAGTCTTGAAGCACTCCTCCAGTCAGTTGACGCGCTTAGTATCGTCACACCAACATCGACTCATTACGACGTAGCAGAACAGGCGATTGAGATGGGAGTACATCTCTTGGTAGAGAAGCCAATAACTGCGCAGTATGAACAAGCTCTCCAACTGATGGAGAAAGCGTCTCAACGTGGAATAGTGATTCAGGTTGGCCATATCGAGCGGTTTAATCCAGCATTTGCAGCGCTGAACGGCCAGCATCTGGAGCCAATGTTTATTGAATCGCATCGGCTTGCACAGTTCACAACACGAGCCACCGATGTTGCAGTTGTACTCGACCTGATGATCCATGATATTGACCTGGTGCTGGCTCTTGCCAGGAGTCGAGTTGCGGAAGTACGTGCCAGCGGAGTCTCCGTGGTGAGCGATACAATTGATATTGCGAATGCCCGACTTGAATTTGAGAATGGTTGTGTAGCCAACCTGACGGCGAGTAGAATCTCGCAACGACCGATGCGAAAGATGAGACTCTTTCAGAAAGATGCCTACATCTCAATTGACTTTGCGCAGCCCTCCGTTGAAATGTTCAGGATTATTGATGGAGTTGAAGCGACCGAGAGCACAATGCTATTGGGAGCGATTGGGGAGGGAGCTAAGGAGCGAAATATCATCTATCAGAAACTTCCTACACCTGAGCATAACGCGCTTCGAGAGGAACTGGTAGCATTTGCTGAGGCTATTCGCAATCAGCACAATCCACCTGTCACGGCAATGGAAGGTGCAGAGGCATTACGTGTTGCTGAACTTATCATTCAGGCAATTGAGAAGAGTGAAGTGCATAGTGCTGCTAATTCCGCACAGGTAATCTGATTATTTCAACCACAATTCATAGTGGAAAACCTCCTTCATCGTATCGACCATCCTCTGATTCATGCAGTTTCAACTATCGCAGACACATCTGGGTACCGCATCTATCTGGTTGGTGGATTCGTTCGCGATCTGATACTGGGGCGGCAGGGAATGGTCGGCGATATTGACTTCACTGTTGAAGGAAGTGGTGTTGAGTTCGCCAGAATAGTGGCCACCGCATTCAATTCACATCCAGTGATATTTGAGCGGTTTGGAACGGCCATGGTGCCGGTAGATTCGCATAAGCTTGAGTTTGTTGGGACCAGGAAGGAGGAGTATCAGGAGCATTCAAGAAATCCTCTGGTAAGCGAAGGGACATTGGAAGATGATCTGCGGCGACGTGACTTTACAGTAAATGCAATGGCGCTACGGATTGGTGGCAACAGTCACGGCTCAGTCATCGATCTCTTCGATGGTCAGGGAGACATCCGGCGCAGAGTGTTGCGAACACCGCTCGATCCGCATACCACCTATTCAGAAGATCCGCTGCGGATGATGCGTGCAGCGCGCTTCGCTGCACAACTTGGTTTTGAGCTTGACGGAGCATCATTTGCTGCTATACGGGAGATGAAAGAACGGATTGGCATTATCGCGCAGGAACGCATCAGCGATGAATTCCTGAAGATTCTTGCCTCACCCAAGCCAAGTGTTGGACTCACCATACTGTTTGAAAGCGGACTCCTCGAACTGATCTTCCCGGAACTTTACCGTCTTGAAGGCGTTGATCTGGTGAAAGCAACAGGGGTCACGTATGCCCATAAGAACGTTTTCTGGCACACACTCCGTGTGGTGGATAATATCGCAGAGAATACGGATAATGTGTGGCTACGGTTTGCAGCATTGATGCATGATGTGGCAAAGCCAAAGACAAAAAAATTTCGAGAGGGTATCGGATGGAGTTTTCATGGACATGAAGAAGTTGGTGCTCGATGGCAAGAGCGAATCTTCAGGAGGATGAAACTCCCGATGAAAGAGAGTGAATACGTTGCGCGACTAATTCGACTACATCACAGGCCAATGGTCCTGGTGGAGGAAGGGGTTACCGACTCAGCAATCCGTCGTCTGGTAGTTGATTCGGATGGTTTTCTGGAAGACCTCTTTACCTTGTGTCGCGCTGACATTACAAGCCGCGATCCACGAAAAGTTCAACGTTATCTTCAGAACTATGATGATGTTATCGAACGGATAAAGGAGGTAGAGGAGAAGGATAAACTTCGTGCATTTCAATCGCCAGTACGGGGTGAAGAGATTATGGCTATCTGTGGAATTGGTCCATCGCGGGTTGTTGGTGAACTGAAGAAAGCAATTGAGGAGGCGATCCTTGATGGCCGCATTTCCAACGAGTACGAGGCAGCATATAACTATCTGCTCTCAATCAAAGATGAAATACTGAAATCGACTAACGAAGGGAATCTATAATAGTTAATTGAATCCAACATTCATCGTCAGAAACAGGCCGCCGAAATCAGTAATAGACTCGTTCTGAAGGCTTTCCAATCCAGGTTTGAACGGGATATAAAAATATCGAATGTTGACACTCAGCAACGGTTTGCGTCCGCCGACTTCAGCACCAATTCCAACAAATCCGCCTCCGGTGAAATATGCGCGTGCGTGTCCAAAACTGGTGAAAAAAGAGTATTGATAGGGGAGAGCTACAATCATACTTGGTCCGGCCCCAATGTTAAAGAAGGGGCGGAAGTTATCCACTAGAACCTCATCAAGGAGTCGATACCTGATCCCAACCATGAGCGGCAAAGTAAAGAGACGATTGATTTTCCCTGGCACCAGATAGTCCTGTGCTGTATTGTCGTACTTCTCAAATTCGTCGGACTTCCGTGAGCCTGTGACACCCAGATTGATGAAGCCGGCAAGGTTCTGAGAATAATTATGCTGATAGAAACCACCAACCCCAAAGCCACTATTGCTGAAGAGCAGATCGAAGCCAATGACATCTTCAACATCCTGCTTTATTGATGTGCTATCGATTAGAGGGCGTGCGGGTGTGAAGACAAAGAGTGTATCATCGCTGATAGGGTGTCGTCCAGAAGTTGAAGAACCTGAAGTACCTCCAGTCACCTGTGCCGGGAGCAATGAAGGACCCAACAGCAGGATCAATACTATAGGTAGTAGCCACTTCATTGATAAACATGCATTTGTTGGATCGGATAACGTCTCAACTGCCCTGAAATTATCTCACTGGATATACTCTTCTAATCCTACACTGGTATTGATTGCTCGCGTCGTTCACCAGCCTGTACTTTATCAATATGCCAGCAGGCGACAGAGTGTCCGGTCTCAATCTCAACGAGAGGAGGTTCATCATTCCAGCAGAGTTGGTCGGCATATGCACAACGAGTACAGAAATGGCAACCAACTGGGAAATTGGTTGGAGCGGGTACTGTACCCTCAATAGTCGCGAGACGATCCACCTGTTGACCGAGGCGAGGGATCGATTTCAGCAGACCAATCGTATAGGGATGCTTTGCATTATAGAAAATATCGTCTGCTGGAGCATACTCGACAATTTTTGCAGCATACATTACAGCAACACGATCTGACACTTCGGCAATAACACCGAGGTCGTGTGTGATCATAATCATCCCCATCCCAAGCTCCTCCTGAAGTTTGGTAATCAGTTCAAGAATCTGTGCCTGAACTGTCACATCAAGAGCTGTCGTAGGTTCATCAGCAATAAGGAGACCAGGATTGCAGGAGAGTGCCATTGCGATCATTACACGCTGGCGCATTCCCCCCGAAAGCTGATGAGGATACTCATCATATCGTTGTTCTGGTGCTGGTATGCCGACCAGTTCAAGCATTTCAATTGAACGATTTCGAGCTTCCGCCTTCGAGACCTTTTGATGAAGTGATACGGCTTCATCTATCTGATTGCCAATAGTAAATACTGGATTCAGCGAAGTCATCGGTTCCTGGAAGATCATGCCGATCTCATTTCCTCGCACGCTTCGCATCTGCTCCTCGGACATCTCAAGAACATTGGCTCCGTTATAGAGAATCTCACCTGAGACAATTTTTCCAGGTGGATCGGGAATCAGGCGCATAATTGATAATGCAGTCACTGACTTACCGCAACCTGATTCACCGACAACGCCCAAGGTTTCGCCACGTTCAACATCATAACTGATGCCATCAACGGAACGGGCTACACCATCATCGGTGTAGAAATAGGTGCGAAGATTTTTTACTTCAAGGAGTTTTGGCATAATCTGAATTGAATTATCGAAACGGTACGTAGTGCAGCAGCTATCGCTTCATCTTTGGATCAAGCGCATCGCGCAATCCATCGCCCAACATATTGAAGCCGAAAACTGCAAGTGCAATAACGAGGGACGGATAAATAATAAGTCCGAGATTTGTCCCAGCCATGATATTACCACTACCATCATTAATCATCTGGCCCCACGATGCCATTGGGGGTTGAACTCCGAGACCAAGAAACGCTAATGAAGCTTCAGCAATAATCGCACTGGCGAAGCCTGCGGTAGTAACCACAGTAATTGGTCCTAACGCATTCGGAAGGATATGACGAAAAATTGTTCTTAGTGATCCAAACCCAACTGCGCGAGTAGCTTCAACATATTCAGTTTCCCGCAAAGAAAAGAATTGTCCACGGACTATACGAGCGGTATCAACCCAGTTGGCGATGCCAATAGCAATAAATGCCTGCCAGAAGCCCTGATTTGCAAATCGAATGTTAGGATAAACAGGCTCAACAATTTTGACGAAATCCCCCCACAAACTCTGCCATGCGATAGATAAGGCTATAACCAATAATATGAATGGAAAGCTCCAGATCACATTCGCAATGTACATCACGATACCATCAACCCAACCACGGAAATATCCGGCTAGTGCGCCAAGAAACACACCGATAACCAGCGTCAGGAGTTCTGCAAACAGACCGACTGTCATTGACACTTTAGCCCCGTCAATTAGTCGGCTTAAAACGTCGCGTCCCAGGTTATCTGTTCCAAGTATGTAGAGAGGCTCGCGATGCCAGTCACTTTCCTTGCTCCCTACCAGCATCGATTTATGGATAGAGCCAGGTCTATCAAGCAGGTCCTTGTAAAGAACCGAATCTCCCTGAACTACAAAAGACGCGATCGGAAGAAACTCCTCAGTATATGCACCTCCTTTGGATTTCAGGACAAGAAGATTGCCGTGAAATCCTGACTGCTTCTTTACATAATCGAGAACCTGTCGATTCGGATCCATTGGAGTGATGAAAGCTCCGAGAATTGCAGTAATCATCAGAATAGCGACAATAATAAGTCCAGCGACAGCGAGCTTATTCTTGCGCATTCTCCTCCAAGAATACCACCAGAGTGAGTGAGGCGCGTCCTCATGCAGCATTTCACCAGGAAGCGAAGCTGTAGCACGATCAATTGGAGGGAGGTCAGCGAGTGTATCAGACATTGAGAAATTATTCTAAAGCGAGTATTATAATCGATAGCCGAGACAAATTTACTGGGATGTTAATGAACAATACGAATAGGATAGCTTGAAGTTGCTACTCCTTGGATTGCAAGAATATATACACCGTCTGGAATTGAATGTATATCAAGCTCCAATCTATAATTCTCAATATGTTTATTACTAATTATTTTGCTCCCTACATAAACACATTGACTACGCGACACAACATTCCCTAAGAAGTTGATGAGTAGTCCAGAAGGGTTGTCACTACCTGTCCTATCCGAAGATGGTTTATCAATCGAAACGCTAAGAACCGATGAGTTTTGTGCAATTAACACTGCTGCTTTCTCCGAACCAACGCTTCTCAGTTGAATAGTAGTTCCACAACTAGTGAATGATTGATACAGTGATTCTAAGCCTTCCATTACGAATGGGATTTGTATTTCCGAACAATCATCAGCAATAGTTAAGGTATCTCGGTGTATGCCCGATTGAAGAGGAGTATAACATATCTGAATGTCCCTTTTTTCTCCTGGAGGAATCGATAACGGAATCTGGCTTGGAGGGATAGAATACTCTAGATTCCTATTAAAATATCCAGTTGTAATTTCAAGTGGAAAGCGATCGCTAGTATTTTCTATCACAATAGAACGACAAGGGGAGGTGTTTGAGACTGAGGAATCGTTGATTCTAAATTCATTAACACCATGAATTGATCCGTTGATTCTTTGATGATCGTGAGTGAATAATGAATATGTACCATCCTTCTGTTTATCAATTAACTGAATGCGAACTCTAGAATATAAGGAAGGAAGAGAAGGTACTATAACGATATTCACATTTGTGCATAGTAATGAATCTATGATCAAACTGTCGATTCTACATGGGTTTGAAATCGAGAATTCATGTGTTGCACATGTGATTTCTTCTGTTGAAATAGAAGCCAAAGGTAAAGGCGAAAGTGAATCTGAAAATAATATGTTGTTGTTGATAATTCCCGATAGAAATCCTGGTTTTTGTTTTTCAATCAAAATGGCAAGGAGTCTGATACTCCTAGAAGGCATTAAAGTATCCGTAATCAATTGCACATTCGATGTGCGTGATGAATCAAAGGTGATGCTTCTAATGAAGCAAGTATCTGTCAATAGATAAATTGAAGTGTCACAGTGATTGTCTAGTTTTTCAAATGAACTGCGTTGTATCGGCAATAATGTGTCTGAAACAGAAATCCCATTTAATCGTACTGAAAATACGCCTTCAATAGATGGATTAATTAAGGTTATGTGAACTGTAATTGAATCAGCCGGTAAGGGAGAACTAATTGCTATGTTTGTGTTGTTGCTATGCAATGAATCAATAAGGAAACTTATAAGGGGAGTACAGGGAAGTGAAATTCTAATTGAATAAGTTTCGCAAGAGTGGGCAATCGTGTGAATTACAGGCGTTAATCGAGAAAGAATTGAATCACTACGAAACAGTTGCTTGTTGATTTTGAAAGAAAACTTCCCTGTCTTGCTGGAATCAATCGATTTCACATTAATAATTACTTCATTACTAGGCAGAGAATCCTCAATCTCAATACTTACATTCGCAGTGTCAAAGTCGACCTGACCGATATCACAGAAGGATCTAATCCGATATTTGCGGCTATTACATGTACTATCGATCGTGGAGATACTAATAGCAGGATTAGAAATAGAATCATTATATGTTATCGAAATTATAGATGAAAGTGATGGAATCCCATTTGCAATTACTGTTAATGCATAACAACCTGCTGGGAATTTCCGATTTCCTGGAGTCCCTAATGGAAATAGAACTTGGGTATTAGTAGAAGACCACTGTGAATGAGTAGCATCGAATGGGAGATATGCTAGAAAGTCGTTGTCAAATTTGTCTCCACCTATTCTTCTGATTTGAACAATTGGATAGTTAGTTGGCGAATTGTTATAGTCGCCAGTACTTGCTTCAGAACTTTGACGATTATTGTTATCCCTAAATCCAGAGCCTTCTATTGTTACTTGAATACTCCCGCTTCCAGTCAAATTCTTAAGGTCTGGCTTGATATTATCAATAATTGGCCTATCAGAAGGAACGAAATCTAAGCCCTGATCGTAGATAATATCATTAGTGCTTGTATTACACACTGAAGCCAGATCAACCTCTCCACTGCCAATTAAAACTCTACCATCTACCAGTAGATTTGCCGAATGTGAATTTCTCTGAATGCTTGTTGCTGAAGAAGATTTCCACATTCGATTGTAATGACTGAACACTTCAACAGTATTGATGGTATTACCTTGAGTAGAAACTCCACCACAAATCAAAATATCCCCGGATGGGAGTAACGTCGAAGTATGCTTAAATCTTGGGATTGAGAGAGGAGGCAAAATCACCCACTTGTCAGTACGATAGTCATATATCTCTGTCTCGGATGTAGCTCCTGAATTATCAATTCCACCTGTAATAAGAACCGTACCATCTGCAAGTAATGTTGCAGTATGAAAGGCATGAGGGAAGTGTAGTTCAGAACAGTCCTTGAATTCATTGCAAGTGGGATTATATATTTCACATGAACTTAAGAAATGTGAGTTGGAGTCAAGACCACCAGCAATAAGAATAGAACCATTTGGTAACAATGTTGCTGTATGGGCAAATCGAGGTATAGATATTGAGGTTCCGCTGTGCCAAGAGTTAGTTTTTTGATCGAAAATTTCACAATCCCTGGCAAGTTCCAGTGAGGGACTATATTGTCTGATGCCTCCAAAAACAAAAACCCTTCCATCAAATAGGAGCGTTGCTGTATGTTGACATCTTTCTTCGGATAGATCTCCTGTAAATGTCCAGTTATTCTTGGATTGATTATAAAGCTCTGAATGTCTGCTTATTTGAAGATTATTTTGGCCACCTACTGTAAGAATATCACCTGAGGGCAAAAGTGTACAGGTATGTTCGGACAATGAATCGAGTAGAGGATTCGAAGATAAGATTGTATTTGAACCAAGATGGTAAATAGAGCAGGTATTAGTGGAAACCTGACTTCCACAAGATGATAATCCACCAGTGAATAAGACACCGCCATCGCTCAAAGCAGTTTGAACTGAGGATGTACTATTAATATGTGATATAGAGTTGATACTCCTAGGTGTGCGATAATCAAAAATAAATGTTGACTTGTAGTAAATCTCAGGCATCTGATTTACGTTTCTCTTTCCACCACCTCCGATAAAAACCTCGCCAGATGGGAGCAAACAAGCAGCAAAATAACTGACAGGAGTTGGTAATGATGGAGCATCAGACCACTGATGTGATAAAGGATCATATAGTTCACAGGAGGCAATACTATAGCAAGAACCATCAACCCCTGCTTGATAAGCATTATGACCACCAATGACAAGTACCTTGTTATTCGGAAGCAGAACAGTTCGATGAGCTGCACGGGGAGTTTTCAATGAGCCTGTTAACGACCAATTGCCAGAAATCGGATCGTAGATTTCACAACGACCTGTCATCCCTTTAGTGCCGCCCCATCCTCCAGCAAGCAAAACGGTTCCATCAGCTAGTTTCGTTAGTGAATGTTCTCCCGTTGGAAACCCACTGACAAGTGATCCTGTCTCAGACCAAATATGTGTTGAAGGGTCAAATAATTCACAAGAAGTATAATAGGGGTAGCCACTGGCAACTAATATCTTGCCGTCTGATAATGTAACAGCAGCATGACTGCTTCTAACATGTGACATAGGTGGAACTATAGTCCACGTTTCTAATATTGGGTCAAAAATTTCACAGGAATTTGTAATAGTAATCCCATTGTCATAACTATATCCTCCAGTAACAAGTACCTTGCCGTCTTGCAGTAAGGTTGCAGTAGTTCGTGATCTGGGGATATTTAATGATGAAGTTGCTTTCCATGAATCTGAGTTAGGATCATACAGATGGCAGTTAGGAAGTGGTTGTCCATTAAATCCACCAATAACTAAGACTCTTCCATCTTGGAGCAATATCCCTGTTACCCATGTTCGTTGGACTGGAAGTAGAGCAGTATTTGTTGAAGTATTTGTGAGCGGGTTAAAAACTTCACATGTAGATGAGAATGGGGTTAGACTTGATGAACCACCAATAATTAGCACATTCCCATTTTGTAGAAGAATTGAAGTCGTTAGGAAATGGTCTTCTTGTAAAAGACTGCTTGAAATCCAATCTTGTCCATAAAGTGATGTTGGATAATACAGGTAGTAAAGAAAAATGCTGGCTAGCAATGCGATTGGCAAGCTGGAATAACAAAGCCTAGTAGAATGAATTTGCATAATTATCAACCAAGTCGCACTTTTGGATCCAGAAGGGAATAAATGATATCAACGATAAAGTTTACCGCTACGAACACTACTGCAGTAAAAAGGACTGTTCCTTGAATAACTGGAAAATCAAGTTGAATTACAGCTTGGTAAGCTAGTTGCCCAATTCCTGGCCAGTTGAAAATTTTCTCAATAAAAAATGTCCCTGCAAGGGTGCCAGCGAGCCACGCTGAAATAGTGGTCACAACCGGGTTAAGTGCGTTGCGTAGTGCATGTTTCCATATTGTTCTACGAATTGGAAGCCCTTTTGCACGCGCAGTACGAATATAATCTTGTCCCAAGACATCAAGCATGGAGCTGCGTGTAATGCGAGCGATAATTGAGACCGGCCGAGCAAAAAGTGCAGTCATTGGCAAAATCAGGAGGCCAACATTTACATGATTTCCACCAAACATATATCCCTGGGCGTCAAAAATCCCGAGCCATCGATTAAAGACTATTATGAGAAAAAGCCCAAGAACAAAAACCGGAACGGAAATTCCTAACAGGGCCAGTATCATCGAAGAGTAATCGAAAATCGTATTGGATTTCCATGCCGAAATAACCCCAATAAAAACCCCGACAATGCTTGCGAGGAACAAAGCGGTGAAAGCAAGTATTGCTGTTGCCTCAAAGTGTTCAAGAATAGTTTCGAGAACTGGTATATTCGTAAAGAAGCTTCTGCCGAGATCACCTTGGACTGCTTTGAGCATAAAGTCGGCATATTGTTCATAGATTGGCCGGTCAAGCTTCCAGTTGCGTCTGATAGATTCTATTGTTTGTATGTCGGTTCGTTGACCAGCAACTAGTCGAGCTGGATCGCCAGCTTCCGGCAATGCACGAACCAAAATAAAGGTTATGGTCATCACTCCTATGATGATGAGGAGTGAATAGAGAAGCTGTCTGATTACATAAATGAGCATGATGATTGGTGGTGTTTGTTTATTCTAATAAAGTGTGATTGTTATAAAAAGTGTGAAAAGGACAATGTGAATACTTCCGTATGTTTACGATAAACCTTTACGTCAGTATATTCACATCTCACTAATATTTTTGATGTTATAAAGTTTTAACTGTTAATGAACGCACAAATCATTTTTGTTTAGAAAGCCAAATTGAATATGAATAGCAATAATCAATCTGAAATCAAAACGGAAGTTAGAGAATATTGGAACGAGCAACCCTGTGGGACTCAGTTTTCTGATAATATCAAATATACCCGGGAATATTTTGATGACATTGAAGAATATCGATATTCAATTGAACCTGAAATTTTTTCATTTGCCCAGTTTACTCGATTTCATGGAAAGAAAATATTAGAAGTAGGTGTAGGGGCTGGAACTGATTTCTTACAATGGGCTAGAGCAGGTGCAATCTGCAATGGTATTGATGCCACTCAAGAAGGGGTACAACATACCGTTCAGCGATTACATACATATGGGCTTGAGGCAGATGACGTAAGAGTAGCAGATTGCGAACAACTTCCATATTCGGATGATTCCTTCGATTTGGTGTATAGCTGGGGAGTTATACACCACACACCAGATACTTATCAGGCCTTAAAAGAAATCGTACGAGTATGTCGCCCTGGAGGAATTGCAAAGATCATGATTTACCATAGACATTCTTTGCTATCATATTTTGTCTGGATTAACCGTGCTCTTCTTAGGGGTAAACCGTGGAAAAGTTTATCCTGGTGCCTTTACAATCATATGGAAAGTATCGGCACAAAAGCCTATACCAAAAAGGAAGCACTTCAAATGCTAGAGGGCCTGCCAGTTGAAAATATTGCCATTCAACCGAAATTAACTTATTATGATCGGCTCGGCAGATTTAATCACATTTATAGATTTATTGCTTCGGTTGCCTCTAAAATCCTCGGGGGAAATCGTGTTGGCTGGTTCCTCACGATACAGTTTCAAAAAAGCAGTAAGTAATGCTTATAATTTTTTTTGCGTAATAAATTGATCATACCACATAGAAAGAATTAATAGAGTCCATAACTGACTGTCATGATTGTCAGATCTATTGATATGGCGATCAAAAAGAGTTAGTATGAATTTCTTATCAAAAATTCCCAAGGACATTATTTGGGAATCGAATATATGGTCTTTAGCAAATTTTGTAAGGTTACCGGTTCGGAACCATTCTCTGATTGGTGCAGCAAATCCTTGCTTCCTTCGATAAATGATTTCGTTAGGAATAATTCCTTCAGACGCTTTTTTTAGAATATATTTCGGAATCCCTTTCCTTATTTTAAGATTTTGTGGAATCCGAAAGGAAAATTCGACCAATCTGTGATCTAGAAAGGGTACTCGAGCTTCGATAGAAGCTGCCATTGACATTTTATCAACTCTCATCAATAGTAATTCTGACAGGCGATTTTTGAACTCGAGATAAATCATTTGCTGAAGATAATTCTTCTTACTATCGCCTTTGAATATTAAACTATAGTTAGAGTTGAGTTTTTCAATCGCTAAATGCGATGAATTCAATTCTCGTTGATATTGAGGGGCTACTAGAAGGGCTTTCAATTCATCTGTAAAACTAATAGCACCACCCATAAATGCGGGCGTTCTCAAGCTAGAACGGCGTAAATAGTCGGTTAGTACTGAAAAGGGCTTTACCTTTTGGAATGCATAGTGTGCAGCGCTGTGAGCGATTTTCGGGACGATATGATAAAATTGATTGTGATATCTTATTTCGCGTAAATAATGCTTATATCCTGCAAATTGTTCATCCGAACCCTCTCCAACTTGAGCCACAATAGTACCAGATTCTCGAGCTAGTTTGCTTACGAAATACATAGGTACACAAACTGGATCTGCATTTGGCTCATCAAGATGCCATATCATCTTTGGCAAGAAATCAATTAAGCTGCTTTCTTCTAAAAAGATTTCATGGTGACGAGTTTGAAACTGATTGGAAATTTGCCTTGCATAGCCCAGTTCATTGTATTTCTCTAAATCCTTATATCCTACTGAAAATGTTTCAACAGGGCGAGACATTAGCTCTGACATAAGAGCAACATTTAAAGACGAATCTATTCCACCTGATAACATTACTCCAAATGGAACATCAGACATCATCCTTAATTTGATTGAGTCACGTAGCAATCGTCTAATATTTTCTATACAAAAGGATTCATTGTTGAAATCTGAATCAGAAAACGGTTCTGTTCTATGATCTAATTCCCAATATTTTCTTTTTAGAATATCCCCAGATTTTCTAATCAATAAATAATGTCCAGCTTCAAGCTTCTTAATTTTCTCAAACAATGTTTGATCCGGTGGACTCATTAAGAATGTTAAATAATCTGATAGGGCTTGCAGATTCGCTTCACGAGAAATTGAAGGGTGGGCTAGAATAGATTTAATCTCTGATCCGAAGAATATCGCACCTTGTTGAATTGAATAATAAAGCGGCTTGATGCCAATTCTGTCACGAATTAATAGAAGAGAGTCTTCTCTGGAATCCCAGATTGCAATCGCAAACATGCCATAAAGCATGGTAATGAAATCAATGCCGTATTCCAAGTACGCATAAAGAATGGTTTCGGTATCAGTCTTGGAATGATAGATGTATCCCTTCGATTCAAGTGATTTTCTGATTTCGCCGTGATTATATACTTCACCATTAAATACTATTGTGACTTTACCATCAGATGAAGTCATTGGTTGATGGCCAGCCTCAGATAGATCAATGATGGAAAGTCTACGGAAGCCAAAGCCTAATGATCTATCTGGATTTAGATAAATCCCATCATCATCTGGGCCACGATGCTGAATTACTTCAGTCATCCGATCCAAGACCGATTCAGAGATTTCTACTGAGGATTTATGATAACTGAATACTCCAGTGATTCCACACATCGAAAATGAAATTATTTAGAATGAAATGGCCAACATATTAATTGGAGGAGGAATAGGTGCGATTTCTGCAGCACTACGACTATCGTTGAGTAATCATACATCAATTATTTTTGAAAAAAAAACGAACCTTGGAGGTAAACTGAATTATATTAAAAATCGAAGCACATATTTCGATCTTGGCCCCACACTCCTTACAATGCCTTTTATCCTTGAAGATTTATTTCATAAGTCCCGTCATGACATGAGTTCATACCTTACGCTATTCCCAGTTGAACCAACATGCCGTTATCATTGGAGCGATGGGATTGTATTTAATGCATATAGTCATAATGATGCCTTCGATGAGGAGGTGCATAGGCTCTTTCCTAGGGACCTCACCGCAGTGAGAAAATTCCGTAGAGATATTGCATCGTTTTACCATCAAACAAAGGGGATTTTTCTCTTTGAGGAATTTAAGTATGTTCAACTCCTGTTGAATATCAACAATATATCAATTCTATCAGGTCTGCAAAGGATAGGGATCTGTTCTACAATGTCATTGTCACTCTCAAAGAGATTTCAATCGACTAAACTTATTCAGTTCTTTGAACGGTTTGCCACATATACAGGATCATCCCCCTATAAGGCTTCTTCAACATTGAATGTCATACCATTTATTGAATTAGAGTACGGAGCTTGGTATCCTAAAGGGGGAATGTATTCGATAATTGATGCATTAGGGAATCTTGCAAAAAAAGTTGGAGTAACCATATATACCGATAGTGCCATTGATAGAATTGAACGGAAGAATAGAAGAATAACTACTGTTCATGCTAATGAAATCCCATATGCCTCAGACAATGTTATTTGTAATGTTGATGCACTCTGGACATATCGAAATCTGTTGAATCCTATTGGGATAAAAACGCCTTCTAACGTCGAGAATTCAGAGCGGTCAAGTTCTGGGTTCCTAATTCTTGCTATTGTTCGCGGGACTCATTCTCAATTAGCACACCATAATATCTTTTTTAGCGACGACTATCGTTCTGAATTCAAAGATGTTTTTGAAAAGAAACGATTACCTCAAAACATGACTATTTACGTTTCAATATCGTCAAAGACTGATCCCTCACTTGCTCCTGAGGGACATGAAAACTGGTATGTCCTCGTAAATGCCCCTTCCAATGGAGTTGAACATCGTGACCCAGATGCAAACGAGAGATATGTGCAGGCAATCTGGGAACGATTAAAAGAGTTTGGGTTATCGCCTGAAATCGTTTGGCAAAGTCAGATAACTCCTGTCGATATTGAAACTGCATACAATGCGATCGATGGCGCTATATATGGAGCATCATCAAACTCGATACTGTCACCTTTTACGAGACCAAAAAACAAAGTCCCACACCTCGATAATTTCTACTTTGCCAGTGGAAGCGTCCATCCGGGAGGAGGGATTCCTCTTGCAATACTTTCAGGAAAGATTGCCGCTGATATAATCCAACGAAAACATGATCAGTAAGAAATTATGGGTACAAAGAGAGAGCATTCCAGTCATCACCACTTTTTTCAAAAACCAAACGATCATGAAGGCGAAATTCTCCTGCTGACCAGAACTCGAAGCGGATTGGGGTTACGCGGAATCCAGACCAGTGAGAGGGACGAGAGATCTCCTTGCCTTCGAACCTTTTTGTGATTTCTTCAACTCGTCCAAGTAATTCTGATCGACTTCCGAGCCGCTTACTTTGTAATGAAGCCCATGCACCGATCTGGCTTCCTCGCGAGCGAGAAGCAAAATAATCGTCCGCCTCAGCATCATTCACAGGAGTTACATTTCCCTCTATCCTGATTTGTTTTCCAATGGGCTGCCAATAGAAACATAACGCAGCTACCGGATGTATCTGCAACTCAATTGCCTTACGGCTTTGAAGGTTAGTGAAGAAAACAAAACCTTGTTCATCATAGGCTTTTAGCAGGACCATTCTGAGCGAAGGAAGGCCATTCTGCCCAACAGTTGCTAGTGACATGGCGTTTGGCTCGATTATGCCTGCACTTTTGGCATTCTGGTATAGTTCGTGAAAGAGAAGAAACGGGTTATCTGTCATATTTATCCTCTTCAAACTTAGGTTGTCACAGAAGTTGCATACATTCGCGTATGATTCAAAACTAATAGTTAAAACCAGTTGATAGTCTATTCAAATGGTTTATCAATCAATTATTGACACTCTTATGAAACGCATAATCCAAACTCTACTCGTGGTACCAGTTATTGTCGGATTGGCAGTTGGTATCGACGGGTGTTCTACGCTTCAGGGATTGATGGGACTGAATAAATTGCAATTCAAGCTCGGAAGCCCAAGCAATTTCCGATTGAATGGAGTGGATGTGAGTAGGGTAGCAAGTCGTGGCGACATTGGGGTGGGCGATGTCATCAGTCTCACAGCCGCGTTTGCCCAGAAGAGACTTCCAGTAGATTTTACCTTGAATCTGGATGTTAAGAACCCGAATGATGGGACGAATGGAAAGCCTGCAACCAACCTCTTCCTTCGCAAGGTGGCCTGGACGCTCCTCATCGATGATCGAACAACGATTAGCGGAGTGATGGATCAGCGACTTGAAATTCCTGGAAGTGGTCAGACTCGTACAATCCCCCTCACAATGTCGCTTGATCTTTACAAATTCTTCTCTGATCGTGGGTTTGAGGATCTGCTGAATCTTGCGCTTGCTCTCGGCGGTACTCAAGGCTCAAGTTCACGACTGAAGTTGACAGCACGGGTTTCTGCTGAAGTTCCCGGCACGAATGCCGTCATTGAGTATCCTGGTGATATCACGATTGTAGACAGAAACTTTTCCAACTGAACTATTTCCATTCTGACGAAGTAAGGCTGTCTTTGCCTGGCAAGGGCAGCCTTTTATGTTGTAATCGGTTTAGCCACAGCCAGAAGTGAAACACCATAGGGGAGATTCAACGAAGGTAGGAGATGGCGCTCACTCGCAAACACTGTTTTGAAAATTGAGTTCACAAAGGCTGATGGCTGATCAACCGCAGCAGATGCTTCATTCACATCCTTATTCCTGTCGAGCAATTTTTTTAGAGCAGCAAGAGGGAAGAGGAGAGTGTTATAGTAGGTCAGTTTCACTGGTTCCAGTCCAGCAGATTTTAACGATGCTCGAAGTGTGGACGCATTGTACCGCCGCACATGATGATTGGCAAGATCATGAGCACTCCACATCCACATGTACGCAGGAACGGTGATGATTATCCGACCGTCAGGACCAACTATCTCACGTGCTGAACGAAGTACATCGATATCATCATCAATGTGCTCGATGACATCAAGGAGCAGAGCCAGACGGACATTATACTTATCACGAGGGAATTCCTGGACGGTCATTTGAAACACCTCCGTCATCCCCCGCTTTTTGGAGTATTCAATTGCCAGAGGCGACATATCGATGCCGACCATCTTGTATTTCCTGGAGAGTTCCTTCATGATCGCGCCTGTCCCGCAACCAATGTCGAGGATGGTATCTCCTTCCTTTATGTTGCCATAGCGTTCGATGATCTGCCGAACAATCTCTGAACGTGCGGCGAACCACCAGTGTGATTCTTCCTGTTTATAATGAAGATGATAGAGGGATTCATCCATAATGCTTGCTCACTGTGTTGCTTTCAACAAACAGGGGAGTGTTGTGCTACACTCCCCTGAAATCAACTCATACACTACTGCATGACAGAGTGCCGAAGGATAATTCAATTCTTAATATCTGCTGCCTCTGAAATCTTCAATAGTTGCATGCTCTCGCTCTTTTTGCAACCAATCCTGAAATAATGTCTGCCGACGTTGAGCAATGAGTGATTCAATGAACTTCTGTTTCTCAGCATTATACTCCTGATCGGTCGGCTGTGTCCGTCCAGATACATTCACGATGTAATACGCACGTTCGCCACGAATCAGATCCGAAAGCTGATTGAGCTTGAGATTGAATACCGCATTGGCTAACGCATAGTCGAACCCAACACCTGGAAATGGTGAGCTTCGCGTCAGGTCGGTGAACATGCGCACCTGTACGCTTGGATCCTGCGTCGCCAGTTTCGTAAGACTGTCGCCAGGCTGAAGCGATGCCCGTAATTGCGTTGCCTTCGATTTCAGGATATCTAGCTTCTTCTGAATACGAAGTTTGGTAAGTATTGTCTGTTTGGCATCTTCAAACTCCATGACCCCTGCATTATGAACCTTTGCAAGCTGTGCCACAATCATTCCGCCATTTTGAAGCTCCAATACCTCACTGATATCACCTGGTTTTGCATCGTATGCAAAGTTGGTCAGTTTCATCGAACCTGCTGTTGGTTGAGTACGGTCAACCGGAGCAGAGAGGGGTTGAAGTTTCTGCTGTTCGGCAACGGTGTCAATAGCTTTACCGCTCTTCAGAAGTTGTTCGCGGAATTGTGCTGCCTTCGAACTGGCTTCCTGCTTCGTGATATTGGAAACCTTCACATTGAAGCGGATGTCGCGCAGCTTGTACGCTTTTGATGAACGCTCGTTAACTTTGATGATATGATAGCCATACTGGGTCTTGACAGGACCGACAATAGTGCCAACCGGTGCGGCAAATGCAGCCTCTTCAAACTCCTTCACCATCTTCCCTTTCTTGAAGTATCCTACATCGCCACCCTGTGGAACAGATCCCTGGTCACCACTATATTGCTGAACGAGCGTCTCGAACTTCTCGCCCGATTTTGCCCGCTGATAAACTTTATCCGCCAGCGCCTTCACACTATCATCGTTTGCTCCCTGTCCGGTCTTCAGCAGAATATGCTGAGCCTTCACGTATGGTTCGCCCGAGTCGGTGACAGCAACAAGGTTGATGAGATAATTTCCATCCGAAAGGCGGACTGGCCCTATCACACTTCCTTCCGTCGCACCCTGCAGAGCGCTTTGCAACTCAGGAGACATTTCTGAAAGTGGAGTGAAGTTCGCACCAGAATAATTTCCACTCCCTAGCCGTGCCTGATAATCCTGAAAGACAGAATCCTTCTGTATAGAAGTTGTTGCGGTGGCTAAAGCACTGGTTACGGCTTTGAGGTTCTTGTTGACTGTTGCCGAATCGCGAGCAGCCGGCGATACCTGAAACATCACATAATGGACTTCTCGGGAAGCCTTCTGCTGAAAATCAGCTTTGTGGTCATCGTAGTACTTCTTCGCTTCAGCATCTGTGACGTTGGCAAGCGAATCAGCTACAGAAGTAAAATCGAGTGATGCAAAGATGCCAGTTGCTTTTGCCTTCTGCTCATCGAAAGCAGCACGTGCTTCGAGAGGAGAGGGGATGGCACCTGATGCCACAACGCTTTGCACTGCATCGCGAATCCGCTGAAGTCTGATACCATTTTCCAGACGCTTGATCTCGCCAAGAGTCTTATCAATCTCTTTCGGCTTCATGTGCATTCTGGTCGAAAGAAAACTGCGAGCATTGCCCATGAAGGAGAAGTATTCTTCCTGATGGAAGACCCCTGAGCTATCAGTAAATGGCTGCTTAAGGGCTGGCGGTGGATCATAGAGCATTGCTTCACGTAGCTCGTCATCGCTGACAACAATACCCAGTTGCTCGGCTTTCTGTCGTATCAGCTCCTCATCAATCATCTGCTGCCAGACTTGATCGCGAATCTGCTGATCATTAATCTCTCCCGTAGGATTGTTCTGCCGTTGATACTCCTCGACTTCCTTGACACGTGCATCGAAGTCTGCAAGGCTGATCTCCTGACCGTTGACTTTGGCTATTGCTGTCTGACTTGTGTGGACTGTACCTTTACCTCGACTGGCGTTACCCCACTCGAAAATGATAAGTGCCACAAACATTACGATCAGAAAGATGATCACTACCGGCATTCTCTGCCGGAGCTGCGTCATAATCCCCATAGGTTAAAGAGCGATGGAAGCTGTATTTTGAAGAGTACAAATAAGAATGAACGGCAAATATAACCCGACCTGCTCGATTTGCAACCCGCATTGACGTCCCTTATGGTAACACATTCCTACTACGCGCATTGAGCAAGCGTATTCAACATATCCTGCTTCTCTGGGGCCTGTTGCTCTGGGGGATACCTCTCTTTGCTCAGCCAGTGAAGGTTGATCTCCCACCACCTGTGCCCGATTACTCACCACGTATCGGATTGGTGCTGAGCGGTGGCGGGGCGCGCGGCTTTGCTCAGATCGGCGTGCTGAAAGTTCTTGAGGAAGCACATCTTCCTATCTATGCAATCGTTGGAACCAGCATCGGAGGGATGGTCGGCGGATTGTATGCAAGCGGATATAATGCTGCCGAACTCGACTCCATCGCTCGTCATACTCCCTGGCAGGAGTTACTCGGCATAGGCGAAGAGGCACAGCGGTCAGAACTTTTTATCGATCAGAAAGTAGAAAATGATCGAAGCCTCCTCACGCTCCGTCTCGATGGGCTTACACCATTAGTCCCCGAGGCAGTTTCAACTGGTTCACGCATGACACAGTTTATTGAAGGGCTTGTCTGGGGGAGTGTCTATCACGGAGGGAGCTCGTTCGATAGTCTGAAGTACCGCTTTCGTGCTATTGCGACCGATCTTGTGCATGGGAGAAGTAAGAGCCTTGATAGTGGCAACCTTGCTCTTGCAATGCGTGCAAGTGCAACAGTTCCGCTTCGATTCTCTCCTGTTGCTCTCGATTCGATGTTGCTGGTAGATGGCGGTCTCCTTGAGAATATTCCTGTTGACGCAGCAAAACGTCTGGGTTGCAATCACATTATTGTTATCAATACAACTTCTCCATTGCAGGAAGTCTCGCAGCTTAAGACGCCTTGGAACGTAGCCGATCAGGTTGTGTCGCTGATGATGCGTCAGCGAAGTGAAGTGGCGCTTGAACATGCCAGCGTTGTTATCACACCTAACTTGGAAGGCTTTAGTGGCAGCGACTTTACAACGATTGGCGCTGCTATTGATTCAGGTGAAGCTGCCGCACGACGTGATCTCGCAAAAATCTTTGCTGCCTGTGGCATCGCAGTACCTATAGCTTCACCACGACTTGAAACTCATGACACATCTCTGATTGCATCAATCGCTGGAGGAGTCCCAAATCCTGGTTCTGCGATTATTGATAGTGTGGTGTTCAATAATCTTCATTTAACAACAGAGGCAATACACCATACAGCGCAGCAAATTCTGGTTGGAAGAACATGGACTAGCGACTCTGTACGAGCAATTAAGGAGTCGATTGTCCGGGAAGCTCGGAAAGCTGGCGTCTCATTCTTTCGTGTCGATTCGATGCGTTATTATCCTGACACTCATATCCTTGATGTCGTAGTTGATGAAGGAGTAATCAAGAGCATCAGATATGAAGGGCTGAACAATTGCAGTCAGTTTGTAGTGGAGCGGGAATTGGGTTTCAGTGTCGGTGATCTCTTTGTTGCCGACGTTGTCAGTAAGGCTGCAAATCGTATCAACCGTACCGGATACTTCCGGCAGGCAACGATTGATGCACATCATCTACCGGAAGGTGGACTCGAGGTTGTCGTCCATCTAGAAGAATTGAGCACCGCACTGTTGCGACTATCAGCGAGCGTTGATAATGAGCATTACACACAGCTTGCCCTGGAAGTAGCTCAGGAGAATTTGTTCGGACAGGGAACCCATCTGAGCGGAAGAATCTCCGGCGGTATTCGTGATCGAGCGTTTGCATTGAATCTTCGTTCAAACCGAATCTATGGGACGTACTGGACGTTCGGGTTTACCGGCTACGGCTCGGTGCATAACATCAATCGCTTTGTTGATTTCACCGATCGTGAGAATGGTGAGATCCATCGGAATGCAATCGGAGAATATCAGGAGATGCGGGTAGGAGGTAAGGCACATTTTGGAAGACAGATCGAGCGCTTCGGGCAACTCTCTATCGAAGGGCGATACGAGCGGCAGGGTGCCAAGGATATCAGCATCGCTGCAACCGATGCTCGCTGGCGCGATCTATCGACGGTAAAGTTCGGGCTTCGCTTTGATACTCAGGATAGAGTTCCGTATGTCAGAAATGGAACCCTCGTCGATCTCTCTTATGAAACATCACAGTCATTGTTTGGTGCCGATGAGTCGTTCGTAAAGCTCGACATGAAAGGTGATCTCTATGCATCGCTTGGCCGTGGGCACATGCTCCATCCACGGGTTCATCTGGGATTTGGTGATGCAACGCTGCCTGTCATGGAGCAATTCTCACTCGGTGGCCAGCAGAGCATGTTCGGTCTGAGAGAGGATGAACAACGTGGTAGGCAGTTGTTTTTATCAAGCCTTGAGTACCGTTATCTGCTCCCTGTCCAAATCTATTTCGATACCTACCTCAGTCTGCGATATGATCTTGGTGGCACCTGGCAGACCCCCTCGCAGATCAGGATCAAGGACCTGGAGCATGGGCTTGGCTTTGGTGTTGGTCTGGATACGCCGCTGGGTCCTGCAGATTTCTCCCTTGGTCGGAGCTTCAGTTTCAACAAAGCCAATACCAGCCATCTGATAAACTATGGCCCCTGGGTTGCATACTTCTCGTTTGGCTATCGCTTCGATTAAGCGGTGTTCAATATTATCGCTTCAGGCTGAAACTGAATATGCTTCCGGTTCCGGGTGTTGAATCAACCTGTACTGAAGAGCCGTGAGCTTCAACAATGTGCTTCACAATTGCCAGCCCCAGCCCGCTTCCACCTACTGCCCGCGAACGATCTTTATTGACCCGATAGAAGCGTTCAAAGATACGTGCAATGTCTCCTTCAGGGATGCCAATGCCTGTATCTCGAACGCGGACAATCGCGTCATCTTCGTGCGGCTCGATTTCAACGGCAACTTTACCTTCGCGGCGATTGTATTTGATCGCGTTTTCGATCAGGTTCACCAGCACTTGCTTCAATCGTTCACGGTCGCCAAGCAGCGACAGCGTAGTGGCTACATTTGATGGGGGAGTGAAACTGAGTTGAACGCCAGCAATCTCGGCTGTGGGTCGTAATTCCTCCACGATCTGATGGAGATATTCAATGGCATTGAAGTAGCGAAAACTCATCTTCATCTCACCCGATTCAATGCGGGAGATCTCGATCAGGTCTGTGAGAAGGGTGTGAAGTCGGAGAACATTCTGATGAGCCTTTGCAAGAAACTCATCACGGACTGAACGGTCATCGACGGCACCATCAATCAGTGTCTCCAGATAACCCTGCACCGAGAAGATCGGCGTGCGAAGCTCGTGCGAGACGTTGCCAAGAAATTCGCTGCGAACACGTTCAAGGCGCTTCATCTCTGCTATATCCGATTTGGCTCGAACAGCCATTGCATTGATTGCATCGGCAAGTTCGCGTAGTTCCACTGGTGGAGTTTCAACAGGCTCGATCTTCCGCTCACGGTCTCCGCGCGACATCTCGCGTGCCGATGCAGTCATTGTGCCGATGATGGATGTGATTCGGGCAGCAAATCTGAATGCAAGGTAAATGCCGACGCCTCCGATAGCCACGCTGGAGAGTGTAATGAACCAGACGAGAGGTGCTGGCAGAGTATCACCAATGAAATAGTGGTGAAACAGTATCAAGATGGAAGGAAGGAGTGCCAGTGCACATAACAGCAATGCTGCTGCACGTTGAATACGTTGGCGAATTGAACCGCTCATACCGACAGCAATCTTGAGTGGACGAACAGGCTGAACGTCAGCCGCGTGTCGGGCTGCAATGGGGTGTATCTGCATGAATGCGGTGTCTAATCTCGAAAACGATATCCAACTCCCTTTACTGTTTCGATCAACTCTCCATCACCTCCCAACTTCTCACGAATTTTCGAGATATGTACATCGACAGTTCTATCGACAACATAAACATTCTCGCCCCAGATTCTATTCAACAGGACCTCACGTGAAAATACTTTTCCCCGATTCGATGCAAGAAAGGCAAGGAGCTCGAACTCTTTCTTTGGAAAAAATGTTTCTCGTCCCTCGACACGTACTGTGTAGTTCTGGCGATTGATCTCCAACTCACCTACTGAGAGCATTTCAGGCATCACAATCGTTTCGGTCTTCACTGTCTCGGTACTGCGCCTAAGAACCGACTTGACTCTTGCAACCAGCACACGTGGAGAGATTGGCTTTTGGATATAGTCATCTGCCCCAAGTTCAAGTCCTAAGATGTGATCCAGTTCGCCAGTACGGGCAGTGAGAAAGATGATAGGTGTTGCCGCATGAAGAGTTGTGGAACGGAGTTTCCGGCAGACCTCGAAGCCATCGACTTCCGGCATCATCACGTCAAGGAGGATCAGATCGAGTGGACCGGTCTCGGCAATCTTCAATGCCTGTGCTCCATCGGAGGCTGTCTTAACGATATAGCCTTCCTTCTCAAGGTTATATCGAAGAAGTTGAAGAATGTCGGCTTCGTCATCAACCACAAAAATTGTCTTTGGCATAAGCGAACTATTCGTTGAACATGAGATGGACATTGGAGTACAGAGTGTTATCTCGAAATTATCCCCAACATCACCCGATGCAAATTAACTACGTAGCCTTGCCTGAAGTTGCTGACTACAGAATGAAGCAGATCATGTTTTGGTAACATCGTTACGGCAGGGTAAGCACTCACAGCCGCTACAAAGTTTTGCTGAGGGATAAAAGAGTTGGGGATGTAGGGAGGTGATGGCTATGTTTGCCAATCTCAGAACGGCATGTTCTGCACTGAGCGCCTGATGTCGCCATTGTTGACGAACCGGCGCTCTTTTGCTAACTCAGACCCAGCTCGCTGCATCGCAAATACTGGTCTTAACGTGATGGAACCGACCAACAAGCCCCGGCAATCGACGATGCAGCAACTGGCTCCGTATATGGGGATGGGCTTTCAGCTTGCGGCTGCCATGACAGCGTTTGGTGCCATCGGCTGGTGGCTTGATGGGAGGCTTGGTACAGGGCCGTGGCTGCTGGTGGTGGGATTACTTTTGGGTGCGACAGGAGGAATGATTGCAATCATTCGAACCTCGCTGAAGAAAGACACTGATGCCTGAGCACACAGCATTGATCATAACCGAATGCGTTTTCAGTTCTTCAAAACCATGCTGCCGATGTCGTTGCTGATTGCACTGGCAATCGCTTATCCATTGTATGCGTGGTGTACAGTCGACATTCGGAGTGCCATCATTGCCTCAGCCATCATTGCTTTTACGAATGCGGCGCTGGCAGGTCTGGCGTTGGAATATGCATTCAATAAGAGCAACAAGATCTTTATGATTGCTGTCTTTGGAGGGATGGGGATTCGCATGGCATTGATTCTGGTGGCACTTACCATACTGCTTCTTAATGGTTTTCATGCACTCTCGCTTGCACTCTCGCTGATGGGATTCTATCTGCTCTTCATGATATACGAGATTATCTATATCACCCGTGAACTCTCACGTCGAAAGAGCTATGTGCCAAAGCCCAAACGTGCAATGCAGACCCCAACTTCATTCCGTTCACGTTCTCTTAGCCCTCGAGGAAACTGATGTACGATCCGAACGCATCTCCGTTGTTAGCGCAGGAGATTCCCCATACAGGTGATTCAGGAAAGAAGGATGAACATCCCGATCAGAATCTTCCCGCAACCAGTGAACATGGGAAGAAGGAGGAGGGAACCGGAGCCATATTCAAAGAGTTGCTTGGTGAACTCGGTGACCACCGCGAGATCACCATTGGCTCGATGACCCTTGTCCGCCTGCCGGTGATTCTGATTGATAAGGGATTCCATTTCTATTCGAATGTGGAGGCGATGGACGAGGCGGGGGAATATCATTTCAACCATACAACGCATCATATAGAACGAGCGAGCGATGGTAAGCCGCCAGCGCTCGATATGTCGGTGACAAGCCTGATTGCATTCCAGTGGGTGGCAATGATTATCCTGGCTGCGATCCTGATTCCAATGGGACGCCGATATGCCAAGCGTGGTGTTCAGGCTCCACGTGGGTTCTTCAATGCGATGGAATCTGTGGTGCTCTATGTTCGCGATCAAATTGTTCTGCCGAACACAGGTGATGATGGAAAGAAACTGCTGCCGATCTTTCTCACAATCTTCCTCTTCATCCTGACGATGAACCTTGTGGGGCTTGTGCCGGGTGGGCATTCAGCCACAGGAAACCTGAACGTCACTGCTGGTCTTGCAATCATCGCCTTCGTCCTGATTCAGCTATCGGCGATCTTCAAGAATGGACTGGTAGCCTGGTTAAAGCATCTGACCGGCGGTGTACCAATGTGGCTCTGGCCGATCATGGTTCCTGTCGAAGTACTCGGACTCTTCACAAAGCCGTTCGCACTCTGCGTGCGTCTCTTCGCGAACATGACTGCAGGACATGTGATTTTGATCTCGTTGATCGGGCTCTCATTTGTCACCGCAGTGTTTATCCCGGTGACCATTGGCTTCTCCCTCTTCATCAACATTCTGGAATTGCTGGTTGCCTTTATTCAGGCATACATCTTCACAATGCTCACCGCAGTGTTCACAGGAATCGGCATGGCTTCGCACGATCATGAGCATGACCACGCGCATGGCGGCACTGAACATGCAGCAGCACATTGAGAGAATTTGAGAACCATGTTCCTTGCAATTTGATTCCTAATTCCTAATTCGTAATTCCAGATTCTTGACTAGTTTCGCAATTCTTAATTGAAAATTTCTCATAACACTATCTCTTACTCACTTGGAGGACTTTGAATGAACCCGCAGGTATTCGCATATCTTGCTGCTGGTATTGGTGCTGCTGTCACTGTGTTCGGTGCAGCTAATGGTATTGGTCGTCTTGCCGCTGCCGCGCTTGAAGCAACGGGCCGTCAGCCTGAGGCAATTGGTGATGTGCGTACAACGATGATCATCGCCGCAGCACTTATCGAAGGTATCGCTCTGTTCGCAGAGGTTATCTGTATTCTTCTCGCGACGAAGTAATTCAATTTCAGATTCGATGTGTCGGCGATGACCGAACATTTTCGACAATCAAGAGCGCGCTATGAATTTTCTTGATATCCAGTCCGGCCCAATTCTCTGGACGATTCTCAACTTTGTGATTCTCCTTGTCTTGCTTCGTGCGGTGGCATGGAAGCCTATCCTCAAGGCGTTGGAAACACGCGAGAGCACTATCAATGATGCGCTCAACCGTGCAGAGACGGCCAAGAAGGACGCCGAGCGGATTCTCGCCGAGAACCAGGAGGCACTGCATAGGGCAGAAGAAGAGTCGCAGAAAGTGCTTCGAGAGAGCCGCGAATATGCAGAGCGGATGCAGAGCGAAGCGCAGCATCGTGCACAGGAAGAGAGCCGACGACTTCTCGATCAGGCACAGCAGGAGATTGAGCGGAGCAAACAGCAGGCTCTTGTGGAATTACGCGGTGAAGTAGCAAACCTCGCTGTTGGAGCCGCAGAGAAAATTCTGGGCGAGTCGCTCGACAGTGATAAGCAGAAGACCCTGGTTGATTCCTACCTCAGTCAGGCAGTACAGACACCGAATTAGTACATATCCATGAGTTCTTCACGAGTAGCAGGTCGATACGCACAGGCACTTATCGAGATGGCGCATGAGGAGAATGCGTTCGACTCTGTTGTAGATGATATTGAGACAATTGGATCTGCTATCAAGGGTTCCTCCGATCTCCGAAATCTTCTGGCATCCCCAATCATCGATGTACGGAAGAAGGAGCATCTGCTGCGGGAAATTTTCGGTGGGAAGATCGGTACCATCGTCGATCGATTTGTGAGCCTGCTGACATTGAAGGGACGTGCTTCTCAACTTCAGGGAATCGTAGAGGCATTCCATCATCTGCTTGATGAAAAACGGAATGTGATGCCTGCAACAATTACGACGGCTGTAGAGATGGCTGACGAGCAGAAGCAGCGAGTCGAGGAGCAGATAGCACAACTTACGGGGCATTCAGTCCGTGCAGAGTATGTGGTTGATCCCGCCATCATTGGTGGCTTTCGTGCACGCTTCAAGGATCAGATGATTGATGCAACCGTTCGGCATCAGCTTGATCGACTGCATGAGACCCTTATGACAGGTGGTCCGTCACCGAACTGAGAGAATATCGAAACAGATAATACGAACCGTCCTTAATAAATACGCATACAGCTATAGCTATGGTTGAAGTTCGTCCAGATGAAGTTACCGCGATCCTGCGCAAGCAATTGACCGGCTTTTCCAGTGAAGTGGATGTCTATGATGTCGGCACAGTCCTTCAGGTAGGCGACGGTGTTGCGCGCGTTTATGGCCTGTCGAACGCACTATCCTCAGAACTGCTTGAGTTCCCTAACGGTGTCTATGGAATGGCGTTGAACCTGGAAGAGGACAACGTCGGTGTCGTGCTCTTTGGCGATGACAAACTCATTAAGGAGGGGGATACCGTAAAGCGTACAGGAAAGGTTGCCTCTGTTCCCGTAGGAGAAGCACTTCTTGGACGTGTGGTCAATCCGCTTGGAATTCCACTCGATGGCCGTGGTCCTATAAATGCGACGCAGACCCTTCCAATTGAGCGCAAGGCAACTGGCGTTATCACCCGCTATCCTGTCAGCCAGCCGTTGCAGACAGGCATCAAGGCGATTGATGCGATGATTCCAATTGGTCGTGGACAGCGAGAGCTTATCATCGGTGACCGCCAGACGGGAAAGACCGCAGTTGCTGTCGATGCAATCATCAATCAGAAATATACTCATACGCCTGAGGCGGCTGCACGCGGCATCGAGCCTGTCTATTGCGTATATGTGAGTATTGGACAGAAGGCTTCGACAGTAGCCAATGTGGTGGCCACGCTGAAAGAGCATGGAGCGATGGATTATACCACAGTTGTTGTGGCAGGTGCAAGCGATCCAGCCCCACTTCAGTTTATCGCACCGTATTCAGGCGCTTCCATTGGTGAATACTTCCGCGACAGCGGTCGCCATGCGCTTGCAGTGTACGATGACCTGACCAAGCAGGCGGCTGCATATCGTCAGGTGTCGCTGCTTCTGCGCCGTCCACCGGGACGTGAGGCTTATCCAGGTGATGTCTTCTATCTGCACTCACGCCTTCTGGAGCGTGCTGCGAAACTGGACAAGGAATGGGGTGGTGGTTCGCTGACAGCGCTTCCAGTGATCGAGACGCAGGAGAGCGATCCTTCGGCGTATATCCCAACGAACGTGATCTCCATTACTGATGGTCAGATCTATCTGATGCCAGGTCTCTTTAACGCGGGCGTGCGCCCTGCAATCAACGTTGGTATATCGGTTTCGCGTGTGGGTGGTAATGCACAGATCAAGGCGATGAAGAAGGTCGCTGGCACGTTGAAGCTTGACCTTGCACAGTATCGCGAACTTGAAGCCTTTGCAAAGTTTGGCTCCGATCTCGATAAGTCCACACAGCAGCTTCTCCGCAGAGGCTCACGACTTGTTGAGCTTCTGAAGCAGGGACAGTATCAGCCGGTGCCGGTAGAGGAGCAGGTTGCCGTGATGTGGGTTGGTACCAATGGTTATCTCGATACTATCGCGGTTGAGGATGTTCGCCGATTCGAGAAGGAGTACTTGGACTACCTGAAGGCACGCTATCCAGAATTGCTTCCCTCTATTGCAGATAAGAAGGAACTGAGTTCAGAGATCGTTGATACGCTCAAGCAGGCTGTTGAGGAGTTCTCACGGACCTTCAGTGGAAGCGGAGTAGCAGCATAAGTTCAAGCGACACGGGAAAACTTCTAACGCTTCATGGCAAAGTACCGCGAGATACGAGGACGCATTCAGGGCGTCGATAACACGGCGAAGATTACGCAGGCAATGAAAATGGTTGCTGCTGCTAAGCTCCGTCGTGCTCAGGATAGCATTATCGCTGCGCGACCGTATGGAGCAAAGTTGCGAGAGCTTCTCGGCTTCCTCGCATCCAACATGGAAGTTGCCATTAGCCCGCTTCTTGAAGAGCGTGAGGTAATGCGTGTCTGTCTGATAGTTGTCGCTGCCGATCGTGGTCTCTGCGGCGCATTCAATAGCAACCTGTTGAAAGCCGCACAGTATCTGATCAACACGAAGTATGCTGACCTGAATAAAGCTGGCAATCTTGATCTGATCTGTGTAGGGAAACGATCGGTGGATTACTTCACACGACGCGGTTATAATGTGATCAGCTCGTATGCAGGTATCTTCAACAACCTGGACTTCAGTGTTGCTCAATCAATCGTGCATCAGGCTCAGACTGGATTTCTGGATCGACAGTTCGATAAGGTTGATGTGATCTATAACGAGTTCAAGTCGGTGGTAAAGCAGAATGTGAATGTGGAGCAGATCCTCCCGATTCCGAGACTCAAGGTTGAGGAGGATACCGAGCCGCTCGATTATATCTTTGAACCATCCAGTGGTTTTATCCTGAATGCGCTGCTTCCAACGCATCTGAACACACAGATGTGGAATGTGCTTCTGGAATCCAATGCTGCCGAGCAGGGAGCGCGGATGACCGCGATGGAGAACGCAACGCGCAACGCGAAAGACCTCGTCAGGAGTCTGAAACTCCGCTACAATCAGGCGCGTCAGGGAGCGATCACTACGGAAATCCTGGAGATTGTCTCTGGCGCAGAAGCACTGAAAAATCAGTGATCGTGCTGGTGTGATTGTTGAAGCGGGGAATCTTCCACGGTGAGGGTTCCCCGTTTTGCTTTCCGGTGGAATTGTATTGAATGTGGTGTTCACCTTGTGAGCAGTGGTGCCAATTATTGCTTTGCGGAATAAGATTCAACAGGTCATTCTATGAGCGAGCAGTCAACTGAGTTCTTTACGACGGGAGAAGAATCTCCACCTAAGCAGAGCTTCTTTCGCTCTCCACTCTTCCCGATTTTCCTTGTAGTGCTGGTCGATGTCTTTGGAATGACGCTAATCATACCATTGCTTCCGGCCTACGCCAAGTCATTTGGTGCTGCCGACATCACCATTGGATTTCTTACTGCCTCATTTGCAGTCTGTCAGTTGATTGCAGGCCCAATACTTGGAAGAATTTCGGATAGAGTGGGTCGGCGTCCAACCCTGATTGCGAGCCAGCTTGGTACGCTTGCGGGTTTTCTGATTCTGGGGTTCGCCAATACTCTCTGGCTTCTCTTTATCTCAAGGATTATTGACGGTCTTACAGCAGGTAATCTGAGCATCGCCCAGGCATACATCAGTGATGTCACAAAACCATCGGAACGGACAAAGGCATTCGGACTGATCGGTATTGCATTCGGAAGTGGATTCCTGATCGGCCCTGCTATCAGTGGTTTTCTCTCACGATACGGTTATCACGTTCCTGCGCTTGCCGCTGCTGCACTTTCGCTGACATCAGTGCTCTGTACAACATTCCTGTTGCCTGAGGTGCAACGTCAACATCCTCTTCCTGCGGGAGGTCTGCCTGGTCGGATGGAGCAGTTCAAGAGCTTCTTCAGTCGTCCAGAGCCACGGCTACGCCTTCTGGAATTCTTTCTCTTCACCCTCTCGTTCGCTATGATTGTTGGAGGAGGACTTGCACTCTTCTTCTATCATCAGTTCAAATGGGGACCAGAGGAGACAGGGTACATCTTTGCGTTCTCAGGTCTTGTTGGTGGGCTGGTGCAGGGTGGAGTGCTTGGACGTCTTGTCAATCGTCTCGGAGAAGAACGCCTTGCACTGATCGGCTTTATTGCAATGGCCCTCGGCTATGCGTTTCTGGGGCTTTCAAGCACAGTGATTATGCTGCTTGTGATCATCCTCTTCTCAGGATTTGGATCGGCGGTTGTGCGCCCAAGCCTCACAACGTTGCTTACCAAAAGTGTGGGACCGCATGAGCAGGGAGCAATTCTTGGTGTGAGCCAATCGATCTCCAGCGTTGCAATGATTATCGGCCCTGTGGTGGCAACATGGATGATACAGCATGAACTGTACTTCGCTTATGGTATAGTCGCTGCATCGGTTGCCGTACTTGGCGCGATGTTGGTAATGGCACGATCTACTCCACACATTGATGCAGTAGGTGAGCACCTTTAACTTCTTTGAGAGAGCATTGTTGGGAGATCAATCTCAATGTAGGGGAGAGGAATGGTGGCATTCGTTTCATCTGGAGAGATGCCTGCGAGCGCACAGTTGAGAAGTTCAGCGCTTTCAATCAGGCGTGGGCCGGGCCGACTGAAATAATGATTGCCATCGAAGAGGATAAGTCGCAACGACGGCTTATCCTGTAGCAGTCGTTGCAAATCAGCAGAGATCTGTAGATCCTGAAGCCCCCGCTCGACGCTGAATCCGCAGCAGGAGATGGTAATTGCCTCGAAAGACGCTCTCCGAATCTGATCCCACGAAAGCTCACGCGAATGTGCGCCGGGATTGGAAAGTATGGGCACCGCGCCGGCAGCGGTAATCAGTTCATGCATCCAGTGACCTGCTGAGAAGGGAGGAAGCAGCCATTCAAGAAAAAGTATCTGTGGTGACCATTGAAGCTTTGGGATATCTCCCTGTTTCTCCGTAAGTCGGTCAATCAGTGCGATGCCGTTCTCACGGCAGCCAAGTAGTTCAGCGACTGTTTGGATGCTCTCAAAAACTTCCTGCAGATTGTGTGGCTCCAGATTGACGACTTCCGGTGGTTCGGAAAGCGACTGCATAGCAGAGCGAACGGTATCAAATCCGACTGCGCAGACAGTACAGAGCTGCTGTGTAAGAACGACCTCAGGTTGCAATGTTCGCACAAGCTCCATGTCGAGCGCATAAAGCGAGCCAGTATCATCCAGTTGTTCTCGAACGAGTTGATCGATCGTTTTGCTGTCGAGAGCAGGAGTGATTGTTGCTGAAGTGACTCTTGGCTTGGTACATGCTTCAAGTGGAAAGTCACATTCATGGGTCACGCCAACAAGTGAATCCTGAGCACCAAGCGCATAGATGATTTCAGTTGCACTTGGAAGCAACGAGAGAATACGTTTCATTGTAGATTCGCGTTTTATTGAACAATATACAGTATGGATATGACGATCACAGAACGGATCAGTGAAGATCTGAAGAATGCCATGAAAGCCGGTGAAAAGCTGCGCGTTGAGACGCTTCGGATGATGCGTGCAGCGATGCTGGAGCTTGAGAAGAGCGGCAATACAGTGACCGAGGAAGGAGAGATGAAGGCATTGCAGAATCAGGCGAAACGACGCAAGGATGCCGCCGAACAGTATCGCAATGCCGACAGACCCGATCTTGCCGAGAAAGAGGAGGCCGAACTCGACATCATTCAGGAATATCTCCCGAAGCAGTTGGATGAGGATGAAGTGCGCTCAGAAGTTCGGTCGATCATTTCGGATACCGGTGCATCGGGACCGGGAGATTTCAAACTTGTGATGCCCAAGGCGATGAACGCATTACGCGGACGGGCCGATGGTGGAATGATTCGAAGCATTGTTGAACAGGAATTGCAAGCGAAAGGCAGCGCAGGATGACACGCGACGAACTACTACAATCAAGTCTGGATCAGCTTGAATTTCATCGGATACTTCAACATATCGCTGGCTTCGCAGCCTCGTCGCTTGGAGTGGAGGATTTAAGCGAGGCCGGGCCAATGACCGAAGAAGAAGAGATTCGCGATCAGCTCCGAATGGTGGGGGAATTACGGGTGATGCTTCAACGCGATCAGCCTCCGCCGCTCGATGGTATCTACGATATACGTGAGGCCCTATCGGTCGCACGAATACCCGGCGCATATCTGAGTGGCGAGAACCTGCTTCACTGTGCCAGCACCATTGCATCACAGCGGAAGATCAGGGAGTATTTCGCCAATCGACGAGATCAATGTCCGTTGCTGAGCGAACTGACTGCTGATACCCATACCAATCGCATCCTCGAAAAGCATATCACGGAAGCTATCGACGACGCGGGTAATGTGCGCGATAATGCCAGCCGTGAACTGCAACGCATTCGCCGTGACATCATCGATAAGTCGGCGGCATTGCGCGGTCGATTGCAACGCATTCTGCGAAAGGTTTCCGATGAGGAACTGGTGACCGATGAGTACGTGACGCTTCGGGAAGGTCGGTTGGTTCTCCCCGTCAAGGTCGAATCCAAACGAAAGATTCCAGGAATTATTCATGGCGAGTCACAGAGTGGCGGGACGGTGTTTCTAGAGCCAGCAGAGATCTTCGACATGAACAACGAGATTGCTGAGCTGACATTTGCCGAGCGTCGTGAAATTGAGCGGATTCTCCGCACTCTTACTGAGGAGCTTGGGAGTGAGTCTCAACAGTTCCAGCATGGAATGACGATCCTTCAGACGGTGGATTCCTTATATGCTCGTGCACGGTATGCAGAAAAGTATAACTGTGTTGAGCCAACAGTTTCCGATGAAGAAGTGATCCTGCTGCGGGATGCCTACCATCCGTTGCTGCTGACACGCCTAGATGCTGTGGTGCCCATGTCAATCGAACTGGATAGTGCGACCCGATGCGTGGTGATCTCAGGACCAAACGCTGGAGGCAAAACAGTCGCGATGAAGACATTGGGACTGATAACGATGATGGCGCTCAGTGGAATTCATACTCCCGCAGGTGTCTGCACTGTTCATCCATGCAGCATGTTCAGTGACATTGGCGATCAGCAGTCACTGGAGAATGACCTTTCCACGTTCAGTTCTCATATGTCGCGAATCGGAGAGATTATCCGCCACGTGAGCATCGGCGACATCATTCTGCTGGATGAAATAGGAACAGGCACCGATCCTGATGAGGGTGGCGCAATTGCTGCCTCGATTCTACAACATCTGCTGAATCGTCGTGCATTTATCCTCGCAACGACGCATCACAGCTTCCTGAAAATCTTTGCGTACGAAACTGAGGGTGTTGTGAATGCCGGGATGGAATTCGACACCAGTACTATTACGCCAACCTACAACTTTATCGTTGGAATGCCCGGCAATAGTTATGCGTTCGAGTTGATCGAGCGGCTTGGTTTTGATGGAAAGATTCTTGACGATGCGCGTGCTCGGCTTGGCGAAGAACGCAACAAGATGACGGAGATCATAGGACAACTGGAGGAGGACCTTGCTGAGAGCAGGCGTGTTCGTGATGAGCACCGCAAGCTGCGTGATGAGGCTGAGGCGATTAAAGGGAAGTATGAAGCAGAATCCCGCGAATTCAACGAACGGAAGCAGACTATCGTAAGCGAAGCTCGAGCAGAAGCACGCGAGACGCTTGCAAAGGCAAATAGCCTTATCGAGAATGCCATCCGTGAGATCCGTTCTGGTGCAAGTAACGATCAGGTAAAGGAGTTGCGCCGAACAATTGAAGATGCACGCGAAGGTATGGCACCACTGCCGAAGAATGATGGCAAGGATGATCCCTGTTTCAAGCAGGGAGATACGGTCCGAATAAAGGGTGGTGCTCAAATCGGAGAATTGCAGTTCGATCCAGATGAGAAAGGAAATGTCGTGGTACAGTTCGGAGCAATCCGGATGCGTTCGCATATTGATGATCTTGAGTCAGTGACACGAAAGGAGATTCGTAAGGAATCGGCAGGACGGAATGCGGTGGTCAATGCTTCTGAAGCTGAAACCAGGATCGATCTTCGAGGAATGTATGCCGATGAGGCGACTGTGCGACTAGAGCAGGCAATCAGCGCTGCCATTGGAGCGAACATAGCACGATTGGAAATCATTCATGGGAAGGGTACCGGCGCGTTGCGCAAGCGAGTACACGATTTTCTTGCTGGACATCCAAGCGTTGCCTCGTATCGGCAGGGCGCATTGACCGAGGGTGGTGCAGGCGTCACGATGGTCGAGTTGAAATAATTATGATGGACACTACAAAACGATAACCTCAGGTGAAGCGATTACTCATAGCAAATCGGGGAGAGATAGCTCGACGTATCATACGCACTGCACGTCGTATGGGGATTGAAACGGTCGCGATCTACTCTGATGCTGATACTGCTTCACTTCATGTGAAAGAGGTCGATGTTGCAGTCCGCCTGGCTGGTGTGACTCCTCGCCAGACCTATCTGGATCTGGAAAAGGTGATGGATGCAGTGCGTTCATCAGGTGCTGACGCACTGCACCCAGGATATGGCTTCCTGAGCGAGAATCCTGAATTGGCGCGTCGATGCAGTCAGGAAGGAATTTTGTTCATTGGCCCATCGGCTGATGCCATCGAGCATCTTGGGAGCAAGACAAATGCACGTGCCCTGGCAATTGCAGCAGAAGTGCCGATAATGCCAGGAACGACTTCTGCAATTACATCACTTGATGAGGCACGGACAATCGCATCGCAGATAGGCTATCCAGTGTTGTTGAAAGCAGCAGCAGGTGGGGGTGGAAAGGGGATGCGGATAGTTGAATCGGAGGATAAGCTTGAGGAGTCGTTACGAATGGCTCAGGGGGAATCGTTGACAGCATTCAATAGCGATGAAGTCTTTCTTGAAAAGTATGTAGTCGGTCCTCGCCATATTGAGCTACAGGTAATAGCCGACAACCATGGTAACGTGGTCGTACTTGGTGAGAGAGAATGCTCCGTCCAGCGGAGACACCAGAAAGTGATAGAAGAGTCACCTTCAGTCGCGGTGGATAACGAGTTGCGCCAGAGGATGTTTGCAAGTGCCGAACGACTTGTGCGTGCCGCGGGTTATACAAATGCTGGCACCTTGGAATATCTTCTTGATGCCTCTGGGAATTTCTATTTTCTTGAAGTTAATACCCGTCTCCAAGTTGAGCATCCTGTTACGGAGATGGTCACCAATCTCGATCTGGTTGAACTTCAACTGCGAGTGGCCCGTGGAGAATCGCTTGAAATCACTACTGAGAGTATACAGCGTCGGGGACATGCAATCGAATGCCGTATCTGTGCTGAGGATGTCTATCAGAACTTCATGCCGAGCCTGGGCACCATACGTGAGATAGCTGAACCTGTCGGTGAGAACATACGAGTTGATTCCTCACTATTTGAAGGAATGCAGGTGACTCTGTACTACGATCCGATGGTGGCTAAATTGATTGTATGGGGAGAAACCCGCCAGGAAGCGATTGACCGCATGCAGTTTGCACTCAACAACTATCATATCTCAGGGATCAGCACGACGATTCCCTTCTGTCGATTTGTTCTTGGACATGATGCTTTCCGATCCGGTGACTACTCAACAAGCTTCGTGAACCTGCATTGGGCCTCAGAAGTCCACACGTTGCCAGTGGAACTGTTGACGCTTGCCGCGTCGGCAGCGATTCGTGGACATCAACGTATCGAAGAGCGGTGGGAAGCTTAGCCTTGATTCTACATCCAATAAACGTATCTGGGTAGTTCATGCCATCGAAACTACATCGCTGTCCGCAGTGCCATACAGTTGGAAAGGTCAACCGGTCGAAGCCGCGTGGAATTGGCGAGAAGCTAAGGATGCGCCTGATCCCGGTCTATCGTGTCTATCGTTGTCATAACTGCAACTGGCGAGGATGGCTGCTTCGGAGTTCTGCGTCACCAGCAACAACACGATTGATTGTCGGTGGATACATCCTCTTCATGCTCATTCTTCTCCTGGGAATCACACTGCTGATAATCAAGTACTGGCCAGTTGCAACGTATAAGTATTGATCCCTAATTCTGACTATGACGAATACACCTGATACACGCTCTACCACCGTTGAAGATGCCCTTGCTCTTGGATTGACCGAAGCTGAATTTCTGAAGGTCAAAGATCTTCTTGGTCGTGTCCCGAACTATACTGAACTGGGTGTGTATTCGGTGATGTGGAGCGAGCATTGTTCGTATAAGAATTCAATTGCGCAGTTGAAGACATTGCCACGAAGCGGAGGAAGACTTCTGGTTGAAGCGGGGTCAGAGAATGCTGGTCTCGTTGATGTAGGTGATGGATATGCAATTGCCTTCAAGATCGAAAGTCATAATCATCCAAGCGCAGTGGAGCCATATCAGGGCGCTGCAACTGGTGTTGGAGGAATCCTCCGCGACATCTTTACGATGGGTGCGCGACCGATCGCGGCACTTGATTCACTCCGATTCGGAAAACTTGATTCTGCTCGCACAAAGTTCCTCTTTGAGGGGGTTGTGCGTGGCATCGGTGATTACGGTAATTCATTTGGAGTGCCGACTGTAGGTGGTGAGGTCTTCTTTGAAGAATGCTATCAGGACAATCCGCTGGTGAATGCAATGGCAGTTGGCATTGTAAAAGCCGATAAGACTGTTTCGGCGACGTCGGGTCCTGCCGGCAATGCAGTGATGATCTTAGGCTCACGAACCGGACGTGATGGTATCCACGGAGCGTCGCTGCTGGCGTCGCGAGAGTTCGATGAGCAGACCGAGAATATGCGTCCGACCGTTCAGGTAGGAGATCCGTTTGGGGAGAAGCTTCTGCTGGAAGCGTCACTGGAATTGATTGCTGCTGGCGTCGTGGTGGGTATGCAGGATATGGGCGCAGCAGGAATTAGTTGTTCAACCTCGGAGATGAGCGCGAAGGGTGAAGCGGGAATGAAGATCGATCTTGATAAGGTTCCTTTGCGGGAAGATGGGATGTCCGCCTACGAGATCATGCTGAGCGAATCGCAGGAACGGATGCTTCTTGTTGTTGAGCACCACAATATAGCAGAGGCAGAACGTATCTGTGCTAAATGGGATGTCCCGATCACACAGATCGGTGAGACGACGGGTGATGGTATGATTGCTATTTCTCGCAACGGTGAGCAGGTCGCACATCTTCCGGCCGAAAGCCTTGTGCTTGGTGGGGGTGCTCCCGTTTATGAAAGAGAGTGGCGGGAAGCTTCCTACATCGCTGAATCACGCACTGCGGATATACGAGCGATGATAGGTGATCTTGGCGATCAGGAAGCATTTGAAAAACTTCTCTCCTCACCCAACATTGCCAGCAAGCGATGGGTGTTTGAGCAGTATGATTCTATGGTGCGCACAAATACTGTTCAATCTTTTTCTGCCGACAGCGCAGTGATTCGACTGAAGGAATTGCCGAACAGAGCAATTGCTGTCTCCACCGATTGCAACAGCCGTTATGTATATCTGAATCCGTATGTGGGTGGTATGATCGCGGTCGCAGAAGCCGCCCGCAATGTTGTCTGTAGTGGTGCCCAACCTGTTGCTATAACAAACTGCCTGAACTTTGGTAATCCCTATAATCCTGAAGTCTACTGGCAGTTCCGGGAAGCTATTCGCGGTATTGGCGATGCCTGTCGTGCGCTGGATACTCCTGTCACTGGTGGGAACGTATCGTTCCACAACGAGTCGCAGCAACGTGCTGTCTATCCAACACCAACAATCGGTATGCTGGGTATCATTGATGATCTATCGCACATTACGCCAGCAGGGTTCCAGTACGAAGGTGATATCATCGCGCTCCTTGGATTTGAAGGCTTCGAACTGGGAGGAAGTGAATTACTTGCCCTCTGTCATAATGAGGTAACTGGAGATGCTCCTGGACTGGATATTCAGAAGGAAGCAACATTGCAACGTTCATTGCTTGAGGCAATTCGTGCCGGGCTGATTCATTCTGCACATGACTGTTCCGAGGGAGGATTGGCAATTGCTCTGGCCGAGTCGGCAATCAACAGCAGGGATGGGCAACTTGGAGCAGATATATCATACGTTCGTGAGGATAATGTTTCAGCATTGTTCGGTGAATCTCAGTCGCGGATAGTGATAAGTTACGGCGAGGCAGATGCCAACGCCATACAGGAGATTGCGGATCGCAGTAATGTGCCTCTGGTGCGACTTGGATCGGTTGTAACCGACCGGTTCAGTATCAATAACTCGATCACCATGAATGTTACTGAACTGACAGAGCGATATTCCACTGTCATTGAACATGCAATGGAAGGGGTGATGAGCGAGGGATAGCAGAGGAGCTTGACGGTTATGTTCAGACTGCATCCGCGAGTTAATTGATCGAATCACGAACCTATGTTTACTACCCTCAGATCAAAGATACTTGCAGGGTTTGCTGCTGTGATTGCGATCAATGTAGTCTTTGGACTCTGGTCGATCTTTCAATTCTCGAGAGTTGGTAATACCGCCACAGATGTCATTGCAACGAACTACGATCTGATTTCCAACACTATCCAGCTTGGATCGATTATTGATATGCAGTACAGCCTTCTTCAGGAGATGCTGGGGAAGGGGAAACCTGAACAAACCACCATCCAGTTCGATCAGAAAACATCCGAATTCAAACTGCTGCTGTTGCGGGTCGCAAGCAATCGGATTGCAGCCGGAAAGCGTCCGGTGATTGATACGATAAGCGCAGGGTACGAGAGATTCCTGGCATCTGCATCAAGGTATCAGAAGTTGATTGAAACTGCTCGGCTTGATAGCGCTAGCGCACTGCTTGGTAATCGTGTTGAAGCAGATGTCAATGATCTGAAGCAGAATTGCTTTACCATCCTCAACCAGAATCGAGACGAGATTGCTGATGTACGTGCAACGCTGTCAGGTGAACTTCATCAGGCTCTCCTCTTTGTAGGTGCTGCAACGATTGTGGCATTGATACTTGGCGCAGTCGGAGGAGGCGTATACTCTCGTTGGGCACTGCAACCTGTCGCAAGGCTGACGCAGGCAGCAAAGAATCTGGCGGGTGGAAAGCTGAGTGAACGGGTTCTGATTACGACTGCCGATGAACTGGGTGATCTCTCGTACGAGTTCAATCGGATGATTGAGCGGCTGCGTCACTATGAAGCAATGAACATCGAACAGTTATTGCTGGAGAAGCGGAAGGTCGAGACGATTGTTCGTTCTATCGCCACGCCAATAATTGTTGTAGATGCTGAGATGCATCTTCTCCTTATCAACAGTGCTGCTCTTGCACTTTTCCGATTACCTCTTCAGGGGGTAGTCTATGATGGCGAAAGCGTTGAACAATTCATCAGGGATGATAATGTGCTTCAGTCACTACGATCTGCCCTGAATCACAATCATGATTCTCAGGTCAGAGAGCCTTATATCTACATGCTCCATGAAGAAGGGGTTGAGCGATTCTACAGCGTATCAGCGCTTCCGTTGGAAACATCATCAAGCGTCAGTGGTGCAGTTGCAGTGTTCAGCGACATCACGCACTTTAAGGAACTTGATCGACTGAAGTCCGATTTCCTGGCAAAGGTATCGCATGAATTCAGGACCCCGGTATCATCAATTATGATGAGCCTTGACATTCTTCGTGAAGGAATCGTGGGGACCATTAATGATGAGCAACTCGATCTGCTCAACAGCAGCAAGGATGACTGCAAGCGCCTCTCTAAGCTGATTACAGAACTGCTGGAACTTGCACGCATTGAATCCAAGGAAACGCATCGAGTCCCACAACTGATCGACTTTGCACGATTTATTGAATCACTTGTAAAACCACATCTGATGCCTGCCAGAGAGAAGGGCATTGCGTTGAACCTGGAGGTAGCAAACGATATTCCTCAACTCTGGTGCGATCCAGAAGAGTTGCGATGGGTGTTCAATAATCTGTTCAGCAATGCATTACGACACACACATGAAGGTGATTCAATCACGTTGCGGGCAAAGCTGGAGAGAGACAATTTGGAAGTGAGCATCGAAGATAGCGGCGATGGCATCCCTGCTGATAGTGTCGGTAAGATTTTTGAAAAGTTCCATCAGGTTGGATTGACCTCTGTTTCAACGCCCGGCAGTGTTGGACTGGGTCTGGCAATTGCCCGTGAAGTTGTGGAACGTTATGGTGGCACCATTGGCGTTACAAGTGAACTGCATAAAGGCTCATGTTTTACGGTGCTGATTCCAATGGCGAGCCTCACGCTCACTACGGAACAGGTGAACGATCAATCATAATACCTAGAATATGAAGGTGATAGTCGTCGATGATGAACCCAATGTCCTCAAGACTCTCTCGATCAGCCTGAGATCGATGGGGCTGGATGTCGTTCCCTGTAAAGGTCCGCTTGAGGCGCTCGACACTATTCGTACCGGTGAGGTGTTCGATCTGGCCTTCCTCGATCTGAAGATGTATCCAATCGATGGTATCGAATTGATGAGGCAGATCAGTGAGATAAATCCTGACATCACAACGGTGATAATTACTGCGCATGGGACCGTAGGCACCGCAGTTGAGGCAATCAAGAAAGGGGCATTCGACTATCTGCAGAAGCCGTTTGAACTGGATGAGCTCAGAAGCTTTATCGAGAAGACATTGCGGCATCATGCGTTGAAACAGGAAAACCGTCAGCTTCGCACCGAGCTGATCCATGCACAGGATAGCGGTAGATCGGAAATAATTACACGCAATCCTGCAATGCTTAGCCTGATCGCTCTTGCAGAGCGGATCGCCGATTCACCTTTGTCGATCCTGATTGAAGGTGAAAGTGGGACAGGTAAAGAACTGTTTGCAGAACTTATCCACCGCAGCAGCAGCAGGAGTAAGCAGGCACTTGTACGTGTGAACTGTGCGGCGCTCCCGGAGAATCTACTTGAGTCCGAACTCTTCGGTCATGTTCGGGGTTCGTTCACTGGTGCGATGAAAGATCGTGTCGGGAGGTTTGAGCTTGCCGATAAGGGGACAATCTTTCTGGATGAGATAGGTGAATTGCCGCTGCAACTGCAATCGAAACTTCTTCGTGTTCTCCAGAGCCATGAATTTGAACGATTAGGAGAGAGCCGGACACGCATGGTTGATGTTCGGGTTCTGGCTGCCACCAATCGTGATCTTGGAGAAGAGATCGCTGCTGGACGATTTCGCGAGGATCTCTACTATCGTCTGAATACCGTCCGCATCAAAATTCCATCGTTGCGAGAGCGACGTGAAGACATACCTCTCCTTGCTCAATACTTCATAGAGAAATACTCAACAGAAGAACGTAAGGGAATGCAGATTGCCGTTGACGCGCTTGGAGCATTGATGGAGCATTCGTGGAGGGGGAATGTGCGTGAGCTTGAAAACGTAATAAGTCGGGCACTCTTTCTGACACGTGGGAAGGAGATCACGCTTGCCGATCTGCCTGAGGAGATGCGACCCAAGTATGATCTCTCAACATCGCAAACTCTTGAGGACATCGAGAAGGAGCATATTGCCCGCGTGATCGCCGAGTCAAAGAGTTATGAAGAAGCGGCGAGGAAGCTGGACATCGACTCGGCAACGCTCTGGCGCAAGCGTCGCAAATACAATCTGTAGAAGAAACCATCACACCATCTGCATTACGCGAAGTCTGCAAGTTCATCAAGAGTGATGCGGTGGACATGATGGAGCGGATGACCAAGAAATCTACTCCCTACTTCAATGAACTTATGTGGGAAATCACTCAGGTAGTATTCATGGCGTGGAAGAGAAGGAGAGGAGTTGAGAAGAGAATGTTTCTCAAGGATATGCTGTGCTTCCAGTGCTGTGGCAATTCCAGGATCGATCAGATTTACCGATGGTCCGGTGATTTCTGCGATGCTCGGCTCAAGCAACGGGTAGTGCGTACATCCCAGAATGAGTGTATCAATTGACTGAGCGAGAAGAGGAGAGAGATATTCACGTGCCATCAGCAACGTTGCAGGATGATGGATAAGTCCCTCTTCCGCGAGTGCAACAAACAGAGGACATGCCTGTGAATAGACACGAGAGTCGGATTTAGTAGCCGTTATTGCATTCTGATACGACCCTGAACGAATTGCTCCCTCAGTACCGATCACACCAATAACGCCAGTGCTGGACGTCCGAATTGCTGCGGAAGCGCCTGGCTGAATTACTCCAAGTACTGGAACTGCTGATGAAGTTTGAACCTGATCGAGTGCGACGGCTGATGCTGTATTACAGGCGATGATAATCAGTTTGACACCGAGCGATTGAAGGAAGGAGGCTGCCTGCAGCGAGTATCCAATCACTGTTTCAGGGGACTTCGATCCATACGGAACGCGCGCTGTATCGCCGAAGTATATGATATTCTCATTGGGGAGAATCTCCATCACTCGACGGGCAACACTTAACCCACCCACACCTGAATCAAAAAGGCCAATGGGGAGTGATGTCTGGTTCATCAACGTAATTCTTTTACTGTGTCGGTTTGCTTTTCTGTACTTGCGCGCGGGTGTTTGATCAGTGCCCAGCTTGAGTCCGCATTGAAATCTCGAACCTGAAATGGGCAGTGTTTAGCAGTTGATGCAATGGATGCTGCGTGACAACCATAACAGTCTTTGAGCGACCCAACCACACCACCGTGAGATTTGAAATCTACCCTGCTCTTCATGATGTTGTAGTAAGCGTAATTCGAGCCTGCTCCATGGCATCGCTCGCAGCCAACTCCTTCGGATAACAGAGACTTGCCCAGGCTATTGTTTGCCTGTACTCGGTCTGTCACATGGCACTGAAGACAGCTATCGATCGTGAGATGGCTTCGCATGAGAAACGATCGCGAAGAGTCCGACAGCAGAGCATTATATGCCTGAGCGTGAGAACCGCCCAGCCATACTTTGTACTGGCTACCGGAGCTTGTTGCTTCATGACATACTCTGCACCGATCAACGCCAGTGAATCGTGACGGTTGAGCATTACTGCTACTGGTAAAATAGAGATAGATAAATGCGGCAAGTGCCAGCACTGCCAACAGAAGGATATAGCTAAGTCGATTAAGCATACATAATAGGAAGCAAAGATATGAAATCGCATCAGCCGATATGGTGAAGAGATACACATATCGACCCTTGTGCTTTTTTCACGGTGTGCTATATTGCTCCCCCTTCTTTCCGATGCACTGGCATTATATAGAGAAGAACAAGCAATAACCGGAACACTGGCATGTGGAATCCAAACATTTCGCGTGCCGCAACGATCTCCAACATCATGACGGACACTGGAACTACCTTCGATTCACACGACTCCCAACACAATGAATTGGAGGAGACGAACAATGAAGCAACCATGAGCACCGCAAACCAAACTTCGGATGCTCCTCAAGCACAATCCTCCGAACCGACTTCTTCTCCTGTTGTAGAAACTGAGAACGTTTCAACTGAGTCCCCAGAAGCAGTTGCACCTCCTGCGGCAGAGTCTTATGAAGATGCTGGCGCACCTACAGCGACAGAGTCTCATGAAGAGCCATCTCCTCAAGCTGAGTCAGAACCATTAGCGCAAACTGAGAACGCGGAAGTAACTACTGTGGGCACCACAGGCGAGAATACGTCGGAGGACACTCAGGCCACTGAATCAACTGAAGGTGACGAAAGTGCTGAGGGAATTCGCAAACCTCGTGGGCGTCAGACCCCAAAGATTCCTGAGGAGCAGATGCGCGAGATCTGGAGTGAACTTGGTGCGAAGAAGAATGCTAATGAGCCAGTTGAACTTCAGGTAGTAGCAGTCAATCGTGGTGGCATTGTTGCCCAGTACCAGGGTATGGAAGTGTTCGTTCCAGTTTCTCACTGGAGCCTTGATCGTCGTATCGGCGAGAGTGGTCCACTTGCAAATGTTGGAGACACATTCCAGGCACATATTCTTGAGATTACCAACTTCGATACCGATGCGCGACGGGTAACTGCTACGCGACGCACACTGCTCCGCAAAGATCTGATGCAGTCGCTAGAGGTAGGCCAACGCATGCACGGACGTGTTGCTTCTGTTCTCGACTTCGGTGCGTTCATCGATCTTGGTGGAGTGGACGGACTGGTTCATGCTTCTGAGATCAGCTACGATCGCACAAAGCATCCAAGTGAACTCCTGAAAAAGGGAGATGAGGTGGATGTCATTATCAAGGAAGTTGATCGTGAGAAGAAGCGCATATATCTCGGGATGAAGGAACTTCAGCCTACACCATGGGAAGGAGTGGAGGAGAAATTTCCGGTGGGGACAATTCAACATGGAAAAGTTGTCGGGATAGGAAAGGGTGGCGCATTCATCGAGCTTGCTCCCGGTCTGGAAGGTTTTGTGCGTGCATCTGAACTCTCGTGGACTAAGCGAGTAAACAATCCAAAAGATATTCTCCGTCGTGGGATGGAAATAGATGTCAAGGTCCTGGATAGCTCATCAGAGCGCCAGCGTCTTGGACTTAGCTACCGTCAGGCTCAGGAAGATCCGTGGCCGACGCTCTCTGAAAAATTCTTTGAGGGAAGCCAGTGGGAAGGTGAGGTTCGCGAAATCTCGAACAAGGGTGTCGTTGTTGGCGTCGATGAAGTTGAAGGCTTCCTGCCACGCGGGAGGATGGGACGTGAATCGCGCAGGTTGCCCGATATGAAGGCGGGTGAGAAGTTGAATGTGCATGTGATTGAAGTCAATCCTGCATCACGCTCTGTCATCTTTGGTCTTGCTCGTCCAGAAAATGAAGAAGGAGAGATGCGTGACCGCGAAGATGCACCTCGCGGCGAACGGGAGCGTAGTGATCGTCGAGGTGGACGCAGCGATCGTGGTGGAGAACGTCAGGGAAGAGGAGAGAGACGCGAGGGAGATGGTCATAGAGGAGAGCGTGGTGACCGAAATCGTTTCGGTGGCTCAGTCTCGGCAGTCAACGAAATGAAGTCAACTGATACCGTCGGTAGCTTTGCTTTGGGAGATATGCTTGGCGAGGCAATCAAAAAGCGTCTGAACTATAACGACCCCGAGCCGGAAGCCCCTCAGAATGAGTCTTCGACGGAGAATAAGCCAACGACAAGCGTGGCAGAGACGACTAAGACTTCAGCATCGGAGACTGCTATGCCGACCGCAAGTCCTGATCCGATTCAGGAAGTTTCGGTCGCAAATGATTCATCTGCATCAGTAGGTCCAGGCTCGCAGGAGATTGAATCCTCTACTGCTGATGTTCAGCAGTCGGCAGGTGTAGAGCAGGTAGATGATGCGTCCCATCAGGATCAAGCTGTAAATGAAGGGATAGGCACCACAGATGAAGGGGCTACGTCATTCCTGACATCGTTTGATTCTGCCGAGCGCTCAAATCCAGATGAAGAGCGTGGTGAATAATTACTGTTGATATATAGAAACAAGGTCTTCGGCAACATCTGTGCTGAAGACCTTGTTTGCTCTGTCGCCCGGATGGCGGAATGGCAGACGCAGCAGACTTAAAATCTGTTGCCGCGAAAGCGGCGTGCGGGTTCGACCCCCGCTCCGGGTACTTCGTGATTGTTAATGCACCACAGTCATTTTCCGTGACACAACAGCCCCAAGTGCTTCAAGTCGATAGAGATAGGTGCCAGACCTGAACTGGGATGTATCAACTTTCACGGTATGGTTGCCTCCATCCAGGATTCTGTCAACTAGCGTCGTGATGATCCTGCCACTCTGATCTACAATGGAAAGCCGAGCATAAGCACCACGACGTAATATGAAATGAATCGATGTCGAAGTAGAAGCCGGGTTGGGAAGATTCTGATTCAGTTGCAGTGAGGTACTGCTTGAATTTGCGGTATCATCAACGGAAGAAATTCTGAAGAGTGGCAGCCGCGCAAATTCTCCACCAAGAACGGACTTCGCATCACCATTGCTGAATCCCAGCCAATCCTGCAGGACAGTACTATAAATCTGCCTGAAATCAATTGACATCTTCACGTCGCCACGACTGTCAAGGTCGCTGAGATTTGGAATGCCACCAAGGACGTTGCCACCGAGTACAGGAGAGCCAAATACCATCTGCGGTGCTGCTGCACCATGATCGGTACCAGCAGACCCGTTTTCTGCAAGCCGTCGCCCAAACTCCGAATAGGTCATTACAACAACACGCTGATGATTGCCCGCAGTCTGCATATCATCCAGAAAACTCTGAACTCCTGCCGACACATAACTGAGCAACTGAGCGTGGACATCGGGCTGATGCAGATGCGTATCGAATCCTGGTAGGGTTACCACATAGATTGTGGTGCCCAGGCCGCCATTGATGAGCCGAGCGACTCCCTGAAGCTGAGCCGAGAGTGTATCCTTCGCATACGTGGAATTATTTGTTCCCTGCTTTATGGCTTTATCAATTGCGTTGGAATAGATATCTGCTTCAACAATGATTTGCCGAATATACTTTAGCTGGTCGCCAGCAGGCGAGTTGGGAACCGGATCGTTGTTGACCGTCAGTCCACTTGCCAGATCATAGAATCGATCCGGGCTATCGAGTGCCATCCCCATACTGCCACGTGAACCCTGAATCAATAAGGTCGTGCTGTTCGAGACCTGAACAGCAAAGGGCGCGCTGGGGAGAGTTGCAGGATACTCTGGATGTATTGTCTCCAGATAACGTCCCGTCCATCCTGTGGAAATAACCTCACGGGCATTTGAGGCACTATGCCATATATCAGTCGAGCGGAAGTGTGAGCGGTCAGGTTCGGGATAACCAACATTCTGTACGATAGCGCAGCGACCATCCTGAAAGAGATTCCTGACGGTGGCGAGCGAAGGATGGAGACTGAAATCGGAGTTGATGGAAAGTGCGTCGGACTTCTTGATGCCAAGTACTGTGCGTGCCTGATAGTAGAGATCATCGTTCACAGGTATCACAGTATTCAAGCCATCATTCCCTCCATTCAAATTGATGAGCACAAGGATGCGATCGTTCGGTACACCGCTGGCTGAAAGGAGCGAGCGGAGTGGGCGTGCGAACAGCCCGGACGATGCCAGTGGGAGGAACGCACCTGCTGCTAGTGAAGTCTTTAGAAATGCTCTGCGTTGCATGATTATCTCAGGATTGAACTAACGGCTCTAGTTGTTGGACACTACATCAGATGATACTCAGCGAGGCTTGTAAGCTTGATAAGTGCTGCTCGAATCTTTGCAGTAAAGTCTTTCGGATTCCATTCATACGCGGGTGCCCCGCCGAGAAATGTATCCAGTAGAACTCCACGTGATCGATCACTGATTGGAATAGGTAGAAGCAGTTCCAGCAGATGATCGAGAACCTTGTTGACATCACTTGAATCGGGAAGCGATTCTATAAACTCAACCGGGAGGAAGTTGTAAGGTGCTGTCGTTGGAAGATCGGGAGGATCGAGCCAAAGCGAAATGTAGCGTACACGCAATGGGAGCGTAGCTGTGCTGATCCATGCCTTACCGACAGGCCATCCCTTTACGTTAGGTGGAAGCATAATGGTCTGGCCAAGGAATCCCATCGCTCGGAGCGGATCATGCGCTTCAGGGTTACCCGGATCAACGTCGATGGTAACGTTCAATTTGAACGTGCTTAATGCTCCCATCACATAATCGACAGGACTCTTTACCAGGCTTCCAATAGTGCTCTCTTCAAAGAAGTGTTCGCTTGTAAGAAGCTGGCGAAGTACAGCGCCTATCTGCCAGTTATTCTGCTCAAGTGTCTGTGCCATTCCCAGCACGATATCCATGTTGGGCACCTCAAAGACAAAGAACTGATAGAGCTTCGTGCAGATAAAGATTGCCGCACGCTTATGTCCAAGGTCAATGTCCTGCTGCTCGAATATCAGATCGATTGGATTGCGCTCCGCCGAAGGATCAACTCCAAAATTTGCACGGACGCCGAAGATCTCCTTGATCGTATTGTCGAACTTGTCGGGTGTAAATGTGCTTCCAAGTCCCTGTGGTGCCCATCCCGTAAGTGCTCTTGCCATTTCCACTACATCATGTTCACTGTAGTGCGGTGTGCCATCCTTGTAGAAGCCTGTCCCAAGCGTAAACAACTCCATTAACTCGCGTGCATAGTTCTCATTTGGATTACCTGCAACACTGCCAGCGCCGTCAAGGTAGATTAACATTGCAGGGTCAATGGTAATGCGTCTTGCAAGCTCTCTGAAATCACCGAACGCAAACTCCCGCAGGAGCTTATTCTGAATGAACATGTATTGCGTCACCTGTACCTTCGGGAACTCGCTGACGAAGTGACCATGCCAGAAGAGAGTCATCTTTTCGCGTAGTCGAGTGGGCCCCGGCTTCAACATCAGATTGATCCACCAGAACTGTAGTTGTGTTAACCAGCTGGTATAGAACTGGGCTTTCTCTTCTGGAGTATACTGATCGCCAAGCGGGTCATCGGTGGTCCAGAGTGAAGGTAGTTCCGGTAGTTCGCCTGGATTGAGCATAGCATCGACGAGTGCACCGGGAGTTGATGCTATTGCCGCAGCAAGCTCTTCCCACGTTGGGCCAAAACCAGTGCGTCGAAGCAGATGTGCTGCACGTTGCGAATTCCAGGGTTTATCAGGTCGAGGAGTATAGGGTGTCAGATCCGATGATGAAGAGACTGAAGCCAGTGGTTTGTCAGCATCAAGATCATGGGCTAAGGCAGGGCGTAGAAATTCTCTTCGATTCATCTTCGTATTGGTATTCGGGTTGGAATCTTATAGAGTAAGACCCGCGAGACCGGCTTTTTGTCGCTGTTGAAGTACGGATTGGAGGAGAAATTATTACCCAAACAACAAGCGACTGCCAGTGATGGCAGTCGCTTGTTGAATTGAGGCTAGTTAGAAAGATTCACTTTCACCGATTTAATGCATAACACGCATCGACTTACTGAGACGATAGCCGCGCGCTTCAAGCGAGTAGATATATGAACCAGCGCTGAGTCGTGATGCATCGAATCGAACGACATGATCTCCTGCTTCCACAGTCTTATCAATCACAGTGGTAACCAGACGACCATCACTTCCGATGATGTTAAGCCTGACATACGATGTCTGTGGAAGATGGAAACTGATCGCCGTAGCGGAGGATGCTGGGTTCGGTGAATTCTGATCGAGAGAGAATCCTGCCATCCGAGCATGATCTTCATCAACCCCACCCGCAGTTGTTGTGAAGAGGGGGAGCTTGGCGAAGCTCTTTCCAAGAACTCTATCAGTATCTGTTTTGCTGAAGCCCAGCCAGTCCTGAAGAACCGATGCATAGATCTGACGGAAGTCGTTGACGTACTTGATGTCACCACGATCATCCAGATCAACCAGGTTCTGGGCACCACCAAGCACCTTGCCGCCCAGCACATTCTTGCCAAAGACAAACTGTGGCGATGCTGCACCGTGATCAGTTCCTGCAGAGCCATTCTCATTCACGCGACGGCCGAACTCTGAATACGTCATGCATGCAACACGATCGCCATTGCCAGCGCCATTCACGTCATCAAGGAATGCTTTGACAGCATTCGAAAGCGTTGCAAGAAGCTGAGCGTGCTGTGGCGTCTGACCATAATGAGTATCGAAGCCACCAAGCGAAACGATATAGATACCTGTTTTGAGTCCACCGTTGATGAGACGAGCAACAACCTTAAGCTGTGAGGCAAGGCTGCTGTTATCATACTGCGCATTGGTTGATCCTCCAATCATTGCCGTATGAATTTCGCTCGAGTAACGATTCGACTGTGCGATCACATCGCGAACAAATTTCAGTTCAGGTCCTGCGAGGGTTGTCGGCAGTGGCTCTGGAGGAACAGTTAAGCCGTTTGCCAGATTATAGAAGCGATCAGGATTATCGATCGCCATCCCCATCCCGCCCTTCTCTCCCTGCAGTGCTAGTGTTGCGCTTGCAGAAATCTGCATAGCGAATGGAGCAGTTGGAAGAGTGTCGGGATACTCAGGATGATTGGCTTCAAGATAACGGCCAATCCATCCGGTATGAAGGACTACCTCGGAATCGGAAGCAGTATTCCAGATATCGGTCGAGCGGAAGTGAGAGCGATCCTGCATCGGATAGCCAACGCTCTGCACAATCGCGCATTGACCCGCGTCGAATAGCGATTTGACGTTGGTCATCGAACTGTGCAATCCAAGGCCATCCGTTATGGGAAGCGTATTGCTTTTCTGGATCGCAATGGAAGGGCGTGACTGGTAGTAATGGTTGTCATCAACCGGGATGACAGTATTCAAACCATCATTGCCACCGCTGAGGTTGATAAGAACAAAGACTCGATCCGCTGCGGAATTTACTCGCGGCATGAAGAGTCCAGGCAATGGGCGGGCAAACAAACCTGATGAAGCAATCGGCAGGATCGCTCCGGCCTGTGCTGCGCGCTTAAGAAAGTCTCTACGTAACATATATGTCTCGTGCTTGATCTAGTGTTAATGAACGGATACGAAAGCGGAACGCATTGACTGCGCTTACATAAGCTGATATTCGCCAAGGTTTGCGATACGGATCAAGCAGGCTCGAATCCGTGAATCAGCATTGGATGCATCGGGATTCCATTCATAGGCAGCATCGCTTCCTCCAGTCAATTCAAGGAACAGCGTCCTTCGAACATCATCAGGTATAGAAACAGGAAGCAGGAGATTGATCAGATGATCCACGACCTTATCGACATCTGTTGCATCGGGCAATGACTTGATAAACGTTACAGGTTGGAAGTTATAGGCAAGTGCTCCCGGCACAGGTTCTACCCACATCTTTGAGTAGCGAATGCGAAGCGGCACAGTAGCGCTGCTGATCCAGGTACGCCCACCGATCCAGCCCTTCACATTTGGCGGATAGAAGAGCCACTGCGAAAGGGAATACATCGCCCAATTTGGATCGTGGGTCTCAGGTTTAGCGGGATCATAACTTCTGTTGGTCACCGCAGTAAGATTGAACTGCCTGATGGAACTGAGGACAAAATCGACAGGGCTTTTGATTTTCGCTCCCATCACATTGTCATCGAAGAAATGCTCGCTGGTAAGCAGTTGCTGAAGCACAGGGCCAATCTGCCAGTTGTTCTGTTCAAGCGTTTGCGCCATTCCAGCTACAATCGTCATATCAGGAACTTCATAAACGAAGTACTGATAGAGTTTCGAGCAGATGAATACAGCGGCACGTTTCTGATTCAGATCGATATCCGTCTGGGTGAAGATATGATCGATGACATTTGCAGTCTGCTGCACAACGCCGAAATTCTGTGTGGTGCCGAAAATCGTCTTATTGCCACTGTCGAATCGTGCGCTCTTGAATTCGCTGTTCAGTCCGTTCACTGTCCAGCCTGTAAGTGCACGAGCGAGTTCGATAATATCATGCTCGGAGTAATGCGGCGTTCCGTTATTATATGCTCCAGCGCCAAGCGTAAACAACTCCATCAGTTCTCGTCCATAATTCTCATTTGGATTACCCTGACGGCTTGTGGCTCCATCCAAGTAGATTAGCATTGCGGGGTCAACCGTCACCCGCTTTGTCAACTCACGGAAATCCCCGAAAGCAAATTCCCTGAAGAGTTGATTCTGCTTGAACATGTACTGCGTAACCTCAACCTTTGTGTATTCGCTCACAAAGTGATTATGCCAGAAGAGCGTCATCTTCTCGCGTAGCATTGAGGCAGGAGTAAGCATCAGATTTACCCACCATTCCTGCATGTCACGCACCCAGGTGTAGTATTTTGCCCGCTCTGTATCGCCAACTTGTGCAAAGGGTGCACTATCAGTCCATGATCCAGGAGATGCTGGGAGTGCAGAGACGGTCATCAATGCACTCACTATGGTGCCAGGCGTAGCCTGAAGTGCTGTATTAATCTCACTCCATGTGGGTCCAAATCCGATGCGGCGCAGCAGGTGAGCGGCGCGCTGCTGATTCCACGGTTTATCTGGACGTGGTTGATAGGGTGAAAGATCGCCAGCGCCAGCTAGTGAGCGCGACTTACGATCTTTGTTCCATGAAACTGAAGTGGCATTGTCGGAACGAGCGCGCGAATTGCGACTATCACGCACAACCGTCGCGGTGCCAGATTGCAAGAAGGAGCGTCTGTTCATAGCGTATGATTGATAATTGAGGGAAGGAAAAGCAACGAATGAAGATAGTGCTCAACATCTCTAGGCACTATATATGAGCAGGGGGAAGCACGTGAGTGAAACGGAGCAAGACAATCGTGTTCTTCCGAAAAGGAAGAGTGAGTTAACGTGAACCACATCGTCAACTCAACAAATGAAGTGTTGTAAAGTTACGCCTCATCGGGGTGAATATCAAGGTTATGTTACGGAGAGTCCTTTTAGAGTCATAAGAGAGTGAAATGCATGATCTTCCTAAGATTAGCAATCGCATACATTCTCAACCTTGGAATTAGCTACCGAAACAGATAGATTCGCTGAGTTTTGTTGGAATTATTTCCGGAGAAGCACTTGAGTTGGGAACATGATCGTACTGAGAATGATCTTCTTCAGCAGCGGGAACTGATGGCAGTCGGCACATTGCCGAACCATGTAGCAATCATCATGGATGGGAATGGGCGCTGGGCAAAGGAACGAAGTTTGCCGCGAGTTGCCGGACATCGTGAAGGCGTCGGTTCGGTGCGCGACATTGTACGTGCTTGTGGTCAGTTGCATATACCGTATCTGACGCTTTATGCATTCTCAACAGAGAACTGGAAGCGACCGACAAGCGAAGTGAGCATCCTAATGAATTTATTGCTTCACTATCTACGCAGCGAACTGGATGAACTGGATGAGAATAATGTTCGTCTTGCCGCGATCGGCAATCTCAACTCGCTTCCAAAACCTGTGCAGAAGCAACTGCATACCAGTATCGACCGGCTTTCCAAGAATAATGGACTGACATTGACGCTGGCGCTCAGTTACAGTGGACGATGGGATATCCTGCGAGCAGTGCAGACCCTGGCTCTTGATATTCGTCGGGGTAAGCTTTCTCCAGAGGATATCACAGAAGAATTATTCAGAACATATCTGACAACATCGAATGTTCCCGATCCAGACCTGATGATCCGTACGAGCGGAGAGATGCGCCTGAGTAATTTTCTCCTCTGGGAGATGGCATATTCCGAAATTCATGTTGCACCAGTTTATTGGCCGGAATTTCGTCGCGAACATTTATACAATGCGCTCTCAGATTATCTGCATCGTGAGCGCCGCTTCGGTAAGACAAGTGAGCAACTCAGCGACTCATCTGAGCCTCAGAGAACCTACGTCCAGAAGATCATTGATGCCTTCACACGTTCATAAATCCAACCGACTGCTGAAGCCACTGCTAGCTCTACTTGCTGCATTATCATTTGTAATGAGCACAGGTACAGCACAGCCTGTAAGCGGAGGAAGTCAACCTCCTGCCATACGTATCAGAGATATTCGTGTGGAGGGAGCGACATCGTCCTCACCGTCGGCAATAATCGCATTTTCGGGACTGCATGTTGGCGATATCCTAACATCGACAAGCGATGCGGTGTCCAAAGCGATCAAGAATCTTTTTGAGCGGCGTCTTTTCAGCGACGTGAAGATCTATGCGGAGAATATCGATGCAACGGGTGCAACGATCATTATTCGTGTGAAGGAATACCAGCGCATTGGCAATGTCACCATTACAGGGAATGATGAGATCTCCGAGAAAGACTTGAAGGATCTGGTGACAGTGCGCACTGGTGATATTGCATCGCCCTATGATCTTGACAGATCGCGGGAGAAGATGAAGGCAAAGTATGCTGAGGAGGGATACCTGTTCAGCAAGATCACTGCAATTCAGTCACCCTCCGCTGATACTGGAAGAGTTGATGTGGTGTTCAACATCGAGGAAGGACCTGAAGTAAAGATCGGTACAATCAACTTTCAGGGGAACAGCGCGGTTGCCAGTAGCGATCTGAAAGGGGCAATGGAAGATGTCAAGGAGAAATCGTGGTGGCAAATCTGGCGCTCGTCAAAGTTTGATAGAAAGAAATTAAAGAGCGATGAGACACGGATCGTGGACTATTATCGTTCGCAAGGGTATATCGATGCAGGAGTTGTTGGTGATTCCATAGGGATCAATCCGGTGACAGGAAGAACCGATGTGCGTATCAACGTGACCGAAGGAAAGCGCGTCTATCTCCGCTCGGTGTCCATTACTGGAAACACTGTCTACCCATCAGAAGTACTTATGCGGCGCCTTGATGTTGAGACTGGCGTGCCCTATAATCAACTTCAACTCGAGAAGAATCTGAATGGAAATGAGGAGCAGACCGATGTTCACTCTCTGTATCTGGACAACGGATATCTTACCTTCAATGCGCAACTGAATGAGCAGCGGGTCAGCGAGGATACTGTAGATGTGACGATCAAGATTGCGGAGGGAGGGCAATCAACCATTCGCTACGTAACCATTGTTGGTAATACGAAAACCAAAGACAAGGTTATTCGCCGTGAACTATACACGCGTCCCGGCGAGACCTTCTCCAAGGCTGCCGTCATTCGCTCACTTAGGAATCTTGCGAACCTGAACTATTTCAACCCAGAACGATTGCAGCCGGATGTTCAGCCGGTTGACGCAACGTCTGTTGATCTAACGTATAATGTTGAGGAGAAGCCAAGCGATACGTTCAATGCTTCAGTTGGGCTAAGCTCGCAGGGATTGTCAGGAAGCCTGGGCGTCTCATTCACCAACTTCTCTATTGCAGAACCTCTGCTTGGAGGAGCGGGACAGATATTGAATTTCAACTGGGAGTTTGGCACTTACCAGAAGACATTTTCGCTGGGATTCACTGAGCCATATCTATTTGATGATCCCACATCGCTGGGAGGGAGTCTCTTCTATCAGACCCGTGATGTTGGCAGCTATCAACTTGCCCGATATGGTGTTACTGGCAACCTGGGCCGACGTCTCCGCTGGCCTGATGATTACTTCCGGCTAGACTTCGGTTTCAACGCGCTTAATAACAAGATTAGTGGTGACCAAAGTGCTTCTTCCTACTACAGGAATGGAAGCGAGCTGAGCACCGCGCTTGTGCTGTCCCGGACAAGTATCGACAATCCAACATTTCCAACAGGGGGATCACGATTCTCTACTTCATTGACCTATGCAGGATTCGGTGGAGACGCAAACTACTTCAAGCCCGAATTGAAGTTCGAATTCTTCTCGACGATAGCCCATGTAACTGAGACCAATCCTCTGGTGTTCTATTTAGGTAATGAATATGGTTATCTTGACCCATTAGGACCTTCATCATTGATTCCACCTACGGCATTCTATTCAATGGGTGGGACGGGCATCGGAGGCTATAACACCGTCCCCTTACGTGGTTATGCAGATGGCACTATCGGTCCGGTAACGGGAGGGATACCAGTTGGAGCAGTGTATACAAAGATTTCCTCTGAACTCCGTTTTGGTGTCTCTCTCAATCCAATCCCCATATATATGCTTGCATTTGCTGAGGCTGGCAATGTATGGGGAAAGTTCCGCGAGGTTGATCCATTTGACCTGAAGAGATCGGTGGGGGCAGGCATTAGAGTAACTGTCCCCGGCGTTGGTCTTCTCGGTTTCGATTATGGTTATGGCTTCGACCTGGCCAGCAATGGAGAAAAGGGAGGATGGCAATTTCACTTCCAGTTTGGTCGATGATACCAACAATACAAGCGAACCTCCAGCATATCGTCATAGGCATGGCAACACATTCAAATCAATCATAGTTAAACATCGTACAGCATTACTATTAAGGATCGCATGAAACTCGCAGTTCGAACTATCGCAATTACATCAATCGCACTTCTTGCCGCCGTAACCTCCTCATTCGGGCAGAACAAACTTGGATTTGTCAGCACTGACCTCATCATCCAGCAGATGCCTGAACTGAAGGACATTGATGCCAAGCTCAAGTCGTTTCAGTCCTCGATTCAGGATACGTTGCGGGCAATGGAGATCAATTATAAGAATCAGTTGGAAGTTTATGAGAAGCAGAAGGGGAACATGAACCCTGAAGCAAAAGCAAAATCGGAAGAGCAGATCAGAGCAATTGCCGAGCAGTATCAGCAATATCAGCAGGATCGACTTGGACCGCAGGGTGTGCTTGCACAACGTCAGGCGCAGTTACTTCAGCCAGTAAAAGATAAAGTTCGGATGGCTATTGAGAAGGTTGCTAAAGATGAATCGCTCTCCGGAGTAATGGAAATTGGTGTTATGCTTTACTATGACAAGAAACTTGAGATCACCTATAAAGTATTGGATTATATCAACCGTGGTGGCAAATAAACTCTTCCCGTTCCTCGTAACGGGCATCCTGCTTGTAGTTGCAGGAAATGCATACGGTCAGCAGAAGATTGGCTATGTATCCAGCGAAGCCATTCTCGACAGACTTGGTGATGCGAAAGCTGCGCGTGCACGCCTGAATGAGATGCAGGCAGGATGGATGCGTGAGATTCAGCGGCAGGGGCAGGAGATCGAGAAGGTGCAGGAAGATATTCGTACCAACCGTCTGATCTGGAGCGCCCAGGAGAAACGCGATGCTGAATCGAAACTTGCTGATCTTGAATCAAAACTTGCTGCGTATCGACAGAGCAAGTTCGGTCCAAAACAGGAGTTTGAGAATCAGCAAAATGAGTTGATGGGTCCTGTGATTGATAAGGTGACGAAGGCAATTGAGGATGAGGCAAAGGCGCAGAAGTACGACTATGTCTTCGATAAAAGCAGTCGTGGAATGCCGATGCTCTTTTCCAACCCTGCACTCGATCTTACATGGCCTGTGCTGAAGCGGCTCGGTGTTGATCCGTCCGATTCAGTTACCTCTGGCGTCGATGCTTCGCGTCCTGAACTGGATGCGCGCTCCGAGGATGATGCTCGACGGCGGCGTGGTAGTCGTTCGCGTGGTACAGAGCCGGTTGACCCAAATAAGGCGCTCGATCCGGCTTCCACATCTCCCATTCCTGTTACTCCTGAACAGGTTCCAACGCCAAAGTAATTATGGTACTCTCAGAGATAGCTGATCTTGTTGGTGGCGTACTCATCGGTGATGGTGAGTCTGAAATAAAAAATGTACGGAAGATCGAAGAGGCAGATGAGGGCGATATCTCCTTTATCGCAAATCCTCGTTATGCCAGATTTCTCGAGAGCACAAGAGCTACTGCTCTGATAGTTCCAAACGATTTTGTCACCACTCGCGGCGACATATCACTGATTAAGACCGCTGATCCGTATACTGCTTTTCTGCTCGTACTGCGTCGCTTTGCTCCTGCTGGAGAGCCAGTTGAAATCGGAATACATCCATCAGCCATCATTGCAGAGGGTGTCGTTCTTGGCAAAGATGTGTCGATAGGAGCACATGTCGTAATTGGAAGTGGAGGAGTAGTTGGAGACCGTTGTGTGATAGGGGCAAATACAGTGCTTGGAAGGAATGTGCAGCTTGGAGATGATTGCCGTATTCACGCGAATGTGACTCTCTATCATGGATCATTGCTTGGTAATCATGTTATCCTTCATTCCGGAACAGTGATTGGGGCTGATGGGTTTGGATTTGCACCGGGTGAGAATGGTCGTTGGGAAAAGATTCCCCAGATTGGAATTGTAGTAATCGAAGATGATGTCGAGATCGGTGCGAATGTGACCATTGACCGGGCTACCCTGGGACAAACCAGAATTTCACAGGGAGTAAAACTTGACAACCTTATTCACATTGCTCATAATGTTGTCGTGGGTAAGAACTCAGTGATAGCGGCTCAGGCTGGAATCTCAGGAAGCACGCGCATTGGTGAGGGGAATATGATTGCTGGACAGGTTGGAATCGTCGGCCATATCGAGACTGTGGATGGTGTAATTGTCGAAGCTCAATCGGGAGTAAGCAAGTCGATTCGCAAGCCTGGAAGGTATTTTGGTCACCCTGTAAAAGAGCATGCCCAGGCACTTCGACAGGAAGGTGCGTTGCGACAGCTCCCTGACCTTCTGCAGGAGGTTCGAGATCTTCGAAACCGACTCACTCAACTTGAAGCGCTGATCGCAGTTGAAGAGAGTGTGAAAGAGTCTGACTAAGCAAGCAACAATCACCACGAATCATTATGTTTATCGAGACTATCTGAACAATGGGTCGATGTTTCAACGACCCGGATGGCTGGATTACGCTCGACTAATCACGTATGCGCCAACAGCAGCAAACTATTGCGAAGCCCGCCAGCCTTGATGGAGTAGGGCTTCATACTGGTAATCAATCAACTATCACGTTCCATCCAGCGCCTGATAATTACGGACTGCGCTTTGTACGCAACGATCTCCCCGGCTCTCCGGAGATTCCTGCAGATGTTGATCTGGTAACGGATATATCCCGTGGCACCACGCTGACAAACAATGAAGCAAGCGTTCATACAGTTGAACATGTGCTTGCTGCGCTTGTAGGACTTGAAGTAGATAACTGCCGCATCGAGCTTTCTGCCAACGAGCCTCCGGTAGGAGATGGAAGTGCGCTTCCTTACACGCAGGTACTGATGGGGGCTGGCTTTGCAGAGCAGAAATCACCACGACAGTGTGTTATTATCGATGAGATTGTCAGCTACAAGAATGAAGACAAGGGAGTGGAAATCGTTGCACTTCCGCATAATGATTTCCGTGTGACGGTGATGATCGATTATAATAATCCTGCGCTTGGCAGCCAGCACTCTGGGATGTTCAATCTTCAGAAGGAATTCGCTACGGAATTTGCTCCTGCCAGAACATTCTGTTTCCTGACTGAAGTGGAAATGCTCAGGCGTGAGGGGTTAATTAAAGGTGGCGCTCTTGACAATGCAATTGTTATCGTGGATAAGGATATCGATCAGGTTGGCGTTGATGAAATGTCGAAGCGTCTGGGCATTGAAGGCTCTGTGGTCCTTGGCTCGACAGGTATTCTAAATAATGGGACGATGAGATTTCCCAATGAGCCTGCTCGCCATAAACTGCTTGATATGCTCGGTGACTTGGCGCTTATAGGTGTACCGCTTCAGGCACAGATACTTGCTGCACGACCGGGTCATGCCAGCAATATCGAATTTGCGCGAACCATCAAGCGTCTGACCGAACAGAAAAAGCTTCGACGAAAGGTTCAGACTGAATTGCCGGTAATGGATATCAATGCGATTATGAAGGTGTTGCCGCATCGCTATCCGTTCCTCCTTGTTGATCGTATCATTGAGATTGATAGGGATGAAGGCAGGATAGTCGGAATCAAGAATGTCACGATCAATGAACCGTTCTTTAATGGACATTTCCCTGGCCAGCCAATCATGCCCGGTGTACTGATTCTGGAGGCAATGGCACAAACAGGGGGAATGCTTTTAATGAATCATCTTAGTGCCGATGGATCGAAGCTGGCGTTTTTTACCGGCATTAATAATGGGAAATTTCGCAAACCAGTAACCCCAGGCGATCAAATTCGCTTTGAAGTCACCCTACGTTCAAAGCGATTCAATACGTTTATGCTTCATGGCAGGGCAACTGTTGACAATGCTCTTGTTGCAGAAGCAGAATTGACTGTTGCACTTGTTGACCGTCAAGCCTAATCGCAATCTTATTTAGCTGTAATGTCTGAATCGATACTTAGTCCTTATGCAGTAATTCACCCCGAAGCAATCATTGGCAGCGGATGCACAATTGATCCATTTGCAGTTATCGAAGACAATGTAATTATTGGAGAGGGAACACATATTCAGGCGCACGTCCATTTGCGAAGGGGGGCAAGGATTGGGAAGAATTGTACGATCTTTACTGGCGCATCAATAGGGGCTGTACCTCAAGATTTGAAGTTTTCAGGTGAAGCAACAACTGCAATTGTGGGCGATCGCACTGTGGTAAGAGAATACGCGACAATCCATCGTGGAACCACAGCACGGTATCAGACGATAGTTGGGAGTGATTGTCTGATAATGGCATACTGCCATGTTGCACATGACTGTATTATTGGCGATCGGGTAATTCTTGCTAACGGAGTTCAACTGGGTGGCCATGTACAGATTGAAGATTGGGTTACGATTGGAGGATTAAGTGGCGTGCATCAGTTCTCACATGTTGGCAAGCACTCAATGATCGGTGCTGGTGTGCTCGTTCGCAAAGATGTACCGCCATATATTCTAGCAGGAAATCAACCTTTGGGTTTCAGTGGCATTAATTCAATTGGTTTGCGGCGAAGGGAATTCTCTGAACAACAGATTGATGCTATCACTCAATTATATAAACTGATTTATTACTCAGGCTTGAATATCGGTGATGCACTGCGTAAAGCCCAGGAGACTTCTCATGATTCAGAAGAGGCAAAGGAGATAATAGGATTTATTGAATCAAGCCGGCGTGGTATTATTCCAGCTTCAAAATAGATTTCCATTATGGAGGCTGGACCTGATAAAGAAAATATTCTGATTATTGCAGGAGAGGCTTCAGGGGATAAACATGCTGCCAGCATTGTCAGGGAAATAGTAAAGCTAAAGGGAGGTATAGACTTTTGGGGGATTGGAGGGGATAATTTACGAGGACAACATGTTGAAACGTTGTTTGATATTCGACAGATGCATGTCGTTGGCTTTATCGAAATTCTAAAACGCTATCGATTCTTTAGAAATGTACTGCAATCGATCGTTGATAGCGCTACAAAGTACAAACCACAACTGGCCATTCTTGTTGATTATCCAGGATTTAATCTCAGGCTTGCAAAGAAGCTGAAGAGGCTGAACATTCCAGTGGTCTATTATATAGCTCCGCAGGTGTGGGCCTGGAAAGAGAGTAGACTGAAAACCATCAGGAAATACGTTGATGATCTGATCGTTATTTTTCCATTTGAGGTCGAGTATTTCCGTAACCATGGAATCACTGCACATTATTTCGGTCATCCACTTGCAGAGAGAGTACATGACAGTAGTATTAGACAATTATACAGTAAGCCACAGATCGCTTATTTCCCAGGAAGCCGTACTGAAGAGATTGACCGGCATATGCCGATAATAAAAGATGTAATTCAAGCTCTTGGAGATAACTATCATCATGTTATTCCACGATCATCGACAACTCCACTTGATTCATTAATTAAATATCAGTCAGGAGACAGTTTTGAAATCGTAGATAATTCGGACTTAGCGCTTCGGAATGCAACCGCAGCATTAGTCAAATCTGGCACTTCGGCGCTTGAGGCATTGCTCTATGAAGTGCCATGTGCAGTCTTTTATAAGACTTCCAGAGTGAGCTATCATATAGCAAAACAATTAATCAAGACCAAGTTCGTGGGAATTATCAACATCCTTGCTGGTAAGTTGCTTGTCCAGGAGTTCATTCAGGATAACATGCAGGTAGATTTGATAGTTCATGAGCTCTCAAGACTCATTCATGATGATAATTACAGAGAAACGATAAAAGCATCGTTGGGGGCACTCCATGAACAACTTCAATCCACTAATGTAGCAGCAAATATTTCCAGGTTCATAGCTGAAAAGTATCTATCCGATTCGGAGTATGAGCAACGTTAAGATTGTTTTGTTTCGGATCGCACTTATACTCCTTTCTCGAACTTGGAGAATTAGAGAGAATATTCCAGAGGATTGCCGGCCTATCATTGAACAACGGCAGATTGGAGTTATTGCCTTCTGGCATGGAAAAATGCTCCCAATCTGGTATTGCTTCAGGAAGAAGGGATGTTCTGCATTAATCAGTTCAAGCAACGATGGTACAATTCTCTTCCACTATCTCGATGAATCACTCCATTATCATGAAATTATCCGAGGTTCAAGCTCCCGTGACGGAGGTGAGGCACTTCACCAAATGGTCGACGTGTTGCAACGGCGCTCCTGCCTAATTACACCGGACGGCCCAAGAGGACCTGCGTTAAAGCCAAAGGCAGGCGTGCTGATTGCCTCACAACGAAGCCAGAAACAGTTGCTGCTGGTGAATTGGAGTTCAAGCAAAAGTTACAGTGTCAATTCTTGGGACTCGATGAGTATCCCATTACCATTCGCGAGAATCAATATGAACTATTTCTTATTTAACACCGACCGATTAGGAGCAAAAATATCCGAGAGCGATTTGCATGAATTGTCAGATATGTTAAATCAGCTTGGGTCTAATAATAGCGGCCGAATATCAGGATGATCTGGCGCAAACTCCTTATACCGTTTACAGGTGCTTATCACTTCCTGCACCTGATCGACAAGCATTTGAAAGAACGTCGGAGATATTATTCTGATCTCCCTGTTATCTCAGTTGGGAATATCAGTACAGGAGGTACTGGCAAGACACCAGTTATTATTGAATTAATTAAGAGATTTAATAAGTATTATCCGATACTAGTTCTCTCAAGAGGATATGGAAGGGAAAAGAAAGATGATGTTTTATGGAGTGTAGGAGAGCCAATTCCTGATATTGCACTGTTTGGGGATGAGCCAACGCTAATAGCTGATTTTATTACTAACGGTGGGATCGCTGTTTCCACAAACAGAACTCAATGTCTCAAGAAAATTGAACAGCAGTTTAGCGAACATCTTGTGCTTTTAGATGATGGTTTTCAACACTATCAGCTTGTAAGAACAATTGATATTGTGATTGTTGATGATGATACATTGGAAGATAGACTTCTTCCGGCTGGTAATCTCCGTGAGTCTTTAACAAGTTTGGATCGTGCTACGGTTATCCTTGCATCTTCAGAAAAGGGTATAACTTGTTTACGACAGGCAGTTAGTTCGTCAATTCCGATCTTCAAATTTAAAAGATCTGTAATTCCAACAAATTCTAAAAATCTTGCATCAGATCAAGAGGATAGACGGGGGATCGCTGTATGTGGAATTGGCAAACCTGATCAGTTCTTGAGTTCTCTTAGAAGAGATAATGTCGATATCATTTCCAGTAAGATTTACCCAGATCACCATAACTATTCAAGAACTGACGCACTTGAAATTCAAAGGCTATTTGAAATAACTGGGTCGGAATTTATCTTCACTACCAGAAAAGATGCTGTGAAGCTCGTGCAGTTTGAGAATCTCCGAAATTATCTCCTTACTGTGGATCTTCAAATAACAGTTGATGAGAAGTTCTATTCATTAATTAGTGAAAAATTAAATAATCGATCTTTATGAACATCACAATCGGAATTTCAAAGGGCAGTGGTGCCGAAAAATATGTCAGATATGGTAATTGGATTTCACAAAACGATAGCTCGATATCTCTCGTTGATTTCTCACGAGATAGCGCTGAATTCGAATTAGATGGAATTGACGGGTTGATCTTAACGGGCGGTTCTGATATTGATCCAAAATGGTACGATCGGCCCGATCAGTTATCAGTGTGCGAAGATATTGATGAACAGAGAGATCAACTGGAATTTGATCTGCTCCGTCGGGCGCTCGATCGAAAAATCCCAGTATTCGCAATTTGCAGGGGATGCCAGATATTAAATGTCCATTTCGGAGGCACGCTGATAGCACATCTTCCAGCTGAAGTGGATGGGGGAGAACTGCATCAAAAAAGTCAGGGGAAGGATGTCAATCATGAGATAACTGTGCAACCAGGAACATTACTATTCAAAGCCACAGGCCAGATGTCTGGGATTGTGAATTCAGCACATCATCAGGCCGTAGGGCGATTAGGAGAGGGGCTTATGGCTTCAGCGCGATCCGATGATGGAGTTATTGAAGCAATTGAACGTAGAGAACGGGAAGGCGAGTCGTACGTGTTGGGTGTCCAGTGGCATCCAGAACGAATGTTGGATCAAACAAGTCCATTTTCATCAGGGATCAGAGAGCAGTTCATTTTTGAAGTTGAAAGCCATAGAGCTTTATTCTCAATCCATTAATGCCTGTTCTATCCAAAGAATTTGTTGCGTTCTTTCTTTAACTCTTTTGAAAGATATAAGATGTTCAAGTTGGTTGAATTTTCTGCCATAGGCAGATAATGCTCTGAGGTCTCTTTAATATATTTATATGGATTCCGCTTCAAATTGAATTCGATACACCTGATATTATCCAATCTATCAGCAAGCTTGATGATCTTACAGTCATCTGGGCTGTTCTTTAGACGATCAACATATTCTTGATCGATTTTCTCACGAAGCGGACCATCTTCCACACGAATTTCTTTCGTCAGCGTTTCCACCATATAACTGACATTGCTTCCGAAATTGTATTCAAGGACATCTGAATTTAGAATGTCAGAATCTTCAAGTGCATCATGCATTAACGCAGTAATAATCATATCAGGCTGCTTGATATCCAACTCATCGAGAAGTATTTTGGCTACTCGCGTAGGATGCCAGAAATAGGGTGTACCATCATTGCGTACCTGAAATTGATGGACGTTCTCGGCCATCTCGTATGCACACATAATTCGATTCAGTTCAATCGGGCCTACAACCTGCATAAGCCTTTCACGAAGCTCGCTTTTCGAAATGAAGGTCTGATTATATCGCTTGGTAGGATTAAGCATCAATCTTGATTAATTCACGTGCCATTCGGATACTTGATTCTGTAATATCTTCTCCACTGAAGAGTTTTGCTACCTCATGTATGTGCTCTTCACGATCTAATTTCCGCACCGACGTTTTTGTTCTATTCTTGAGAACCTGCTTCTCGACGATGAAATGATTTTCGCTCATGGCTGCAATCTGGGGCAAATGAGTGATAGCTATGATTTGATGGAATTGTGATAGCTCTTTCATAGCCACACCGACCTTGGATGCAATTCTCCCAGAGATTCCTGTATCGATCTCATCGAAAATAAGCAGAGGCAGTTTGTCCTTCTTTGCTAAAATCGTTTTCAATGCAAGCATAATACGGCTTATCTCACCACCCGATGCAGTCTTTGCCAGTGGCTTTAACGATTCGCCCGTGTTAGTTGAGATATAGAATTCAACGTTGTCGATTCCGGCGTTTGTGAATTCAATATTTTCTCCATTGACGGTAATTGATTTACTATTCTCAGCATTGGCATGAAGATGAGCGATTGCGATATGAAATCGAGCATTATTTATGCCTAACTGTTTCAATGAACGTTCAACGGATTTCTCAACATTGATGGCGATCTCTTTTCGCGCATCAGAGAGATTACCTGCCAGCTTAGCTAATTTTCCCTTAGCAATTGTAATGCTTTTTTGATAATCAATAATCTGCTCTTCTGATTGTTCGGCTGTGAGGACTTCCTGCTTAATCGAATACAGGTAATTCAAAGTAGATTCAATACTCCCACCAAATTTCTTTCGCAGACCATTTAACGTGGCCTGACGCTCTCGTAGTTGTTCAAGATATGAGGGGGAAAATTCAAGATTCCCGGAGTATTTCTTTAGTGACGTGCTGGTTTCCTCAATAAATGAAATTGTTGCCGTGCATTCAGCCAGATACTCCGAAAAGGATTCATCGATTTGATGGAGTTGATCTAAATGATTTTTTAGATCAGATAATTGATCTCGAATCGAGTTCTCATTTTGAGTTAGTAACGATAATGAATCAGTGATTAGCTCAAATAACCGTTCTCTATTCTCTAATATCTTTAACTCCTGGAGTATCTGTTGATCTTCATCTTCTCTTGGATTAACTTTTTCAATTTCCTTGATCTGAAACTGATAATAGTCCAACTTCTCATGAAGCTCGTTTGACCGTTTCAGATGTATGTGGAATTGATATATGAGGTCAGTAAACTCATTATATGCTTTTAGATAGTCGAAGTGTAATGCTTCAAGTCCACCAACACTATCTAGCAGAGTAATATGTGTATCTGGATTCAGTAGCAACTGGTGCTCATGCTGGCCGTGAAGATCGACTAATTGATTTCCAAGTTCTTTGATGATGCTGAGTTGCGCGGGAGAGTCATTAATAAATGCTCTTGATCCTCCTCGAGCCGTAATCTCTCTCCGGACGATTATATCCTCATTGCTTTCATACCCGGCATCGATAATAAATTGCCTTGCCTTCTCATTATCATCTGCGGAAAATATACCTTCGACAATGCATTTCTCTGCGCCTTCACGAATTAAGTCGCTTGAAGCACGTTCACCGAGCACAAGGCCCAATGCATCAATTAAAATTGACTTACCTGCGCCCGTTTCTCCTGTTAGAATATTTAATCCTGGAGCGAACTCAATAGTAATCTCATCAATGAGTGTGTAATTCCGAATATGTAATGTCTTGAGCATTAACCTCTCAGCCTGATCTACTATTGTTACTTTGATTGTTGAAACTGGGTGCTCTTATGAGTCGAAAAGAAATCTTTGACTTTATTACGTTGATATTTTCCAGTTGACGTTACAGGAATATCTTCACCAAAAACGATTACCTTAGGACATTTGTTAAAAGGGAGTTTTGTCGAGCAGTACTCAATGAGATCAACTTCAGTTAGTAAATCATCGTTCTTTTTTACATAAGCACCAATTTCTTCACCATACCAATCATTTTCAAATCCAACGGCAATCCCAGCATTTACAAGCGGATGGCTGTTGATTACTTCATCAATCTCGAGCGGAGATATATTGACTCCTCCACGAATTATTAACTCCTTGAGCCTTCCGGTAATAAAAAAGTATTTTCGCTTATCTTCTTTCGAGATAATAAAAAACCCTTCATCACCACTCCGAAACCATTCGTGTGTAAAAGCATTCTCGTTTGCTTGCCGATTACCGTAGTATCCAGACATTACGTTAAATCCACGAATGACTATCTCTCCACGCTCACTTTCCTGAAGGCTTTTTCCCGACTCATCATGGATTTCCATATTATTTTCGGGAATAGGGGCTCCGATGCTTGGAAACCCATAGTCCCTGTACCATGTGAGTCTTTGGTGAGTTGGCATTTCAACAGGCATAAAACAACTATAGCAGGTCGTTTCCGAGAGGCCATAGCCATGGATAATAGGAATACCATATTGCTCTTCAAATCGAATTGCCAATTCACTTGTCAACGGACCAGCACCGCAAATGATATGGCGGAAGCCATCTAAATTCATTCCTGAGATATCAATATCTGATTGAGAGAGGAATGCAAGTAATGTTGGGACTACTGAGGTTATCGCAACATTTTCCGATTCTAATCTTTGAAAAAATGATTGAGTCTGAAACTTCCGATTTAATACGACACTTGCTCCTGCATATAGTGGTGATACCAGGGTGACAACTGTGCCATTGACGTGATGAATGGGGAGGACACACCTTTCCAGCACATTGGGATCCTAAGCTTAGAATTCCACGTGGACAAGTTGTCG
>JADMIO011485806.1_pt1 | contig 103599 bp, 100 predicted proteins | sample 8958161 | NCBI WGS metagenome assembly JADMIO01 (sample SAMN16585339, study PRJNA669376) | soil metagenome | isolation source: Crop rotation soil | place: USA: Cullars Rotation, Alabama | collected 2011
CCGCGACTTCAAGTCACGTGAATTCCAAGCTTCGGATCCCACTGTGCTGGAAAGACGATCAATATGACAGGCAGTAATACAAAAACCCAGGTCCAAAATTTTTTGGCAAAAACCGACTGGATTAGTCCGTAGGCGACGGCAGATTTAAAAACGACTACTGAGCAAATTGCGATCAGCGCCAAAAAGGGAAGTAAAAAAAGCAAAAAACCGATTTTCATTGGCAAAGTATAGCTTTTTTCATCAATAATAGCCAAAAACCTTGATTTTTAAAGGCTATTATGGTATAATTGCAAAAAATAAATAAGATGCAGACAGTTAAATTTATCGGTGAGGGTTTCGGGGTGTTTATACTTGTGGTGGGAGTAATACTTTTGTACGGGTACGCTATGTGGCTACTATCTGCCAAATTAGACGGCGAATTCAGGACTGAATTTAATAAGAATAAGAAGCAAATAAGAGAGACATTGCTATCAATACGGAATATATTACAAAATAAAATCAATGTAGTTATAAAATACCCGAGCCGCCTGAAATTTTAGGCGGCTTTTTTACGGCCATTTCCTTATTGCCCATTTCTGATAAAATAGCCTTTATGCAAAGGCGGCACTGGTTTCTTTTTCTGACCATATTTATCGACATGCTGGGCGTGGGTATTTTGATCCCGATTGTGCCCCAGCTCCTCGGCGTGCCGGCTTCACGGTACTTTTTGCTTGATCCGGCACAGGCTGATCTTGGCCTGGTATACCTTGGCCTTCTGACCGCCGTTTATCCGCTCGCCATCTTTTTTGCTTCGCCGGTACTTGGCGCACTTTCGGATAAATACGGCCGTCGACCGATTCTCCTGATTTCAATTTTAGGTACGGCAATTTCATATTTTGTTTTTGCCATTGCCATTATTCTGCGCAATCTGCCGCTTCTTTTCATCTCACGCATTATCGACGGTATTACGGGTGGAAATATCGCCGTAGCTCAGGCTGCCGTAGCTGACACGACTGAAGAAAAAGATCGGGTAAAAGTTTTCGGCATTATGGGCGCGATTTGGGGAATCGGCTTTGTCCTTGGTCCTTACATTGGCGGTAAATTAACCAACCACGAGCTGGTTTCCTGGTTTTCGTCGTCGACGCCGTTTTTCTTTGCCGCCATTATTTCTCTCATCAATGTTGTTTCAATTTATTATTTCTTTAAAGAAACTCATCCAAAACTTAATAAAGAGGAACGATCACATAAGAAAATTGACTACTTCGGCGCAATTCGCAACCTGACCAAAGCCAAGCACTATGCCAACCTCCGAAATCTTTTTCTGGTTTCATTTATCTTCACGGCTGGCTTTACGTTCTTCACTTCTTTTTTCAACGTCTACGTTTCGCGCAAATTTAATTTTACGGCCAACGACGTCGGCAACTTTTTCGGCTTCGTCGGCATCTGTATTATTTTTACCCAACTTGTCATTGTGCCGGCAATATCGCGCCGGTTTAATGACTGGGCAACATTACGCTTTGCTTATTTCTTTGCGGCCATCGGTCTGGCTTTAACCCTTTTTGCCAATACACCGCTTGCGCTCTATGCGCTTATTTTGCCTTTCGCCATTCCAAACGGCCTGCAGTCTTCAAATTTTTCCTCATTGCTTACGCGCCGGGCCAAAGAAGATGAACGCGGGGAAGTGCTTGGTGTTAATACGTCCGTTGTTTCGCTTGCCCAGGCTATACCGCCGCTTATCGCCGGCGCAGTTGCCGCTATTTTTGCTCCCTGGACGCCAATTGCCATTGCATCCGTGCTTATTTTCACTGCCGGCATTGTCTTCCGAAAACGCGTTGTCAGGATTGTGACAGCCGCTTAGAAAATCAGGTATAATCTTTGTATGAATAAAACTACTATTTCCATCATCCTCATCGTTGCCGTAATTCTGATCGGCTGGCTTCTTATTTCGCATAACAAAAGCAATACTGCCGAAACAGGCATGACCGATAATCAGCAAAAAGTTTTTGAAAATATTCTAGCCGGCGGTAAGCTAAAAGTTGTCATAACACAGGAAGGTTCGGGTCCTGAATCAAAAATCGGCGACAGAGTTGGCATGACCTACGTCGGCAAATTGGAAAACGGCACGGTTTTTGACTCAAATACTGACGCCAGTGCACCTTATATGTTTACCTTGGGTGAAGGCCATGTCATTCAGGGTTGGGATCTTGGCGTGCTTGGCATGAAGAAAGGCGAGAAACGCACACTCACTATTGCGCCGGAACTTGGCTATGGTAGTGCTCAAAACGGTAAAATTCCGCCGAACTCAACGCTCATATTTGACGTTGAGCTGGTTTCCATTGGCCAATAATTAAAGGCGCAAGAGTAGCTTCATCAATTCGTCATCTTTATCATTAATCAATAAAATTAAAGTAATTATTTATGCTCAGTGATACATATAAAAACAGGGTAGCTCAGGGAGTTATTGCCTTTTTGGCAATTCTGTCGGTTTATTTCGTCATCAAACTTATTAATGAAATTCGAGCCGGTGAGTATATTGGCACCAAAGAAACGCCAAATACAATCCAGGTTACTGGTGACAGCGAAGTTTTCGCTGCGCCTGATATCGCCACGATCAGCTTCACTGCTCGCGGTGAAGGCAGTACGACCAAGATTGCTCAGGGCAAGGAAGCCGAAATTGTTAACAAGGCCATCGACTTTTTGAAAGGCAAGGGAATTGCTGAAAAAGATATTAAGACCAGCAACTATAATGCTCAGCCAAAGTATGATTATGGTACTGTTGTCTGTTCAAAAAATTATTGTCCTTCACCGCAGCCAAGAATTGTCGGTTACGAAACCACGCAGACTGTTGATGTAAAAGTTCGTGATATTGATGCTGTCGGCGACTTGCTGACCGGCATCGGCAGTACCGGTGTCAGTGATCTTTCCGGTCCGAATTTCTCAATTGAAAATGAGGACAAGCTCAAAGACCAGGCTCGCTCTGAAGCAATTGCCGAGGCCCGCGATCGCGCCGAAAAACTGGCGCACGATCTCGGTGTCGATATCGTTCGCGTAACTAACTTCCAGGAATCAGGTGGCGGCTTCCCAATGTACTACGCAAAGGATGCTCTCCAGAGCGCCGGCGCAGTAGCTCCGCAGGCCAATCCAGCTATTCCGGCAGGGGAAAATAAGATTACGTCAAACGTGACAATTACTTACGAAATTCGCTAATTCAGGAGGCAAGATAATGGCCCTACCAAAGGCCTAATTACATAAAAAAGCGAGAGGCTAGAGCCCCTTGCTTTTTTATTTACGGTATGTATAATCGTATCCTATCGTTCTTTTGGTAGAAAAATAAGTGTTATTTACAATCAAATACTAAAAACTATGCGCAACAAAAAGCAACTTGGTATGAGTCGTGCGGCCCAAGACGGCGGCGGCTCGGGAAATGAAGAAAACAATGAGAAAAAGACCGAAACCGGTGGTGGCCAATCAGAAAAGCCTACCGAAAGAGATCTTACGGAAGAGAACGAAGAGAATGAAGAACAAAATTCGGAAGAAACCAACGATGAAGAAACCGAGCAAGAAACTGGCCCCGGATCAGAATCGGAAGAAGAAACTTCCAGCGAAGAAGGAAAGTAAAAACGACAAAAGTCCGATTTCTCCATTTGGACACTTTGATCCAGAAGCGAACCCCTAGTGGTTCGCTTTTTTTATTGCTTCCTGCGTCCGCCAGGGCCGGTTGACGCCGGGGTCCTTTTGCGGTATCCTTTAAGTGCTGCCCCGAAGGGCGGTTTTTTTATAAGAAATTTTAAGTCAAAACGCTGAGTAGATTCTACAAAAGCGGTCTATTATATGAAAGCAATCGACTACATCAAATCAACAAAGGAAGAAATGAAGCAGGTAAATTGGCCGACACGCAAAGAGGTCATTATTTCAACGATTGCAGTCATTCTCATTTCTGTCGGCGTGGCCTATTTCCTCGGACTTTTTGACCTCATCTTTTCAAAAGGTTTGGAAAAGCTTTTGTCGCTCTAAATTATTTTACTTTTTATTTACATTAATTTTTATCTAATTTTTAACTATGGCTAAACAAGAAACAACAGGGGAGCGACACTGGTATGCGATCCATACCTATTCAGGCTATGAAAATGCAGTGATGCGTAACCTCAAGCAGCGTATTGAATCCCTCGGCATGCAAGACCGTATTTTCAACGTCATCGTGCCGATCGAGAAAAAGATCAAAATCAAAGCCGGCAAACGCGTTGAGCAGGATGAAAAAGTCTATCCTGGTTACGTCCTCGTCGACATGATCGTGACTGATGATTCTTGGTACGTTGTGCGCAATACGCCGCGTGTTACCGGTTTCGTTGGTGCCGGCGTCAATCCTGTGCCGCTTTCTCCGGATGAAATTAAAAGTCTCTTCTCGCGCATGGACGATACGACGGTTACCCACAATATCGATCTCCAGGTTGGCGAAACGGTGATGATCGCCGATGGTCCGTTTAAGGAACTCGAAGGAAAAATCTCAGCTGTCGATACTGATCGCGGCAAGGTTCGCGTCCTCGTCTCAATGTTCGGCCGCGAAACTCCGGTTGAGCTTGATTTCTTGCAGGTGAAGAAGCTCTAACTGAATAATATTGACTTATCTATATTTTATTATATAGTAGAAGAAAATTCCTGTATGGATGTACGGGTGACTCGCAAGAGGAACGGAGCTTGGCTTTCGGCTTCATTAACGAAAGTCGTTCATTAAACCCTTAAAAATGGGAACACAATCTATGACCGTCGGCAATCTGTCAGACGGACCAAATCAAGAGACCTTGTTTGATTCACTTCGACTCGGTCTCAAAACAGGCATTACTATTGAAACGGTCTACGGTAATTTAGTTTACTGTTACATGGTAGTAACTGGTGCACACCAGGAATTAATTGATGTTGTAAATATTAATAAAGTTCAGAATTCTGGTCGCTGGAAAATCGATTTTCAATTTGTTATTGGGGAATCGCAGAATAAAGCAGACGTATACACCTGGCAGGGGGTTTACGACCCAAAAAACCGGAAAGGTTTCTTTAGTAATGTAAACGTAGCTCATCCGACTGAAATCCCACCAAACCTCTTTGCTGCTTTGGATAAAAAATCAGGCCGGGGTGAAGAAGCAAAAATTGTTGTTGTTACGCCCGGAACGAGGAGATATCTCGGTGGAATTATTTTTACAAAAGGAAAATGGTATTTTGATCATAATTGCGGTAATGCAGAAGCATTTCCTCCCTACGCAGCTAAGGCTGCATGTGAATTAGCAAGTAAAAGATACCCAAAAGGGTAATAGTGGGGCTGCCAAATACTGGCAGCCTTTTTCTTTACAAAAATCCCTTTTCTGCTATAGTATTTCCGTTACGCTACGCTTCAAAAAGTAACTATTTCAAACAATTATGGCTAAAAAAATTATCAAAAAAGTAAAGGTTTTGGCTCCAGCGGGCCGAGCAACCCCGGCGCCACCACTTGGACCGGCTCTTGGTCAGGCCGGCGTGAACATCGGCGATTTCGTCCAGAAGTTCAACGCCGCCAGCGCAGAATGGATGGGTGAGACTGTTGGTGTCAAAATCAACGTCTACGAAGACCGAACTTATGACTTCACTGTCAAAACCCCAATCACTTCAGCACTCATTTTCAAGGCTGCCGGAGTAGAGAAAGGTTCAGGCAAACCAAACGTTTCAAAAGTCGGCAAAATCACTCGAGCACAACTTCGCGAAATTGCCGAGAAGAAACTCCGCGATCTCAACGCTAACGATATCGAAGGCGCAATGAAGATTGTCGAAGGTACGGCCAGAAATGCCGGTATCGAAATTGTTGGCTAGGACTATATAAGTAAAATAAAAAAATCCCGCATTGTGCGGGATTTTTTGTCGCACGCTTTTAATAAAAAATTTACTTCTTCAAAATCTTTGCCATGATCTCATCAACTTTTGCGTACAGTTCTTCAACGGTACCGTTATTTTCGATAGTGTAATCTGCTTTGCTGACTAGGTCATTAATGTAAATCTCTGTTTCAGCATTATCAAGCTCCAGAAATTGTTCTTTGCTGACAGTGCTATCACTTTTTTCACGATTGCGGCTTACCATTGCAGCATAGCGCTGATCCTCGTCTCTCGTAACGCCTATTGAGAAATATGCATCAGATTTAAATGCTTCAACATCAGCTTCGCGACGATATGGATCAAGAACGATAATTGGTTCACTGCGTTTGAGTGCTTGACCCTTCATCATTACTGAAAAAGCATTGGCTCCATAATTTGTTCGGATAGCAAGCGAAAGGGCCTGAATATTTTTTCGATTAACGTCCTGATTGAGGATGCGAAGGATTTCTCTTAGCGGATCAGAAAAACTGAGAGCCGCGGCGCCATATTTTTGTGCCATGTATTCTGAGACAACGCCTTTGCCGGCGCAAATTCGCCCAACGAGGCCGATGATTATTTTCTCTGTGCCATCTTTATTTTCCATAATTCATTTCACTACCATCTAAAAAAATTAATTCGATATTTGCGCTCTTGAACATTTCCTCAGACTCTTTGCCGCGCTGGTATCTTTTCTCGCAAACAACACGAGTAATGCCGGCCGTAATAATCATTTTGGCGCAGGTGGCGCATGGAGTCATTGTGCAATAGAGTGTGCCGCTGTTGATGGCGACACCAAACTTGGCCGCTTGCACGATGGCATTTTGTTCAGCATGAGTTGTGCGCTGGCAGTGCTCACTCACCGTGCCGTCTTCGTGAGTTATGGTTTTCATCTGGTGGCCGACTTCATCGCAGTGGGGAAGACCTTTTGGCGCGCCGACATAACCGGTAACCAGGATTTGTTTGTCTCGGGTAATGACACAGCCTGAACGTCCGCGATCACACGTTGCGCGCAGAGCTACTGTTTTCGTTATCTCCATAAAATAGTTGTCCCATGGCGGTCTGTGATGAGTTTCCATATAGCGCGAGTATAGCAAATGTTTCGGGAGAAAAATAGTAATAAAAAAACAGCGCGGTAATTTGCGCTGTTTTGTAACTCACTCTTCATCTTTGGTCAACAAACTCAACTTTTCCAGTTTGCCGATAAATTCTTCCGCCTCTCTTTTATTTGAGAACTTTTCGTACACCGATTTTTTCGTGCAAGGTAGTTGTGCACTCTGAATGAATTCGATTTCAAGTTTTGATAACCGTAATGAATGCAAATGATAATCTTCAAACGCCCGATATGCTATAGGTACAGTATCACGTACAATTTCGGCCATTGCCTCAGCGAAGACTCTTATTTCGTATTGAGCATGAGTATCCAGGCGAAGTCCAAGAAAATGCATAAGGTTGTGGAGATCAATCTTCCAATACCACTCTGTATAGTTTGAAACAGAGAGGCCGATTCGTGCCAGCTCACGGGCAAAATCAAGGTCAATCAATTTTCGATAATTGCCATGAGCTCTCTCGGTATCTTCCTTGAGGATTGCGTAAATCGCCGCTTTTTTCTCTTCGGGCAATTCTTCTCCGCTACCTTGCCGGTTGCCTTTTGACTGAGCTTGAATTCGAGAAAGCTCAGGAATGTAAAATTGGTCACTCATTTCAGAGTATCTTCCCGAATATTCATTTACATTAGCGGTGCGATGGCGTATCCACTGACGGGCAACAAATATCGGCATTTTACAGTGGAACTTGAATTCAACCATTTCATACGGCGTAGTGTGAATGTGTCTTTTCAAATAACGGATCAGCCCTTCTTCACTGCTGACTTGTTTTGTTCCTGTCCCGTACGATGTTCTCGCTGCTTGGGGTATAGCATCATCATTTCCCATGTAGTCCACAAGATATACATATCCATAGTCAAGGCATTTGATAGGCTTACCCAGCCACTTTTCTGCTCCCGGACTGACTGGTCGGAAGGTTAAGTTTTGTTCAGAATATAAACTTTCCATAAGTGTTTAGTTTTTTAAGTTAGTTTGGGCTAAGCCTACTGCCTCAGCCCGTTTTGGTCAAATAAAAAACCGGATGTAAAATCCGGTTTATTTCATTGGATTAGCGCCTTCTTTAATTAAAATAAGCGCAAAAACACAATAGTTAACAATGTCCTCATATGAAGCACGGGCATTTTCTGAAACTTTTACTTCGTAACCATTTTCTTCCATCATCCGCAGCCGCATAAGCTTTTGCAAAATAAGATCATTGATTGATGAAATACGCAGGTCACGCCAGGCTTCGCCGTAGTCATGATTTTTCTTTTCAAGAAGTTTTTTAATTTCGATGACAATATTGGCATATTTTTCTTCCACCGAATCAGACTGCCTTCTTTCGAGCTGACTAATACCCATAAGGGAATAATTGAGCATGCCGATAAATTCACCACGCAAATCATCGTCAACTTTCTTTTCTCTCTTTTCCTGTATCGAGCGAATCCGTTTGGCCTTAATATATATTTGGTCAGTCAGGCTGCTTGGCCTCAAAACTTCCCAGGCATTGCCGTAATCTTTTCGCTTTTTCCACATGAGGTCGAGGCATTCATTTATGACTTCATCAAAATCAGCCATCGTTTTTTCCTGATTTTCCATATTTAATTTTTTAGTTATTTGCTTAACTTTACAGGCTAGAAACGCACTGTCAAATCTATTCAGAAACTATATTTATGGTACTATCGATGCGTGGAAATAAAGATAAAAAAACTCAAAGACGATATCGTTCCGCCAAGCTACGCTCATCCCGGTGATGTTGGTCTTGATGTGCGAAGTCTGGAAACGGTGACATTGCCACCGGGCGGTCACCATATTTTTGACCTCGGTTTTGCTCTCGAATTTCCCAATGGCTATGCGGCAATTATGAAAGACAAGTCAGGAATTTCGAAAGCCGGACTGCATGTCATGGGCGGCGTCTTTGATGCCGGTTATCGGGGGGAGTATAATGTTCACCTCGTCAATCTTTCAGCCGAGCCATATACTATAGAGAAAGGAAATAAGATTGCGCAGATTATTATGTATGTCGTGGCTATTGCCGACATTTCGGAAGCGACGGAATTGTCAGATACATCTCGCGGCGAAGGGCGGTTTGGCAGCACAGGTAAATAATAATATGAAAGAATTACTCCAAACATTTTTAGAAGAAACCATGCTCAAATGCGGCTTCATGGTCGGCAAGCCCGAAATCATGTATCCGAAAGAGATGGGCCACGGCGACTACATGTCATCGACGGCACTTGTCGTGTCAAAACAGTACGGCAAAGCGCCAAAAGTAATTGCCGACGCAATTGCCGAAGAAATGAATAAAAATCTGCCGCCATACATTGCTTCTGTGACAGTCGCCGGTCCGGGCTTCATCAATTTCCACCTCTCGCGCGCATACTATACGAGTATATTGGAATTTATTTTGCGTGACGGCGAGCACTATGGCAAAAGCGACATTTTTGAAACTAAAAAAGTGGTTGTTGAATATACCCAGCCGAATCCCTTCAAGCCTTTCCATATCGGACACCTCATGTCGAATACCATCGGCGAATCAATTGCCCGCCTCGTTGATTTTCACGGCGGCAAAGTTATTCGTGCCAACTACCAGGGTGATATCGGACTCCATGTCGCAAAAGCCATGTACGGCATTATTCAAAAGGGCGGTGTCATCGAAGGCAAAACGACAAGTGAAAAAGCGGCCTTTATCGGCGAGTGCTATGCGAGCGGCAGCAATCTCTATGATTCTGACCCGGCTGCCAAAACTGAAATTGATGCGCTCAATAAAAAACTGTATGAAGGCGATCCGGTCTACAAAGGCATTTATGACGAAGGCAGGAAAGTAACGCTCGAAGCGTTTGAAGAACTCTATGCCGCGCTCGGTACAAAATTTGATAAATACTATTTTGAATCAGAGTTCGCCGAAAAGAGCGTGGCTTTGGTCAAAGAAAATGTCACCAAGGGTATTTTTGATGAATCCGAAGGCGCAATTATTTTCCGTGCCGAAAGATTTAATCCGAAGCTGCATACGCGCGTTTTTATTACAAGCCAAGGTCTTCCGCTATACGATGCCAAAGAGCTTGCACTTACCGTTGCCAAATTTACTGAATTCGAACCAGATCTTTCAATTGTGACAACTGCCGTCGAGCAAAAAGATTACATGGACGTTGTCACCGAAGCCATTCGCCAACTATTTCCGCGTGAAGGCTACGCAGCCAGAATGGAACATATTACTCATGGCATGATGCGTTTTGCTACAGGCAAGATGAGTTCTCGCCGCGGCAATGTTATTACCGGCGAATCGCTCGTGAGCGATGCCAAAGAAGCCATTCTGCAAATAATCAAAGATCGCGACTTTAATGATAAAGAGAGAAGAGAAGTTGCTGAGGCGGTTGGCGTGGCGGCAATTAAATATTCCATTCTTCGTTCAAATATCGGTACTGATATTATCTATGATTTTGATAAATCAATTTCATTTGATGGTGATTCCGGGCCATACCTTCAATATGCGACGACACGTGCTCGTTCCATTTGTCGCAAAGGCGAAGAAGCCGGTGTAAAAACGCATCTTCACAATCCGACTGATGCTACGCTTTCCCTCGAACGTATTCTTGAGCGTTTTCCGTCTGTCGCATATCGCGCCATAGAAGAACGCGAGCCGCACCATATCGCAACCTATATGATTGAATTGGCCGGTGCATTCAATAATTTCTACGCCAATGAGCAGATCATTGATCCAAATGATGACACCAGTTCATACAAAGTAGCAGTCTCTGAAGCTGTTGCCGTTGTCCTCACGAAGGGTCTTCATCTCCTGGGGATTAAGGTGCCTCCAAAGATGTAGGTACCGTGGTACTATTAAGCCATTATCATAATGGCTAATTACTATGGAAGAAATTAAAAACGAACATTCACATGATGGACGTAAGGTTATAAAGATATCGAAGAAGAGGACTTGGCGCTTTATTATATTCTTAATAGTCGTCTTATTGGGTTTGAGATACCTTGTTATTCCATTCCTTAGCAATACAACCGGTATTGGTCCGAGTGCCAGAATGGGTGTGAGCAGTATGCAGAGCCTGGATTCAGGAGGCAGTTTATTTATGCCTCGTTTTCCCGACATCTATCCGGGCAATCAAACTTCTTCATACAAAGACGATCGTGAATTTCTGAAAACCAATTACAATGCCGGGATCAGGACTCGTCATGTCTCTGATGTTATGAGAGATGTCAAAAACTCAATCAAAGGTGCAGATGGCAGAATCGATTCAATAAATGTTTCCGACAAGTCCGGCTATGTTAATTTCGTTGTGCCAAAGAGTAACTTTGATTCGTTTAAAGACGATATTGCAAGTTTGGCTAATGAGAAATTAATTACGATCAGTGAGTCTTCAACAAACCTTCTCAGTCAAAAACAGCAAATTGAGGCCGATGCTTCAAATATCCAAAATAATTTGGCGGCGCTACAAAAAGCCAAAGCTGATTTGACAGCCAAGCATAATTTGGTAATTGCCGGTATTAATAATCAGTTGGCGACAGTCAGTATGCAACTCGACAGAGTACATAGTGATATGCAAACGACACCCGATCAAAACGGCGGCGCAACTTACAAGGCCGAAGAAGCGACATATCTTAGCAACCAAGCCTCACTTCAGCAGCAAAAGATTAATGAAAATAATAGTTATGTCAGCCAGAGCAAAAACTACGATAGTCAGATTGCCGCAGCCAAAACCAATCAGGCTAACAATGTTAAACAGGACGATCAATTTACAGACAATGTAGAAACAGTTAACGGCACTATCAATGTTAATTGGATTAGCGTATGGGGCCTAGCCAAAGTTTTCTCGCCGATCCATCCGACACTTATCGTTATCATTCTCGCGCTCATACTCATCTTTTACTTAAACCGCAAAGGATATGTGCCGAAGATAATGTTTGTCTAGACAAAAGGTAAGATAAAAATGTTCTGCAAAAACCGGCATTAGTTTGCCGGTTTTTGCTTTTTGTAATAGGTTTTGCCCTTTAATTTTTCCGGCAGGAGATCTTCTTTGGTGTAGCGCTCATAGCCTTTACCATAGCCGAGATTTTTCATGAATTTTGTGGGTGCATTTCTGATTTTCAGCGGAATAGGAAGGTTGCCAAATTTTTTGACGTCATCGAGCGCTTCAAAATAAGCTTCGTACGAGGCCTTGCTCTTTTTGGCAGTTGAGAGGTAAACGACCCCATGAGCAAGATTAATCTGAGCTTCAGGCAAGCCGATAATTTCAACGGCCCGAAAAACTTCGTTAGCTACAACAAGAGCGGTCGGTACTTCCATACCGATGTCCTCGGAGGCAAAGATAACCATGCGTCTTGCAATAAATTTGGGATCTTCACCGGCTTCAATCATTCTGGCCAGATAGTAGAGCGCGGCATCCGGCTGTGAGGCGCGCATTGATTTTATAAAAGCCGAAATAGTATTGTAATGTTCTTCACCTTTCTTGTCGTAGCGAATGAACTTTGATTGCAGTGCATCTTCAAGCAGGGGAACCGTAACGTCTTTGTAAAGTCGTAAGGTTGTATCAAGGAGACCAAGAGCCTGTCTGGCATCACCATTGGCAAATGAGGTCAACCAATTAAGCGCATCCGCCGGAATTTTCTTGTGAGCTCTTTTTAATATTTTCTTGAGATCTTCTTCATACAGACTTGCTAGGATAAAAACCCGGGCGCGAGAAAGGAGCGCCGGGATAATTTCAAAACTGGGATTTTCAGTCGTTGCGCCGACAAGCGTAATTTCGCCCGATTCAACATGCGGCAAAAGAAAATCCTGCTGGGCTTTATTAAATCGGTGAATTTCATCAAGAAAGAGCAATTTCGACTTACTGGTTTTTGTATCGATAATCTGCCGTATGTCGTCTTTGCCGGCTGATACGGCAGAAAGCTCGAAGAGCTCAGCGTCGAGGCTCTTGGCATATATTCTGGCCAGGGTGGTTTTTCCCGTGCCCGGCGGTCCCCAGAGAATAAAAGAAAAAAGATGTTTCTTTTCAATGGCAATTCGAAGTGGCTTGTCTTTACCGACAAGGTGTTCCTGGCCGAAAAATTCGCTCAGGTTTTCGGGGCGAAGTTCAGAGGGAAGAGGCATACCTGCAGTATACCAATACCGTCAAGAAAATCTTTTGACAAAATCTTATTTTCTAGTACTATGCAAAACGAACTCTAAAAATATGTTCCTATGAAAAGATACGCTCACACTGAAGAAACAATCAAACATCTCCTTTTCTCGGTTTTCCATGATCCAAAACCGAATGTGAATTACACCGATCATCCGAAATGGGATTTGCTGATTGAAACAACTCAAAGCACAAATGAAATTGTCGGACTTGAATTTTACAAGTCACTCAATCCGTCCATGCCGCAGCTTTGCGTGCCGAAATTTATGGATGGTTTCCGTGAGTTTTACTATTCAAGCTGTACTGAAAAAGTGGCTGAGAAACATCTGGACACAATTCATTTTCCTCATCGCAAACAATGGACCTTGCCTCTCCTTGAATCTGTCTACAAACTCTCTGCAAACATTTCAGATGAAACAATCCATGCGGCTTACGACATTGCGCTCAAAATGATTAAGAACGAAAGCAATCTTTCGATTTTATCGGGGCCGATTTCAACCGGAGGTTTGGGTTCGCCGGCAGAAAATCTCATGCTCTTTAACCGGAACATTGTAAAAGCCGCGAACTCAGGAGTAAATGTTTTCAATCAAATGCCTTTTGAGCCGCTCTTCGGAAGATTGCATGAGCATGTTGTGCTTCAGAAAAAACCAGGCTACAGCGGCCAGGTATTCCTTGATCATTTTTACGGACCACTCCTCGAATCAGGAAAATTTTCGACGCTCATCCAGATGCAGGGCTGGCAGTCGTCCACCGGTGCGCGATGGGAACACAATAAGGCAAGAGAAGTTGGTATGGAAGTTGTCCAACTGGAAGATGTTCTCGTTATGGCCTGAGCAAAAACATGATTTGCATAATCATTCAAAAAATTCGATCTCCCTCCGGGGAGATTTTTTATTTCTACATATTAAAACCAACAAGATGAAATATATTTCAAAAAAACCTTAATTTTGCTAGTATAGAGCTACGTTTATGGATACTGACACAAATGCCGGCAAAGCAGGCAAAGAGCAAAAAAAAAGCGCCCAAGCCGAGCGGGAAGAGGCGGTTTTGTCTTTTTGGCAAAAGGAAGGAATGTTTCAAAAGTCTCTCGCCAAATCTTCGCCGAAAGGGAATTATGTTTTTTATGACGGTCCGCCATTTGCTACCGGATTACCGCACTACGGTCACATTCTTGGCAGTACGGCCAAAGATGTTGTCGGTCGCTACAAAACCATGCAAGGCTACCACGTGCCGCGCCGCTGGGGTTGGGACTGCCACGGTTTGCCGATTGAAAATATTGTTGAAAAAGAACTCGGTATTTCCGGACGAAAGGATATCGAGGCTTTTGGCATAGAAAAATTTACCGAAACGGCCCGCAGCAAAGTTTTGACCTACGTTTCTGAATGGAAAAAAACCGTTGATCGCATTGGCCGCTGGGTTGATTTTGATAATGGGTACAAAACCATGGACAATACTTTTATTGAATCCGTCTGGTGGGCGCTCGGCGAGCTCAATAAAAAAGAATTAATTTACGAAGGCGTACGTGTTCTGGCCTATTGTCCGCGCTGCGAAACTCCGATCGCCAATTCCGAAATCGCCATGGACAATAGCTACAAAGAAATTACCGATATTTCGGTCTATGTAAAATTCCGTCTCATTGATGAAAAGAGCAATGACCCAACGTACGTCATTGCCTGGACAACTACGCCTTGGACTTTGCCGGGCAATGTAGCGCTGGCTGTTAATCCTGATTTCGATTACGTAAAAATAAAAATTGAAGAAGCGACGTACATTTTGGCCAAAGAAAGACTGGCAGTTGTAAAAGTTGCTTATGAAGTTGTCGGTGAAATCAAAGGGGCTGAGCTTGTCGGCAAAAAGTATGAGCCGGTTTTTGATTACTATGCGCACGATGAAAATATAATCGGCGAAAAAGCGCCGAGTGGCGGCAGTAAAACCTGGACGGTTGTGGCCGCGGATTTTGTGACGCTTGATGCCGGCACCGGCATTGTCCACATCGCTCCGGCTTTCGGTGAAGACGATATGAATCTGGCCAAAAAAGAAGGTTTGCCATGGATAATTCACGTTACGCCAACCGGAACTTTTAAAGATGAAGTCACGCACTTTGCCGGGCAAATGGTAAAACCAAAAGACAATCACCAAGCGGCAGACATTGAAATTGTTAAGTACCTGGCCCACAACCACCACCTTTTTGAAAAAGAAAAGATTATTCACTCATATCCTCACTGCTACCGCTGCGAAACACCGCTCTACTACTATGCTTTGCCCTCATGGTTCGTGAATATTCAGCAAGTAAAAAATAATGTAATTGAGCATGCCAAAGAAATGAATTGGACACCGTCGCACCTCAAGAGCGGCCGATTTGCGGCTATTCTTGATAGCGCACCTGATTGGACGATTTCGCGCAATCGCTACTGGGCTTCGCCATTGCCGATTTGGAAAAATAAAAAGGGCGAAGTGATGTTCGTGAGTTCACTGGCCGAGCTCAAAGAAAAAACCAAAAAATCCGGCAATACCTACTACGTCATGCGCCATGGCGAAACCGATGCCAATCTGGAAAATCTGATTGCCGATGATCCGGGCGAACACGCGGCTTTGACCGAAGCCGGCAAACTGGTTACCGCCGAATCTGCCAAAAAATTAAAAGCCGAAACGAACATCGATCTCATTTTCTCCTCGCCATTTACCAGGACAAAAACCACAGCGCTCGAAGTTGCTTCGGTTTTTGATATGGCGGTTAATGATATTAAGGAAGATGCGCGCCTCGTTGAATTTAATGTCGGACCTACGTACAACGGCAAAAAGTGGATGGAATACCACCATGCATTTCCCAAGCAACCTGAGTATTTTGACAAAGCGCCTGAGGGCGGCGAATCCTACCTTGATGTACACCGCCGAGTGGCTGATTTTCTTTTTGAACTTGAAGCAAAATACCAAAATAAAAAAATTCTGATTGTGACTCACGGCGGACCAGCCTGGCTTTTGACCGCCGGTGCCGAAGCCAAAAGTATTGTTGATACGCTTGCTATGGTGGAAGAAAAAAATAATTTTCTGTATTACCAAAATGCTGAATATCGCAAACTCGATTTTACGCCTTTCCCGCACAACGCAAATTATGAATTGGATTTTCATCGCCCGTATATTGATGACATAGTGCTCGTCGATGAAAAAGGGGAAGAGTACAGACGCATTCCTGAAGTTATTGACTGCTGGTTTGAATCCGGTTCGATGCCTTTTGCGCAGGACCATTATCCATTTGATCGGCCGAACTGGCAGAAGGAAAATTTCCCGGCCGGTTTTGTGGCTGAATATATTGCTCAGACTCGTACCTGGTTTTATTACTCGCTTGTCCTCTCGACAATTTTGTTTAAGCAGGCGCCATTTCAACATGTTGTCACAACCGGTACTCTTCAGGCTGAAGACGGCCAGAAAATGTCAAAATCGAAAGGCAATTTTCCTGATCCGTGGATTTTGTTCGACAAATACGGCGTTGATGCTTTGAGACTTTACCTCATGTCGAGTCCGCTCATGAAAGGCGAGGATGCCAATTTCTCCGAGAAACTTGTCGATGATATCAGTAAAAAAATTATCGGCCGTTTGTATAACGTCCTGGCTTTTTACGAACTCTATCGGGATAGGGCAATTGAAAATACTAAGGCGGCTGAATCAAAAAATGTGCTCGATGTTTGGATAATGTCGCGACTCAATCAACTCATTGAAAGTACGACCAAGGCCATGGAGCATTATGAAATTGTCGAAGCTACAAGACCGCTCGATCTTTTTATCGATGATCTTTCAACCTGGTATCTCAGGCGTTCACGAGACAGGATTAAAAATGGCGACAATGCCGCCAAGCAAACATTGTATATTGTTCTGAAAAAATTCTCACAATTGCTCGGACCGTTTACGCCGTTTACGGCTGAAGATATTTGGCAGAAGCTCAAGAACGACAGTGACGATGAAAGCGTGCACCTATCTGCTTGGCCGATTGAAGGCAATATTGATACTGGCGCCCTCGATACAATGGCAATCACAAGAGAGTTATGCAATACAGGAAATGCTTTAAGAAAACAGGAAAATATTGCCGTAAAGCAGCCGCTCAATACGCTCTTTATTAATGAGGCGGACGGAGCTTTTGCCAAAGTTAAAAGCGACGATCAATTAATTTCATTAATTAAAGATGAACTTAATATAAAAAATGTTCAATTCGGCAGTGAGACAAAACTCGATACCGAAATTACGCCTGAGCTTCGTGCTGAAGGCAATATCCGCGAGCTCATGCGTGCCATTCAGGACATGCGCAAATCCGCCGGTCTTACGCCGTCTGACACCATTACTCTTTCAATCGAGACAAGTGAAAACGGCAAAACTCTGATTGAAACATTTGCCGACGATATCAAAAAGACAGTTCTGGCTTCGCAAATTACTTTTGTCGAAAATGACGGCAGTGAAATAAAGATTGAAGAAAATACGTTTAAAGTGAAGATCGACAAGCAATAGATAAAATCAGTTAAAATTATTTAATGTATGACAAAAGCAATTTTTTTCGATTTCCAGGGTGTACTCATTGATCCGCGCATGATATCGGGTATTTTGCCGCCAATGAAAGAATTGGTCCAGAAATTTGCGCCGGACCACTTACTCTTTGTTATTTCCGCGGGAGGTAAAGACACAATCAGCCGGGCTCTCGAAGCCGAGAATATTCTCGAACATTTCCGCGAAGTCATCGGTGATCCGCCGGAAGACAGCAAAGAGCATAAAATGAAAAATATCCTGGAAACATTTAGCATCACTCCTGATAAAGCTGTTTTTATCACCGACACTTCGACCGATATTCTGGAAGCCAACTATGCAGGTGTTAAATCAGTCGGTGTCACTTGGGGACTTCATGATCAGGAATTGTTAGCCACAACCAATCCGCACAAAATTGTGAATGATGCCGCGGAGCTGGAAGATGCCATTAGAGAATTGCTACAATAGCCTCGTGCATCATATTCACCATACCGAAGCCATTGTTCTTGGCGGTTATGCCAAGGGCGAAGCAGACAAGCAAATTTCCCTATATACGAGGGATTTGGGCCTGGTCAGGGCGGAGGCCCGGGGCGTGCGTAAAATGTCCTCCAAGCTTCGTTTTGCCCTCCAGCCCTATATGGTTGTCCAGGTTGACCTCATTAATACAAAGGTTGCTTATAGAGCCGGAAGTACCGATCTTATCCAAAGCCTGAATACGCCCGATATGGCAACCCTGGGCCTTCTCCACCGTATTGCCGAGCTTTTGCGACGCCTGGTGCCGGAAGAAGAAAAAAATGAAGCACTCTACGATGCAATCATAGAGGTCATGAATTTTCTCTCAAAAAATAATAAAGAAAATCCGACAATTGATATTGCCAGTTTAGAGCTTTTGGCGGTTTTGCGCATACTTTTCCACCTTGGCTATATAACCTGGAACGACGAGCGAACACTTATCCGTGAACCAATTACAGAAGAAATTCTTCGGCAAGTTGCTGTTCGCCGGGAGTCTTTGGTTAAAGAAGTTAATAAAAGTCTGCGCGAAACCATGCTTTAATGCTAAAATATAAGCTATGGAAGAAATGAATCGCGAGAGCCGAATTGAATCATTAAAAAAGAAGTTATTTTCAAGAAACGAAGCTCTCATCCACAAACACAAAGAAGGTACATTCAGTCAAAAATCTTTTGGTGTGGAAAGTGAGTGGAAAGAACCAGAAATGCCACACGGTAAAGCCGCAAAAGTAAATCATGCATTTAGATCCCATGCGACTCTTTTCAAGAAGTTCTTTGTGGGCGCTTTGATCTTCCTGGTCATCGGTGTTGTATACGCTTTCACCATGTTATATTTCGGCGGCAATACCGTTTCAACCGAGCGGGTAAAAATTACCATTACCGGCAGTGCCTTTACGGCCGGCGGAGAAGAATTGCCGATTGATATTACTGTCAAAAACCAAAATTCAGTTTCAATTGATTCAGCCGATCTTGTCATTGAATATCCGCGCGGTTCAGATACAACCGACGCCGGTGACTATGAGCGCAAGCGAATTAATCTCAAATCACTTTCACCGGGCGAAGAAATCAGCGAACACATTTCGGTTATTTTGTATGGCGAGCAAGGAACGACCAAAGATATTCGCGCCAGACTTGAATACACCGTTCGCGGCTCAGCTTCAACGTTTGTCAAAGAAGAAGTCTATCCAATTCAAATTAATACCGCGCCGCTTGTCCTCTCGGTAGATGCGCCGTCGCAAAGCGTTTCCAATCAGGACTATACACTCAAGGTTAAAGCGGCCGTGGCCTCAACTCATTTGGGTAAAAATACCATTGTCGAAGTCGATTATCCGCCCGGCTTTACTTTCACCGAAGCGACGCCAAAACCGACCGTTAATAATAATATTTTTCCCATAACCAAAACTGATGTCGGTTCGGAAAATATCATTACAATCAAGGGCAGATTAATTGGCGTTAACAGCGACAAAAAAGCTTTCCGAATTTCAGCAGGGGAACAGGATAGTAAAGATCAAACCAAAATTGCTGTTGTCTACAATAGTACGGTTTCCGAAGTCACCCTCGGCAAGCCGTTTATCGATGCGCATCTTACCGTCAATGGTGTTGATCAGGAAAGCTATACAATTAATGCCGTAGACAAAGTTGAAACCAAAATTGAATGGGCCAACAATTTGCCGAGTGAAGTTGATAATTTGGAAATCAGGGCAAAACTCTCCGGCAATGCGCTTAATAAAACTTCGATTGCCTCTAATGGTTTTTATGATTCAAATACCGACTCCGTTGTTTGGGACAAAAATAGTATTGCAAGCTTTGCTTCAGTGCAGCCTGGTGCGCACGGCACGCTTTCACTCCGTTTTGCCTCACTGCCGCTCCTCGCAAGTTCAAATTCAGTAATTGCCGATCCGACGATAACTATTGATATAAGTGTCAAAGGCAGTCAGCCGGATCAGGGTGTGGCAGTCAAAGAAGTGACCAGTAATGACCGCAAAAACTTCAAAGTTAATACCGATTTGCGTTTGGACGCCGCAACGCTATACTCTCAAGGCCCGATTCAAAATACCGGGCCAATCCCGCCAAAAGCCGGAGTAGAGACAACCTACACGCTGCAGTGGAAAATTACCAATACCAGCAATAAGGTCTCAAAGGCTGAGGTTCGGGCAACACTTCCGGTAAACGTGGTTTTCGGCAAGCTTGATCCGGCGTCGAATGAAAACCTGACCTACAACGATACGACCAGGGAAGTTATCTGGAGTGTCGGCAATATTTCGCGCGGCGCAGGCTTTGTCGGTAATGCCAAGTCGGTAGCTTTCCAGGTGAAATTTACGCCGTCCACTTCTCAGGTTGCCACAACGCCGGCCCTCCTCAATGATGCGACCTTTACGGCCACCGATCTCTTTACCAATACATCGATACAGAAAACGTCGCCGAAACTGACAACATCAATTGTCGGTGACCCTTCATTCCCGCCGAACGGTTCAAGAGTAGTGCAATAATTTTAAAAATTTTTGAAAAATATTTCAGACGAAAATGCTTATGAGTGAAAAAAATCTAACCACGCAAGAAAATACAGAAAACCTGATGGAAAAAATAGTTTCGCTTTGCAAAAGACGCGGCTTTATTTTCCCTGGCTCGGAAATTTACGGCGGTCTGGCCGGGGCCTGGGATTATGGTCATTTCGGTGCCGAGCTTCTCAACAATATCAAAAGTTCGTGGTGGAAAAAATTTGTGTCTGACCGCAGCGACATGTACGGTGTGCGGGCCGCAATTTTGATGCGCAGTGAAGTTTGGGAGGCGAGCGGCCACGTAGCCGGCTTTGCTGATCCGATGGTTGAATGTTCAAAGTGCCACCACCGTTTTCGCACCGATCAGCTTGATGCTGAAGCCACAAAAAATGCCACCATTTGTCCTGATTGCGGCGGAGCGCTCGGCGAATCTCGACAATTCAACATGATGTTCGCCACCAAAATCGGTGCAGCCGATGACACTGCGGCAACGGCCTATTTGCGTCCGGAAACTGCGCAGGGTATTTTCGTCAATTTCAAAAACACCGTTGATGCCTATCATCCAAAATTGCCTTTTGGCATGGCACAGATCGGCAAGGCTTTCCGCAATGAAATTACACCGCGCGACTTTATCTTTCGTTCACGAGAATTCGAGCAAATGGAGATAGAGTACTACATCCGTCCGGAAACTTGGACGGAGCAATTTGAATATTGGAAAGACGAAATGGCTGAGTGGATGGAAAGTGTCGGTATCGACATGTCAAAAGTTCATGCCATCGATATTCCGGAAGAAGATCTGGCTCATTATTCAAAACGCACGGTTGATTTTGAATTTGAGTATCCGTTCGGGCAGAAGGAATTATTTGGCCTGGCATACCGAGGCTCTTTTGACTTGGATAACCATCACCTTGATTACCAAGATGAAGAGACCAAGGAAAGAATCGTACCTCATGTTATTGAACCATCATTTGGCGTTGATCGCGCCTTTTTGGCCGTCATGCTTTCTGCCTATACTGAAGACGAAATGAATGGTGAAGTTCGCCAGTATCTCAAACTCGCACCGCATATTGCGCCGACTCTGGCCGCCGTTTCGCCGCTTCTGCGCAACAAACCCGAACTTGTCGAAAAAGCCAAGGAGGTTTTTGGTATGATGAAGAGGGAATTTGGCCGGATAACGTACGATGACAATGGCAATATCGGCAAACGCTACCGCCGTCAGGATGAAATCGGTACACCTTTCTGCATTGTTATCGACTTTGACACGCTCGGTGAAAATCCGGCTGAAAAAAATACGGTTACCGTTCGTCATCGAGATACGGGTAATCAAGTGCGCGTGCAAATCAGTGAATTAATTAATTATATTAAAGGAAAAATTGAGAAGTAATTGATCTGCAATTTACTTTTTCTTGAATTTTTCTCTATAGCGATTTGGTAGAGTATTTATATGCAAGTAAAAACCCACGAACTGAAAAACGGGGTGCGAATTGTTTCGGTCTATATGCCGGAATCACTTTCGCAAACCACAATGATACTTTCGCGCGTTGGTTCAAATAATGAAACTGACACTGACGCCGGCATGGCGCATTTTCTTGAACACATGTGTTTCAAGGGCACTGAAAAACGTCCAAGCGCTCTTCATATTACTCGAGAATTTGATTCGCTCGGCGCGCATATAAATGCCTTTACCAGCAATCAATACACCGGCTACCATGCCAAAACTGCCAATGCTGAATTTGCCGAAAGTCTGGCCATTCTCTCCGACATCTATTTAAATTCGATTTTTCCTGAAGCTGAACTTGAAAAGGAAAAAGGTGTTATTACCGATGAAATTAAAATGTACATGGACGAACCGCGTGCCAAAGTCGACTGGCTTTTCGATAGTCTGATGTTTTCCGGAAGTCCGGCGTCGCGGCCGATTATCGGCAGTGAAGAAACTGTACGAAGCATGACACGCGATCGGATGCTGGAATGGCGAAAACAAAACTATGGTCCGGCAGGCACCGTTATCTCAGTTGCCGGCGGCATTCCAAATGAAAAAGTTTTTGAAGAAGTTGAAAAATACTTTGCCGCTGCCGAGAAAAATAATCCGTCACCGATAATTAAAATTGAGGAGGGTATGACGGACGTACCGGCGAGAAGAGTAAAAGTTCAAACAGACGATACCGAGCAAATGCACTTTTTGCTCGGCGCCAAAAGTTTCGGCTACGAGCATCCCGACCGTTTTGTAGCCGGCACGCTGGCCACAATTCTCGGCGGCACAATGTCGTCGCGCCTTTTCCAGCGAATTCGCGAAGAGCTTGGTTTTGGCTACTACGTTTTTGCCACGCAGTCAGCGGCTGAAGGCTATGGTGTTTTCTATGGCGGCACCGGTATTGATCCCAAAGGTCTGCCGATTGTTTTGCCGGCCATGATTGCCGAATTTCAAAAAATTGCGAGCGAGCCGGTCAGTGACCTTGAACTATCTCTTGCCAAAAAATATCGCAAATCCAGTCTGCTTATGGGTTTTGAAGATAACGAACATGTTGCGAGCTTTTACGGATCAACACACCTCTTTGGCCATCCGCTCCAAACCCCCGAAGAACGCGCCGCCAAGATTGATGCTGTTACGAAAGAAGACATTTTGCGCGTGGCCAAAGATATTTTGAAACCGGAGAATTTCCGCCTGGCTGCTGTGGGGCCGGGTATGGACGAAAAGACACTGGAAGAGTATTTGCCAAAATAATCTTCCCCAACCTTAATTTGTCCGCGAGAGGGGAAAGGTGTACGATGCTAGTGTGGAAAAAGAAAATGCAGACAAGCGTTACGTCGTCATTTCAACCGGTACTATCGTTCGGGTAATTCTTTTTCTCCTCCTCATTTACGCGCTCTACGTTTTGCGCAATATTGTGCTTGTTGTGCTCACTGCTGTCGTCTTTGCCTCGTTTGCCGAAGCGGCCATCAGGCGTTTCAAAAAAATCGGTATCGGGCGAATGCTTTCTGTTGTACTCGTCTATGTCCTCATGATTCTTTTTATAGCCGGACTCTTTTACCTTTTTGTTCCGCTTCTCATTACCGAAACATCGCGCCTCCTCGAATTTCTTTCGCACTACATTACTTCGCCGGGACTGGACGGTACAGCCAGCGGCTTTTCTGATGCTTCAAACTTTGTTTCAACACTTCATGCCGGTTCGCTTGCTGATTTTGCCGTTTCAATTCAGAAATTTGCAGCCAGTGTCTCGGGTGGCTTTTTCTCAGCGGTGGTCTCTGTTTTCGGCGGGCTGATCAACGTTATCCTCATTCTCATCATTTCTTTTTATCTTTCAGTACAAGAAAACGGTATTCAAAAATTCCTCCGTATTGTTACACCGCCGAAAAAAGAAGCCTACATCATCGGTCTTTGGGAACGTACCCAGCATAAGATCGCACTCTGGCTCAAAGGTCAGCTCATTCTTGGTGTCATCATTGCCGTGATCATGTTCATTATTCTGACCTTGCTCGGTATTCCGTATGCTTTTGTCCTCGCGATTGCGACCGGTATTTTTGAACTCATTCCATTTGGCATCACACTTGCCATGATTCCGGCCACCGGTTTTGCTTACGTTCAAGGCGGTCTCAAGCTCGCGCTTTTCGTTTTCCTGTCATACGTTGTCGTTCAGCAAATCGAAAACTACGTCTTTCAGCCGCTCGTTGTTAAAAAAGTTGTCGGTATTTCGCCGCTCGTGGTTATCCTCTCGGTTTTGGCCGGTTTCGAGCTTGCTGGTTTTTGGGGACTCATCCTCGCTATTCCTGTTACAGTCGCACTCTTGGAATATGTTGACGACATAGAGAAAAAAAGGGTAGCATTTGACGATGGACACAAATAAAACCTCGCGCAAGCCTTTCTACATAACAACCACGTTGCCCTACGTCAACGCCGATCCACACGTCGGTTTTGCTATGGAAATAATTCGGGCCGACGCTATCGCTCGCTACAAAAAAATGCTCGGATATGAAGTCTTTTTCAATACCGGCACCGACGAGCACGGCATGAAGCTTTGGGAAGGAGCGCAAAAGTCCGGCAAAGACGTCAAAGACTATGTTGATGAATATGCGGAAAAATTCCATGGCCTCATGGATTTGCTGGGCATCAGCGAAGACATTCACTTTATCCGCACAACTGAAACACACCATGAATCCGCCGCCCAGGCGCTTTGGAATATTTGTGATGAGCGCGGCTACATATACAAAGGTAAATACAGCGCCAAATATTGTGTCGGTTGTGAATTGGAGAAAACTGATTCCGAGCTTGATGAGAGTGGCCGCTGCCTGCTTCATCCTAATCGCGAAATCGAACTGATAGACGAAGAAAATTACTTTTTTGCACTTTCAAAAGTTGCGCCGCTTCTTGCTGATTACTATGACAAAAATCCAAAGCTCGTCATTCCTGATTTTCGTTATAACGAAGTTAAAGCATTCTTGGCCCGCGGACTCGAAGATTTTTCCATTTCGCGCCGTCGCGACAAAATGCCTTGGGGTGTTTCGGTTCCGGGTGATGACGGGCAAGTCATGTACGTTTGGTTTGATGCACTTACAAACTACATTTCGACGCTTGGCTGGCCTGAGGATACAAAAGGCGAGTATGCCAAGTTCTGGCAAGATGGCGAGAAAGTTCAATATTGCGGCAAAGACAATACTCGTCAGCAATCTCTGACTTGGCAGGCAATGCTCCTCGCTGCCGGTTTGCCCGGTACAACACATGTTGTCGTCAACGGCTTTATCGTTTCCGGCGGACAGAAAATGTCCAAGTCGCTCGGCAATTCAATTTCACCGTACGATGTTGTGACGGTATTTCAGCCGGTAGCGGGGGATTTGACCTCCGATGTTTTGCGCTATATTTTGCTTCGCCATACAAATTCTTTTGAAGATTCAGACTTAACGATGGAAGCTTCGATCGAATGGTACAATGCCAACCTTGCTAATGGTCTCGGCAATTTGGCTTCGCGTATTTTAACTTTGTCTCAAAAATATCTGGAGGTCACGCCAAAAATTTCAGATACGGATGCGCAAGCATCTATTCCTGCGGAATTTTTTGAAAAACTGGAAGCTTTCGATATTGTGGCAGCTGCTGATTATGTCTGGAAAGAAGTGCAGTCACTCGATAAATATATTCAATCGACCGAAGCTTTCAAGATAATTAAAACCGATGAAGGCGAGGGCAAAAAGCTTATTACAGAATACGTGACACGTCTTGATGCCATCAATACCATGCTTGCTCCGCTTATGCCAAAAACTCATGGGCTTTTGAAAAGTCTCATCAGAGAAAATATGAAGCCGGAAAAGCCGCTGTTTCAGAGAATTTAATCTCTCTGTGTGCGTTTTCTTGAACTTTGACAGTAACTACAGGGCACTATATAGTTCAAGAAACATAAACTTCTGAATATGAAAGCAAAAGGTGGAATAGCTGACATTACAAAAACAAAGAATGTTACCTTCCGTGATATTGCCAAAACAGTCAAAATCTTTGAAACCGAGGAGAAAAAATTTCTAAAAGCCCAAAAGAAATACCTGGCCAAGAAATACAAGGTCATTGACCATATGTACAAAAATCTGGTTCGTCTAATTCCAGACAAGGAGCTTAGGGCAATTATCACACTCAAGACTGAGTACAAGAAAGTCAAAAAACCGGTACTCTGGCTACTCCTCAGTGAAATGGTTTCTTTTGATGAAAGAATGCCACAAGTTCTCGACGTCCAATGTACAATTAGGTGTGGGGCCAAGGAATTTGAGGATGCGGCCGGAGAAGTCTTTAGAAATTATGCATACTGCGAAACGTTTTCTCTGAAATTACAAAATTACTGGAAAAATGATTTTAGGCTGCGATTGAAATATTCTCCCAATCAGGCAACCTACTATTTTTACGGAACAACAACTCGTTTCTTTACTGAAGAAGCCGATCTATAGTCGGCTTTTTTTATTTCTCCAAACACGCTATAGTAGCAGACATGGAAATAAGAAATTTTGATATTCACTCTCATTTCAACCTGCCGCAATTTGAAGCGGATCTTTCAGCTGCGATTAAAAAAATGGAAGATGAAGGGGTGGCGACAATTTGTGTCGGTACGGACCTGGCTTCTTCAAGGCGCGCAATTGAAATTGCCGATATGAGCCCAAATATCTGGGCAACAATCGGCCAGCATCCGACTGATACAGGCGAAGCGTTTGATATAGCTGCGTACGAGGAACTCGCCAGGCATCCGAAAGTTGTAGCAATAGGGGAATGCGGCTTTGATTATTTCCGAACACCAAAAGAAACAGTTTTCGAAAAGCAAAAAGAAATTTTTGAACTCCAGGTTAAGCTTGCCGAAAAAACAGGGAAACCGCTCATGATCCATGCACGTCCAAGCAAGAGTAAAGATTCAAACGGCAAAGCCAGTATGGATGCATATGAAGATGTGCTCAATATTCTCTCAAATCATTCTCAAATTCCGGTTAACTTCCATTTCTTTGTCGGTGATGCAGCTATCGCCAGGCGCGCGCTTGCGGCCGGCTACACGATGTCATTCGACGGGCCGATAACTTTTTCCCACGACTACGATGAAGTAATCAAAATGTTGCCGCTTGCTAATATTATGGTCGAAACAGATTCGCCATTTGCTGCACCCGAGCCTCATCGGGGCAAGCGCTGTGAGCCTTGGATGGTCAAGGAAGTCATTGCGGCCATTGCCAAAATCCGCGACGAAGACTCGGAAAAGATCAGACAGGCAACACTTGAAAACGCAAAGCAATTTTTTAAAATTCTGCTATAATCCGCTTTAGTAATGAAAAAACATCACTACGTAATTGGCGGCCTTGGTATTCTTGCGGTTGGATTTCTAGCCGCTTTTTTCTTTGACCGGAACCTGGCGATCTTTAGCCGCTCGCAAACAGCGAGTGTTTCTGATGCGGGTGAAATTTCGGCAAATGAAAATACAGCCCAAAACCAAAGCGGAAACGAAAACCATTCCCTTATTCTGCCGATTATTGAAAAACTCAGTGATATTTTTGGCGGCGGCTCATTGCAGGCCAGTCTTTCCAAAATCGGTGAACCATGGGGACAAGTTGAAGGTCTGACTATGTTTCGCGGCAGCCCGACTCGTTCGTGGTATGGCAAAGGTCCGCTCCCGTCAAATCCGAAAGTTCTCTGGCGCTATCCTGACAAACCAATGTGCAGCTATTCAGAAGCTGAGGGTGTGACCAAGCAGTGGTGCGGCAGCGGCTGGACAGGACAGCCGGTTGTTTGGGAACGTCCCGATAGTATTACCGAAGTTATTTTCGGTGCATACGACGGGGCAGTTCATTTTGTTAATGCCAAAACCGGACAGGACACTCGCCCGAAATTTCAAACCGGTGATCTTATTAAAGGTTCGGTAACACTTGATCCGGACGGTTATCCGCTTTTGTACTTTGGTTCGCGAGACAATAACCTCCGAATTCTTTCACTCGACGGTGATCCGACCAAGCCGCCGACTGAAGTCTGGCACCTCAACGCCGATGCCGTCAAAGGCAAATGGAATAATGACTGGGACGGCAACCCGGTTGTCGCTAACGACATGCTTTTTGAAGGCGGAGAGAATAGCTGGTTTTTTGTCATGAAATTAAATCGGGCATATGGCGCAGAAGGCACGGCAAATGCTGGCAAAGTTACCGTATCTCCAAAGATTATTTTCAAAATGCCTGACTATACTGATGAACTGATTAAAAATATAGGCGATGAAATGGTCAGCATTGAAGACTCGGTAACTTTTTTTGGTGACAGGGTTTATTTTGCCAATTCAGGCGGCAGAATTGTCGGGCTTGATATTTCGCATGTGGGAAAAGAAAATGCAGAAGCAAACGATGAAAGTATCGCCCCGATTGTTTTTGATTATTGGGTGGGGGACGATACCGATGCCACGATTGTGGTTGATGATAAAGGAATGCTCTATGTTGCTGCTGAACTTGAGCGCATGAATGATCGCTCGGCCAAACTCGGACAGCTCATTAAACTTGATCCGTCCAAACAGAAAATTGCCGAAGACGGTAGTATAACAGGGGATCCGTACGTCTGGGGTGTGCAAGTACCGAAGGAAAATATGGACAAAGGTGGTATTTGGGCGACGCCGGCGATTTTTGGCGATTATCTGTATGTTGCGACTCACACCGGCAAATTACTGACCGTTGAACGCGAAACTGGAACAGTCACAAACACTGATTTTATCGGCGATCATGCCTGGTCTTCACCTGTCGTTATAGATGATAGTGCCCAAAATGGCGGCGCAAAGCTTCTCGTTGCTACTTGTTACTCAGGTTCGCTTCGCAACTACTCTCTCAATGATCCGGCGCATCCAAAATTGACTAATGCAATGCCGCTCGCTTCCGGCGCTTGCATAGAATCCACGCCGGCCGTTTGGAAAGGACAAATATTTGTCGGTACACGCGACGGCTATTTCTATAGTTTTGGCGATAAATAAAATTTTGCGGCAATAACTGAAAATAAGATATAAATAAAAAAAGCCGGATATTTCCGGCTTTTGTGCGTTTTATTTTTATATCACATAACTTCAACTACATAATTCCTCGCGGTTTCAGCAATGTATTGCCCAACTTCTTTTGTTCCCAAAGAAAAATGATCGTCATTTTCGAAGTAATCTTCAATGGCTTTTGCAAGGGCATTGGCTTCGTTTTCATACTTGAGATGTCGAAGCATCATTTCCGCCGACAAGATAAGCGCAATCGGATTGGCAAGATTTTTGCCAGCGATCGTAGGAGCAGTGCCATGGGTAGATTCAAATACTGCGATACTTTCGTTCATGTTAACTCCAGGGCAAAATCTTACTCCGCCGATCAATCCACCGGCCAGACTGCTAACAATGTCACCGTATACATTTTCTGTTACGATGATGTCATAGAGCTCAGGCCTGGCAGGCATTTCTTCAGCAACTGCGTCGATGTGCTTGCTTTCAAATATAAGCCCATGATCGTTTGTTTTTAATACATCTTCGCACACTGCTGTAAAAAGACCGTCGGTATATTTCATGATGTTGGCTTTTGCCACAACTGTAATTTTTTTGCGACCATAGTCACGAGCGTACTTCACAGCTTGTCTTATGAGTTGAAGAGTATGTATTGCAGAAATAAGCTTTAGTCCTACGGCTGGCTTGTAAAATTCATTATATTCATCACCCATTGCCAGACGAAGTATTTCCTCAGCTTTAGCACTGCCTGCTTCAAATTCAACTCCGGCGTATAGGTCTTCGAGATTTTCCCGAAAGATTACCATGTCAACACCCTGAGGTTTTTTAAGCGGACTAAGTGAATCTCGGAAATTTTTGACAGGCCGTATGCAGGCAAAAAGATTAAGGTTTTTGCGCAGTTCAACATTAACCGAACGGTAACCGATACCATCAGGCGTGGTCGATGGTCCTTTGATTGCTACACGGTGTTTTGCCACAATATTAGTGATATTGGGATGAAGAGCGCTTCCGAATTTCTTGAGAGCATGCTCACCCATGTGTAAATCAATCCATTCGATCTTGGTTGCTCCTGCGTGCATGATTGTTCCAAGTACATGCTTTGTTGCCGCCATAATTTCATCAGAAATGCCGTCGCCATTGAGGACGGGAATAGTCAGAGTTTTTGTTTCCATATTGATTTATAAATTTATTATATTTTATCATATTTATAATAAATGTCAAACATGGACACTATATAAAAAATAAAAAGGGGATCAATATGACCCCCTTTAAACACTGCATTTTACTAAACTACTACTTCAAGCGAACACTCCAAACTTTTGAATTTTCAATGTACATAACCGTTGCATCAACATACTCAAGCAACATGGCAGCCTTAATCCGATGATCAGCCACTATTCGATCTTGATCTTGAGTCGGTACGGTGAGCCTGAGTTCGCCGTCGTCAGGGATGCTCACGCAGACGCCTTTTTGAAGCATGACTGCATTGAGTTCTGATGTGACTTGCGGTGTCACGGTAACTTTGTATGACGAGTATGTTTTGTCGAAAACAAATTCATGACGGTTGTACTGCCCGCTTTTTGTATCGAGCGTAACTGCTGCCACGAAGCGCATACCGGCTTTGGCATTAACCACTTTCTGATTTACCAGTTCGGGAATCCGTACATAAGCGCAGGAATCGTCACCGAAGGGAAGCAGAAAGTAAGGCGTACCAAGCGTGTCCTGGATACCCAAACCGTCAAACCACGTTGTTGAATTTGCCATAATCTGCCAAATACTTCCGGCTACGAGCAAGGGCTCTTTGCCAAAATGTTTGACGAGAATTTCAGTCATGCCGGCATCAGCAATTGCAAACATGCGATTGTAGTAACGGAAAAGTCTGTTTCCCGTAATCATGCTTTTGACCGGAGTAACTGTTCCGTCAGTGAGGACCATCGAGAAATCAAATGTCGTGTCGACACGAGACCATTGCGCAATGAGTAATCCCCACTGAGTATTGATAATTTCGCAATGATCTTTTGTTTTCGTAGCGATTACTTTTCCGGTTTTGAGCGAAACAAGTTTTCCTGAGGCCAGTTCGATAACTCCGGCCGGATGAATTTTGACCGGTCGTTCGTTCACGCCATCATATCGCATGTCAAAGACAAGCATTTCAGTTCCGCCAACAATGACAGTTCTCTGCACAAGCGCAATTTTTGGTGTCTGCACGCGAATCTCTTTTGTAGTCGGCGGCACTGATCGTTCATCGCCTTCGAATACGTCTCTATACCAGGCGCGAAGCGCATTTGGTATGAGGTTGAGATCGCGTACGGCGCTGTTGAGTCGAACGCCGCTCGCAAAGACTGATTTTTTGTCTTTCATTCTCTTTTCCATTTCATTTGGCTGGTAGCCGGCGAGCATGCCTTTATAAGGGTGAATGCCGGTAAAAACCTGAAACGAAACGATGCCGAAAGAAAACCAGTCAGTACCTTCGTTGAAACCTTTTGTTTGCCAGTCTCTGATGGAAGGCATGATAACGCTCGGCTTCCATTTTCCAATTGCCCATGAATCGACGTCGATGACGCGAGGCTCGATTTTGTTTTTGGTACGTGAGACGAGCCAGTTGAATTCATTGGCGTCGACAAGCAGTGCTTTGGATCGGTGAGCTTCGATAATTGTTTCTCTCATGCCATCGACGAGTGAGGCCGCATCTTTGTCGCCAAAACGTTCGCGCTGCCTGTAGGCGGTCGTGAACACTCGGGCGATCGGCTCTCCGGTTTCAAATTGCATGTAGAATCCAATCGGTTTGCCTGCCAAAAAGACGAGACCTTTTGGCGAGACGATAAACGGATGCTTGATCCCTGATAGTAATGTAATCTTATCGGGCATGCCGTCACGCTGCATTTTTTTCGGATCGGTGTAAATTTTGAGTACGGTATTGGCGGACAGGCGATAGAGTGAGCCTTCTCCTCCGGTTGCAATGTGGTCGGCTGGCTTCACGGTAACTTGACCGCGATGTTCCAGTTCGACGGTCTGCACTTTTTTAATAATTCCTTGTATCGGTGTCATTACTTTATTTTTTTGAATTGTGAATTGAACTGTCTTCAATATGAATTGCTGCGCAGGCAATATCGTCGTCAGGGACAATATTCTGTTTTGCGTATGATGCAATCATTCTGCTCAAGCGTCTTTTGACAAATTCTCCGTTCACTGTTTTGAAGGAAGAAATTTCTCTGACGATTTCAAGCGGATCAATGGTTTCTTCATTTCTCTTGAAGTCCTGAATGCCGTCTGAAGTAATGATGACGGATTCAAGACCTGCTTCGATCATATTTTTGTCGATAGTGATCAAGTAGCCGGAAACTGCTTTTTGAGCAGAGTAACTTTCAGTTTCAATAACAGGTTCGGTGTCAGTTTTTTCAGTAATTTTTCTAACTGTAAAACTGTCCTTGCCTTCGCTTTCTTTTTTGTGCTTGAAAAAGAAAGTTTCCAAATCATGGCCTTCATAGGTTAAGTAGTACGGTCTGTTTGGAAGCCATTCGCAAAGATAGGTGACCGTTGTGCCATCTCTATACTTGAGAATGACACAGCCATCACCGAGGATATGAGCGAAGCCGCCGTTTTCAGTAATGAGCGCGTACGCACAAGTACTGTAGAGATCTTTTTTGATAAGACCCATCATGTGCTGCAAGGTTTCGGCCTGGACTCTTATTCGGTGAGAAATGAGCTGTGAGAGTTCAAGAGGGGAAACGTTTTGAGCGATTCCATCTTTGATCTCATTGTAGGCAACGGTTGAGGCACAAGTAAGAATGCGGGCGCCAATGTCGGTATGTCGGCCGGTGGAACATCCATCGGCTACGACGATAAATCCCGATGTATCGGCAATACCGGTAAGTGCGTGGTCTTGGCAGGGCGTATTTTGGTAAATATGCCTGCTGCCGATCACGAAGTGGGAATCAACTGTGAACTTTTTCATTTTCTATTTTTTAAAGTTGCTGTGAGTTAAAAAATGGCAGCAGGGATACTGCTGCCATTCGGTTTTGTCTGGACTATATGACGTTGCTGATATTCTGCGACGGTCCGCCGGTGCCCATTGCCTGCGATTGCGAGCTGATGGACTGACTGACGAATTCTCCGAGCTTTGCCAGTTTGCCTGGTGTGGCATCTCCGGCATCGATGAATTTGTCGATGTTGGCTTTTTGCTGGAATGCTTGCAGCCTGCTTGCGTACTGAGTGGCATTAATACCGATGAGGACAATAATGTCTGACTCGATAAACTCACCTTTGACGCCGCGATCGATTTCCTTGCGGATTTCTGTCGGGCTCATGCTTGAGGTATTGTCGTCTCCGTCAGTGATGATGAAGTTAATTGCATTTGACATAAAGTCGTCAGCATACAATTTCTCTGCATAAGCATTTGTCGCGCCGATAGCTGAGTATGTTGCATCATAAAGCGGTGTTCCGCCTCCGGTTTGAAATGCCGGATAGTCTGCGGTCACAATGTCCGCCAGCTGTTTAAAGCCGTGTACTTCGTAGATTCCGTTCGGAAAACGATCGGAAAAGAGAAAGACACGAATGAGCAGGTTTTCGGAACGAGGGGACTTCTTGCATGAATCGACGGCCTTGATGAGGCATTCGCGCAATTCATTTTCAAAGCCCTGTACTGAACCGGTAACGTCGACTGCGATATTGACCAGCGTATATTCTGAAGCACCTAAATGCTCGGTACGTATTCCGGTAAACTTGAAGTGGCTACTACCTCCGATAGAGCCTTCTTCCATATTCTTATCTGTAAAACGCATGTTTTTAATTTTTTAAAATTAGTTAAAGAATGTAGTTGAAGTTGTAGTTTGCACTCCGCGGACTTTCATATCCTTGAGCCATGCTCCTGCAATGGCAGGGAAGTCGGGACCGTTCGGTACTGCCGGAATTGAACTTGTGCAATCCGTCAAAATCTGGATTTTTTTCACATGTTCCATGCCGATGTTGTCGACGATCTGTGTCAGCGTTTCTTTGACGCAATGACTTAGTGCTTCGCCGGCGATCAAGATGACGTCAGCTTCAGCAAGTGTTTCAAGCAATTTGGTGTTGAGCTGTGTCGAAGGATCTTTTGGATCAACAACTTCAGCCATGAGTCCACCGTAGTGTTCAGTCCAAGGGTTTGTGCCTTTGGTAACAAAATCAACCATTGCGAATTCATTTTTTTGCCAATCGAGCAATGAGTTCATGAGATTTATCTGAATGCCATGACCCCAGGTGCCGATACGGCAATGCGGATTCCAGATGCAGAGTAAGTACTTGCCTGTCTTTTCCAGTGTTTCAACATAAGCAAGTGAGCGATCGTAAGCTTTGGGATTGCGAGGCGCCCAGATGCCGGTTCTCACATCATCGGAAGAGATGATTGTGAACGGGGCAGGGGGGTTGCCTTTCTGATCCTTCCACCAAATCGGATGAGCGATGTCGACTTCCTGATGGGTGTCCATCGTGATGTGGATGTCTTCAAGCTTTCTGCCGTGCTTGGTAATCATGGAAGCCAGGCGGTCCATGTCTGCATTTGCGCCGGGTACCGGCAATGCTGATTCGGGGAGATCCATAAAATCGTTCTGAGGATCGATGACGACGAGGTGAATTTTTACTTTTTTCATAGTTTTTTATTTATATTGTTAAATAACGTTAGTGTTCTAGTGACACTATATTCCTATGAGATAGTGTTGTAAAGACACTTATATCAAAACAAAACAGAAAAGGCGTTTTGTCAAAAAACGCCCTAGGTAATAAGCACTAGCAACAAAAAACCCGCACATTTGCGCAGGTTCTTTTGTCTTTATTTTTTTATTTAAAATAATTTTATCTCATTGCTCTTGATCGATTTCGTATAGAGTTTGGCTGGACGATGGCGCTGACCAGAAAGCATTTTTTTTGTCTCTTTGACAAATCCAAACTGCTCGATCTTTTTGCGAAAGTTCCGCTTGTCGAGTTTCGTATTGAGAATTGTTTCATATGTTTTCTGAAGTTGGGAAAGCGTAAAGTACTCGGGAAGGGCATTGAATCCGATCGTCGTATATTCCATCTTGCCGCGCAGTCGTTCAATTGCGTAAGCCACAATTTGCTTATGGTCGAAAGCCAGCTTCGGCAGCCGGCGAACATCGTAGAAGGCCGGAGCCTGAATGTCGTCGGCTGATTGATCAAAAACAATAGGCGAAGGAACGAGCGCCATGTAGGTTACGGAAAAAACTGGTCCTCGCGGATCACGGCCTTCTGTGTCAAACGTATAGAGTTGCTCCATATATATGTCTGTTACGCCGACTTTTTCTTCCAAAATTCTGGCAGCGGCGGTTTTGGTCGTTTCGCCCTTGAGCAAGTAACCGCCCGGCAGCGCTTCGACACCGGCAAATGGATCACGGGCGCGGTTAATGAGCAGTACTTTGAGCATGTCTTTTTCGATGGTGAAGAGAACGATGTCTACAGTCACGGTCGGGTTGAGGAATGTTTTTTCTTTCATGGGCATAGTATAGCTGAACTTGGTGTTTTGACAAAAGAGGCGGAAATGTTATTGTTTCAAAAAACTAAAACTCATGGAACTTGTAAGACGCAACATACCGACGTTTGATGAGATCAAACGCTTTGAAGAAGATCTCATGCCACTTATCCGAGAATATCAGGGAATGGGGTATACAAATTACGAAAGAATGAAAAATTTTTTGAAAGCAGAGAAAGACAGAACTCTGCCTCCAGACTATGAAGCTGACCTTGTCGTCAGTGGAACAAAAATTGATGTCATATAACAAATGGTCCGGCAGGGCCATTTTTTTTTGACAAAATCACTATTTTCATCTAAAGTAACCAAGTCTCGTTCGCGGCGGTCCTGAAACCGCAGCGCATAGGTCCGAAACGAGACAATAGGCTGCTTTGCAGCCAGAATTTACAAGCATTTATATTATGCCCTTGCTTATACAAGATAGGGCATACAACTATGGAAGAAACAGAAATGAAGGGCGAGAGCGGTTCTCGCGTGTACGAGCTTGGCTACCTCTTGGTTGGCACTATGCCGGAAGAAAATGTAGCGGCTAAAGTCGGGGCAATTAAAGACCTTGTAGAAGGCAAAGGCGCAGTGAGCATTAGTGAGGAATTTCCTCGTCTCATTACCCTCGGCTACGAGATGTCACGCCCAATCGGCAACAAGAAATCTTGGTTTAACGAAGGCTATTTTGGCTGGATGAAGTTCGAAGCCGATCCTGCCACGACCGAGGAAATGTCAGCTATTTTGAAGCGTGACGAAGACGTTTTGCGTTTTCTCCTCATCAAAACAGTTCGCGAAAATACCATTGCCGGCAAGCGTGCCATGGGCAGCGGTATGAAGCGTCCGGCTCGCAAAGTCGAAAACGCCGAAGAGACACCGATCGACGAAGCTGAAATCGAGAAGAAACTTGAAGAGCTCGCTGTAACAGAGTAAACTGAAGCTGCACGCCCTGGCAGGCAGCGATATTACCAGTTTATTCACGCGCTCATTGCGCAAAAACATTATGTATCTCAACAAAGTTCAAATTATCGGCAATCTTACCCGCGATCCGGAGCTCAAATCTCTGCCGTCAGGTGTTAAAGTCATGTCAGCTTCGCTTGCTACCAACCGCACCTGGAAAGATGCAAATGGCGCCAAGAAAGAATCGACTGAGTACCACAACATTGTGGCATTTGCGCGACCTGCCGAGCTCATTGCTCAATATATGAAAAAAGGCGGCTCGCTCTACGTTGAGGGCCGACTCCAGACTCGCAGCTGGGACGATAAAGAAGGCAAGAAAAACTACCGCACTGAAATCGTTGTTGAAAATTTCCAATTTGGACCAAGCGGCACCGGTCGTCCGGGTGGCAGCGGTTCATATCAGAAATCTGAAAACGATGGTGCAAGCGGCGGATACGGCGGGGGAGATATGGCTGCAAAGTCTGCAGCACCAGATAAAGAAGACGGCGGATTCGATACGATTGAATATCCGGCCGATGATAATAACCTCGAAGACATTCCATTTTAATTGCAGATAAAAATTAATTAACCACGAATAAAATTACATGTCATTTATGAAACACGACTATTTTTCAGCTAACAATATCAAACATGTCGACTACAAAGACATTGATATTCTGAAGAAGTTCCTTGGCCCAAGCGGCAAAATTACGCCGCGCAAACGTTCAGGACTTTCTTCAAAGAACCAGCGCAAACTTTCCCTCGCGGTTAAGCGTGCGCGGTTCATGGGACTTATTCCATTTATCATCAAGTAGGCGACTAAAAGAAATTGAAGTGAAAATCTAAAGGAAAAACGCACTTTTGCAAAAACGTGCGTTTTTTCTATTATGTGGTATAATGTTGAAAACGTTAAAAAATGAATATAGCAATAAATCCAAATGATGTTCTATGGTACCTGTCTACGCACGATGATGATGTTGAATTGGCCGTGAGAACAACTTTAGGTCATTCAGCTCCGGGTTCAGGGGTAGATGGTCCTGGTCCAACCCAAGTTTCTCTCGATACATGTTCCGGCAAAAAACACTACCTTTATACTCCTGACGAATATATGCTCAAGTTTATGCTGAGTAATAAAAAGTATGAGGGTAAATTCCGAATATATATTAAGGAAAAAGCCATTGAAATCGGATGTCCGATTGATGCAGAGGGTGCCAAAATGATTCTTGGCCTCACACATTTTGATCCAGCATCAATTACGTATAAAGATCTGACAAAAGCGATGCTTGATGCCAAGATCCAGGATCATTCCGAAAAAATTGTGTTCGCTGCACAAGATATTAATCAGGAAGAAATTAAAAAAACAAAAGCAATCAAGGAAGGAAATACAAACCTTAAACTTTGTAGAACCAGAAAACTGTGGGCACTAAAAGAAAAGTACGAGACAAAAAGGCTTGAACCGAAAAATCTTATTGGTTACGACCTGGCTGCTTACCGTGCCCTTCGAGTAAATGAATTCATGGTTTTGGTCAGGAAAAGAGGCGACAAGTATTATTTCGTTATCGAATTTTGGATGAAATTTAAAGCATCAAAACAAAAAACAGTTACCAAACTCTCGGCATAAACCGAGAGTTTTTATTTTTACCTAATTAAAACTCATCCTTGACGCCATATTGCGAGAGTAGTAGTATCACACATTATAAAATCATAAGTTTCAGATAGCGCCAAGAGTGAACCTCCTTGGGGTAATTCCTTATTTTATATGGCCAAAAAAGCAAACCAAAATACAATAATGATACTTGGCGGAGACGGCTATCTCGGCTGGTCTTTGGGCTTGGCTTTTGGCAACCGTACCGATTATCAGGTTGTGCTGGTGGACAATATGATTAAGCGGGAATGGGAAAAGGAGGTTTCGGCCAAACTTTTGGTGCCATTCAAAAAGCCCGCAGATCGTCTCGCTGAATACAAAAAGATTTTCGGCAAAACAAACATTGCTTTTGAAAAAGTCGAATTAATGGACCAGAAGGCGGTCGTAAAAGTTATCAAAAAATACAAGCCATCTGTCATCATCAATGCCGCGCAGCAGCCGTCAGCACCATTTTCGATGATGAATGAGAAAAATGCGGCGGCAACTTTTTCCAATAACATCATCGGCCACCTCAACGTTCTCTGGGCTATTTCAGAAACCGACAAAAATATTACCTATATCAAACTTGGTTCGGCCGGATCATATGGCAGTATCGACACCAGCTTTGTGCCGCTCAATAAAATTGATCTTTCTTTTGAATATAAGGGTGACACTCATAAGATTTTGGAAAGCTGGATGCCGATGCATGCCGGCGACTTTTACCACCAGTCAAAGATCAGCGATTTTCTGATCAGCGATCTTTGCGCCAATATCTGGAATCTCAAAACCATTACCGTTCAGCAAGCCACAATTTTCGGCGCTACAATTGAAGAAAATCATGCACCTGAGCGCCATGGTCTTTCAACTCGCTTCAATTATGACGCGGTTTTCAGCACTGTCCTCAATCGCTTTGTTTGCCAGCTGGCAATCGGGCATCCGCTCACTATCTACGGTGACGGCAAGCAATCAACCGGCCTCATCAGTCTTTCTGATACTGTCGATAATTTCCTGAAATTCGCTCAAATGGATATTGATCCGGGCGAACATGTTGTTGTCCATAATTATACAAATCGATGTTCGATTGCGGAGTTGGCAACATTGCTTGAGAAAATTGATACAAGCGCTATGGCAACGCATATTCAAAATCCGCGCAAAGAAGGCGCCGGCAAGCTGTATAAAAAAATGGAAGTCCATGATGTTATTGCCAGCCAGCACGAAGATAAAGAAGCAAAGCTTGAACTCGAACTTGCACGCCTGCTTGAATTTACCAAGAGATATAAAAATAATATTGATACTTCGGTTATTTTACCGAAAATTACCTGGAGCAAGGATGGGCAAGATCATGGCCAAACCGGCGGAAAGAAAGAGTATGTAAAGGCCCCGGAATTTTTGTCCCGAAAGTCCGCCAAAACATACGCCGCCAGAGAATTTTTCAATTTTATCGTCAGACTTTTTGCTCCGAAGAAAGTAACGCAGAGACAGTAAAATACTATCACTATTGTTTGTTGCTATTTTAAGAAAAATCTCGCCTGAAAGCGAGATTTAATCTTGAGAAAACCACTCCCGGATTGCTTCGGCCGTGATTTCAAAATCCTCATCGCTTACGTTTCGAGGCAAAAAAGATAATCTGATATACGCTCCGTCTTTGAGTGATCGCACAAAGATATTTTTCTCTGCGAGTGCACTTGTCAGTTCTCGGCCGTCTTTGCCTTGCATTGGAATGGTAACGATGTTGCCGTGTCGCTCATGTGAAATAAAATCAATATTTTTGGCGCGCAAAATAGATGTGAGTTTTTCATAACATGCCTGACTTTCAGCTTCGATTTTTTCCATACCGGTGTTCATAATTTCTTCAAGATCGGCATTGATCGAAACAAGTCCTAGTAGATTGATGGTGCCTTCCTCAAAACGCTCAGCATTATCTTTGAGCTCATAGGAATCAATAACAGCCGGATTTTTGACGCTGCGAAAACCGACGTGGGTGTCTTTGAGGAAAGGCATAATATCAGGATTAACAAACATGAAGCCTATGCCCATGCCCAAGACTCCTCCAAGGTATTTCTGTCCGCCCGCAATCAGAAATGAAACCGGATGTTTCGTAAGATCGAGAGATCTGATACCAGCAGACTGTGCCGCATCGATAACCAGAAAAATACCCTTGTCCTGGCAGATTTTGGAAAGGCGGGGAATATCGGTGTGATAGCCGTCCAGGTATTGAATTTCAGAAATAGCAATAACTTTGGTCTTGTCGGAAATGGCTTCGATTAATTTTTCAGTAGCCTTTTCATTATTTTCATCCGTAATTATGCGGACCGTGATGCCATTTTGTTTTTCAAGTTTTTTCCAGGGAAATATGTTGGCCGGATATTCATTGGAGAGGAGAAGAATTTCGTCATCAGGTTTAAGCGGTAGCGATTCGGCCGCTTTGATAATGCCGTCAGTCAAATTGTGAATAAGAGCAAAATGTTCCGGTTTTATATTGTAGATGACAGCCAGCTTCTCCCGAACACTTTTCTGTGTTGAGTTTTCATACTGGCGCACGGCAAGAGGTGAGCCGAGCGCTTCGCAATCATCGAGGAATTTTCTGGCGGCTGTAATAGCGGCAGGGGAAGGGGAATTAACCGTACCAGTGTACAGATTTATTTTTTTAGGCTGGCCGGTATTCTTTTCCATACTATTTTGAGAGGCGCTGATTACTTTCTGGGTGCTAGCTACGCTCTTTCTACATATTCTCCGGTTTCAGTATTGACGATAATTTTGTCGCCAACGGAAATAAATAGGGGAGTATTGATTGTCGCGCCGTTATCAAGAGTCACGAGTTTATTGCCGCCGGTGCGGGTATCGCCCTTGATTGCCGGTGGAGCATCCTTGACTTCAAATGTCATTTTGACAGGCAGTTTGACGCTAATGATTTGCTCTACATCATCGTTATCCCAAACGAGGGCAGTGACAATTTCATTTGGTTTAAAAAAGCGAACGCTGTCGCCGAGCAATTTTTCTTCGATCTTAAAGCGATTGGCCGGATTGTCGATATCACAGAACCAAAATTCGCCGCGATTGTGGTAGAGGAATTTGACTTCACGTTTCAAAATATCGGCTTCAGGAGCCTGGTCAGAGACATGGTACGTTGCGGCAAAAGTCTTGCCTGAAAGCAGGCTGCGGAGCTTGACTTGGTTTTGCGGTTTGCGCTGCTGAGTTCTGGCGACGTGGCTTTCAACCACTTCACAAGGCTCATCATCGTGGAGAATGATCTTTTTCTCTTTTATTTCATTGTAGGCGAGTAGTGCCATGCAAGAGAGTATAGCCAAGGAGGCTGAAAAAGGCAAATTAAATGGCAAGGAAATATAGATATAAAAAAACACCCCGGTACTTTGGGGTGTGATTGTTTGTGTTTCAGTAAAATCTTCAATTCAGGTTGCATAATTCAATTTCAACGATAAGTATGGCAAGTTCGGTGACTGCTTTGGCAACTTCCTTCTTTTGTTCCGGTCCTTGCTGCTGCAGATCATATTTACCTTGCGCATCATCGTAGTTATAAAGTGTGCGAACCTTGGCCATCTGTTCAATTAACAGGGGATTGTCCGGCATAAAAATTTCTCCGTAACGAACTACGTTTTTGATGTGTTCGTGGTAGAGTTTGTTTTTTGCGTATTCTTCAATGGCAATTGGATGTGTCTCTGCCCATTTATAGCAATACGCTTTGCGGGCATCGTTATTTTCAAATCTGTCGATGAATGTCTTATATTCCGGATAGGCAAGTGGTCCAAGTTCGAACATCATTTTTTGTTCCTTTGGCCAATTTAATTTATAAAGCATTCTTTCGTATAGGGCCCTAAAGCCAAATATTCTAATGAAGCTTATGAAATCAGGCCTTACTGTCTCAGTAATATAAGGGGCAATAACTTGAGCGAATTGAGTGCTAGCCATATGGGATATGTATTTGTTTAGGTTTTCTATATAGTAACATACTGCTTATGTAATGTCAAAAAAGCCCCGAATAGGGGACTTTAATGAATATTTTTGCCGTAATTTTGTCTGGTTTTTGACTATTCAGCGCTACTTTCGGAAACCACTTCCTTCATGCGTTTTCTGATGACCTTGAGAATTTGGTCGCGAAGCTTGGTATTTTCGCGCAAAGCCTGGCGTGTAGCATCGTAGCCGCGTGCGAGTGGAATTTTATCGGCTTCTTTTACAGCCTTGTCTCCCTTCTCGCCTTTTTCTGCTTCGGGCGGAATGTATGCGTATGAAGCTCCGGATTTTTCGATAACACCGAGTTTCTCACCAAGCGCCATAATTTCACCTTCAAGTGAAATGCCTTCACCGTAAATAATATCGAATTCAGTTTGTTTAAACGGCGCTGCAACTTTATTTTTCACAACTTTCACGCGCGTACGCGAACCGACAACTTCTTCACCTTTTTTAATCTGCGCGATGCGGCGAATGTCGAGACGAACTGATGTATAAAATTTGAGAGCCTTGCCACCTGGCGTAGTTTCCGGATTGCCGAACATGACGCCGATCTGCATGCGGATTTGGTTGATAAAGATAACAACGGTATTTGATTTGGCGACTAGGGCAGTGAGTTTGCGAAGTGCCTGCGACATGAGGCGAGCCTGCTTGCCCATATGTTGCTGACCCATGTCCCCTTCGATTTCATCTTTTGGAGTAAGTGCAGCCACTGAGTCGACAACGATGACATCAACTTTGCCTGTGCGAACGAGTGACTCTACAATTTCGAGCCCTTGTTCACCCGTGTCCGGCTGAGAAATGAGAAGTTCGGCTGTTTTGACACCAAGATTGCCGGCATATTCTGGGTCCATGGCATGCTCTGCGTCGATATAGGCACAAATGCCGCCAAGTTTTTGGGCTTCTGCCACAACATGGAGTGCCAGAGTTGTTTTACCCGAAGACTCCGGACCGAAGATTTCAATGATACGGCCGCGTGGCAAACCGCCAACGCCAAGCGCAATGTCGAGGCCGATTGAACCTGTTGGTATGGCGTTAACATTGACCTTTGGCGCATCGCCGAGCTTCATGATCGAACCTTCCCCGAATTTTGTCTGAATGGATTTAATTGCATCGTCAATTGCTCCACCGCTTGCTTTCGCTTCTTTTTGTTTTTTTGCCATAAAAATAAAAAATTAACTGCTAAAGATTACTAAAAACGCTTTCAGTATTGTACACCGCTCATCTGAAATTTTGTTTAAGGAAAAATAAAGAAAAAACTATGACACACTACAGCACTTCGACACTCTGTGTTTCCGGTTTTGTATACAAGTGAAGTACTTTAGTTTTCGTCCGGCCAAATCTGTCACTCGCTTCCAGTTCAAGTATAGTATAGCCCTCTTGCAGGAGCAATGTATCGGTATAATTACCGTCTTTATCCAAAAGCAGCTCGCGGTCATCAATGGTAAATTTTGAGGCATGAACAGCATTGCCTGTAATGGTAAGGAGTGGTTTATCAAGCGTTGCGCCGTCGGCAACCGACGCCGTGATTGTAATGCCGAAGATAGCGTCCTTGCTCCTGTAGTATGCGTAGCCCAAAATGCCTAAAAAAAGGATAGCAATAAGCGATATTCTGACGAATTTCTTCGGGTCAATCATAGTATTGTAGAAATTATTCTAGCCGCCGAACTCTTGGCTCTCCTCGGCAATGCCTTTTTCCATAACTTCACGAGGCTTGGCGCCGTCAGCCGGACCAACTACGCCGCGTTCTTCCAAAATATCCATCAATCTTGCGGCGCGAGCATAGCCAAGTTTTAATTTGCGCTGAAGGTATGAAGTTGAGGCTTTCCCGGCTTCAATAACAGCCTGTCTGGCAGCCTCGTACATTTCATCATCGTCTTCGTTGCTGTCAGAGTCAAGCGTAGCTTCGAAAATTGACTTATCAACGCTCGGCGTGCCGGAAAGCGCAATATCGCCTATAACTTCATTTTCATATGTTTTACCAAGCCAGGCCGCCACGCTTTTGACTTCTTCTTCAGTAATGAAAGCCGACTGAATACGTTCAGGCTGTGATGATTCACCGGAAATAAAGAGCATGTCACCGGCGCCGAGCAGTTTCTCTGCGCCGCCGGTATCAAGAATGGTGCGCGAGTCAATTTGCGAAGAAACTTTGAGCGCAATACGAGCCGGTACGTTGGCCTTGATGAGACCGGTAATGACATTTACTTCAGGACGCTGGGTTGAAAGAATGAGATGAATACCAACGGCGCGCGACATTTGCGCAAGGCGAACAATACCAGCTTCGAGTTCGCGCGGAAAAGATGACATAATATCCGCCAATTCGTCGAGAATAATGACGATGAATGGCATACGATCAATTTCTTCGCCATCTTTTGGTTTTCTATTGGCAATGAGTTTATGGTACGAATCAATGTCGCGCACGGCTTCAGTTTCCAAAATATTGTAACGTCGCTCCATTTCTTTGGCTGCCCACTTGAGTGATAGAATGGCTTTTTTGGCATCTGTAATAACAGGCGTCAGCAAGTGCGGGATTTTATTGTAAAGCGTAAGTTCAACGCGTTTGGGATCAATCATGATGAAGCGCAAATCTTCCGGACCGAGTCTGTACAATAGCGATGTAATCAAGGCGTGAATTGTCACTGATTTTCCGGCACCGGTCGTACCGGCGATCAGCATGTGCGGCATTTTGGCCAGGTTGATGAACTTTGGCTTGCCCGATAGCCCGCGGCCGACACCCATAAAGAGCGGTTTGTCGCTATTTTTGTAGTCTGCATCTTCGAGTAATGACGCCAAGCCGACAGTTGACTTGGTTTTGTTCGGAATTTCAACACCCACAAGCGACTTCCCCGGAATCGGCGCTTCAATACGGATCGGATGTGCAGCGAGTGCAAGTGCCAGGTCGTTTTGCAAACCAACAATACGGGCGAGTTTGACACCTTCTGCCGGTTTGAGTGCATAACGAGTGACTGATGGGCCAACAGTAATTTCATCCATTTCAACCTGAATGCCAAAGTTAGCGAGTGTGCGTTTAATGATATTGGCATTGCCTTTAATGTCGCCGACATTAGCTTTGCCGCGATCGCCTTCAAGCAAAGAAAGCGGCGGCGGTGTGTAGGCGCTTGCCCTACGAACACTGGCAATTTGGAAACCGGACATTTCGTCCTCCTTCTTTTTCTTCGGTTCTTCTTTTTCTTCTTTCGTATCGGTTCGTGACTCTTGAATCCTGGCAGTTTCTTTGGCTGCGATGGCGTCAATCTTACTTTCTTCAGCAGCGGTAATAAGTGGACTGGCAGCGACTTCTTTCTTGCCAAAGATTGATTGCCAAATCTGTCGGAAAAAAGGCATGAGCGCCGGCCTGGTATCAAACATCATGATGAGTGAAATAATAACGAGTGCGCCAAAAAGTAAAATGGAAATATTGGCGTCAAAAAGATGCAGGAATGGATATGCCACTGCTCTCCCCACTAATCCGCCGGCATGCGCGATCGAAGCAATGTCTATTATTGAAAGTGCGGAAAGTAAAAAAAGTAGCGAGGCGATGAGATGCTGCGCTGAAACTTTGGCGCGATACTCACCAACAAGTGATATGCCCAGCAAGATGGAAACAATAGGTAAGAAAATGTAACCAACGCCGAACAGTTTATAAAGCGCTCCGTAGACGCCATTGCCGGCGATGCCGCCTCCCCCGAATGCCGCGATAATAAAAAAAGCGGCAAAGAAAAATGCCACGATGGCATAAATAGTTTGCTTGGTCTCATGTTTAAAACCGTTTTCAGAAACGTCGTTGTTTTTCTTTTTTGAATTCTGCTTTTTCTCTTTTTCGTTGGATTTTTTTGCCATAACGTAAAAACATTGTAACACAAAGTCTTCATTTTTCTTTTTGTGGGTAATGTTGCTTTAAGATGTCCGATAGTTATAATAAAGGACATAAGAGACATTACTCACAACATATGGATAATCAAAAGGACAATTCTATAAAGGCCATCAGTCATTCTCAAGGACATATCAAAAACTCCCTTGAGACTATGGATAAATCGCTTGCCCAGTCAGCCAAGCGGGCAGGTAATATTGTTGCCGCTTTATACATTGTTTCCAATATACTGCCCGAAGATGAGCCGCTCCAGAAAGAAATCAGAAAAGCCGGATTAACTCTTTTGTCCGTTACCAACGATATTGCCGGACTTAGAGGCGATAGTTATGACCGTCGAACCAACGAAGTCCTGACGCTCATTAAAAAGATTATTTCGTACCTGGAAGTTGGCGTAACCCTCTTTCTTGTCTCTGAAATGAACTTCAGAATACTCAGGCTTGAACTTATGGCTTTGGGAGGCAGCTATGAATCACGCCGTGGCGGACTTGTTGATATCGAAAGTATTTTGAAAGATGAATCAGAAGAAAAACCTTTAAAGACAATAGAAAATTATAAAGGACATATAAAGGACATTAATCATAAAGGACATGAACCAATAGCAATAAATGTCCTTAATAAAACTCTTACCCCCTCTTTCGGGCAGCATATTAACCTAAAGGACAAATCCACAGTTACTAACGACCGAAAAACAAGAATTACTAAAGCATTAAAAAATAAGCGATCTCTGACAATTGCTGAAATAAAAACCGAATTTCCCGATGTGTCCTTTAAGACTATTCAGAGAGATCTGCAATCACTCATAGACGAAGGCATAATTGAACGAATTGGTGAAAGACGTTGGAGTGCATATCACCTCAAAGACATTGGCAATTAACTATATAAGTAGTTTTGATAAGTTATATTTGACAAACTGCGCTTATGTTTTTTATTGTTTTTTATGTCATTCATCTCATACACCATCGTCATCATTAGTGCACGTCATGCGCCTCGTTACGTTTATGGAATGCATGGCCGGAGAAAAGGCTGATTTTTAAAGCTTAATCCACAGGTTACTGTTTGGTAACCAACCAGTTAAGCCATATAATTGGCAAAGCATATTACTGGCGGCAAAAGCTGTCTCGTGCTAATATGCCTGTTAACGTAAAGGCGCAATCGGGAGATAGGATCCCGGTATTATTGTGTTCTATACGTTGCAAAAACGGTTCGATCATTGACAAATCTATAGGTTGACGAAACTTGATACCGAAGAGTTGTCAATCTTTTTGTTTTGTATTTTGATCGGCCTTTATCGGCCCTGTCGACAAGGCAGATATCAGTTACATTTCTGTTTTCAAAAATAGTGTGTAATTGGTTTCGAGTTTTGAATTGTTCTCAATAAAAATAATTCAACAAAAACTGAGTTCAATTTGGGAATTAAAAAATTCTTAAATTAATTCTTTACATGCATACTGTGAATCTTGCTCAATACTTTAAAAGTATGAGCACGTCGAAATTCATATAACGTGCATCAATATTATAAATATTATGTCTAAATTTCTTAAATCTAATTCCGCGAAAGTGGTTTTGGGTTTGGTAGCATTCGCTTTCGCCTTCGCTGGCGTGCGCTCTGCAAATGCATACACCTTTACTGCTCCAACTCTGAAAATGGGTTCACACAGTACAGCTGTTATGGAGCTCCAAAAGGCTCTTAACTTGTGTGCAGATACTATGGTCGCTTCTGTAGGTGCTGGTTCAATGGGTCATGAATCTATGACTTTTGCAGCCAAGACTAAAGCAGCTGTCAAAGTATGGCAGGCTAAGATGGGTCTGACAGCAGACGGCGTCTTCGGTCCAGCTAGTCGCGCAAAGATGAATACTATGGGTTGCGGTAGTACTACTAATGGTACTCTCCCACCTGGCTGTACATCAACTTCAGGCTTTAGCCCAATCACGGGTCAGGCTTGCAACGGAGGTACAACTCAAAACCCAACAGGTCCAGTAGGAGTAATGCTCTCTACGGACAATCCTGCAGCAAACACAATCGTTACGGGTTCATCAGCTGACATGGCTCACTTCACCTTCACAGGCAGTGGTACAGTCACAAGTGTAACTCTTCAGCGTACTGGTGTTTCTGCAAACGCAGCTCTCCAGAGTGTATATCTCTACCAGGGTGCAACTCGCGTCGGCGAAGCAGCTTCTGTTAACTCAAACGGCGTTATCGTCTTCAATGGCCTTAACATCGCTGTTAACGGTTCAGCAACAATCGCTGTTCGTGCAGATATCCCATCAGGTAGTACATACTCAGGTCAGGCTGTTGGCGTTAACCTCACAGGTTACACAGTCAACGGTACAGCTATGACTGCAAACCTTGCTGGCAATATCATGTCTATCACTGATGGAACTGGTATTCTCGCAGGTGTTGTCGTAGCTCAAAGCCTCTCTGCTGATCCTGACTCAGGTACTGCTACATACAACAACGTTGTCGGTGCTCCAACAATCAATGCTGGAACAACTGGCTACACTGTATGGTCAGCTCCAGTTCAGGTTTCAACACGATCTGTCTGGCTTAAGGGCTTGACTCTTCGTTACATCGGCTCAGCTTCAACTGGCTCACTCGCAAATGTGAAGCTCTATGTTGACGGTGTTCAGGCTGGTTCATCAGCAGGCGTTAGTGCAAATGGCTATGTCACTTTTGACATGACAAGCGCACCAATGGCTCTTGCAACCGGTTCTCACACAGTTGAAGTCCGCGCTGATATTACAGGCGGTTCAGCTCGCACTTTCTACCTTTCACTCCAAAACGCTTCTGACTTGATGACAACTGATAGTCAGCTCGGCGTAAATCCAATTGTTACGGTTGGCGGAAGCACAAGCTTCTCAATCAGCCAGGGTGCAACAATCAGCGTCAATGCTGGTTCTGCAACTTTCGCAGTTGATCCATCTTTCCAGACTATGACTAACGTCACTGGAGGCGCTTCAAACGTAGTTCTTGGTAAATTCAAGATTCATGGTTACGGCGAAGATGTTAAAGTTATGAGCATTTCAGTTACACCTACTATTTCTAGTGGTATAACTGCAACTGGTTCAACAACAAACTTCAACAACTTGGCTTTGTACTATAACGGATCACAGGTTGGTTCAAGTACAAACTACTCAGGTTCAGGTGCTGTTGTCTTCCAGCTCGGATCATCAATGATCATCCCAGCAGGTTCAGACTCTACGCTTGAAGTTCGCGGCGACCTTCAGAACAGTGCAAACCAGAACTACACTGGCGGTACTGTTGCTGTTACAGTTAACGCAGGTTCTTCAAACGCTCAAGGTTTGAGCTCACTTCAGTCAGTTAGTCTTCCAGCTGTTGCCGTCGTCGGTAATAGTTTGACTATCCAGACTGGTCAATTGGTTGTTGCTAAGAACGGTTCTTACACAAACCAGACAATGAGTCCAAACACAGCAAACGTTAAGATCGGTTCATTTACGCTTCAAAATCAGAGTTCATCTGAAAGTATTCGCGTAACAAGCCTCGCAGTTGGTATGACTACAGATGGTTCAACCCTTCTCACATCAAGCACAACTCCTGCGCTTACGAACTTCTCTAACCTTCGCACAAGTGAAACATCAGGTTCAGGTTCTCAGCCACTCGGCAGTGTAACTGCAGCCAACACATTTAATGTTGACTTCACAATCGCAGCTGGTGCGTCTAAGACTATCGATATCTTTGCTGACCTCGGTGCAACAGCATCAGGCACAGTTGAGACTACTTTGCTCCCATCAGCTCTTGGTTCAACCTCAAACGTTACGGTTACTCCAAGCTCAGCTACAGCTGGACAGCAAATCACTCTTGGCTCAGGTTCAGTTTCAGCTCCAACATTCGTAGCTTCATCTTCGACAGCAGCACAATTCGTCGCTACTGCTCTTAGTGCGGCTGATGCTTCAAAAGCTTCATACCGCTTTACGGCTACAAACGGTTCTGGAACAATCTCTGAACTCAAGTTTGCAGTTATCGACAGCACACCAGGAACTGTTTCAAGCATCAAAGTTGGTTCACAGTCTGCTTCAGTAGTTACTCCATCAACCACTACTCTTAGTGCTCAGATGGTAACAGCTGCAACAACTGCAACAGTTGCTTCTACAACAAACATTCCAGTTGGCTCGCTCATTAAGATTGATAGTGAATACATGGAAGTCACAGCAGTACCGTCTTCAACGACACTTACTGTTACTCGTGCGGTTTCAGGCTCAGCTGCAACACATGCAAGCTCAGCTACTGTTACTCCACAGGGTCTTGCATACCTCACCGGCCTTAATGTCAACGTACCAAATGGTACAGGTGGCACACAGGTTGATGCTTACATGACTTACAGCCCAGCTAACGGTGTTACAGGCGCAATCGCTTCAGGTTCAACGTCAACGGTATACCTTACCTACGTTAAATCAACGATCGGCACCACCACTACAGCCGGTGCAGTAACTGCTGCCGCAGCGAACCAGATGACACTCGTCGGTTCAAAGCCTACAGTTGCAGTCACATCAACAAGCAACGCTGGCCTTATCCTTTCTGCTAACAATAAGATCGGTGAAGTCACCGTATCTGCAGATGCAGCCGGAAGTATCAAGGTTAACGACATTGTTCTTACAGTCGGTTCATCAAGCATCACTACAGCAGCCTTCACAGCAATCTATATTGCTGATGGCTCTACAGCGATCACGACTTCTGACTGTGGAATCTCTGGCGCTACTATTACTTGTGAATTCGCTGATAACCTCACGAACAACTCAGGTAGTGATACTGCTCCAGCTGAATCAAACACAGACAGTGACGGTTACTTGATTGCAGGCGGTTCATCAAAGACATTTAGCATCTACGCTACAGTCGGCGGTACAGCAGCTTCAAGTGGTACTCCAACAGTTTCAACGACAGCTACAGCCTCTGGCTTTAACTGGGACGATGTTGCTGGCAACGGTACAAACCTTACTGGCTCGAGTATCTATAACTTCCCAGCTACTAGTTACTCAGTTCACTCATAATTAGAGAGTTTCTAATTCGTTTCTCGAAACGTAACATCGAAGCAAAAAACCACCCGAAAGGGTGGTTTTTTGTATTTGTTTTGCTATAGTACTTGGGTGAAAAACGCACTAAAATGGATTCTCTTCCTGGTTGCCCTTACGCCGATTGTCATTAGTAACAACGTCCTCTTCCCTTATGTCACCACCAAGACTCTCTATTTACGAGCCCTGTTTTTTGTTTTGTCGGCTGGCTTTACGTATCTCCTTGTGTCCAGCAAAAATTTCCGAGAGGAGATAGGGGAGAAAGTTCGCTTGCTATGGCAAAAGCCTTTGACCAAAGCCATTACTGCGTCATTTGTCCTCCTTGCCATTACAACCGCATTTGCTTTTGACAAGAACCTGGCTTTTTTCGGCACGCTTGAGCGAGGCGAAGGATTCATCAGCTTTGTCGTTTTTTACGGCATATTTTTCTTTACCGCCATCCTTTTTGACAGAATTTTCTGGTACCGTTTTTTCAATCTGACGCTTGTTTCCGGCTGGATACTTTTTATCGTCGAGCTCAGCCAATATTTCAAAGGCATTGTCCGTCCTGGTTCCTGGGCCGACAATCCGATCTTTTTGGCGGCATACTACTTGTTCGTTATTTTTGCTGCGATCATGATCTATGTTCGTGGTAGAGAAAATAAATCAAAAACAGCTGTATTTCTCAGCCTCATGACCATAGGTATATGTTTGGTTGGTATTTTTATTACAGAATCGCGCGGCGTTCTTTTGGCTATGGGACTGGCATTTCTCATTTCGCTCTGCTATTTGGTTTTTGCCAGGAGAACTGACGAGCAACAAAGTAAGCAGAAAATAGATAAACAAAAACAGTTGCCACGCAAAACCCTGGCAACTATTCTGGTTGTCGGCGTCATTTTAGTTGGCGCATTCATCGCTACTCGTCACCAGGCCTTTTGGCAAAAAGTCCCCGGCTTCAACCGTCTGGCGGCTCTTACTTCGGAAAGTCAGACAGTTCAGTCGCGTTTGATAAATACCAGAATAACGCTTCACGCGGCCAATCCCGGCCAAGTCGGCATCAAAAATTTCCTTATTGGCTGGGGCTGGGATAATTACATTTTTGCCTGGCAAAAGTTCTATGATCCGGAAATATATGTTTACGATCCTGGTATTTTCGACCGAGCCCACAACAAGTTGCTCGATGTCCTGATTATGACCGGTATCCTCGGACTGCTTTCATACCTGGCAATCTGGTTCTTCTTTATTAGGGAAATAATACTTTACGGAAGAAATAACAGGTTCGGTGCCGCTGTCTTTCTATTCTTTGCCGCATCCTTCTTTCTGCAAAACCTTTCCGGGCTTGATACGATAGTGACATACATTCCTTTTTTCGCCATATTAGCTTACATACTATATGAAAGAGACACCATCACCGCAAAAAAATAATTACATATTACCGATTGTCTTCGGAGCGGTAACCATTTTTTTTGGCTTCATTTTATTTCCCTGGACGCTCGTACCGCATTTCCAGATGATTCGTTATCGTGATGAAATTGAGAAGGCGCTTGTTTTGAAGAAGCCGGCTATTTTTACTGACGATGCTTTTATTTTCAAGCCGAATACGTATATTCAGGGCTCGCTGAGGCTTAATGCTCTTACGGTACTCTTTAATGAATACACCGCCGGGAGGACAACAATTTCAAATCCTGTTTTTGATAAATCACTTGAGGAGATGGAAGCGTATGTTAAAAATAATCCTAATCGCTATGAATTCGTTTTTGCTTTGGCTAAAGCCTATGACGTTCAGGCGGTGTTCAAAAATGACCCTTCACTCTATAAGATAGGTGAAAAATACCACAGAGACGCCCTCTCCCTTGTTCCGGACCGGCAAGAACTAATTTACACTCTGGTTATCAATCTCTTAAATCAAAATCGCACGTCTGAAGGCATTAAGCTGATTAAAGACTATACTGCAAAGTATCCTGATACATATGAAAATCACTTTGAACTTGGTCAGGCTTATGCAATCTCGGGTGGGAAGTTCTATGATGATGCTCTCGCTGAGCTTGAAATTGCTTTAAGTCATGGCGTAAACATTAATCACGACCTTACCAAAGATGCTTACGAGCACATGCTCCAGTATTACTACAAAAACAAAGACAAGGCGAGATTTCTTACGGTGGTAGAGCGTTTGGCAACGATAGATAATGAGCAGAAAAAAGATTATGAAGATCTGGCGGCATATATCAAAGAGCGCAACACCTTTCCAGTTCTCAACATTGTCGCACCGTAGTAGTCCAAAATCGGAGTAATGCCACGCATTCTCAATTATTTCATAAAATATTCTCAAAATTCCTGAATCAACATTTCAGGAATTTTTTAATTTTGCCTCACGTTTATTTCAGCTTGATTGTTCACAATGAAAAAAACTAAAAGCTCTTTGAAATGAAAGCAAAAACTATTTTATTCTGCCTCTTGCTCATTTTGGGCAAGGACGAAAGGCTGCCGGCTCAAAACTGGCAAGCGATGCCGGGAGGCAATCTCAATGACAATGTCAGTGCAATATTCGATGACGGCACATATCGATGGGTGAGCGGCAATTTTACCCAAGCCGGCGCCGTTGGTGCGTATCATGTCGTTCGGCACGACGGTCATAGCTGGTTGGCAACCGACTCACTGCCAAGCGAAGCCAGGTGCTTTGTTAAGTACAATAATGAAATCTATGCCTGCGGGCAGTTTATAGTCGGCAATACTTGGTATGGTCTCATGAAATGGAATGGAGCGAAGTTCATTCCTTTTCTGCACGTCAGTCCCGGGAATGGCATATACGATGCGGTTGTGCACCAAGGAAAGTTAATTGTGGCCGGATCGATCAATACGATTAACGGAATGCCTGCGTGCGGCATTGCTCAGTTTGACGGTATCAATTGGAGTGCGGTCACTTTCTTTGTCGGTGCGCCGGCTGGCACCTGCAAATTTGTCTATGCGCTATTGAGCGATGGGAATCGGCTATACATTGGCGGCGGTTTCCAGCAGATTAATTCGCAGGTTATAAAGTTTGCCGGTTATCTAGAAAGCGGTATTTGGTATGGAACTAACTTTCCGCCGTACGTTGCCCAGGTCTTTGGCCAGAATGTTTACAAAATTATTAAATACGATGGCGACATATATGCAATCGGTTTGACTGAAGGCGACGGAACAACTGACTGCCCGTCTATTCTTCGCTATGACTCTTTACAGGCTTCGTGGCAATGCGTCGGTGGCGGAGTTTCCATGCAGATGAAAACAGCTGCAGTTTCCTGCGGTAAGCTCTATGTCGGAGGCCTTGGTATAGCACCGTATCCGCAAGTAACAGCAGGAGCGCCGCTCCATGGCATTGGCAGCTATGATGGCAGTTCAGGAGGTTCAAGCGCAGGCAGTTGGAGTGATAAAACCGGCAACCTTGTTGGCGGTATGTATCAAGTGCTTTGCGCCGGACAAAATGACACGCTTTATGCCGGAGGGAACTTTAATCAGGCAATAGACGGCAGTATTGCCGATTACATGGCCTACACAGTCTCTTGTCCCCCAATTACACTGCCTGTTGAAATGTCTTCGTTTGATTGCAGATTTGATTCTTATAATTCAGCTATCAATCTCTCGTGGCGTACTTTGAGTGAAGTAAACTCGAGCTATTTCGACGTGTCTGTTTCTTTTGATGGTGTTGATTATGCGCACTATATGAGGGTGGCAGCAGCCGGAAATTCCAGTGAGCCGCATGCCTATTCAGCAGTATATGAGCCGGATAAAAACGGTATCCTCTATATTCGCCTTTCTGAATTTGATCGGGACGGGGAATTAAAAGGGAATTGGGAATGTGTAGTATCGATAAAGATAAAAGAAAATTATGAAGACAACTATAACGGGAAAAATATTACGGTGTTTGATATACACGGAACTATTGTTGCCAGGGGACAATTTCCACTTTCACTTCTCCATTTGCCAACCGGTTTATATTGTGTGAGAGTGGCCGATGAAAATAGTTTTTTGCGATTTGTTATTCAGTAAAATTACATACTCCGGACTAATTAGTGCGGAGTTTTTATGTTCACCTTGTGTCCTGGCCCCGTGTCCTGTATGCGTCGACCCTGGCTTATTCAGCTTTGGCAAAAACCTTCTCTGGGGATATACTCCTCATGTGGAAATAATTACGCCATGTTAAGGAAAATACTCACCAATACCTCCTGGCTCGTTGCCGGCCAAGTTGTCACAAGAATCTTTAAATTTACTTTGGTTGTCCTGGCTGTTAAGCGCCTGACTTTTGCCGACTACGGAGTTTTTGCGCATATCTTGGCGTACATTGCGATTTTTTATGCCATTACGTCGCTCTTCCATACTCTTTCACCTCTCCATAACCAGCTTGCCAAGCGACGTGAGGAAAACCATGCAATTCTCGGAGAACACGTGCCATGGAGGTTATTTTTGGGCGGTGTGGTGTTTATTGTTATGACGGTAACCGGCATACTTGGCCACATTGGCAATCCGGCACTTATCATCATTCTCGGACTTTCAATTACCTTGGATTTTATCCGAGACGTATTTGGCATTACTCTTATGTCGCGCGACAGGATGAGAGAAGAAGGTATTGCTCTCAGTATTCAAACAGGAACTACGCTCCTCTCAACATGGCTTCTTTTTTCCGTCACTCAAGCAACGCCCATCGTTCTGGCCTTAGCTTTTCTTTTCGGCTCGATACTCGGGCTTATCGCGACACTCTTGTTTTTGAGACGCGAAGTCAGTTTTCGTGATATTGCTCAAAAAAGCAAAGTACCGACGATTCGGTTTATGAAAGAGTATGTTCCTTACGGTTTTGGTTTTGGCATTGCTTCTACGCTTTCACTGTCACTGGTTTTTAACAGCACACTTTTTCTCCTGGGTTTTTATACTGATGCCGCAACAACAGGAGTCGCCAGTTTACTTTTTCAGATACTTCAAATTATCTTCATACCGTATGTTATGTTCGGCGCCTCAAATTTGTCATTGCTTAGCCGGGAAAAGGAAGAAGGCAACCTCCATCAGAAAATTATCGCTTTTATGAGTCTGGGACTGATTGCCATCCCGCTTGTATCGGTCCTTGTTTCACTTGGGGCATATTTTTTCGTCCCGATAATTTTTGGTCCGCAGACAATCTCTTTCGTCAATCATAACTGGCCGCTCCTGGTTGTTGTAACTCATTTTGGCGGAGCAGTGGCACTATCTCTCTATGCTTACCTGGCGTTGGGGCGGGCGAATATCTTGGCGCGCCGGACACTGATTGTTTGCCTGGTAGCTTTTGCCGCAATGTACGGAGGCCTGGTGTTTTGGGGAACTCAATTTGTTTTTGCGCTCCTTGCTTTACTGTATATTATTCTAGCCTGTTCTCTGCCGGGAACGCTGATTTACACCTACATAAAAAAAGAAAAAAAAGCCATTGCTTTTCCCGTATCAATTTTTCTAATATCAGCAGCTCTGCTTCTCGTCATAATCGCGGGCCATGCAATTCTTGGTATTTCCTTAATTTTCTTACTCTATCTTATTTCTCTGCCTAAGCTTATTGCCCATTTGCGCATTATGAGGCAAACTATTGCTTTATGATTATTGCTTTCTCAGGACTGGGCGGATCAGGCAAATCCACCCATATACGAAGACTGTCCGAACACTTTGGCAAAAATCGCCAGGTGAAAGTTATTGCTCTGCGTGAATATTTTCTATGGCCAAAACTGGCTGCCGCCATTCGTGGAAAGAAAAATTCAAACATAGCAGGTGATCAGCAGGATGGTCAAAATGTAGCCGCACACGCGCAAAATCATGATGTAAAAAATAAGCGCAGCGTGCCGGCTTCAGCTTACTTCTTTATTCGTGACCTATTTTATATTTTTGACGCAATCCGTATTCGTATATTTGTGATCTATCCGCAGCTTCAAAAACTTCGAAAACAAAAAGACATTCTTGTTTTCGATCGGGCAGCGGATGATTTTGCCGTCGAACTTGCTGAAACCAGTTCACATGCATATTTGCAAAATTTGTTTGCATCAATTTTCCCCAAGGCCACTTTGCACATATATCTCAAGAGTTCCCCGGAAACCGTTCTTAAGAGAAAGCATGAAGATCCGCTCGTTGTGCTCAAAAACCGCGAAAAGCTGTATGCAAAAATGATTGCGGCAAAACAGCCGATCATCATTTCAACTGAAGGGGGTATTCATGCGGCAACCGAAGCTATTTTGATTTTGGCTGATGCGGCTGTAAAAAATTTTCGACTTGAAAGCTGGGTACTTTACCGGGCTTTTGTGCTAAACGACCAAAAGCCGCTTCTCCTTCCGGCGCTTATCATCGATCCGCAAAAACTTTTCAAAAGCGCTATAGCTAACCGCATGGCAAATGTTTTTTTGCAAAAAATGCAGAGTGAAGCGGATTTACATGCAAAATACTGGCAAGAGGATTGGCAGAAATATGATGCTTATTGCAGTGGCATAGCAGCAAAAAGAGAAAAGACACTTGCTTACCTTTCGGAGCATTCATTCGAATATTCATTGGTAAAAAACGATGACCAGGCTTTTGAACTTTCCGGCGACATAGATATCGTCTGCTTCGACCTTGAAACTTACAATAAGATGCTCTCTCTTTTTGAGAAGTCGGGAAAAGTAATTGTGCAGACAAAAGAAAAAGCCGATATTTTTATCGACGGCCTGCTGCCGATTGATCTTCACTTCGGACTTTCATTTGGCAATTTTCGCTATACATCAGAGAACTCTTTCAAAAAATTGTCTCAGGATGAAGCCAGATTTTTGACGACCATTGCTCATGCGGTTGCGGAACTGACATTAGTAACGCTTGGCGACATCCTCAAGACTAAAAGCGCTTTCAATCAAGAAACAATTACAAAAATAGGCAATGAGGCCAGCAAGAGCGGTTGGGGAGCGGGGTATAAAAAATGGATCCAGGCAGCAATGCACCCCGAAAAACACGGCTATGGTTTCCCTCAAAAAATGAACGCTTTTGCGCTTGTGCGCTCGCGTTTCGGACTGTTCTTTCGAGAGCCCTATCGGATCGGCGCACTTATAAAAGATCTCTGGCTTCTGGCTCTGGCTTTACGAGCTCGCGGTATGGGCAAAACTCCTTTCCACGAACATTGGACAGAGAATATTGGCTAATATTATTTTTTATTTCCCCCAATAATTTCTGTCGGCAAATTCTGGCCCGGATTTTTCCAAAGACCTTTATGCCAGGCTATGTACGGTTTCTTGCGAATGAGCATGGCAAATGGAATCAGTAAAAGTGCCGGAGGATTTCTGCTCCACAAAATCCATGACAAACGCGAAAGCCATTTTGGAAAGTGTTTGTCGGCAAAAAGTCTGGCATTCATGCCGGCTTGAAAAAAGTAAACACGTTGCTTGTCTTCAAAGTCACTGATGCCACCCGATTCGTTTGGCATGTGGTAAACAAAAACTTGTGGATCGTAGAGAAAGCGATAGCCTTTTTTACTCAGCCTAACCTGCACATCGCTTTCCTCGCGAAATGAAGGCTGAATAAATTTTTCATCAAAGCCGCCGATGTCGCGCAGAACTTTTGTCAGGTAGCTCATATTGCCGCCTTGCGCGCCGTCAACCCAAATCGGTTCAGACGGTATCCAGCGTCTGGCATCAGAACGCACTTCGCCCCAGGGCAAAATCTTTATTCTTTTTTTTGAATCTCTGATAATTTTTTGGAATGGAACTTTTTCCGGTGTGGCATTGATGGTCGGGCCGCCGACCGTACCGAGCATGTCATATGTTTCAAAATCTCTGGTAATTGCTTCAACGTATGTCGGCTCGGCCGTAGCGTCGTCATCGATGAATGTAATAATGTCCGTATCAGTATATTGAAGCGCAATATTTCTGGCTTCAGGAATTGATTTTCTTTCACTGATATGTCGGTAATCCGTAATCGTGCGAAGCGTTTGCGGAATAATTTCATCCTGGACAATTTCCGACTTACTGCTATCAATAATGAGAATTTTGTCGGGCAAAATATTCCCGTCAGCCAAACTCAAAAGGCAGCGCTTGAGTACATGTGCTCGCTCATACGTAATAATGGCAACCGTGATAGTCATGCTTTGCGCCATATTATCTTTTGGCCAAACCCATAACAAATACGTTTTTGATGAAGATAATTGCAGTGTACAAAATAAGCAAAGGCAAAATATAAAAGAGTAAGTCCAGTCTGCCCAAAAGTGTCAGGATAATAATGAGCAGGAAAAATTTTGCCCGGCCGAAAAAGAAAAATTCGCGCACGTGCTTGCGCCATGTCGGTGCGCCAGTTTGCGTATGTGGCTTTGGTGCAAGATCAAGGTAGAAAGGAGCCGAGACGCCGTGGTAAACAAAAAGAAGAGAGCCAACTATGGACAGCATTGCAAGCGTGGTCGAAGGATGAACTGCATGTGCTATGCCGACCAATAAAATAATTTCACTGGTAGCATCCAGAAAACCGTCGATGTATTGTCCTTTTCTGCCGGCAATGCCTTTGGCTCGCGCCAGGTCACCGTCGAGCTTATCAAAGAAAAGGCAGGCAAAAAGCATAACCGCCAAAATAACTGGCGAGTCAAAATTACTGTAAAAGAGAAGTCCGACCGCCACGGTCAGCATAAACCCAAACAGGGAAACATGGTCAGGGTGGATTTGCGTATCTCTCAGTCGCTTCGCCAGGCGCCTGGAAAGGGGGCGGAAAAGGATCTCTTCCTCTAGAGGCTTATAGCGATTATCCCCATGGAGATCGCGAAGGTCTCCACTGTGGGCTGTATTGTCATTTGGGGATTTATTCATTACCATGCATTATACGAACCATGGAGAAAAAGACAATTTTTGTAAATCTCAATTTTGACGATTTTCACCCGCAGCGTGATCATGACGGTGATTTTGGCGACATTGGCGCAGGCGGTGTTTTGGAACATATGGAAAATCTGGTTACCGAATTTCCAGGTTTAATTGTATCTTTATTCACTGTTCCTAACTGGATAGATCGGCCGCATCGTCACCATCGCTATGTTTATTTTATGCGTCAGATGTCCGGCCTTCGTCCGGTAGTTCATCCGCAGGATAACGAACCATTTCTCATTTCAAAACATACGTTATGGTGCGCGAAAGTGAAGCAACTCATTGATAGCGGCAAATTTGAAATTGCCAATCACGGCTATTTCCACTACAACCCGAATATTCGCATTCATGGCCAGGAATTTGCTGGACTGTCGGAAGCAGAAACAAAAAAAAGAATATTGCTGACCGAAGAAGCATTTACAAAGGCCGAGCTGCCTTTTGTTAAAGCTTTTCGTCCGCCGGGTTGGGGGACAAATCAAATGCTTCCAAAAGTCCTGCGCGAACTTGGCTACAAAATCTATGCGCCGTATTCATCACGCAGCAAAACTTCCAAAGTTGAAAAAAAAGACGGCTTGCTGATTTTGCCGCAGAACTGGAGCATTCGCGAATCACCAGAAGAAGCTCTTTTGCTGGCCGAAAAAACCGGTGCAGTCTATATGAAAGGCCACATGGTCTACCAATACGGAAAGGAAACAATTGAAAACGGTATTACTCCTGAATTTTGGCAGAACCTGCGTACGGCGTTGAGACTTCTCAATGAAAAATACAATGTTGTCTATGTATCGCTTAATGAGTTAGCAAATAAAAGCGGTACGATGCTATAATCTTCGAATGGAAAATTCTATGCCAGAAAAATTCAAGGTGCGCTCAGATCCCTATACATATGATACTGCCAAAGATTTAGTGGCAAAATTGGCGAATACATCAACTCGATTATTGGATGTCGGCTGCGGCTCCGGTGTTTTCCTCAATATGGTAAAAGATAGTGTCGGAGAACGTCACGGTACGGATTTTAATATTGATCAGTATTCGGAAGAAGAAAACAAGCATAATATCAAGCAGGTTAATTTAAATACTGAATTGCTGCCGTATGAAAAAGAGTCATATGACATGGTGACATGCCTCGACGTTTTTGAGCATATATTCAATCCCTGTGTCACTCTCGGAGAAATGCTGCGCGTAGTTAAAAGTGGCGGCTACATTATTGTGACCACGCCAAATGTCCACAACTTCATTCATAGAATTACTTTTGCTCTCACTGGCGGTTTAAAAGGATTTTGGAACCCAACACACAATGTGGCTTTGGGAGAAACTCATGTCACTCCGATTTTCCGACAGACGCTAGAGTATTTTCTGAAAGGGAAGGGCGAGATTGCTGAAACAACTTTCAATCGGACAGTTATTCCGCTCATACGAATTGAACTTTCCAAGAAAAATTATTTCCTCTCGGAAACAGTGATCTGGGTAATAAAAAAGAATTAAAATCTTGCAGTAATCTAGACGTCAAACGTCACGGCCCGTTCGACTTTTTTCGGGAAAAGTATTGCGTATAATTTCCCGAATGAATTTGCCCGAAGACGAACAATGGTAATGAGCGGCAGGCAGAGAACCATGAGCCAGTATTTTTTCTGAATGCCGACCCTGAGAATTTCTCTGGTTTCTTTGTGTAAAATAATCGGGGCAATACCTTCCATAAGAAAATAGATCAGCCAGGCAAAAAAGAAATATGGTTTCCAAAATCCGATAAAGCCGGCGAGAATAAGTACGACAACAACAGCATTTTGAATAATTTCTTTGGCTACACCGGTCGGCGTCAGCCATTTACCCCAACGCTTATACATCGGCGCATTGTAGCGGGCGGCATTGTAGAGACGGTGAAAGAAAATTTTCCAGGTCCACGGATCGGCATGATAGAAAAAAACATCTTTTGCCCAAACCGTCGTGAATCCTTTTTCTTTGGCCCGAAGAGCAAAATCGAGATCGATGGCGAGCGGTGCATTCTTGGCATAGTAATTGAGATCTTCAGCCATTTTTTTCGGGAAAAAATACATGCCAATCACTTCAGCCTTCTCGCCCTTTGAGCGAATAGTAAAAGAAGCCCAGCGTTTTGCCCTGGCATAGTCGGCGACCGGTCCTTTGAGTTCGGGAATAATATCTATTCTGCCGATTGAAACTCCAGTCGTATTATAGGTGCGAGTATACCAAAAACTATTTTCAACAAAGTCGGGCGGAAAAAGAGCATCGGCGTCAGTCTGGATAATGTACGTACCCTTGGCCAGTTCTATACCTTTTGTCCTAGCAGTACCTTCTCCGCTATTTTTGGGAAATCGATACACCGTAATTGGCAGCTTTGATGTTTTGGAAAGCCCTTGCGCCACTTCATAACTATTATCTTTTGAACCGTCGTCAATGACGATAATTTCCAAATTTGTGTATGTCTGATTTTCAAAAGACTTGATGCAGTTGGATAGCCAGCGCGCTTCATTGTGGACTGGCAAAACTACGCTGACGAGCGCTCCGGTGCCGTCGACAATTTCTTTTTTTATTGTTTCTCGAATGTGATCCATAGTGGTGCGAAAAAGGGGAAGCAGATGTAGCGAATTATCTTTTTAATGGTTGATTGCGGATCTGTACTGTCATATGAACGCCAGGATTTTTTCAGCTCAAAACCGGCTTTCTTGGCAGTACTAGTATATGTCGATTTTGAATAAAAGTAAGTACTGCTGACATAGTCTGCATGGAGAATTTTGAGAAAAAATACCCCAATCCGATTCAAAGTCGTGGCAGTCCTGATTATATACAAAGACTTCGGTTTCAGAATACGAGCCGCTTCGACAAAATGAGCAGCGAGCGCATCTTTGCTCAGATAGCCAATTGTCCCGAGACTGACGGCACGATCAAAAGTCTGATCGGGGAAAGATACGACCGTTATGTCGCCTTCAATTATCTGTGCAGTCGGTGCATGTGATTTGGCAGTCATAACGGAATCATGAGCAAAGTCGATACCGGTTGCAGTTGCGCCTTTTTCTACAATGAGAGTGATCAGTTCGCCGTTGCCGCAGCCAAAATCTATGACATTACTTTTATCTCCAAGTAAAAGTGCGGCAAGCGCATGTCTGTGAACGTCCGTTATGTTAAAGACGCCGATACTTCCGGCATGGTGAAGAGTGTAGTATTCTTTCGGTACCGAGTGTGTCATTTTGATATACTGGGACTATACCATGCGCATATTAGTCAATCTAGCCGGCATTCTAAAAGAAGACAGCCAAAGCCTCTACGCCAAGTCGATGCTAAAAGCCCTGGTAGATGATACCGCGTCATCGCACTTTTTTATACTTGTGACAAACGGCAATATCACCTGGCCGGAAAACCTTAAGAGTGATCGGGTTGAAGTTGTCACGCTGAAATTTGCCAAAGGTAAATTTCTTTCTCTTTTTGCCGTTCAGTGTATCGTGCCATTTATTTTTCTCAAAAAAAGAGCTTCGATTGTCTATTCGCCGACAACACTTTTCCCTTGGCTGTTGGCCAAAAAATCCGTCGTGACCATCCATGATCTTGCTTACGCAACATTTCCTGAAGAATCCGGTGCTTTTGCCAGAAACATCATGTCACTCTCATATTTTCTGGCGGCCAAATTCGCTCGGCATATTATCGCTATTTCAAGAACCACGGCCGAAGCGGTGAAGAAATTATACAAAAGAGAAAGGGCGGTTACGGTTGTTTACAATGCTCCGGTCTTGGCGAGCGGCGACGGAGAAATGCGTGCCGTCTGTCCCTCTGTACCGCATACATACATTTTATATATGGGCATCAATCGCAAAAGAAAAAATCTGGCTGTTCTGATCGAATCGCTTCAATATGTCAGCGGAGTTTATCTGGTAATTGCCGGCGATCGTCTGGCGGGCAGCCACGAGGAATTTTTGGCAAAAAAATATGGTGTTGAAAAAAGAATAATTGAACTTGGCTATATTGCTTCCGAATCCTGCAAAATAAAATTGTACAAAGATGCGGCTATTTTTGCTTTTCCGACTTTGGATGAAGGTTTCGGCTTGCCGGTGACCGAAGCTCAGACTCTCGGTACGCCGCTCATTGTTTCCGATATTCCAATTATGAGGGAAGTGGCCGGTGATGGCGCTCTCTTTGCGGATCCAAAAGATCCGAAAATTTTTGGAGAGGCCATCAACCGTTTGCTGTCTGATGGGAAGTTGCGTGAAGAACTCCGCGAGCGTGGCTTCATCAATGTCAGACGTTTTTCCTGGGCCGCGAGCGCCAAAGTTCTGGCAGAACTATTTAATGAAACGGAAAAGAACGAAATAGAAAATAATGTAAACAAACAATAATATGAATCTGCCGCTTATTCAAAAATACAAAAGTCTCGTCATAAAGTTTTTTGCCAATCTTTCGCGATCGCGATTCGGTTTGCGCAATACACTCCGCAATAAATATCTCAAGGCTTTATATCTGATTATTTTATTGCCAATTGAAATACTGGGCGACCTGGTTTTTTTCTGGAAGCGCTTCATGCGCAGTGTGCCATCTTCGCCAAAGAAAATGTTAATCGTCAAAGTCGATCAGTTCGGCGATCTGCTTTTTTCAACGTTTCTATTACCGATTATCAAACAACACCATCCGGAAAGTGAAATTGATTTTGTCATTAATCCAAAAACCAAAGATGTCTTGGTTGGCAATCCAAACGTTGGCAAAGTATTTTTCTGGGAAGATCCTTTCCTGTTTTTTCTCAAAGAACGTCGGACCGGGAAGGAGCAAACAAATGGCGGCGGTTTTTTCTCAGCCTGCCGAAATTGTCTTCGCACTCTGCGCCAAATTCGAAAAGAGCGCTACGATATTGTGATCAATGCCAGAGCCTATTTGCCCAGCCAAAATCTGTTTTGGTCTTTTGCCGGCGGGAAGTTTCTAATTTCTTTTGACATTGCCGAGGCCAGTTTTTTGGCCAATCATTGGGCGCGCTACGATCTTCAGGAAGATGAATGGAAAAATTACCTGAATCTTATTTTGCCTTTTTGCTCAAATGCACTTTCGGCGAATTTTGAGCCTCGCTTTTATAATGTGGACGATGCAGGTTTGGAAATTGCCTTGCCGCAGTTGAGTAAATTGCCGCAATCAAACATTGCCGTCATTTCGCCTGCGAGTTTTGAAAAAGAGAAAGGCTGGAGTCGTGACGCTTGGCGGGGTTTGCTTGTCGGATTGCGCGAAAAGGGATATATACCTGTACTGACCGGTCTTCCTTTACATGAAGATTTTTTGCGCGATCTGGTTAAAGATTTGCCAGCCGAATCCTGGCTGATTGCTACCAAGCTAAATTTGCCGCAGCTCGCTTCGCTTATGAAAAAAGCATCCCTCTTTATCGGCATAGAATCCTTTCCGGCGCATTTGGCAATTGTCTTTGGCAAAGAAATTTTTGTTTTGCTTAATACCGATATCTACTATTTGAAAGGCAAAAATAAAAAGAAGTGGATTGACGGCAGAAGCATGCTGCCGGTGCTGCCTTCGGTTCATGTTTTTTCAAACAATAATACGAAGCCGGCTGATATTTTATCTGCAATCAAAAACGCAGCCTAGTGCTGAAACCTGGAACTTCTAGTGCGTAAAAATAATCTGTACTGTTTTTATGACAATACCTAGATCAAGGAGTAGTGATCGATTAGCCAAATAGTAGAGATCATATTCAAACTTTTCTTTTGAATCGAGCACTGAACGCGCGTAGCGGAATTTGATTTGACCCCAACCGGTAAAACCCGGTTTCTGAATATGGCGCAAAAAATAGTAGGGGATTTCTTTTTCGAGTTCCGTGACGAATTCCGGTCGCTCAGGTCGCGGACCGACAAGCGCCAGATCGCCGACAAGCACATTCCACATCTGCGGAATTTCATCGATGTGAAGTTTGCGAACGATACGGCCGACTTTGGTAATGCGCGGATCTTTTTCTTTGGTCCAGACTGCACCGCTTTTGCTTTCAGCATTGTGTATCATCGATCTCAGCTTATAGAGCGTGAACGGCGTGCGATTGGCGCCGATTCTTTTCTGCAGAATAAATATTGGCCAGCCAGTTTCAATAATTGTGGCGATAGCGGCAATCAGAAAAAAAGGCAAAGCCACAATCATAACCGTAACAGCAATAATAACTTCAAAAAAACGACGGATAAACGTATAGCCGATGTTTTCTCTTTTTGAAATAATTTCCATGGCCCGCTCTTCAGTCATGAGTGAAAGCGGAATTTTGCCGAATAAATCTTCATATGCTCTTACCAAAGAAATACCAGTGCATTTGAGCTGTTCTGCAGCCGTCAGTAAAAGCTCCGGCTCATGACTTTCCGAAATGAGTAAGTGAACTTCTTCCCCCGGCATTTCATTTTTTTGGCCTTTTTTCCAAATCCCGACAATTCGTCCGAGCGCCGGATTGTTTTTTATTTCCTCGGCAAAACGATGAATGGCCACACTGTCACCGATGAGAATAATTGATCTGGTTAAAAAAGAAGTAAAGATTTTATAAAATAATCGGCGCCAGCCGGCGACGAGAACAAAGGCCGCGGAAATGGCGATAACCAGAGTAATCTTCGGCGCAATGCCGAAATAGGGAAATGAATAGAAGAGAACAATGCTGACACCGGCGCTCACCATAAAAGCCATCGCCAGCCGCCCAATATTCCTCGGATTGGGATTTACTCGGCGGATATCATAAAAATCGAAAACAAAGAGAACCAGAAACCAGAGAATAAAGAGAAAGATAAAAGGACCGCTATGTGTACTAGCTGCGGTGCTCCAGTGATCACTGCCAAAGCGGATCAGAATCATGAGGCAGAAGGAGAAGAAAAAGGCGATGCCATCGCCTAAAACCAGGATAAACTGGCGAGTCTGAATCATGGTGCGATTATAGCCCAGATGCCTAGTTTGTAAATGCTACCTGCCAAAGTACGCTACAGGCGTTGCTTTTTTCTGCCAATATGGTCTACTTAGAATAGAATTACTAACTAATATACATATATATGGAAAACAACATGGAAAACAAAAGCAGCAAAGCCTGGGTTTGGATTATCGTAGTTATTGTAATCGTCGTCGGAGCAATACTCCTCTTCAAAAATAAAGGAACAACAACGACTGATACTACACCGCCTGTTGTGACTGAAGAACCTGCTTCAACTGAGGATACTAGTGGTGGAAGTCCTAATATCGTAAGCGGCAGCAATATGGCCTATGGTGATGCGGTCAAAGCCTATGGTGATAATCGTATTCAACTCGACAAAACCTGTCAGGCGCATCCAAACAATGTGACTTTCAAAACCGGTACGAGCATTATGATCGATAATCGTTCACCGCAGACAACCAAAGTCCGCCTCGGTGATACATTTACCATCAAGCCTTATGGTTTCAAAATAGTTAAACTCGCCGGTACAACTTTGCCGGTGACGTACTATATTGATTGCGGTACATCTCAAAACGTCGCAACCGTTCTCGTTCAGAAGTAAAAAGAAGCAGTCTCATTATACGTTTCAGAAAAATAATGAAGGAAAGGCCGTCTCAGATAATGAGGTGGCTTTTTCTCGTGTTATACTTTTTCAATGATATCTGAAGCGTTCCTTAAACGGGTACTCATGTTCATCGGCGTCATTCTTTCCGGATTGATTACGCTCATTTTCATTTCTACGCCAAAATCACTGGAAGTTCCGGTGCCTGATGAACTGCCTCAAATCACCACGAGTTCATCCCTCAATCAGGAATTTGAAGAGGCCAAGCAATTTTTTGCTTTGCCTGTGAGTGACTCAGTTCCCGGCGCCTCTATCGCTTCAGTAATTTCCTGGTCGCCTGACAACAAATACATTGTCGCCAATCTCACGATAAAAACCGAAGCCAAAACCCAGACCGCAGTCTATCTGCTTGATCTTAGTCGCAAGCAATATGTCCAGGTACCGAATGTAATCTGGGCCGATACAGTTTCCTGGGCCGGCACAAAACTGGCCTATAATACCGAAACCGGCTACGGTGTTTTTGACGCCGACACGCATGTCAGCAGTACGTTTGGCGGCACAAGCAATTCAAGTCTGCCTGTGATTTCTTCCGACGGTGAGTATGTTGCCTATGCCGACAACGGTATTGTCATTTACAGTTTGAATACGGCCAAATCAATTCGTCTCACCTCAAATCCGACTGACATACCGGCCCTGTGGGAGTCTGACAATAAAACACTTGTCATTTTTACGCAGGACGAAACAGAAACATCGCTTGCCGCATCGTCGCTTGCAGAACTGCACATCGGTACCAGAGAAATAAAAATCATCGCGCAATTGCCGCAATCGCCGAAACTGGCGCAATGGGTTGCAAGAGATCAGCTTGCGCTTCTCACCCTTGGTGCGGCCGACGGCTACTTCGATTACACGTTTAATTTTCTGGACGGAAAACTAAAACTTCTGGCTGAAATCTCGGAAGGCATTGCCTTTACCTCAACCGAAGACAGAGAAGTGGCGACATTCAAGGGCAATAAAATTGCCATCTATGATGAGCGTGCCGAAAAAATTGTTGATGCCAAAAGAAGCAGTAAAACCAAAGTCGTCAATTTTTCATTGCTGCCGTCACTCTCGGCTTTTCTGGTCAGGGAAAAAAATGCGCGATATGAAGCTTCTCTTTTTAATATCGTTACCAGTACTGAAACGGTACTTGGCGACATGTGGCTGCCGTATGCCATTATTGCGCCAAACGGCCAGAATGCCGTTACCGTACAAGAGGGTAATGATTCTGTGTCATTTATCGAAATTCCAAGGCGCTAGTTGACGAAAGTCATTTTTAGGGTAATATAGCCGCATAGGCCAAAGACAGCGGGCATTACATAGGCAGCTCCGTAGAGATACGGAAAAAGCCAATGCGAAGAAGACCTGCCGAGGACAATAAAGCTTTGCTTGAATTTCAGGCAGTTTTATATGAAGCGACTCATGTCGGCCTTAATGGCCGGTTTTTTTATTTTTGATAATCAGTTCAAAAATAATCTCCGGCGGTCGAAAAATATAAACACACAAAACATATGGCTCTTACTAAAGCAAAGAAAGTAGAATTACTGGAAGACGCAGCTGATATTGCCAAAGCCGCGAAAAGTATCGTTTTCGTTAAATTCGATAAGCTCACAGCAGCTGACAGTATCGCGCTCCGACGCGGACTTCGCGCCGAAGGTGCAAGCTACCGAGTTATCAAGAAGACCTTGCTCAAGCGAGCACTCGGTGATGGCGGCTACACAGGCGACATGCCTGACATGCCGGGCGAAATCGCAGTAGCCTGGAGCGAAGATCTTTTGGCTCCGGCTCGTGCAGTATATGAATTCTCGAAAACCAACAAAGAGAAAGTAATGATCATGGGCGGCGTATTCGATGGAGCATACAAGTCTCAAAAAGACATGCTCTCAATCGCGACTATCCCATCACATCAGACACTCCTTGCCCAGTTCGTCAATCTCATCAATTCACCAATTCAGCGTTTTGCAGTTGTTGTCTCGGAAATTGCCAAGACCAAAACAGCGTAGCAAACCAGTCTGAATTTTGGCTGAAGAAATTATTAGTTTTAGATAAAATTATTACAATATATGGAAGAAACAAAAACAGTTGAAGTTCCGGCAAAGTTCAAGGACCTTGTTGAGAAAATCGAAACTATGTCAGTTATCGATCTTCATGAACTCGTAAAAACATTGGAAGAAAAGTTTGGTGTTTCAGCTGCAGCAGTTGCTGTTGCTGGCCCAGCGGCAGGTGCTGCTGATGCAGGCGAAGAAAAGGACAGCTTTACTGTTGTTCTCGCTGCAGCCGGTGAGCAGAAGATCGCAGTTATGAAAGTAGTCAAAGAAGTTCTCGGTCTCGGACTCAAGGAAGCCAAGGATCTCGTTGACGGTGCTCCGGCAACTCTCAAGGACGGCGTGAAGAAAGCAGAAGCTGAAGAAATGAAGAAGAAAATTGAAGAAGCAGGCGGCAAGGTAGAATTGAAATAATCACCACACACGTTTACTGCAAAAATCCCCCATGCAAATGAGGGGATTTTTGTTTGTGTAGAGTTTTGCACAGCTACCGGTCTTTTTTCTTCATATTTGTATATAATGAGCATATTATTTGTAATCTCGCCTTTTACTATGCTTAAAAAATTGATTTTTGTGCTCAGTCTTGCCGTTGTTTTCGGAGGTGGTATGTACCATGTCTTGGCGGAAGAACAGACTCTTCCGGCTCCAATCGGTGAGCCAACCACATCGCCCAAACCCGCTCCAATGATGATGCCCCCAATAAAGCCTACCGGGGATCAGAAACTTACCACTGAACAAAAAGCCGCATTAGAAAAAGCTAAAATAGAAGAAATCAAGAAACTCCAAGGTTTCCTCATCAACCAGCACGCACTCAAAATTGACGGCGAACCAACCGGCACCACTGGTCCAAAAACCAAAGAGGCAATTAAGAAACTTCAGCGAGTGTTTGGCTTGCCGCCAACCGGTACGCTTGGACCGCTCACCAAAGCCAAACTCAAAGAAATTCTTTCCGCTCAGGAAAAAAGTCCTGATGCCAAAGCTCTGGAAAAATCTGATACAACCGACAATGATAATAATCAAAGAGAAGTGCCAAATCCAATATTGCCGCTCAAAAACATTCAGCCTGAAAAAATAATTATCAAAACAGATAAAGGCGCGTCTTTTGTCCTGCCGAATACCAAGATTCCGCGCATTATGATTTTGAAGGACAAAGGTGTTTTTCACATGAATACGGAAAAGGGTATCTGGGAAAGTGATCCAAGCGATACCGTTCCGACAAATATTGAAGGTCCTGATAGGCTGAAGTATTGTCTGGCTGATTACCCAAAGACTGTCGGCGTGGCGCCGTACATGTTTGAAAGCCTCACCAGTTCAACAGATACAGCGACAATGAAGCCTAATTCACTGACCAATATGTCATTCCGCTGTATCCAAAGCGGCGAGCATGTTATACCTGTTGATCCCGAAGAGGCGTCTGATGCCACAACAAGTCCGCATCATTTGCCGCGTGTCATGTTTTCCGCCGAAAAACCGAACCTCCATGTGAACAGCGAGACAGGGAAATGGGAAGCTGACTCAGCTGGCGTAAATGCGGCTGCCGTTAACGACAAATTGGCTTACTGCAAAACATTTTATCCGAGTACAACATCAGTTGTGCCTTTCGGCTATGAAAAAATTCCGGGCCAGACGGTTATGAAGCTTTCATATCGTTGTGTACAAGAAGGCGAGTCCGAAACAGAATTGCCAAAAGGCTCGGTGCTCGGGATTTCAACTTCGGCGGAGCAATTGAAAGCGGAAACCAATAGCGCATCCGGTTATAAGTTTACAAAACCTCTCCCGCTCAATATAAAAGGCGATGATGTAAAAAAACTGCAGAAAATTCTTTCTGATAATTGCTATTTGGAAAATGGAGCGACAGGAACAATGGATAGTGCAACAGTCTCAGCACTCAAAGATTTTCAAGAAGATAACGATATTGAGATGACGGGCACGTTCGGACCCAAAACCCGAGCTCAGATTAATCAAATTACAGGAACTCCCGGTCAATGTATAAATGCATCGCTACCTAAGATTGTTGTCAAAAAACCAAATGGCGGGGAAGTATATACCGAAGGTCAGCAAATATTAGTCAAATGGAAGACAAAGCGAATTCCGGCTTCAAGCCAGGCTGGTGCGGCACTAAAAATATACGACAATAATAATGTTGAACTTGGCAGTATCGGTTTGACCGCAAATACACTGCCGACAAATACCGGTCACGTCTCAGTGACTTTGCCAACAATGACAACTATCCATAGTTATCCAGTGTACGCCAATGCAAACTATGGCCGTCACTACAAAGTTGTTGTAAGTAGTTACGATATCGCAACTGGTGTTGTTGATGATATTTCGGATAGCATGTTTTCGATTAATCCTAGCGGCACAACTTGTCCAGCTGCGACACCAAGCATTACTGTTACTAGTCCAAATGGTGGGGAAGTGTATCAAGCAGGTCAGCAAGTAACTATTACATGGACTAGTTGTAATATTGTCGGAAATATTGGTGAAATAAATTTGGTTTCTCCGATGAATAATTGGGTAGGTAGTCTTGAGCATTATGTACCAAATAATGGAACTATAACCCTAACTCTACCAAGTGCGGGAGATTTATTTACCTCAGGCCAAAATACAAATTCATTATTCGGACAAAAATTTAAAATTGAGATAAAAGGTTTAAATGGTACAAATATAATAAGCGATAGCTCTAATAATTTGTTTAGTATTAATTCATCAGTTCCACTACCTCCAACACCAATTGGTATCACATTGAATTCTCCAAATGGTGGTCAAACCTATACTGGTGGTCAGCAAATTACGGTAAATTGGTCAACATTAAACGCACCAGCAAATGAGCTTATTGGTGTCAGTCTCCAGCATGTTGTTGTAGATAGTACAGGTGCATACACACAAGCCCCAGCAGATATTAATGGTAGCCCAGTCTTTACTTTAACTGGCGGCACAGCAAATGATGGAAGTGAAACTTTTACCTTGCCCAACCTCCAGCAATCTCAATATGGTAATAAATATGATATTACAGTTTGGTGGTGGGATACAACAAACTACTCGTTTGCTTTTGGTGCAAATGATAGTTCAAATAGTTACTTCACCATCAATCCAAATGTCACCACAAACTGTCCAGTTTCTGGGCAATCAATTACGGTAACTTCACCAAATGGGGGCGAAGTATACCAAGATGGTCAGCAGGTCACTGTTACCTGGACAAGTTGTAATATTCCGGCCAGCACATTGCTCGAAGTAAATATTTTCAGCAATAGCGGTCTTGTTTTTGGATTCATGGCACCGAACGGTACGCCTAATGATGGTTCGCAAACATTTACATTTGGACCAGGGTGGCCAAACGGATCTACATATAAAATAATAGTTGGTACCCCTGGCACTCCAGGTGAGTTCAATAATTCCTCGTTAGGTATACGAGATGAAAGCAATGCTCCATTTACGATGCAAGGTAATACTCCGCCAACAATTTCTATTACATCACCAAATACTTCACCAGTGACTTGGAATCCTGGAGTCCATACTGTAAATTGGCAGACTACAGGTACTCTTGGCTCCGTCGGTATCACTTTTTGCTTCATATCAACAATAAATGATTGTAGCGGTACGGTGCTCGATCAAAACACAACCACAACAGTTGCATCAGCCGGAACTGCCCAAGTCGTTGTTACAAATCCTTATCCGGGCGATGAGCAAAGTGTCATGGGTAAGATAAGAGTCTTCAGCCTCGGTAATCCGCAAATCTATGATGAAAGTGATGCCTATGTCACAATCGTAACATCTGGTTTCCCGGGTTAGTTTTTCACATTTGCCCTATAGCGCCACAGGAGTATACTGAAAAGCATGAAAGAACTAGCCAAAATTTTCGGATCGGAGGCGCGGGTAAAAATTATGCGCGGCTTCTTGCTGAATGCCGATCAGCCGATCGATAGTGAAGACCTTGCCAAGCGTTTGCGCCTGCCTCGCACAAAAGTCTCCAATGAATGCAAGCAATTAGCCAGCATTGCTTTCCTCAAAAAGAAATCTTTTTTCAAAGATATCGTCCGCCGCGGCAAAAAAGCCAGGAAAAAAACCGATGGCTGGCAGCTCAATCCGGAATTCTCATACAATGAATCGCTTCGCGGCCTTCTGGTTGAAGAAGAGTTTCTCAATAAAAAAGAATTGATCAAACGTTTTCGCGGGGCCGGTAAACTCAAGCTTTTTGTGGTCTCGGGAATTTTTATTAAAGAACAGGAGAAGGAGGGCAGGGTAGATATGCTCATTGTCGGCGACAATTTGCGCAAATCTTGGATTGAAGACACGGTCCGCAAGCTTGAAGCTGAAGTCGGCAAGGAACTTTCTTACGCTGTTTTTGATACCAAGGAATTTTTGTACCGTTTTGAGATGTATGACAAGCTCGTTCGTGACATTTTGGACTTCCCACACGAAAAATTAGTGTCAAGTCCCGCTCTTATGGCCTTATCCACAGCGAGCCTTTCGGCAGCCTAAAAAGTGCTATACTGACACCTGTATACTTTAAAGGTCGAATTTTAAAGTTGTATATTGTTATAAGCATTAAATAATCAGTTATAAAACAGTATGGGACTAACAAACTTTGGGGCTACCTTTACGTCTTCTCTCAATAGTTTATGGAGTGGTTTTGCCATGTTCATTCCAAGCCTTATTCTAGCCATTATTATCTTCATCATTGGCTGGATAATCGCTTCAGTAGTTGGCAAGGCTGTCATGCAGCTCTTCGCAGCGCTCAAGATCGACAAGATCTTTGAAAGTGCAGGCGCAGGGGATGTTATGGCACGTGCCGGCATGCGTTTGAATGTTGCTAAGTTTATCGGTGATTTGGTCAAGTGGTTTATTATCGCAGTCTTCCTTATGTGGGCACTGGATTTCCTTCAGCTCACTGAAGTGACAGGCTTCCTGCGTGATGTCGTTGTGCAGTACTTGCCACGCGTTATCGTCGCAGCCCTTGTCCTTGTCATGGCAACAGTCATTTCTGACTTCATGCGCAAGGTTGTCCGCGGTTCTGCCAAGATGGCTAATGTTCGCTCAGCAAACCTTCTTGGTTCAATCACTCACTATGCAATCTGGATCTTCGCATTTATCATTGCGCTTTCCGAACTCGGTATTGCCGCAACATTCATGCAAATCCTCTTCACTGGTATCGTAGCAATGCTCGCTATCGCCGGTGGTCTCGCATTCGGTCTTGGTGGCCGCGATGCAGCCGCTCACACGATCGCCAACATCCGCGAAAATACTTCTATGAAGAAACAGCAGATGTAATTGACGCATTTCGACTTTTAAAGAAATCTAGTAAAAAAAGAACCGCCCATTATTGGGGCGGTTTTTTTGCGATGGCTTTGTATATACAGTATGCGCAAAAAATCAAAAATATTACAGAAAAAACCTTATGCGTTATTTCTTCTGTTGGATCACTTGCGACAAGTAGGTAATACACCATCATACCAAACATACATAGTATATACCCAGTCTTCATAGAACTTTGGCGGGTCTTCATCATTCATTTTAGATTTGGTTTTGGAAACTGGCAGCGATTTGCAGGATGCCAGCTCCCAGAACCAAACCTATTTGAAAATACTTTATCATTAATTATTTATGTGTCAAGAAAAAAAGAAACCGCCTCCGAAAATTTATCGGGGGCGGGTTTTAATATTTTTTGTTCAATATACATTCATTTTAACTGCGAACATAACTGTGGATTTTTATCCAGGCGTCATGACTCGTTGCTGCAGCTATTCTATACATGTCAGTGATTTTTTCCTCGTTACGCTTCATTGCGTACAACATATGAAGTCGTTTGAAGAGTTCGATATGTGTCTGAGTTATTTCTTCTGAGTCGCGTAGGAGCTTGAGACAAGCCAGGACTTCTTTTTCTGAAAGTTGATAGCTTCTCATAAAGTCTCTGACATATTGTTCACGCTTAGCATACTGTTCAGTTGTATCCGTGAACCATATATGTTTGCGATGATTAAGATGGTCTTCTCCAAAATACCATCTTTGGAAAAACCATTTGATGTCGTAACGACGTGCACAGATTTGGATGATGATAAAAATAGCTGTTGCAGATAAAACAATAATCCATATTGGGTTGTTAAGGTCCATAGTTTTAGTTTTTAGGTTTAGTTTTGGAGGCCAGCTCGGTTATGGTAATTATGGCGAGTGGGCTCCCAGAACCAAACCTATTACAATACTTTATTACTATCATTATATACCTAAAATCCCATTTTGTCAAGCAGGATAAGGCCCTTTTAAAATAAGGCTACTTCACGCTTTTTTCATATATCCACAAACATTTGACTTCCATTTATCCCTAGTATATACTCGGTATGTCGTATGAAGTATATGAAGAACATATTAAACCAAGGGCGGTAATCACCGAACGTGTTTTGGTGTCTACCCGCCGGAAGGCGGTTTTTTATTACTCTGAATATTCCATCCGACGTGTTGTTTGAAAACTTAAATCGATCCACATTCTGAATTGAATCAATCAATGACTGTTATCATTATGGTCTTTTCGTCTAGTGTGAGATCGAGAACTGCGTACCTATATATGTACTTCGAGCGGTCGAAGAAAACAGTAGAGCAATGCGCAGGGTAGAAACCAAAAAATTATTATCGTGATTAATACATTTCCTAATAGGAAAGTAAGGGCGCATGGCGGATGCCTAGGCTCTTGATAGCGACGAAGGACGCAGTATGGCGGCGATACGTTTCGGGGAGGTGCCTAACAACCTTTGATCCGGAAATTTCCGAATGGGGAAACCCTATAGAATAAACTTCTATAATCTTACACTTGTTGTAAGAAGCAGACGCGGGGAAGTGAAACATCTCAGTACCCGCAGGAACAGAAACCAAACAGAATTCCCTAAGTAGCGGCGAGCGAAATGGGAGAAGCCCAAACCGATTTCATCGCATTGGATATAACAGCAATGTTGTATACAGTGTGATGCGGATCGGGGTTATAAGGTGGCAATATATATTCAATTATAAAAAAGTTACAAATTGTTGTGATAGCTGAAGTTTCTGGGAAGGAACATCGTAGAAGGTGAAAATCCTGTAAGCGAAATCATAACAACTTTTTTTGCCATTCTTGAGTACTTCGAGACACGAATAGCTCGGAGGAATTTGCCGGAACTAACCGGTAAGGCTAAATATATCAAGAGACCGATAGTGAACTAGTACCGTGAGGGAAAGGTGAAAAGCAGTCCGGAAGGACGGTGAAATAGACCTGAAACCATGTGCCTACAAGGAGTCGGAGCGGAACGATTTATCGTTACCGTCACGGCGTGCCTATTGAAGAATGAGCCAACGAGTTGATGCATGCGGCTTGGCTAAAGAGATAAAGCTCTGGAGCCGCAGGGAAACCAAGTGTGAATAGCGCGTTTGTCGTATGCATCAGACCCGAAGCCAGGTGAGCTACCCATGAGCAGGATGAACTTTCGAGAAGTCGAAAGGGAGGTCCGAACCGGTGAGCCGTACAATACTCTCGGATGACTTGTGGGTTGGAGTGAAAAGCTAATCGAACCTGGTAATAGCTGGTTCTCTCCGAAATAGCTTTTGGGCTAGCGTTATGTGTTCCCTTTGGGGGTAGAGCACTGGAAGATTCAGACAGGGAGAAATCTCGCTTAATCTATCAAACTCCGAATACCAAAGGTCAAAAACATAGCAGTTACACCGTGGGGGCTAAGCTCCACAGGTGAAAAGGGGAACAGCCCAGATCTCTAAATAAGGTCCCTAAATATACACTAAGTGCATCTTAAGGAGGTGAGGTTTCTCTGACAATGAGGATGTTGGCTTAGAAGCAGCCATCATTTAAAGAAAGCGTAACAGCTCACTCATCGAGAGACCTCGCACCGCAGATAATCGGGGCTAAGTGTATTACCGAATTTGAGGATTCGCGTATATTTATATGACGCGAGTGGTAGGAGAGTATTCCACTCTTGCGACGAAGGCAAAGGCGTGAGCCATGCTGGAGCGTGTGGAAGTAAGAATGTTGGCACAAGTAACCGCAAGCAAGGTGAGAACCCTTGCCGCTGAAAGACCAAGGTTTCCTTCGCAACGACGATCGACGAAGGGTTAGTCGGGCCTAAGGGAATGGCGATAGCCGGACCCGATGGACAGATGGTTAATATTCCATCACTTCTGGTGTATTTGATGTGGGGACGCAGGGTTGTACATAATGCGCATTATTGGATTTGCGTTCGTGGGTTGATTGTGGCTTCCAGGTAAATCCGGAAGCGGCCGTAAGGCACATGAGAGATCAGCGGAAATGGTCGGGTTCGCCCGGTTAAATATTATGGAGCACGCTGCCGAGAAAATCCGCTAAAATTATTACATTAGAAACCGTACCGTAAACCGACACAGGTGGTCAGCTCGAGTAGAGTAAAGCGAACGAGTGAGAGATCCCCAAGGAACTCGGCAAAAAAGCAGCCGTAACTTTGGAATAAGGCTTGCCGCTTATTAAGTTAAGCGGCCGCAGCGAAAGTATTCCTGGCAACTGTTTATCAAAAACACAGCTCCCTGCGAACACGTAAGTGGATGTATAGGGGGTGACGCCTGACCAATGCCAGAAGGTCAACCAACGGTGGTGCGATTATATCAAGCTGGCTGTTGTAAGCCCTGGTGAATGTCGGCCGTAACTATAACGGTCCTAAGGTTTTGCTCTTCACTTCGGTGGAGCGCAAAACGGACTAGGACCGTTAAGACGATTAACGCAGTTAATCGGATAAACAATTATTTAAAAAACAAATTCATTACACATGAGAAGCTACCTGCCACCATCGAAATATGATGGCAGTCCAAACTTGATTAACGAGAGACCAACGTCAAGCATCCGAACGCGCAAGCGAGGATGAAGATAGAGTCCTTCTTAGAGGTACAGAAGAGCGAAGTACCTTGTCGGGTAAGTTCCGACGCGCACGAATGGCGTAATGACTGGGAAACTGTCTCGGGGATTTGCTCGGTGAAAATACAATACCGGTGAAGATGCCGGTTAAGTGCAGTTAGACGAAAAGACCCTAGAAGCTTTACTACAGGTTGGTATTGGGCATAGTGGATGCATGCGTAGCATAGGTGGGAGAGGTTATGTGCACGATTTCGGTTGTGCAATACTCGTCAGTGAAATACCACTCTTGTCTTTGCTATGTCCTAATCAGCACGACAAAATCGTTTTGAGACAGTGCCTGCCGGGTAGTTTGTTTGGGGCGAATCCCTCCTAAAAAGTAACGGAGGGGTCTAAAGGTCAGCTAGGCGCGAATGGAAACCGTGCCGATAGTGTATAGGCATAAGCTGGCTTGACTGTAAGGCGTACATGCCGAACAGGCGCGAAAGCGGAGCTAAGTGAACCGCTACTACGCATTAGATGCGGGTATAGATTAACGGATAGAAGCTACTCTAGGGATAACAGGCTAGTTCCGCCTAAGAGTTCATATCGACGGCGGAGTTCGGCACCTCGATGTCGGCTCACCTTATCCCGGGGCTGGAGAAGGTCCCAAGGGTATGGCTGTTCGCCATTTAAAAAGGTACGCGAGCTGGGTTCAAACCGTCTTGTAATTGAGTTTTGTGGAAATCGAAAGATTCACGCAGATTTTGATTACAGAATCGTTTGAACCCCCGAGGTTCATAGATCTAAAGAAATTCCAAAGAAATTTTTTAGTAACTATGTCTGTTATATATGCGATTGTTTCCGTTCGCTGTAAAAAATCATTTGCGGCGCGAATACAAACAATCGCAGAAAATTGAGAAATCCAGAAATTTTTGCAATGTGAAAGTTGTAACTAGTCTGGTAATACAACCAAACACACAGTTAGTGTGTTCACGGCGGCTTCATGTAGCAATACATGAAAGTCAAATCAACTATATCGGTAAAATCCTACGACGGATGATACCGAGGTAAGGGAGCGAAGCGACACTTACGTCGACGTAGTCGACGCAAAAGCTTTTCCCAACCGTAGAGACTGAACGTTGATGTTCTCGAAAGAGAATGTGATACAGTCCGATCCCTTCAGTAATGAAGGTTCAGCGCACGCCTTATGTAGATATGGTGTGATAACGCGGAAGTAAAACCAAATGCGTGAGACAGGTTGGTCTCCTATCTACTGCACTCGTTGATTCTTGAGAAGAGTCGTTCCTAGTACGAGAGGACCGGAATGAACTAACCTCTGGTGTGTCGGCTGTCCTGCCAAGGGCACTGCCGAGTAGCTATGTTGGGAATGGATAACCTCTGAAAGCATCTAAGAGGGAAGCCAGCTTCAAGATAAGGAATCGTTATAGAACCCTGAGAGATGATCAGGTTGATAGGCGCTAGGTGTACGCGCAGCAATGCGTTTAGCCAAGGCGTACTAATTATTCGATTCCTATTAGGAAATGTGCGAAGCACGATAATAATATAAATGTTTGAGCGTTCTGTTCTGGTGATTTGACGCGGTGGTCACACCTCTTCCCATTCCGAACAGAGCCGTTAAGCGCCGTAGTACCGATGATACTCCTTGTGGGGAAAGTAGGTAGTCGCCGGAACAGAACTCTCAAACACAATTCTACCTTTCAAAAATACGCAAAAAGCCTCTCAAAAAGGGGCTTTTTGTTTTGCACAGTTTGAAAATAATGGAAAATTGCGCATGCTATACTTTTTTTATGAACAGAGAAACAATTGCACTTCTGCTTGGGGTTATCGGTGTCGCAGTTATTGCGATGAGCGCAAATAGTACGATAAGCAGTAGTCAACTTTCCGCCGCTGTTACAAAAGCCCAGCTTATACGAGTAGAACACCGCGAACATGCCCCGATTGTACCGCCGATGCCAAATGCTTCACCGCTTGCAACGCCGCCAGGTACCGTAACTAGCGGTGGCACTCCGAACGATCCATCTCTCGCAACATCTTCCACTCCGTCGCTTATCTCGAGTGATCAGCTCAATGAAACATTTGGCGCAAATAAAAAAGATGCCAATCCTCGCAACATTTTCATTCTCCAGCGCTTTCTGGCAACGTCAGGATTTCTTGATCCAAAATACATAACAGGCGAATTTGGTCCGCGCACCAGACAGGCAGTTATTGATTTCCAAAAAGCCAACGGTATTGAACCGGTCACAGGTTTTGTCGGTGATCTCACAAAACAAAAAATCAACGAACAGATTACTGCAAAAACACAGTAAAAAACTATAAGTTGCCAGATGTATATTGTGAGGGGCTCCGCAGGGCGACGGCCCGAGGACGAGGAAATTTCTAGCAGGAAATTTCCGTACCCGAGGAATATACATCTGGCTACGTATGCTTTATACTGTAGTTTATGACCTGGGGCGGACGCAGAAAACTTTTATACGGAGGAATTTTATGCATTGTTGTGGCACTCCTTTTACTTGCCTACATTTACCCCAAAATCAACGTGGCGGCGACATGCGTTGATCAGAAACAAAATGGTGCTGAACACGGCATCGATTGCGGCGGCAATTGCGTTAAGATCTGCCAGGCTGAAGCTGCGCCGCTAGTGGTTAAGTGGACGAGGTCATTCAAAGTGGCCGACGGCTACTACAATGCTTTTTCATATGTTGAAAATCAAAATATTCAGGCAGCATCTCAAACTCTTTATTACGAATTCAGTCTCTATGACAGCGACAATGTTTTCATAACTTCGCGCTCGGGTATGACGTATGTTCCGCCAAACGGCCAATTTGGGATTTTCGAGCCGGCAATTGCCACCGGCAAACGCATACCAAAAAATACTTCAATTAAACTGGTTAATGATCCACAGTGGCTCAAGATCAGTCAAGACGAAGCCAAACAGTCAATTTTTGCCGAAGCCAGTGTGCCGACCAATCTGGATATCGCACCGAAACTTTCAGTTTCAATCGAAAATTCGACAATTACGCCGGTTAAAAATGTTGATGTTTTTGCGATTGTGTACGGTGAAGCGGGAAATGCGCTTGGTGTCAGCAAGACAATACTCGATGTCGTTCCGGCCAATGCCAAAAGAACGGCGACATTTACCTGGCGCGAACCTTTTGCCGGTGAAGTTAAAAAGACTGAAATTATCAATCAGGTCAATGTCTTTGCCAACAGGTAGCACCCCGAAAGCCGTATGGAAAAGTTAAGGAAAAGAAAAATTGACTGGCTCATCGTTCTCGCGATTATCCCGATTTTGGCCGCAGGTCTGGTTACCATGAAATCATTTACCGGCGAGTCCGGTTTTTTTGCCCGTCAGATGATCTGGGTGGCTGTTTCGTTCGCCGCGCTTTTTCTGTCATCGCGCATTGATGTCAGATTTTTGAAACACGGCAATGTCGCTCTCGGTATTTTTATCGGATCAATCATACTGCTTGTTGTTGTTTTTGTGGCCGGCAGTATTGTGAATGGAGCAAAGTCATGGCTGTCATTCGGGGCTTTTTCTTTTCAGCCGTCAGACCTTGTTAAAGTCGCACTCATTTTGCTTTTGGCAAAATACTATTCGCGGCGGCATGTTGAAATCAGACATGTGAAGCATGTGATTATCTCCGGATTGTATGCGCTCATACCGCTCCTCCTCATTTTTTTTGAACCTGACTTTGGCTCGGCCATTATTATTTTTCTCATCTGGTTGGGTATGACGCTCGTTTCCGGCATTTCCAAAAAACATTTGCTGGTAGTTTTTGGCATCATGTTGGCGGCGTTCGGTGGGCTCTGGTTTTTTGTCTTCAAGCCATACCAAAAGGAACGCGTGCTCAATTTCCTTAATCCTTACTATGACATTCGCGGCTCTGGGTATAATGCTTTTCAATCGCGCATTGCCGTCGGTTCGGGAGGTATTTTGGGCAAGGGTGTCGGTTTCGGCACTCAGTCACGACTTCAGTATTTGCCCGAATACCAGACCGACTTTATTTTTGCGGCTTTTACTGAGGAATGGGGATTCATTGGTGCGCTCATGCTTCTCATTTTGTACGGACTATTGATCGGCAGAATTATCAAAGCGGCTTTTATTGGTGCCACTAATTTTGAAACACTTTTTGCGACAGGGCTGGCTGTCATGCTTTTGTCGCATATTCTCATCAATATCGGTATGAATATCGGCATCATGCCGGTGACCGGTATTACTCTGCCTTTTATGAGTTACGGAGGATCACACCTTCTGGTAGAATTTATTGCGCTCGGTCTTCTCATGGGCATGCGTCGTTATTCACGAGTGGCACACAGGGATGATCTTGATAAGGAATTTGTGGGGATATAATGAATAAGCAGAAAACATGAATCAAAATCTTTATACGTACATTCACAATTTCTCAAACAATACTTTTATTGCAAAAGTCGCGTATTTTTTTTCCTATCCGCTGGCGTACGTACTGCCCATCATTCTTGTAATCTTATGCACGGTCAAAAACAAGCGCCCGCTCTATGCTTTTTCACTTATCTGTTTAACCAGTTTTTTATCATGGCTGTCGGCGTTCATTTTAAAATTGCTTTTCCATATACCTCGACCAGTTTCCGGTAGCATGTATTTTGATACCGGAGGATATTCCTTTCCGTCTGAGCATGCGGCTATGTATGCCGCACTGGCTTTCAGTATCGGAGCGCTGCGTCCATCATGGAGCATACCGATGGCTGTTCTCGCGCTTCTTGTGGGGCTTTCCCGAATTATTCTCGGCGTGCATACGCCCCTGGATATTCTTGGCGGTTTCGCTGTGGGCAGCCTGGTCAGTTATATAGTTATCAGACAATTTAAAAAAATATGACCATACTTCACTCAATTATTTTTGGTATCGTTGAAGGCGTAACTGAATTCCTGCCGATTTCTTCAACTGCGCATCTCGATATTGTCCGGGCGCTATTGGGCATAGCCAGCACTGATTTTTTGAAAACATTTGAAATTGGTATTCAGGCCGGCGCAATTCTGGCTGTGCTTGTTTTATACGGCAAAAAACTTTTTTCCTCATCGCGTTACTTCTGGAATATCGTCCTGGCGTTTATTCCGACTGCCATTATCGGATTTCTTCTGTATAAAATAGTAAAAACCTTTTTCCTTGGCAATGTTATTTTGGCGGCCGCAATGCTTTTTGTCGGCGGCATTGTCATTATTTTATTTGAGCGGGCAAATCGTAAAAAGGGGAGTGATAATGAAGGTTATCGCAAAATCGAATCACTGACCAAGAAAGAGCTTATCATTCTCGGGACAACGCAAGCCTTGGCCGTAGTGCCGGGAGTGTCCCGATCAGGCGCGGTTATCGTTGCCGGACGAATGCTGGGCATTCCCAAGCTGACCATTACAGAATTTTCATTTGTGCTGGCCATACCGACCATTTTGGCGGCTACGGCGTACGATCTTTATAAAACCGGGTTCTCTCTCACTGGTCATGAATGGTCACTTTTTGCCGTTGGCTTCTTTGTTTCGATGATTGTGGCATTTATTGTCATTCGCTGGCTGCTAACATATATAAGACGTCATAACTTTATGATATTTGGCTGGTACAGAATCATATTTGCCGTGCTCATCCTTGGTTTTTTCCTGCTTTAAAAAAGCTTGCTTTTTAGGCTCAAAACCCTTACAATCCTTGCATTATGTGGAAAAAAAGACTGGCAGCATTGCTTATTTTAGTCCTCGGCCTCGGCGTGGCTTATTTTGTTTATAAGTCGGAAACACGCTTTTCGGGTGCCAAAACGACGACTTCAGAAACTACACCTGATACAACCACTCCGCAGAAAACCGGTATTGCCGCACGGTTTCCATTCCGCCTGGGTCTGGATCTATCCGGCGGTTCACACCTTATCTACCGTGCTGATGTTTCCAAAATTGCAGCCGGAGAAGTTAATGATTCCATGGCAGCCCTCCGCGACGTCATCGAGCGACGCATCAACGTTCTCGGTGTTTCGGAGCCTGTCATTCATATTGAAAAAGGCGCCAATAACGAGCAGCGTCTCGTCGTTGATTTGCCTGGCGTAACTGACATCAAAAAAGCCACCGATACGATTGGCGAAACACCAACGCTTGAATTCAAAACTGAAAATCCAAATCCGCCAAAAGAAACTAAGGCCACAATCGATGCCAGCGGAAAAGTTACGGCTGATATCGATCCTTTTGCCGATCTCTATGTTCCTACAGAATTAACTGGACGCTTTTTGCAAAAATCAACGCTTGAATTTAATCAGACAACAAGGCAGGCAACTGTTGTTTTGCAGTTCAATGACGAAGGCGCAAAACTATTTGAAAAAATGACGCAGGATAATGTCGGCAAAACCATCGCTATTTATCTCGATGGCGCAATTATTTCTGCGCCGCGAGTCAACGAAGCTATTTCCGGCGGCCGCGCAGAAATTACCGGCAACTTTACGCCTCAGGAAGCCAAGACACTTGTCGGACGCTTGAACTCTGGAGCGTTGCCTGTTCCGATTTCGCTTGTCTCAACTCAAACAATCGGACCAACTCTTGGCGAGCGCGCTGTTGATGCCGGTGAAAAAGCTGCACTCTATGGATTCCTGATCGTCGCCATTTTCCTGATCATCTGGTATCGCTTGCCGGGCGTCATTGCCGTTATTGCACTCTCGCTCTATGTAGCCATAATGCTTGCGCTCTTTAAACTGATTCCGGTTACCCTAACTGCAGCCGGTATTGCCGGATTTATTATTTCCATTGGTGTGGCGGTGGATGCCAACGTGCTCATTTTCGAACGCATGAAAGAGGAATTGAAAAATGGCCGCACAGTCGGTGATGCTATTGAAGCCGGTTTCGATCGTGCTTGGACTTCTATCCGTGATTCAAACACTTCATCTATCATTACTGCCGCTATTCTTTTCTGGTTCGGTACGTCACTCATCAAAGGTTTCGCACTGACCTTCGGACTGGGTGTTCTCGTCTCACTTTTCTCCGCAATTACAGTCAGCCGTATGTTCCTGCGTTCAATTCCGACAGGCAACGGCAAGGTTGCCAGATTCTTATTCTCATCAGGATTCACCAAATAATACAAATATATGTTTATCATCAGAAACAGAAAAATATTCATCACCATCTCAGCGATTCTTTTTATCGGATCAATCGTCCTGATTTCAGTTTTCGGCCTCAAGTTTGGTATCGACTTTAAAGGCGGTGCGCAGACTGATATTGCTTACACTGATACACGACCGGACGTTACTCTCGTTGAAACGGCGATTGCCAAACTCCAGCTTGGTGAAGTTGTCATTCAGCCTGTCGGTAATACTGAGTACATTGTAAAATCGCGTGATCTTACCGAGTCTGAACACCAGGCGCTTCTCAAAGCTGTCACTATTGGGGACAAATATAAAACTACGGAAAAAAGTTATACATCAATCGGTCCGTCAATCGGTCAGGAGCTCAAGCAAAAGGCAATTTGGGCGATTATTCTAGTGATGGCTGCGATTATTTGCTTCATCGCCTACGCTTTCCGAAAAGTTTCGCGTCCGGTTTCTTCGTGGAAGTACGGTTTTATTGCAATCGTTACCTTGTTCCACGACATTGCCATTCCGACCGGCGCATTTGCACTCATCTCTCATTATTCCGGTATTGAAATCGACACGCTTTTTATCGTGGCGCTCCTTACAGTGCTCGGTCTTTCTGTGTCTGACACGATTGTGGTTTTCGACCGAATTCGAGAAAATATCAGAAATCACACATCAAACGATTTTGCCCATACTGTCGGCACTTCGCTTTCGCAGACATTTACCCGTTCGATCAATACCTCGCTCACGATTATTCTCGTGCTTATTTCACTATTCCTCTTTGGTCCGGAAAGTACAAAAACCTTTTCACTCGTCCTGGCTATCGGTCTTTTCTTCGGTACCTATTCGTCAATTTTCCTGGCCAGTCCGCTTCTTGTCGTAACTGAAAGTTTGCAGGGGAAGGGGAATAAAAAGAAAAAGTAATTGCTCGAATAAAGCCAAAGTTATTCTTAAGAGGAAATAAAATAGAGGAAATAAAAAAACCGCCTGACATTGTCTGGCGGTTTTTACAAATCCTCGGATTTTTGATGAACTTTGCCTTCCTTTTTGATATTTTCTTCCAGCTTTTCAAGCATATCCATATACTTGAATTTCGGCCTGATTTCTTTGATAAGACGGATATCCATTATTACTTTATTCACCAGATCCGGGTCTTTTGCATCTTTGCAGTCATGAATCTTATTGATAAGGGCTACGCAAATTGTGTCATCTGTGACGCCTTCGTTATCCGCACCGTTGCCTTTATCTCTAAGAATTGCTGCAAGTTCTTCTGAATAATAGTTGACCTTGTGAATCATAGTTTTCTTTTATTATATATATTTTTATTAAAAAAGTCAAATAAAAATCGCCTAGAAAGGCGACTTAAATGATTGAATGAGAGCGATGCACAAAAAGCAAAAGCCGCTTACCATGCCGACTGTACTGAAAACAAAAAGCAGAATTGATTCTTTTTCAAAAAAGAGAAAACCTGCAAGCAGTAAAATCGAACCGACGATTACGGAAATGATGGTATAGCATTGTTGCTTGCAGAAATACACGACCGGTTTCCAGATTTTGTCGGTAAATTCCCATGCATAATACTTTAAAATGAAGTAGAGTTGTGCCATAGTATTCGGTTTTTGAAAGTGGATTTATTTCTAAAATAGTATATAATACTCATACTGTCAAATGAGGCGCTTCAACAACTGCGCGGCAGTGGTCAATTTATAAAAAACTAATTAAAAATTCATCTTTTTATGTCCACGCTTACTATTGTTATCATTATTGTCGCCGTTGTCGTGCTTTTCGTTATCGTTGCATACAACTCTCTCATTCGTCTCGTTACTCAGGCCAAAGAAGCCTGGGCTGATATTGAAGTCCAGCTCAAGCGCCGCTACGATCTCATTCCAAACTTGGTTAATACTGTCAAAGGCTACGCTACTCATGAATCAAGCGCTTTTGAGAAGGTAACTGCCGCCCGCACAGCTGCCATGACCGCCGGAGCAACTGCCGGTCCAACAGCTGACAAAGCTCAGGCTGAAAATATGCTCTCCGGTGCTCTCAAATCAGTCTTTGCCATTGCTGAAGCCTACCCTGATCTCAAGGCCAATCAAAATTTCCTTGAACTTCAGCGCGAACTTTCTGATACGGAAAATAAAATTCAGGCAGCACGCCGTTTCTATAACGGTACGGTTCGCGATCTCAATATCAAAATCCAATCATTTCCAAGCAATATGATTGCCGGCATGTTCAATTTTGCCAAAATGGAATTCTTTGATTTGGCTGACAATGACGCCGCTCAGAATCCGGTTGAAGTGAAATTCTAACTGTATGATTACTCCAGAACTCATATCTTTTATCAAAGATTCAGTCGCCAGGGGTCAGTCTATAGAAGCAATTAAAAGCGGTCTGCTCTCAAGTGGTTGGACCGAGGTTGATATTAACGAAGCTATTAATTCTATTAATACTGTTTCGCCAATGCCACCACAATCAGCACCTTCTGTTTCAACGGCACCTGTTGCGGCACCTGCGCAAAGTTCATTGCCGCAATCAAAATCTCCACTCAAGGCCATTATTTTTACGGTAGTAGCTTTGGCTATTATCTACGGCGGCTGGAGACTGTATGCTTCTCAAAAAAATAATTTTCCAGTCGGTAGCACTAATCAGGTTACTGACACCAGTCAGGAAATGGGTGATATCAAAAATACACCTGAAAAAACCATACCGGCTGATAACGTAGAAGCACCGGCTGATTCTGAAAACTTTATAATTTCAGAATCTCTTAAAGTAATTATTCCGCCCGGCCTGAAAGCCTATGACCTAAAAGCCATTTTTGCGAATCAAGGCAAGTTGCCACCACCGCTCGCATCAGGTAGTGTTTCGGAGAAAAGCATGGTTGCTTTCCTGGATGGCAAACACAGTGTTTTGATCGGCAACAGTCACGATGTCGCAAGCCCATGCTACAAGAAGAATGCTACTAGCGCTTCACAGCTTGTAACATCATCTGCGAGCGGCAGTACCGCAGAATTCGGCTGGTATTATCCAAAGTACACAGCACCTGACCGCAATCCAGACTTTAATCGTAGCTCGGAAAATTATGCATTCTCACGCTGCACCATAGTTAACGGTCAAACAATATTATTAACGGACGAAGATATTATTCAGGCAGGTCCTGTGCCAGGAAGTTTTATTTCTCAATTTGAATCAATTGTTAGTAAAATAAAAGTAAATTAATTATTGCAATAATATGTCTACACTCACCATCATTCTCATAATCCTAGTTCTTTTGCTCGCCGCCTCTCTTCGTGTAGTCAAAGAATACGAGCGGGGAGTCATCTTCCTCTTGGGTAAAGTTACTGGTGTGCGCGGTCCGGGGCTCATCATTCTCATTCCGATTTTTGAGCGTATGGTTAAGGTTACCCTCCGTACGGTGACCATGAATATTCCATCGCAGAAAATCATCAGTAAAGACAATGTCTCAATCGATATCGCCGCCGTCGCTTACTACCATGTCGTTGATCCGCAAAAATCCGTCGTGGCGATTGAAAATGTTTACAATGCGGTTAACCAAATCAGCCAGACAACGGTGCGAAATGTTGTAGGTCAATTCCAGCTCGATCAATTACTCTCACAGACTTCCGAAATCAATACGCAGATTAAAAACGTGATCGATGCTCATACTGAGCCGTGGGGTGTTGAAGTTACGGCTGTCGAAATCAAGGACATTGCTCTGCCTGAAAACATGCAGCGTGCCATGGCCAAAGAAGCCGAAGCTGAACGCGAGCGTCGCGCCAAAATTGTGGCGGCTGAAGGTGAATTCCAGGCGGCCGTTAAACTCGGCCAAGCGGCAGATATTATTTCCGCTCATCCGGTTGCGCTCCAATTACGTACGCTTCAAACCATGGCCGAAATCAGCGTTGAGAAAAATTCCACCATTATTTTCCCAGCGCAGTTTATGAGCACAGTGCAGGAAGCAATCAAAGTTATCAAGAATGATTCAAGCAAAGCTTAATCCGAAATACATTATTTATGAAACACAGATTACTCTACGTTCTGCTCGCCGTTCTTCTCATCGTCGCCGGCTTTTTGGCTTACTACAAAGATCTGCCGCTTCGGGATAATGACTGGAAAAAGTATCCGCCTGATACAACACCGGCCTGGCCATATGGGGAACCAGTGAATAAAGATCAAAATACTTCGGTAATGAGAATTTCAAATTCTGCCGCAGGCTATGAAGTCAGTTATCCTGAAAATTGGATAGTAAATAACAATACTGATTCGGCAAACTACAGCGACCTCTCCATTAAAAATGAGGCTGATGCCACTTTGTCCGGTGGCGGTTTTGCACTCAAAAATGACGGATCGATAATTATGGTTCAAGTTTCATATGGAAATCTGCCAAACGGTGTCAATTACGCAAACTATGCGACGATCGACGATATTACCAACGATCCGGTATTCGGCGTGCCAAACAAAGCTGAAAGACTGGCGCATACATCGACCATGACTATTGGCGGGAAAAGCCTGAGAGTCTTCATGATGGCCAATAGTACGGGCATGAGCTATTCATTTGTCTACAATCACAAAGTCTTTAATATAAATATGCAGTCCGGGGGAGAAGCGCAGTACAATATTGATTCGGAGGTATTCAGTAATTTCCTTGCTTCGTTTAGATTAATCTAGCTTCATTGCATTGGTCTAATTAATTTACCCCACCTAATCTTAGATAAAAACTTGTTGAAAAAGAAATACAGCCTCATATTGGTCATCGCACTCGCTTTTGTTTTCCTGCCGGGCCTGATTTCTCGCGCCCAAACACAGGCAAATCAATCTGAAAAAATAATTAGTTTTTCTTCAAATCTCGAAACCCGCACGGACGCAAGCGTGAATTTAGTCGAAACTATTGTATACGACTTTGGCCAAAATCAGCGACACGGTATCTTTCGCACGATCAGGATCAAAAATGCCGATAATAAAAATATGGATGTGTCGGTAACGGGTGTTTATGATGAAAAAGGTCAGCAATATCCATACACAATTTCAAAAAGCTCAAAAGATGTAACGGTAAAAATTGGAGATCCAAATAATACAATTACGGGAATTCACACATATGTTCTTTCGTTCAACATCACAAATGTAGCGACCTATTTTGAAAATAAAGATGAATTTACCTGGAATGTTATCGGTACTGACTGGCCGGTTCCGATTTTGCATGCCTCAGCGAGTGTAACTGTGCCGGATGCAGTTAATGAAGCGGATATCACGTATTCATGTTATCGCGGAGCATATGGCTCAACCAACAGTTGTATAAGCAAAAGACAAGATGGCAAAACCATTATGTTCAGCGATGACAACTTTGTGCCCGGTGAAGACTTTACTGTCTCTGTCGGTATACCGAAAGGCATAATTGTTCCCGCTCAAGAGAAAGCCGATTATTCTGAAGTTATCAAAATCATTATCGCCATTCTTCTGCCAATCGGAACGCTCATTGGCATGCTCATCTTTCGTCGCAAAAAAGGCGGAGCGAAGGATACAACAACAATTATTCCTGAATATGCACCTCCGTCTGGCTTTAAGCCGACGCTTGTTGGCGCCGCGGTTGATGGCTCCGTAGATGACAAGGATATAACTGCCGGAATCATTTCAACGGCGCAGGAAGGATTTCTCAAAATTACACGCATCGAAAAGCAGACTTTTTTCGGTAAAGCCGATTACGAACTTGAACTTCTGAAGCCAATAACTGATTTACTGGAAAAAACTGAGCAGAGTATTTTGAAATGTTTTTTTATCGAAGGGAGAGCGGGAGAAAAAGTATTGCTTTCTTCTTTTAAAAGAAGCAGGGCTTTGGTAAGTGCGATTGATAAGATAAAAACTAACATTGACGAGGACATGGTTGCTCGCGGATTTTTTACTACATCGCCAAAGAAGTTAAAACAGGTAATATGGATACCTTTTATTGTAGCTACGGTAATTGAGACATCTCTCGGCCAAATGTTCGGTTCATATATTGGCATGGGTGTCTTAGCTTCCACTTTGGTTGTCCTGCTTGTCGGTCTTAGTATTAAACCGACAACGGAATTGGGTAAAAATATTCGCCGGCAAATTTTGGGCTTCAAACAATTTCTCACGGTTACCGATAAAGATCGCATGGATTTTCATAACGCCCCCGAAAAAAATCCACAGCAATTTATGGAATATTTGCCGTATGCCATCGCACTCGGTGTTGAAGAAAAATGGGCCAAGCAATTTGAAGGCATATATCTGACTCCGCCGAATTGGTATGCCGGCGCCAATACGGCCAACTTTACGGCAGCCAGTTTTGTCCATGATATGTCGGTTTTTACAGCTTATTCAAACAGTATTTCTTCGCCGCAATCAAGCGGTGCATCGGGTGGCGGGGGATTTTCCGGTGGCGGCGGAGGCGGCGGAGGTGGTGGCAGCTGGTAATATTCGCCCCGAAATTTCTAACTGGCAATTTGCCTCGCAAATCTGTACAGTATCTATATACTTTATTGTCACATTATGGCTACACTCTATACCCAACAATCAAAAAATGTTCGCAAAACCTGGGTCCTGATGGCTTCTTTTCTTATTCTGGTCATTGCCATCGGTTATGGTTTTGCCTATTACTTCAATTCACCCAATGTTCTCTATATTGCCGTGGCTTTCAGTATAATCATGAACATCGTCAGCTATTGGAATTCAGACAAAATCGCTTTGTCGCTTTCGCGCGCGATCCCGGCTGATCCAAATCAATTTCGCGAGCTTCATAATGTTGTCGAAAATCTGGCAATCACCGCCGGTTTGCCGAAGCCGCGCGTTTACATTATCAACGACGATGCGCCGAATGCTTTTGCAACCGGCAGAAATAAAGAACATGCCGCGGTGGCGGTAACGACAGGGCTGCTTCGGATTTTGGATAAAACCGAACTCGAAGGCGTACTTGCCCACGAACTGTCGCACATCGGCAATAAGGATATTTTGCTCTCTACGGTAGCGGTGGTGCTCGCCGGTTTTATTTCAATTCTTTCGCATATTTTCCTGCGCGGCCGGTTTTTCTCCAATCGAGATAATAGGGAAGGCGGCGGCGCCCTCATGCTCGTCGGCATTTTGCTTGCAGTTTTGGCGCCGATTTTTGCCACGCTTGTGCAGCTTGCAATTTCCCGCAAACGCGAATATTTGGCGGATACTGACGGCGCACTCCTCACACGCTATCCAGATGGTTTAGCCAATGCGCTTCAGAAAATCGCCAACAATGCGCAGCCCATGCAAACAGCCAATAATGCCACTGCCCATCTCTTTATTTCAAATCCGTTTGGTGGCAAAAAATTATCTAATCTTTTCTCAACTCATCCGCCGATCGAAAACAGAATTAAAATTTTGAGAGAGATGGGGAAGTAGCAAAACCGCTTAAATCTGCTATAGTTTCGGAACACTGGAGGCGTCGGATAGCGGTTTATTCCACCACCTTGGAAAGGTGGCAGGTCCGAAAGGGTCTCGAGAGTTCGAATCTCTCCGCCTCCGCAAATCAAATAAATTAAACTCTAATCCTTGCATTTCTTTTCACAATACGACACAATCAAATTAAGTTATTAATTAAACTCTCTAAAATATATGGATACTGATGACACAATTCGCAATGACGGTACAAGTAGCGGTATGAGTGACAGTGAAATGGAGGCCAGCGAGAAAAAAGCTGAAAACGAAACTCTCGCCGGTGAGGAGGCGGCAATGATCGAAGAAGAAATTATCGGCATCAGCAGCGAGTCAGATTCACAGTCGGGCAGCGAGTAAGGCTTTATAAAAAAGGCTGAAAAATTCTGGCAATATAGGAAAGCACTTTGTCCAGAAAATCATAGTGCCGTGATTCAACAAAAACTGTTGAATCGGCTTTCCATTTCTCGACAATTGAACGCAGGTCTCTGATCATTTTTTCATCTTCAAAAAAGACACCGATTTCGGCATTGCGCTCAAAAGAAAGTGCGTCAATATTATTTGACCCAAGTAGAGCAAGCTTGTCATCGATCATGAGGAGTTTGGCATGCGTCATGGCATGGGTTTGATAAAAGACAACGCCGTAATTCACGAGCAAGCTCATATAGTAACGGTTGGCTGCAGTGGAGAAAAGGTAATCAGCTTTAAAGGGCACAATTACTTCAACCCGGACACCGCGACGAAGTGTTTCTTTAATTAGTTTAATCAGCCAGTCGTGCGGAAAAAAGTAAGGCGTAACAAACGTGACGCGCTCTTCGGCTTTAATAATTTTTTCGATGTAAGTATCGCGCAGGCGGAAATTTCTGATGGAGGGAAAGAGCTCGAGAAGCCAGGTTCGGGTCCGGCCGAGAATTGCCGGCTTGGTTTTGTATGACAGAATGTACGGATCTTTGCCGCCGCAAAAAATGTATGTATGGCGGAATGATTTAATAATTGAGCGCAAGATCGGACCCTCGAGCCTGACGAGGAGATCGTTCCAAAGCCGGGCGGTTTTGTGAATATTGACGCCGCCGAGGAAGCCGACTTTTTCATCGATGACGGCAAACTTCCGATGCAGTCGGCGAAACATTTTTTTAAAAAAGAGAAGTTCAACGCCGGACGCGCGTAATTTATCAATTGCTTTTCGCGAAAGTCCGAAGCTGCCAAAGCCGTCGAGAATAATTCGAACGGCAATGCCTTGTTCAGCTTTCATGCAAAAGAGATCAATCAGGTATTCAGCCTCGGGCGTATCGTCGACAAAAATGTACATTTCGAGGTAGATCGATTTTTCGGCTTTCTCCATGACCTTGCGCAGGCCCTCCCAGGCAGTTTGTGAAGTTGTATAGAAAAGGTGACGCATGTGTATTTATAGTAGCGTTATCGGAAGGAGAGTACAATAGAAGTATGGAAACTCATGACTGGAATGTTACTGCCAAAGAAGCAATTGCCATACAGCAAGAGATGCGTAGCAAAGTAACCTTAATTCCGCTTAAAGGAAAAATAAAATTAATTGCCGGAGCTGATGTCAGCATGAACCTCTATTCTCCAACTGTTTTTGCCGGCTTCGTTGTCATGACATATCCTGACTTGCAAGTAGTAGATCATGCTGTAATCAAAGACGAAACTCATTTCCCGTATATACCGGGCTTGCTGTCTTTTCGCGAAATACCGTCACTTCTTAAAGCCTGGGAAAAACTCAAAACCAAACCCGATCTTATTGTCGTCGACGGAGTCGGCATCGCTCATCCGCGTCGGCTTGGCATTGCCTCACATCTTGGTGTCGTCCTCGATATGCCAACTATTGGCTGCGCCAAAAACGTACTCACCGGTGTTTATAAATCACCAAAAGATAAAGCGGGGAGCATATCATATTTGTATGATGAAAAAATCAAGAAAAAATCAACGGACAAAGAAATAATCGGCGCAGCACTCCGTACCAAAGACTTCGTCAAACCGGTTTTCATTTCACCGGGAAATAAAATTACACTTGAAGAATCACTCGACATTATTAAAAACTGTGTGCGCAAACATCGTTTGCCGGAAGTTACGAGGCTCGCTCACGAAACCGTCAATCACTATCGACGTCAGGCCAATATCGGCAAGCCCCAAAATCAGTTGCCTAATTTTTAGCCTGTGGTATATTCCCTAATAGTTTTTATCCCTCCTTTTTAGGTTTCGGCGGTAAAAGCGTTTATTAGTTAGAGTCAGAAAAAACACATGAGTGTAAAATTGTATGTCGGTGGCTTGCCATATCGCACTACCGAAGATGCGTTTCGTGACGCATTCGCTGGTGCCGGGGAAGTAACCTCAGCCCGCATTATTACTGATAAGATGACCGGCCGCTCACGCGGATTTGGCTTCATCGAAATGGCAGATCAGCCAGGTGCTGACGCCGCTATCGAAATGTGGAATGGCAAAGAGTTCGAGGGCCGCAAGCTCATCGTCAACATTGCTCGTCCTATGGAAGAGCGCCCAAAACGCGAATACCAGCAGAGCTACTAAATCTCTGTGAACAAAATCCCCTTTTGCAGCATGCAGGAGGGGATTTTGCTATGGTAGTATGAAAGTATGAAAATTGGCACAAAGGCTAGATGGAAGCGCGCCTTTACTCTTGTTGAAATGCTTGTCGTTATCGGCATACTTTCGGCTCTTGCAATCAGAGTTTTTATTTCAACAAAGCCCACTAAGAGACTTACTGACGCCAAAACTGCAGTTGTAAACACCAATCTTGGCTCAATTAAAAAGGCGGTCAACATGGGACTGCTCGAAACGCCTAGTGCCTTTTCCTCAGGAACCTGTGCGGCCGGTGCCTTGCCTTCAGTTCCGACAGTTATGAAAAGCAGCGGCGGCTATGATATTGCGCCGTGCCTGGCAAAGTATTTTACAAAAATGCCGTACAATCCAAATGCCGGTTTCTATACGAGTAATTCGAACTATGACACAGGCTATACCATTGCCTATGATCCTGTAACTTACACGCTCAGCATTAATCCGGTTCAATATTTCTATACGTCACAGTTCGGGACTGTTGGCTGTGCCAGCAATGGTCAATTTACCGGTCCAAACGGTGTAGCTGTTTCGCGCAGCATAGGTTCGATTTATGTAGCTGACAATTGCCATCAATTACAGGGCTTCAACTCTTCTCTTGTCGCACTCTTTAATAAAATTGGTGCCACGCCTGGCGGTACTACCGGAACTGGTACCGGACAGTTTAATGCTCCGCATGGAATTGCCATTGCCGCCAACGGCGATGTCTATGTTGCTGACACACAAAATCACCGTGTTCAATATTTCACTTCGGCAGGAGTTTACAAAGGCAAGTTTGGCACTGGAACGCCTGGCAACACTTCAACAACGCTGAATACACCTTTTGATGTCGCGGTTTCTCCCGTTAACGGTAATATTTATGTCGGTGACAGTGCAAATAATCGTGTTTTGATATTTAACCCCGTAACTCCGACAGGTACATTCGTGAATGCTTTCTCAGTCGGTAGCTTCATCTATGGTCTTACTGTTGCCGCCAACGGCGATGTCTATATTCCTGACCCTACCGCTCACCGAGTTAAAGTTTTCACTGCCGCCAGTAACTATTTGTCCGTAACTCAATTTCCAACAGCCGGCGATCCGGCAGGCGGAACCGAACTTGTCTATGATATAGAAATTGCACCGAATGGTGATATATATGTAACCGACGATAGTTCTAATCGTGTAGAAGTCTTTAATTCGGCCAAAGTCTATCAAACTTCCTTCGGCTCAACCGGTAGCGGTAACGGGCAATTTAACGGCCTCGAATATATTTCAGTCGGTTCGGATGGGAAAATATATGTTTCAGACTACACGAATAATCGTATTCAAGTATTCACCCCGTAATGCAATTCGTCACTATTCTCCATGGTCTTCTTGTCGGTATGCTCATTTCCGTCCCAACCGGGCCGGTTGGTTTTCTCTGCGTCCGTCGGGCGTTAGTCCACCATTACCGCGCCTCGTTCAGTTCGGCTTTCGGCTCGATTGCTGCCGATCTCATTTTCGGCGCAGTCGGTATTTTCAGTTTGACCTCAGTCTATGATTTTTTTACCAAAGAAAGCACACCAATCCGTTTTGTCGGCAGCCTCATTCTTCTTTATGTCGGCATCAAAACCTTTTTTGCCATTGCCCCGGAACTTATTCCCGGCATAAAAAAATACGAGCATATCGGTAATTTTGCTTCGACATTTTTGCTGACTATGACTAATCCGGTGCAAATTATTACATTGCCGGTTATCTTTGCGGCAGTGGGAACAGGGGTTCGATCAGGCAACTATGGCGATGCTTTTTTCTTTTTGATCGGCCTTGGCATCGGCGCAATCTGTTCGTGGACTATTCTCATTGGCTTGGCTGCTTCATTCAAAAAAAGAATAAAAGAGCATCACTTTCGGATGATAAACAGAATTTCCGGCACGCTCATTACTGCCACCGGACTGTATATTATGCTCAGCCTCATCATAAAATAACCTCTTTGATCGCGACTTGACTGGCATGATACTATATATACATGGATAAAGAAGAACTTAAGAAAAAATTAAGCGAAGAGGAATACCATGTCACTCAGGAAAAGGGGACTGAGCGGCCATTTCATAATATCTACTGGGATAATAAAGACGAAGGATTGTACATGTGCAAAGTCTGCGGCGCCGAACTTTTTGATTCTTCGCGCAAATATGATTCCGGCAGCGGCTGGCCGAGTTTTGATGACGCCATTCCCGGATCGGTAAAATACAGAGAAGATGTCGATCACGGCATGTCACGGGTGGAAGTTGTATGCGCCAAATGCGGCTCGCATCTGGGCCATGTTTTTGACGACGGCCCGTCAGACACAACAGGCAAGCGTTTCTGCACTAACTCTGCTTCACTTTCATTTAAGAAAAAAGATAGTATAATCTGATGATGGATACAGATACAACTCACAGTAGTAGCGTTTCGAAGGAAGAGTGTACTTGCGGCTGCAAAGACGGCGCCTGCGTGTGCGAAAATTGCACCAATATGGAATGCGATTGCGGCACATGTAAAGTTAAAATTGAAAAGCCTGTCGAAGCACCTGCAGCTTAAGTCTCAATAAAATAAGTATAAAGAAATTATTAAAATATTATTAGGTCGTTTATTAATTTGTAGTTTTATTGTATATGGAAACAGTTATGGTTAATTGGTTGGCAATTATTGTAGCGGCGGTAGTTTCAATGATAGTCGGCAGTATTTGGTATGGACCGATGTTCGGCAAAACCTGGATGAAAATCATGGGTACTGATCCGAACATGAGTAAAGCTGAAGCCAAAGCCAAAATGAAAGGCATGGGCGGACTTTATTTTGTCCAGTTTGTTCTCTCGATAATCACAATTTATATCCTGGCGCACTACATGGTTTTGGTGCAGACCAGTGTGGGAATGAGCGGTGTTTCAGTCGGCATTGAAAATGCTTTCTGGATTTGGCTCGGTTTCATTATGCCGACAGTTGCCGGCGCAGCCATGTGGAGCGGCAAGTCAAAAAAGCTTTCCTGGTCAATGTTTTTGATTTCAGCCGGTTACAATCTCGTACTCTTCCTCATCTTCGGTATTATTCTCGGCGCCTGGCACTAAATCGCGCTCATAGTTGAGCAATATTTCTTTATATATGTCAAAAATAGCCTGCAAATGAAACAATTTTGCAGGCTATTGCGCTAATTGCTGGTTAGAGTAAAATGACGGATATATGAAAAAAGACACCCGCATAATTAAAAGCATTTTACTCGTCCTTGGCGCTTTTGCTCTCATTATCAGCGTTCAAAAAGCTAAGGCCGAAACTCCGTTACCATTTACGCTCCTTGACCCAAAGGTTGAAGTTACTAATACAACTGATACCAAAACAAAAGAAGACAATAGTCCTGCAACAACTGCAGCCATAACTACATCCGCTCATGTTGATGTTGTTCCGGGCACCAGCTCAGGCCTCCATGCAGCTGTTGATTCGCTCATTATGCAATTCGAAGCCGGCGATGACAGCAAGGTTTGCGACACTATCAAAACTTCAGTCAATTCACTTTCTGCCGATGAGCGGGCCAGTCTTGCCTGGAAAGCTGATAGTTATGAAAGAAATCTCAAGCTCGACGCATCTGAGTCAGCCAGCGCCGAAGATAAAGCCACCTACAAATCACTTCAGGATGCTTACAAAAAATTGAGTACGTCAGTTTGGACTGACAGCAAAGTTGATTCCACAAACAAGGCTGCCATCCGCGGAGCGTACCTCGATCTCATGGCTGAATACCGAAACGGCAGTGCCGATCCTGCGCGCGCCAACAAAATTCGCAGCTTCCTCAATAAGGCTGCCGAATGTCTGACCGATAGTGCGATTGTCAAAACAGCTGTCGGTGCCTCAACCGATACAACAGTTGCTGAAGACGAGACTCTTACTGTTACACAAAACGATGTTACCGAAGATGATGCAAAGCAGGGTATGCCAGTTGCCGCTTCTGTTCACAACAAGCCAGGCCTAGAAACATTCCTCAAGCTTACCGTTGCCAATGACAGCAAAATCAAAAGTGTAACGACCGACGAAAATCAGACAGAAACCGTATACAAGCAGCGCGGCCGACTCCTTGGCTTTATCCCAATGTGGATGAATGTCAAAGTTGCCATTAATGCCGATCACTCCGCAACAGTTAAGTATCCTTGGTACAAATTTATAACTCATGCAAATGGCGGCAAAGTTACTTCGGAAGCCGTACTCGAATATGCCACGCTTTCGAAAGGCGAAACACTTTCAACTACTGACCAAGCCATTGCCGTCTACAGTACACAGAGAGCTTTTGATAAGATTGAAGCTGATATGCAGGCAACAACTGAAACCGAAGCCACCGTTGATACGACGACATCTGCTACGACAGCTACGAGCGCAGAAACAGAATCAAAGTAATAATCATTTGACCATAAAAAACCGGCATTTGTCTCTTGTCGGTTTTTTAATTTTCTAGTACTATCAGAAACCGACACTGTTATTTTAAATAAAAAAGGAAATCAATATGATGCAAAAAGAAAATTACAACAAAACTGCACAATCGCTACTCGAGAAGAACCATGAACAGAGCAAGATTCATTCGAGTGCCGGCGAAAAATTAAAACGCCGACATCATCGCTCAAAACATCCGACTGAAATAGTGGCTTTTAAGTGCATGGATGGACGCCTCAACTTGTCCGTATTTACGCAAACCCCGGTTGGGATTATTCAGCCGTTCCGAACAATGGGCGGTATTTTTGACCTTGGCGACGAGCGTCTTGGCAAAATCGTCCAGGACTCGGTTGAATACGCCATAGATAAAAGGCGCAGGTATATGCCGCTTTGCACGTACCATTTTTCCAAAGGCAACACTCATCGCGGCTGTGCCGGTCACAAGTACAATACTGAGGCCGCAGTCCTGGGAGCAAAAAGATTGGTGGAGCAATTCCGCTTCACTTTTTGTGATCTCGGTTCTGGCAGCGGATACGGCCAGGAAGTCTACCCAATTCTTGTTGGTATTGAAACCGATCATGAATCGCTTCAATTTCATTCTGCGGACGGGAAACTATTTTCTGTCGAGGCTCATCTCGATGACAGCGAAGATGATTGCCGTCTGGGACTCAGAGAAATGTTTCCTGACATGGCCAATGAAATGCTCGAAGATTTGCTTCGTCTGGTTGTTGGTAATCAGAAACATGTTAAAGAAGTCATTTCCCAAAATCGTGCACCGATTGATCTTGAGCACAGAGAAAGCACAATTTGTTTTGGCCGCGGCTTTGACTGGCTGCACACGCCGAACAAGGCGCTCATTATCGGACCATTTGGCAATGATCTCAGTGATTCAATCATCACGGCCGGTAATCTTTTGGTTAAGAATGTCAAAGAGGGCAGAGTCGATCCGTCGAATGGTCTCGCAATTATGACGGCCGGCCTCTACTATGACGAAGGCATGAACAAAAATCGTATCAAGCTAAAATCGTACGATTTATACCGATACATAAAGAATGTATTGGAGAAAAATGTGCCTGAATTGTTTAAGGTCTGCAATATCCAGTATTTGGTCGGAGTCACCAGTCATGACACCCGGGCTTTTACCGAAATTGATGTTGCCGATTTTGAAAGACGCTTTGACGGCAGATTTGAACTTTCCGAAGATGAAAAAGTAGGTATTCTGGTGAAATCAGAATCAGAAGTAATTGCTTAACTGTATAAAAAATACCCCGTCCAAATGACGGGGTTTTTAATTGGGTATACACTACTTAAGCTTCGGTGAGCTCTTCGTTTTTGATGAGCAAAATTTTTTCACCATGTTTTTCGACTGCTGTCGCCACGTTGTCGAAAAAATTCTGATAGTTTTTCTCTTGTGTGGCGCGAGCACTTTCGTGTGGAAATACGGTTTTGCCGACTCGCATTTCGTTTGCCAAAAGAATTTTGGCTGCATGGCTGGCCGGTATCTTTCCATTAATGGCCGGCAGAATAATTTCTTTAACCTCATTTGCGGCTTTGCCAAGCGGCAGTTTTTTGGATTGATCCGTCAGGAATTTTGGCACGTTTACTACCCCCAATTGAGGTACTTTTTCCTTGAAAAAAATCTCAGCCTTTTTGTTGAGTTCGATGATGTGTGAAGCTCCACTACTTTTTGTATTCATTTTTCTATTTTTAAAAGTTCAAGTCGGATTATATCTAGTTGGTGCATTTTGTCAACAACGTCTTCAGAATATATCGTATAGATAGCAGGCAAAACGTATGGCGAAACAGGGAAATGGCCTATAATAGCCCTATGAATCGTCATACCAACCAGGCCTTCATACATGCCTATAAAGCTCTCAATACAGCCCAAAAAAAGGCCGTAGACGCTATAGAAGGCCCTGTAATGGTGGTCGCCGGACCGGGCACGGGAAAGACTCAGATTTTGACCCTGCGCATAGCCAATATCTTGGCCAAAACCGACACTGAGCCGGAGAACATTCTGGCCCTGACTTTTACCGAAGCGGCCGCGGCCAACATGCGCCGGCGCCTGGCTGAGCTCATCGGCAATCCGGCGTACCGCGTGACCATAAATACTTTCCACGGTTTTTGCAATGACATCATTCGCAAATATCCGGAAGATTTTCCGCGCATTATCGGCTCAAAGCCGATTACGGAAATCGAGCAGGTTGGAATTGTGGAGGAAATAATTGAAGGCGAAAACAGTGCTCCCGATTTTGTCCTCCTGCGGCCGTTTGGCGATCGGTTTTTATATGTCCGTGACATTGTGAGCTCGATCAGCGAATTAAAAAGGGAAGGCGTGACGCCGGAGCAATTTTCCAAACTTGTTGCCGATGCCAAAAAGGATTTTGAAAAAATTGATGATTTGTATCATGACAAAGGCGCACACAAAGGCAAGATGAAAGGCGAATACCAGAAACTGGAGCGCAAGATTTTGAAAAATGAAGAATTGGCGCGAGCCTACAGTCTCTATCGGGCCGCTTTGACCGAAAAAAAGCAATATGATTTCAGCGACATGATTTTGGAGGTTTTGGAAACGCTGAAGCAATCAAATGAAAAAAATAATCGGCCCGGCGGCAAAAATAAAAACAATGCTGATCTTCTGCTTTTGCTGCAGGAAGAGTACCAGTATATTTTGGTAGACGAGCATCAGGATACGAACAATGCCCAAAACATGATTCTTGAGCTTTTGATGAGTTATCACGAGAATCCCAATCTTTTTGTGGTCGGCGATGAGAAGCAGGCCATTTTCCGATTTCAGGGTGCCTCGCTCGATAATTTCTACTATTTCAAAAATCGCTATCCGAATGCGCTTCTCATTACACTGACTGAAAATTACCGCTCGACTGAAAGCATTTTGAAAAATGCCGAATCGCTTTTGCCCGGCCGCGAAGCTTTGCAAAAAAATGCCTCACATGCCGAAAAGCCCATTCATATTGTTGAACTTGAAAATGAAACCAGCGAAAGATATTTTATTGCCCATGATATTTTGGAAAAAATAAAATCCGGTATTCCGGCCGAGGAAATTGCCATTTTATACCGCAATAATAAAGACGCCTTTCCGATCGCGCGCGACCTCGATCGGCTCGGCATACCCTATACGATTGAATCTGACCAAGAACTTTTTTCACAGGGGGATGTCAAAAAATTACTCATTATCATGCGCACCATTGCGGAATACGGTAACGATCTCTACATGACGGAAATGCTCCACCTGTCACTCTTCAACCTTGATCCGCTCGACGTCTACAAAGTTTTGCGCAGCGCGGGAGACCGCAGAAAATATTCACTATACGATATCCTCACGACGCCAAAGCTTCTCTCTGAAGTTGAATTGCAAGACCCAGGTGCCTTAATCAGTCTTGTCGAGCGCATCAAAAAATGGGTAAAGGAAAGCCGAAAAACCGATCTGCAGACATTTTTTGAACACATTGTCCTTGACTCAGGATTGCTCGAAGATATGCTCGGTTCATCGAGTGGCGGGCAGGGAATTGCCTCAGATCGTTTTGATGCCATCAGTGCGCTTTTTATTGAAGTTCGTGAACTGGCGGGCCGAAAATCTGATGCCACTATCGGTGATTTTTTCATCTACCTTGATACTATTAAAAAGCATAATCTATTTTTGAAGCGCAAAAATCAAAATCCAATCAAGGGCCGTGTCCGACTCATGACCGTCCACAAGTCAAAAGGCCAGGAATTTTTGCACGTCTATATTGTGCGAGCAGTGCACGGTAATTTTGGCGGCAAAATAGACCGCGATCGTTTGCCGCTTATTGATGAGGTTTATCTGGCGGGGAAGTAGTGCCAAAATAATACTGCCGAAAACTAACATGCTTTCCAGCACATTGGGATCCTAAGCTTAGAATTCCACGTGGACAAGTTGTCGCG